>Ga0207660_10000681_pt1 | contig 22727 bp, 18 predicted proteins | sample KBSC73BmetaG_FD_184335 | JGI IMG/M metagenome (GOLD analysis project Ga0207660, IMG submission 184335) | Corn rhizosphere microbial communities from Kellogg Biological Station, Michigan, USA - KBS C7-3B metaG (SPAdes) (version 2) | ecosystem: Host-associated > Plants > Roots > Rhizosphere ... | reverse complement strand
GCCGGAGACATAGTCATCGCCGGCCCCGCCGTTCACCACGTCGTCGCCTTGGCCGCCGCGCACCTGGTCGTTCCCGTCGCCGCCGTCGAGGGTGTCATTGCCCAGGTTGCCCCAGACGACATCGTTCCCTGCGTCGCCGAACTGGACGTCGTTGTCCTTGCCGCCCACAACCCAGTCGTCGCCGACGTTCCCGTGCAGGGCGTCGTCGCCCATGTTGCCGTTGATGTCGTCGAAGGCCGAGCCGCCCGCGATGCTGTCGTCGCCCTCGTCGCCGCGCAGATAGTTGCGGCCGTCGCCACCGACGACCAGGTCGTCCCCAGCCCCGCCGTTCAGCGTGTCTTCGCCGGCCCCGCCCACCACGGCGTCGTCGCCCGCGCGCCCGTCCATGCTCCCGCCCTGCGGCGCGGCCACCAGAAGGTCGTTCGCCGATCCGCCGATCAGGTTGGCGATCCCGTTCAAGGTCTGGGCGACGCCGCCGACATAGGCGTGCTCCGCCGGTAGGCTCGGCAGGGTCGGAACGCCGTCGAACTGGGTGCGGAACACCACGTCGCCGAGATTGACGCCCAGCGGCTGCGTCGACTGGGAGAAATCGGCCGTCCCGCCTGGGCCCGCAGCGAACAGGCGGACATCGTCAACGATCACCACGCTCGTCGTGCGCAGCTCCAACTGGTTGGTCCCGGCCCCGGCGGTCAACAGGATATGGGTCATCCGGCCCGGATCGTCCGTCAGGTTTTCGAAATCGGCGACCTCCTGTCCGTTCCAGAGCACGTGCAGGCCGGACGCCACCGCCCAGTCCGCCGGATGGTAGGCGACGAGCGCGAGGTCGTAGACGGCCCCCGGCGTCAGCCCCGTCACCTGCTGAGCGATCGCGCCCTCGTGAGCCAGGCCCCAGACCTTGCCGTCCCAAGAGGCGCGCGCATCGGCCGCGACGCCGGTCTCCAGGCCGAAGAAGCCGCTGGTCACACTCCAGCCGTCGGGCGGCCCGTTGGGCGGCAGCGTCGCGCGGAATTGGTAGGTGTGACCGTCACCGGCGGTGTCGAGCTGCGGATTGAGGTCGATCCACGCCGCGGCGTCGCCGCCGGCCTGGCGCTCGAAGCTGCCGTTGACGATGAAGTCAGTCCTACCCGCCATGCCACACCCCACCCCTGGAAGCGCCACAGTAGGTCAACTCGGAGGTAAGCCAACCCCGCGGACAGACGCACCGCCCCACGACGGAGTCGCCCTCGCCATCAGGATCGATTCAACTCGAAGGCCGAACGCTCTGCGAACCCGGCCTTGCCGGGGCAGCCGGCGGACCCGCAGCGCCTTCGAGCCGCGCGTCGATCGCCGCGATGTCCGCGGGCGGCCGTGGAAGCGTGCTCCACGGCATCGGCTTCTTCAGGGTGGTCGCCCAGCGGCTGACCCACTGGTCGCCATTGGCGCCGGTGCCGTCCTCGGCCATGACGTAGGCCGGATCGGTCATCGCCCGCGCCAGGGTCACCGGCTTCAGGTCATTGGCGCTCAGGATCTCGGCCAGCGCGTCGATGCTATCGGCGTTGAGCCGCGTGGCGTGCATCAGGAAAATGAACTTGGGCCTGCGCCCCAGCACATCCAGCGCCGCCTGCCGGTACCAGGGAACCACCTGGGCGGTGAAATCCAGATAGGCCTTGCGGATCCGCGCCGCCTCGGCCGTCTCGCCCTTCAGCACGGCCTCGTCGTAGGGCAGGGCGAACAGCCAGTCGGAATTCTCCATGGACACCGGCGCGACCCGATAACCGTGGGCGGCGAGCCACGCCTCGAAGGTCTTGCGCGCCGCCTCGGTGGCCCCGGTCTCCAGAAACGGATGGCGGAACCAGTGCGGCGCGCGGTGGCGCTTGGCCAGCAGCGCGCGGGTCACGACCTCACCCCTGGCGGTGTCGGCGATCTCCGCGGCGGCGTCGGTCGAGAAGTGCGGATGCGAATAGGTGTGGTTGCCGAGGTCCATGCCGGCGTCGAGCCAGGCTTTCAGCAGGGCGATCCGCTGCGGCTTGTCGGGCGCCTCGAGCTTGCTCTCGTTGACGAAGCCGATCGCGGGAATGTGGTGACGCCGCAGCCCGGCCAGCAGCCGCTCGGTGGTCGCCGAGGCGTAGTCGGTGGTCGGCGACAGCGCCATGGTCGGCAGGTCGTCGAAGGTGAGCGCAACATCCTCCGCGGCGGCCGGCCCGGCCAGGACCGCCAGGCCGAACGCCAGGCCGATCAGCGCGCGGCCCACCGCCCTAGAGCCGGCGGAAGGCGGTCGGCTTGCCCACGCCGGCAGCCTCGATCCGGCTGAGCGCGGTCTCCAGCGGCTCGATCGCCACCATCATGTGATGGCCGTTGGCGTGGACGACGCGGGTGGCGTCCAGCCCGATGGCCACGTGGCCGCGCCAGAACACCAGGTCGCCCCGCCCGAACTCGGGGCGCGCGATCTCGCGGCCGAGGCCGGCCTGCTGGTCGGCGTCGCGCGGGCAAGCCAGGCCGCAGGCGAACAGCGCGGCCTGCACAAGGCCCGAGCAGTCGAGCCCCAAGCTCTCGCGCCCGCCCCAGAGGTAGGGCGCGCCCACGAAGCGCTCGGCCACCGCCGCCACGTCGGTCTCGAACACCCCGACCGGCGTCAGGTGCTCGGCCGCCATCCAGCCCGCGCCGGCAATCTTGCAGAGCCGCCCTTCCTGCGCCTCGACCGCGACCAGGGCGTTCATCGAATAGGGGCCCGACGCGCGGCTCTTGATGCTGGGCTCGGCGAAGGCGTAGGTGCGCGCCGCGGCCACCCGGTGCGTCGGCTCCGGCGCCGGTGCGGCCAGGGCCGAGGCGGCCACGAAGCCCACATAGCCGTCGCGGCGGGCCTGGCCCCAGACGAAGCCGCCGGCTTCCTCCTCGATCGCTTCGAAGGCCTCGCCGAACAGGAGCTGGTCCATCTGCTCGGAGGCGAGGTCCGGCGCGCGGTGGACGCCGGCGGCCGGAACCGCGCAGGCCATGATCTTCGGATCGAGATAGACCTCCGCCTTGACGATCCCCTCCAGCGAACGGCTGGCGACCCCGTCGCGCAGCGGGGTCAGGCGGGGATCCTCGAGGACGGCCATCACGCGAAGCGGTCCCGGATCATGCGGTAGAGGCCGCGGATGGCCTGCGCTTCGGCGCCGGCGGGAAAGCCCGGCCGGTTGCGCGGGTTCCAGGCGAAGATGTCCAGATGGACCCAGGGGCCGCAGTTGGGCCCGGCCGGCGCGAACCTCTGCAGGAACAGCGCCGCGGTCACCGAACCGGCCTGCGCCCAGCCGTCGGGATCGTTCTTGATCTCCGCCACGTCGCTGTCCAGCGCTTCGGCGTAGCCCTTCCACAGCGGCATGCGCCACAGCGGGTCGCAGACGGCCTTGGCGGCCCGCTCGATCTCGCCGGCCAGGCCGTCGTCGTCGGTGTAGAACGGCGGCAGTTGCGGCCCCAGCGCCACCCGCGCCGCGCCGGTCAGCGTCGCCAGGTCGATGGTCAGCGCCGGCTCCAACTCGCAGGCCCGGGTGAGCGCGTCGGCCAGGATCAGCCGCCCTTCCGCGTCGGTGTTGCCGACCTCGATCGAGACGCCCTTGCGCGAGGCGAGCACGTCGCCCGGCCGCATGGCGTCCCCGGAGATGGCGTTCTCCACCACAGGCAGCAGCACCGCCAGGCGCACCGGCGCCCTCGCGGCCATGATCATCCGGCCGAGCGCCAGGGCATGCGCCGCCCCGCCCATGTCCTTCTTCATCTGCCGCATGCCGGCCGAGGGTTTGATGTCCAGGCCGCCGGTGTCGAACACCACGCCCTTGCCCACCAGGCAGACCAGCGGCTTGTCCTTGTCGCCCCAGGTGAGTTCGATCATCCGCGGGGCGCGGGCGGGATCGGCGGCGCGGCCCACGGCGTGCACCGCCGGATAGTTGGCCTCCAGCAGCCCGTCGCCGGCGATGACCGTGATCTGGGCGCCGTGCTGCTCGGCGATCTCGCGGGCGATCGTCTCCAGTTGCAGCGGCCCCATGTCGTTGGCCGGCGTGTTGACCATGTCGCGGGCCAGCGCGCAGGCGTGCGCCACCTGCAGCACCTCGGCCACGTCCACACCCTCGGCCACCAGCGTGGCATGCTCGCCGCCGTGGGTCTTGTAGCGGTCGAACCTGTAGCTCCCCAGCGCGAAGGCGAGCGCGATCTGCTCGGCCGCCAGGCCCTGCGGCGCCCGCTCGATCCGATAGGTCCCGGCGGGCAGCTTTGCGGCGAGCGTGCGGAACGCCATGACGTCCGGCGTCGCGCCCAGGCCGAACCAGACGCCGGCCATGGCGCCGTCGGCGTTGGGGATGACCAGGACCTGGCCCGCCTTGGCCTTGAACTCGGAGAGGCCCGCAAACGCCTTCGCGAACGGGGGCGCCGCCTCCACGGCCGCGGGCAGGTCGCCCTCGGCGAGCGCGTGGACCGGGATGGAAGGGCCGGCCGCGCTGGCGAGGATCACGTCGGACATCGGGGCGCCTTCGCGAAACGAGGAGAGAGCTATGCGTCTTCTCCTATTCGCATCCGCGCCCGCCCTGCAACTGCGCCAGGCGAAAGATCAATAGTGGTCGAAAAGCGCCGCGTGCGGGAAGGCGGCCAGGGCGCCCACCGCGATGGCCACGCCGTAGGGCACATTCTGGCCCGGCTCGACCAGGCGCGCGAACCAGCCGGGGCTGGCCGGCATGAACGGCCGGACCATCGGCGAGCGCAGGCCCAGCAGGGCCACGGCGAGCGCGCCGCCGGCCACACCCGTCATGGCCATGAACAGCATCGTCGAAGGCCAGCCGATCCACAGCGCGGCGGCTGCGAACAGCTTCGCGTCGCCGCCGCCGATCCACTTCACCGAATACATCGCCACGCCGGCGACGAGCGCCAGCGCGCCGACGCCCAACTGGACGAAGATCACATGCAGCGGCAGGTCGAGCGCGACCGCGGCGAACGGAAACGCCACCGCCAGCGCCACGGAAATCCAGTTGGGGATCGTATAGGTCGCGGCGTCCCGCAGACCGGCGACGATCACCAGGACCGGGAAGAGCAGCAGTAGCAGGGTCTGCAGGGCGTGGAACATCGCGCAACTCCGTGGCGCGTCAGCATGAAGCGGGGTGGTGAACGGAGCGTTCACCTCCGCTCAAAGAAAGGGCCCCGACGGACTGGCCGTCGGGGCCTAATCAGAAAACGCTTCCGGCTTGGCTTACGAAGGCAAGTCGCCGGCGACAGTGTTGAACGTGCCCGAGAGTTTGGTGCCGAGCGCGCTAAGGGCGGTTACGAGCACGACTGCGATAAGCGCCGCGATCAGACCGTACTCGATGGCGGTGGCGCCGGACTCATCGTTGATAAAACGCGTTACGAACTTCGACATGGCTTGATCTCCTCTGGCCGAACTCTGGATTGGCTTCGCCAAGCTCAGCCCGTCCGGGTAGTTCGACGTAAGATTTCCATAGTTCGCTTAATGCCTGGTGAAAGACTGGAAGAATCTTTATCGACATAATGAATCGTCTTTAACGGTTCTATATGTCACATAAGTGGAATTATTCTAGTTAAGTGACGTCGCATTATATCCGAAAACAAAAAACCCTCGGCGATATGTACCGCCGAGGGCCTTGCTTAGTTCTATCTAGGTCTTTTTGTTACTTGATGCTGGTCGCGACAGTGTTGAACGTGCCCGAGAGTTTGGTGCCGAGCGCGCTAAGGGCGGTTACGAGCACGACGGCGATGAGCGCGGCGATCAGGCCATATTCGATCGCCGTGGCGCCGGATTCGTCCTTCAGGAAGCGCGAAACAAAATTGGACATCTTGATCTCCTCATTGAGCGAACAGTGGTGCGGGCCTCAAGCTTTTCCGCCTGCTCGCCCCAAATGCACCTCGAAGGTGCCACGTCTCGCTTAATCGCCAGTAAACGACGCGTATTCACGAATCGACAATCTTTGGTTATCTCATATTAACCTTACAATCTTGTAAAATGTCCAAGTCCAACTAGAGCAACGTCTCCAAGAGTTATTTCTTTCGTTGATTAAATGTCGATTATCCAAGGGGCGTTATTTTCCTCGCCAAGAGTTCAGAGGATCCCGTGCGCCCACCCTTCCCTTCCCGCCTGCGGCGGTTCGCACGCCGTTTCGCCTGCGCCGAGCGCGGCGTCACGGCGGTGGAGTTCGCCCTCGTCAGCGTGCCGCTCCTGATGCTGGTCTTCGGCATCCTGGAGCTTGGCCTCGTCATGCTGGTCACCACCACCCTGGACGCTGCGACCCAATCGGCCTCGCGCGAAATCCGCACCGGACGTTTCCAGACCTCGCTCACCCAGCCCGACATCACCGCCGGCGGCTTCAAGTCGCTGGTCTGCGGCCGGATGACTTGGCTGAGCAGCCAGTGCGCGAGCCAGCTCGTCGTGGAGGTGCAGACCTTCGCGAACTTCAACGGCCTGGCGAACGCGCCGCCCCCGCCGGCGGCCAACTTCGACCCCGCCCATCCGACGCCGCCCTGCTTCTCGCCCGGCCAGCCCGGCGACATCGTCCTGGTGCGCGCCTACTACGACTGGAAGCTGTTCACGCCACTTTTGGACGACGCCCTCGACAACACCGGCGCCGGCACGCGCCGGCTGCTCAGCACGACGGCCTTCCGCAACGAGCCCTACAACTCCAATCCTCCTCAGGGGGCGAAATGCGCCTGAGCCGCATCTTCTCCGACCAGCGCGGCGTGGCCGCGGTCGAGTTCGCCCTGATCGCGCCGATCCTGATCCTGAGCTATTGCGGCCTGGCCGAGCTCAGTATCGCCATGATGGCCGAGCGCCGCGCCGCCCACTCCGCCTCGGTGGTCGCGGACTTGGTCGCCCAGTCGGGCACGATCAGCACCACCGACCTGACGGACATCTATTCCGTCGGCCACGCGATCATGGCGCCGTTTCCTGCCTCCGCGCTGAAGATGCGGATCACCAGCGTGACGGCGGACGCCAACGCCATCCCGAAGGTAGCCTGGAGCCAGGGCAACGGCCTCACCGCCTTCACGAAGACCGCGACCGTCAGCGGCTTCCCCGCCAACTTCCTGGCCGCCGGCGACAGCGTGATCCAGGCGGACGTGGAGTACACCTTCACCTCGCCGCTGCAGTACGTCATCCCCGCGCCGCTCGTCTTCAAGGACACCTACTACCTGAAGCCCCGGCAAGGCGGCGCGGTGATCTGCGGGACCTGCTAGGTCCGGTCCAGGTCGCGGCCGCCGCCGCGGACGAACATCAGCCCGACCAGGCCCAGCGCCAGCAGGAGCACGATGGTCGCGAAGCCGCCCTGCTGGCTGTGCGTCACCCGGGTCCCGATATTCACCAGGCTGGGCGCGAGCCAGGCCGTCGCCACCCCGGCCAGGGCGTAGACCCCGAAGAAGGCGCCTGTGCGCTCCGGTGGGGTCAGCCGCGTCAGCGCCGTGCGGCTCGAGGCGTATTGGCCGGTGATGAACACCGCGTTCGAGAAGCCGATCAGCAGGAAGATCAGGCTGGGCAGGGTGCGGTAGACCGGCCCGTCCCACAGCGGCGCGTGGGCCGCCGCGTCATAAGGCCAGAAATAGAGGATCCGGTCCGGCGTCATGCCCAGCAGGGCGATCAGTCCCAGAATGGTCATGAAGATCTCGACGCGCAGCGCGTTCTTGGGCCCGATGTTGTGGTCGAGCCAGCGGCCGACGAAGCCGCCGAACACCGCCAGCACGCTGAGGATGATCCCGGTCAGCAGCAGGTCGAGCGGCCCCCACTTCATCACCCCCGCCGCCAGCACGCCGAAGAAGAACAGCACCCCGTTCATCCCGTCCACGAACAGCATCCGCGAGCCCAGGTAGATCACCGCGTCCTTGTAGCGCGAGACGGTCTTCAGCATGCCCCAGAGGTCCGCCGCGCCGTCGCGAAAGGCGCGGGCCGCCGGAATCCCGGTCTTCGGCGCGTCCGGGGTGAACAGCAGCAGCGGGACCGCGCCGGCCGCCAGGATGCCGGCCGCCAGGATCGCCACCACCCGCTCGGGCTCGTGCGTCGCGGGGTCGAGGCCGAACAGCGGCGCGCGCGGCACCCAGCTCCAGGCGACCTTGCCCGGAAGCGCGAAAGCCCAGGCCGTGAAGGCCAGCGCCAGCACCGAAGCGCCGTTACCGAGCGCGAGCGCCAGGCCGGAAGCGCTGTGTGCGCCCCTCAGGCCCGCCGCGCGGATCAGCATCGAGTTGTGCAGCACCTCGGAGTAGGCGAACAGCACATTGACCACCATGGCGATGAACATGGTCATCATGATCGTCAGGCCGCTCTGGTCGGGCTTGGCCCACCACAGCGAGGCGATCAGCGGGACCATGCAGATGACCGAGATCGCCAGCCAGACCTTGCGCGGGCCCAGCTTGTCGATGGAGGCGCCGAGGAAGGGCGCCGTCGCCATGACGATCCAGCCGGCATACTGCTGGAAGCGCGAGATCAGCTCCTGGCCCTTCACCGGATCGCCGACCATGGTCGAGGCGACGTAGGGCATGAAGATGTAGATCGTGATCAGGATGACATAGGGGTCGCGGCCGCCTTCGAACACCGACCAGGCGACGCCGCCTCGCGTCAGCTTGCCATCGCCCGCCAGCTCGGCGACCGCCGGCGGATCGACCACCGACGACACGCCATGGACCTCAAGCGGGGTGGATTCGGTCAAGGGGTCGCCTTCCATGCATCCGCGTCTGCGCGCGGTCTGGACGACGTTGCCGACTTTTCCGAGGCGGCGCCAGCGACTCCCTCCTCTCCCTCTCGCTTCGCGGGGGAGAGGCGTCTTTTAGGCGAGCTTGGCGTCCGCGGCCGCCAGCGCGGCCTTGGCGTCGGCGGCGAAGCCTTGCGCCGCCAGCGCCTCGCAGAGCGCCGTCAGGCACAGGCGCACGTGCCAGGGGGTGGCCGACGCGCCCATCAGCCCGATCCGCCAGACCTTGCCCTTCAGCGTCCCGATGCCGGCCCCGATCTCCAGGTCCCAGGCCTTCAGCACATGGGCGCGCACCGCCGCCTCGTCGACGCCGGCCGGGACGCGCACGGTGTTGAGCTGCGGCAGGCGGTAGGGCTCGGCGACCAGCAGCGCCAGGCCGGCCGCGTCCAGGCCCGCCGCGAAGGCCTCGTGCATGCGCGCGTGGCGCACGATGGCGGCCTGCTGGCCTTCCTCGAAGATCGCCACCAGCGCCTCGTGCAGGCCATAGAGCGCGTTGATCGGGGCGGTGTGATGATAGGTCCGGCCGCCTTCACCGCCCCAGTAGCTCATCAAGAGGTTGAAATCCAAAAGCCAGTTGCGGACCTTTTCCTTGCGCCCGCTGATGGCGGCCTGCGCGCGTTTGGAGAGCGCGATGGGCGACAGCCCGGGCGGCGCCGAAAGGCACTTCTGGGTGCCGGAATAGACCACGTCGGCGTCCCAGCCTGCGACGTCGACGACGATGCCGCCCAGCGAGGTCACGCAATCGACCACCGACAAGGCGCCATGCCTGCGGGCGACCGCGCAGAGGCTGGCCGCGTCGCTGCGCACCCCCGTCGAGGTCTCGGCGTGGACGAAGGCCAGGACCTTGGTCGGCGCCTCGGCGAGCGCGGCCTCGACGCGGGCGGCGTCGACCGGCTGACCCCAGTCGTGGTCGACCGTCACCACGGTCGCGCCAGCCCGGCCCGCCATGTCGGCCATGCGTCCGCCGAAGGCGCCGTTGACGGCGATCACCGCCCGGTCGCCGGGCTCCAGCAGGTTCATCATCGCCGCCTCCATGCCGGCCGTGCCCGGCGCCGGCAGCGGGACGCAGGCGTGGTCGGGCGCGTTGAACAGCCGCTGCAGCGCGCCTTTGATCTCCTCCATCAGCGCCTGGAACTCCGGGTCCAGGTGGCCGATCGTCGGCCGCGCGAGGGCGCTGAGCACACGGGGGCTCACGTCGGAGGGGCCCGGCCCCATCAGGATGCGCCGGGGCGGCTGGAAACTCTGCATGACTGGAACCTTGAAGCTTAGGCGAGGAGCCGTGCTTGTAGCCGCTCGCGCAAGGCCGCGTCGACGCCCAAGACCTCGCCGAGGTAGCCGTCGAGCGAACCATGCGCCTCGCGGATCACCGCGAACGCGGTTTCGAGGTAGGCCGCATTGACCGACACCGCCACGCGCAGCCCCGCCTCGTCCACCGTCTTGCCGACCGTGTCGCGCAGCCAGGGCCCCAGGAAGTTCATCTTGCGCGCGATGCGGCTCTCGTCGTTGGTCAGCAGGTAATCGGCCATAATGTCGTCGGGATGTACGCCCAGCACATGGTGGGTGAGCGCGCAGATCAGGCCGGTGCGGTCCTTGCCCGCCGCGCAATGGACGACGATCGCCCCGTCGGCGGCCGCCAGGGTGCGGAAATACCGGCTGTAGAGGTCGATGTGCCGGGGCTCGAACGGCGCGCGGCGGTAGTAGCCCATGCCGTCGTCGAGGAACCATTGGGCGTCGACCTCCACGCCCTTCATCGATTGCGCCCAGTCGGCGTGGTCGGAGAGGATGTCGTTCTCCACCACCGCTGCGCCGAAGCCCGGCCAGCGCTTGGAAGGCTCCCGCGCCCGTTCCTCGGTGCGCCGCAGGTCGACGATCGCGGCCAGCCCCAGCTCGGCCATCCGCGCCAGGTCGGCCTCGGTGGCGTAGGCGTGGTTGGCGGAGCGGTAGAGCACGCCGCGCTTCACCGGGCGTCCCGCCGCGGTGTCATAGCCGCCGAAATCGCGGAAATTCTCGATGCCGTCGAAGTCGATATGTCGTGTCATGGCCTCCCCTAGCCGGAGTCGGAGGCCAGATCGAGGCCTGCGAGCGGACGGCCGGGCTCACTTTGGCATGCGCCGCCCCTGGGCGTGGGTCGAGGGCCACCCCCAAAAACGACAAAGGGCGGCCCGCGAGGACCGCCCTTCACCCTTAGCCCAAGGGGCTGCTCCTAGTGGCGATACTTGACGCCGATGAATGCGAAGCGGCCGATGTCGTAGGCGAGGTCCTGGCCCGTGCCGATGGTCACGAACGGCGGTTCTTCGCCGAAGACGTTGTTCACGCCGCCGAACACTTCCAGCCCATCCAGGTTCCCGCTCAACCGATAGCGGGCGCTGATGTTGTGGTAGAAGGTCGCCTCCGCGAACGGGATGTTCCGAGACTCCGAGTGGTCGGCCTGGTCGGCGTCGCGGTTGAACAGCGCACCCTTGCCGATGTAGCGCGTCTGCCACGTGAGGCTGAGCGGGCCCTGCCGGTAGGTGAGGTCCGCCAGGCCCTTAAGGTGGGGCGTGCCCTCATCGAGGTTCGAAGCGACCTTGCCCTCCAGGATGTGCACCTGGCTCGGGTTGTTCTGGAACGGGAAGTTCCGCATGTGCTCGACGTAGTCGGCTTGCAGATTGAACGACAGCCGCCCGTCCAGGCCCTGGGTGTAGCGCCACATCTGGGTCAGCGGCGCCACGTCGGTCGAGTAGCTCGCCTGCAAGGTGTAGCCGTCGGTGAACAGCTTCGAGGCGTTAACGTAGGTGGTGCTGACGAAGTTGATGTTCTGGTCCGAGCCCCGACCCAACAGGCTGCAGAAGTTCGTGTCCAGACCGGCGCTGGAACCAAAGCAGTTGTTGATCACGTCCTGGGCGGCGACCAGGCTGATCGCGTTCTTGATCTTGATCGAATAGTAATCGAGCGTGATCGCCAGGCCCGGGATCATCGGCGGCTGGATGACGAAGCCGCCGGTATAGCTCATCGACTTTTCCGGATCGAGGTTCGGGTTACCCGACGACACGCCCGTGATCGAAGCGTTGGTGTTGGCCTTGAACCCGGCGGGAATGCCGGCCGCAGCGCAGTTTTTCGCGTAGTTGACGTTGTTTCCGATGTTCTCGGCCGAGCACGGGTCGGTGATGTTGAAGAAGCCCGAGCTCGACGGCGAGAACGCCTCGGTGATGTTCGGCGCCCGGATCGCGCGCGAGTAGGTGGTGCGCACCTTCAGCCAGTTCACCGGGCCGTAGGTGCCCTTGAACATGTAGGCCCCGGCGTTGCCCACCGTGCTGTAGTTCGCGCCGCGGTAGGCGACGTCGAACGTAAGCTCCTGAAGCAGCGGCGCGAAATCCTTGAACACCGGCAGGCTGACTTCGATGTAGCCCTCGGAGACGTGATAGCCGCCGCGCGAGTCGCTCGCCAGGTTCTCGGTGTTGCCAGCCAGCAGGAACGGATCGTTCGTTTCCTTGGTGTGCTCGCGCCGATATTCGGCGCCGACCGCGACGCTCACCGGGCCACCCTGCAGGTTGAAGAACCGGCTGGTGTCGAAGTTGGCGTTCAGGTTGGCGACCTGCTGGGTCAGGGTGTCGTGGGTGTCGAAGGCGCCGAAGGAATAGGCGAGCGCCGCCGCGCTGTTCACCGCGGTCGCCGAGCCGAAGGGATTGTAGGGGACGCAGGAGCCCGGGTTCAACGCGCCCGAGCCGATGCCGGTCTGCGGAGCCGACGGCACGTTGATGCGGCAGGCTGGCTGACCGGTGGCGGGGTCGATCACCGAATCCAGGGCGGCGTTGAAGTTCTCGGTGATCTCCAGGTCGTTGTTCGTGAAGCGGCTGTCGGTTTCGCCGTAGTTCAGCGCGCCATCCCAGTTGACGTTCGCGAAGCCCGCGTCGAAGTCGCCGCTCAGGCCCGCAACGACCCGATAGGTCCGACGGCGGATGTCTTCCGAACGGCCGGCGTTCAGGAACTTGGCGATGAACGGATAGTCGGCCGCATCCGTGGCGCCGAGCGCCGTCCGCAGTTCAGGCGAGATGAAGGCGTTGTCGGGAGCGAGTTGGAAATCGCCGAACGAGAACGACGGCTGGATCACGTTGCTGGTGTCGGTCTGCACGAACTTGGCGTCGACGAAGGCGTGCAGATGATCGGTGACGTCGAAGTTCACCCGGATGTTGGCGCCCTTGGACTCGGTCGGCGACGCCAACTGGGTGAAGTTGTCGGCGAAGTAGCAGTCCTGGCAGTTGGCGGGCAATTGGCCGAAGGCGAAGCTGTTGAAGCCCGTCCGCACCGGCACCGGCACGAGATGCCCCGCGGTGTCGAAGGAAAATTGCGGAGCGAAGGTGCTGGCGTTCAGCAGCACGCCGTTGGGCGTCACCAGGTCGCTGCCGAGATTCGGCACGTAGAGCGAATCCGGGATGCCGTCGTTCTTGATCGAGGTGCCGCTCGAATAAAAGGTCGGGTCGAAGCTCGCCGGGTTGATGTCGTTGGGGTTGGTGATCCGGCCGTAGTTGTGCGCGGCCTTCAGGTCCGTCGCGTTGACCACGTCTTCCTTGCTGTAATAGCCGGTGACCGCGACGTTCAGACGCCCGTCGAGGAAGGTCTTGCCGGCCGTGATCGAGGCGCTGCGCTTGGCGCCGAAGTCGCCGTCGTACGTCCCGTACTGGGCCTCGGCCTCGATGCCCTCGAACTTCTTCTTCAGAATGATGTTCACGACGCCCGAGACGGCGTCCGAGCCGTAGATGGCCGACGCGCCGCCCGTGACCACTTCGACGTGGTCGACCAGCGCCGGCGGGATGGAGTTGATGTCGACGGCGTTCGAGAAGATGTCGCCGGCCACGTGGCGCTGACCGTCGACCAGCACCAGGGTGCGCGCGACGCCGAGGTTATGCAGGTCGATGGAGCTGACGCCCGCGCCCGGCCCACCGCCGAAGTTGTTGGAGTTGGCGCGCAACGCGCCGCCGAAGCCGACCGACGGCAGCTGGGTGATGATGTCGCCCAGGCTCTGCGGGCCGGCGTTCTCGATCACCTGGGTGGAAAGCACCGCGACCGGGGTCGGCTGGTCGAGGTTCGGGCGCGGGATGCGCGAGCCGGTGACCACCAGTTCGCCCACCTGAGTCGGCGGCGCCTGCGTCGCCTGAGCCCAGGCGCCCCCTGCCATCGCCAGTCCGGCGAGCAATGTGGTGCCCAGCAGCGCGCCGCGATTGGTGACGTTCATGCGCATTCAGTCTCTCCGTAGCCGAGAAGGGTTCGTGTCCTAGTTGACCGCGACCGTTGGCGAAGCCGGCGCGCCGACGCCATCAGAAAATCATAAAGCGCACGTCAAACCGTCACAGTGTGACCCGCGAAACACGGTCGAGGCGGGGCAATTCGGCCCTCAAATCCTTGAGATATGATGTAAATCGACCAGATAGCCCCCGCACAGGGGCGATCGGTCCGCACGCGCCGGGACCGTCGCAATCTACCGCTTCGTTGCGGTTGGAAATCCTGCTGAAACAGGCCACAACCTGGGGTCGGCCCTTCGACGGCGTAGGCGTCGCTGCGCCGGGCGCCTTACCGGAACGGCGGCTCGTCGAAGCTGCGGAGCTTGCGCGAGTGGAGCCTCGGCCCCTCTTGGCGCAGGAGGTCCATGGTCGCCACGCCGATCTGCAGGTGCTGGCCGATGGCGCGGTCGTAGAAGGCGTTGGCCTGGCCGGGCAGCTTGATCTCGCCGTGCAGGGGCTTGTCGGAGACGCAGAGCAGGGTCCCGTAGGGCACGCGGAAGCGATAGCCCTGGGCCGCGATGGTGGCGCTTTCCATGTCGATGGCCACCGCCCGGCTCTGGTTGAACCGCAGCGCGCTCGACGAGTAGCGGAGCTCCCAGTTGCGGTCGTCGGTGGTGACGATAGTGCCGGTGCGCAGGCGGCGCTTCAGCACCTCCCCGGTCTCGCCGGTGACGATCTCGGCCGCGCGGTTCAGGGCCACCTGCATCTCGGCGATCGGCGGGATCGGGATCTCCGGCGGCAACAGCTCGTCCAGCACATGGTCGTCGCGCAGATAGGCGTGGCCCAGCACATAGTCGCCGATCGTCTGGCTGCCGCGCAGCCCGCCGCAGTGGCCGATCATCAGCCAGGCCTGCGGGCGAAGCACCGCCAAGTGGTCGCAGATGGTCTTCGCGTTGGAGGGGCCCACCCCGATGTTCACGAGGGTGACGCCCGCCCGGCCCTCGGCCATCAGGTGGTAGGCGGGCATCTGGTGGCGCCGCCAGGCCGCGGCGTTGACCGTCGCCTCGGGCTCCGGCGTGTCGGCGGTCACCATCACGTTGCCGGCCGCCGAAAGCGCGGTGTAGTGCCCGCCCGCCTTGAGCTGCTGGCAGCCCCAGCGCACGAACTCGTCCACGTAGCGGTGGTAGTTGGTGAACAGGATGTACTGCTGCACGTGCTCGGCCGGCGTGCCGGTGTAGTGGGTCAGCCGGGCCAGCGAGAAGTCGGTCCGCAGCCCGTCGAACAGCGACAGCGGCCGGGGCCGGTCGAGGTTATAGGCCCAGGAACCGTCGGCGATCTCATCTCCGATGTAGGCGAGCTCGGTGGTGGGGAAATGCCGGGCGATCTCCGAGGCGCCGATGTCGGCGAGCTCGATGTCCGCCTGGCCGTCCAGCACATAGGGGAACGGCATCTCCTGGTTGGAGCGGCCGACCTCGATCTCCACCTTGAAGTCCTGGGCCAGCAGGCTGAGCTGCTCGACGAGGTAGTCGCGGTAGAGGTGAGGCCGCGTGACGGTGATCGCATATCGGCCCGGCGCGCCGATCCGCGCATAGGCCCGGCCGATCCGCGGGAAGGGCTGGCCGGCCGGCCAGTTGAGCCGCAGCTCCGGATAGCTGAACAGCCCGGCGGCGCGGACGGCCGGGTCCGGCGGCGGCCCGCCGGCCAGGAATTCCTTGAGCGCGCCGCGCAGCGCCTCGACCGTCTTGCCGTATTCCTGTTCCAGCCGGTCTACGATGCCGGCGGCTTCTGTCTTGGATGTCATCGCGCCTTATAACCGTCCCGTTCGGGGATGGGGAGTGCCCGACGGCTGAGCTTCGGCGGCGCCCGGTCGCCCCGGCGCGACCGCGCTCGCCAGGATGGACGCAGCCTGGCTTCCCGGCCACAAAGGCGCACGCCTTGGCTTCGTCGGGACCCGCATGAATCGCCTTTTCACGATCCTCCTCGTCCTGTCGATGGTGCTGGGCGTCGCCGTCGGGTGGGCGGTCAACCAGTACGTGGCGCCGGCGTCGGCCAAGGTTGTGGCCGAGAACCTTTCGATCATCACCGACGTCTTCCTGCGGCTGATCAAGATGATCATCGCGCCCCTGGTGTTCTCGACCCTGGTGGCCGGCATCGCGCACATGGAGGATTCGGCCAGCATCGGGCGCGTCGGGGTCAAAGCCCTGGGCTGGTTCGTCTGCGCCTCGATCGTCTCGCTGACCATCGGGCTGATCATGGTCCACCTGCTGCGGCCGGGCTCGGGGCTCTCGCTGCCGATGCCGGACGCGACCCAGGCCGCCACGGCGGTGGACATGACCAAGTTCACCTTGAAAGCCTTCATCCCGCACATCGTCCCGGCCTCGATCGTCCAGGCCATGGCCGACAACGAGATCCTGCAGATCGTCGTCTTCTCGGTGTTCGTGGGCGCGGCCATCGCCGCCATCGACGACCGCGCGCCGCAGGTGCTGGCCCTGGTCGAGCAGATCGCCTCGATCATGCTCAAGGTGACCGGCTATGTGATGCGCACCGCGCCCCTGGCGATCTTCGCCGCGCTCGCCGCGACCATCGCCACCCAGGGGATCGGCGTGCTCGGGACCTACGCCAAGTTCGTCGGCGGCTTCTACCTGTCGCTGGGCGTGCTCTGGGGGCTGCTGATCGCGGTGGTGACCCTGATCGTCGGCCCCCGCGCGCTGAAGCTGATGGCGGCCGTGCGCGAGCCGGCCCTGCTCGCCTTCTCCACCGCCTCGTCCGAGGCCGCCTACCCGGGCACGCTGCAGGCGCTCGAGGCCTGGGGCGTGAGGAAGCGCGTGGCCAGCTTCGTCCTGCCGCTCGGCTACTCGTTCAACCTCGACGGCTCGATGATGTACTGCACCTTCGCGACGCTGTTCATCGCCCAGGTCTATGGCGTCCACCTCACCATCGCCCAGCAGGTCACCATGCTGCTGCTGCTGATGATCACCTCCAAGGGCATGGCCGGCGTGCCGCGCGCCTCGCTGGTGGTGATCGCCGCCACCCTGACCTTCTTCCGCCTGCCGGAAGCGGGCCTGCTGCTGATCCTGGCGGTCGACCATCTGCTCGACATGGGCCGCTCGGCCACCAACGTCGTCGGCAACACCGTGGCCGCCGCGGTGGTCGCCAAGTGGGAAAACCAGATCGACACCCCGGCCGAGCCCGAGCCCGCCGCCGCCAGCTAGGGCCACGCCGCCTGCGACACAGGTTCCATTAAGCCTGTCGCTTAACGGGGCGTTCGCCTCGCTGCGGCTAGAAGGACGGGAACCCTTCCTAGAGCCCGAGGCTGTCCCGCCGTGCCCGATCGCGCCCAGAAGCTTGCGGACCTCACAGCCCGCATCGCCGAGCTGGAGTCGGAGCGCGAACTCACCCTTCGCCTCGCCCAGACCGATTCCCTGACCGGGCTCGTCAACCGCGGGGCCTTCACCGCGCAGCTCTGCGAGCGGCTGGAGGCCGCCGCCGCCCAGGGCGGGCGGGTGGCGCTCTACGTCATCGATCTCGACCGCTTCAAGCACCTGAACGACACCCTGGGCCACCACGCCGGGGACCTGTTCCTGGCCGAGGTGGGCGAACGCCTGCGCGCCGATTCCAGCGAAGCCGAGCTTGTCGCCCGGCTGGGCGGCGACGAGTTCGCCCTGATCTCTTCCGACCCGGACACCGCGCGCCGCGCCGAGCGCCTGGTCGCCGCCCTCGCCCAGCCGCACGCGATCTATGGCCGCCAGATCTCGCCCGGCGCCTCGGTCGGGGTGGCGGTCTATCCGGACGACGCGGGCGATGCGGGCGACCTGCAGCGGTTCGCCGACATGGCGCTCTATCGCGTCAAGACCCAGGGCGGCCGGCGCTGGTCGGCCTTCGACGCCGAGCTGCGCGCCGAGAACCTCTACCGCCGCACGCTGGAGGCGGAGCTGCGCCGCGCCATCCCGGCCGGCGAGATCGAGCCCTGGTTCCAGCCGGTGGTCGATTCCGCCGACGGCCGCATCGTCGGCGTCGAGGTGCTGGCCCGCTGGCGCCATCCCGAGCAGGGCCTGCTCTCGCCCGCCGACTTCGTTCCCATCGCCGAGGAGCTGGGCCTGATCGGCGGCATCGACGAGGCGGTCTTCGAGGCCGGATGCGCTCGCGCGGCGCCCTGGGTCGCCGACGGCCTGATCGAGGTCGTCTCGTTCAACGTCTCGCCGCGCGACCTCCTCGACCCCAGCTTCTCGCGCAAGTTCATCGGGCGGCTGGCCCGCACGGACCTGCCTGCCACGGCCCTCGCCGTGGAGATCACCGAGACCTTCCTGCTGCGCGACCTGGCGCTCTCGCGCCGGCACATCGAACGGCTGTCGGCCAAGGGGATCCGCATCGCGCTCGACGACTTCGGCACCGGCTATTCGAACCTGCGCGCCCTGATGCACCTGCCGATCCAGACGGTGAAGCTGGACCGCTCCTTGATCTGTGACGTCGCCAAGGACGCGCGCGTCGGCAAGCTGGTGGGCTCCATGCTGTACGCCGCGCGCTCGCTCGGCGTGCGTATCGTGGCCGAGGGGGTCGAGGACGAATCCCAGGCGATCCTGCTGCGCGCCGCCGGCTGCGAGCGGATGCAGGGCTACTGGTTCGCCAGGCCGATGCCCGCTGACCAGATGGAGGCGGCCCTGCGCGCGTCCCAGGCCGCCGCTCCGCGCGTCTTCACCGCCGAGCCCGTGCGCCGCCGCGCCCACGCCTGAAGGCGCGCTTCGCAGCCCGCGACGCGAAACTGGCGAGCCGCCGCGATCCGGTGCAAGCTGAAGCTCCAGGATCAAGGGGACCACCCATGTCGCGCCACCTGCTGATCGCCGCCGCCGCGGCCGCCACCCTCGCGCTCGCCCTGCCGGCCGCGACGTTCGCTCAAGCGCCGGTCAAGGCCAACGCCGACGCGCTCACCGATCCGTCGATGAAGGGCCCGGAGGTGATCGCCTTCATGGGCGTGAAGCCCGGCGACCAGGTCGCCGACATCGTGGCCGGCCGTTTCGTCCGCGCGCTCAGCCAGGCCGTGGGGCCGAAGGGCAAGCTCTACGCGGTGATGCCGGCCGAGGTGGTCAAGGCCCACCCCGAGGTCGAGGGCATCCTCAAGACCCTCACCGCAGACCCGGCCTACGCCAACGTCGTGGTCAGCACACCGCCGGTCAACGCCATGGCCCTGCCCAAGGACCTGAACGCGGTGTTCATCCGCCAGAACTACCACGACCTCTACGACAAGTTCATGGGCCCCGCCGACGTGCCCGGCTTCAACAAGCAGGTGTTCGCGGCGCTGAAGCCCGGCGGCGTCTATGTCATCCTCGACCACGCCGACGCGGCGGGCACGGGCGTGACCGGCACGGAGAGCCGCCACCGCATCGACGAGGCGCGGGTCAAGGCCGACGTGCTGGCGGCGGGCTTCAGGCTGGACGGCGAGAGCAAGATTCTCGCGAACCCGGCCGACGACCACAGCAAGTTCGTCTTCCATCCCTCGATCCGCGGCAAGACCGACCAGTTCCTGCTGCGCTTCAAGAAGCCGAAATAGCTTCGCGGCGGCGGCGTCAATCACGCCGGCGGCCCTGACCGCACCTTGCCGCCAGACGCCGATCGGCGAACCCGGCCGCTCGCCCGGCGCGAAGCTTAGGCGGAATTAATCGTTGTCAGCGATGATCGGCCCTCGCCCGAGGGGATCATGGCCGCTTTCACCTTCCTGGACCGCGGACTCGACGAAATGGCGGCGGGCACGCGCGCGGGGATCGCGCCGCGCGTCACAGCCGTCGTCGGCGTCGGCCTGGTGAGCCTGGCGTTCCTGCCCTGGCCGGTCTGCGTGGCCTGGGTCCTGATGGTCGGCGGCATCGACCTGATCAGCTTCCTCCTGACCCGCGACCAGTTCCTGGGCTTGCCGGTCAGCAACGCCAAGCGCCTGCAGCACGTGGCCTGCCTGGTGGCCGGGGTGTTCGGCTGGGGCATGCTGGGCGTGCTGCTCTGGCGCACGGGAACCGTCGCGGGCGCGCTCTGCGGGGTCGTCATCTGGCTCGCGGTCATGGGGTTCGCCCAGGTCTACGCCTACCAGTCGCGGACGGGCTACCTGCTGGCCGGCGTCATCCCGTCGGCCGCCATGCTGATCACCCCGCTGGTTTCGCCCAGCCCGGCCATCGCCCGGCCCTGGCCCGTCTGGCTGATGCTGCTCCTCACCGTCGCCTTCGCCATGTCGAGCGCGCGCCAGACCGTGGCCGCGCGCCGGCGCTATGAACAGGCCACCCAGGACCTGCGCGACAGCGAGCAGAGCTATCGCCTGCTGGCCGACAACGTCACCGACGTGATCTCGCTCGCCTCGCGCGACAACCAGCGCCTCTACGTCTCGCCTTCGATCGAGCGGATCCTGGGCTTCGCGCCCGGCGAGCTGCTGGTCACGCCGAACTACACCTACATGCACCCCGACGACACGCTCGCGGTCCAGGCCTTCATCGATGCGGTGACCGAGGATTCGGGGCCTCAGACCATGGAGTACCGCGTCTTCTCCAAGGACGGCGGGGTCGTCTGGGCCGAGACGACTTTCTCGCGGCTGAACGACGGCTCCGGCCGGATCCTGGGCGTCTCGCGCGACGTGACGCACCGCAAGGCGCTGGAGGCCGAGCTGAAGGAGGCGCTGGCCCGCGCCGAAGCCGCCGCCGCCGCCAAGGCCGACTTCCTGGCCAACATGACCCACGAGCTGCGCACGCCGCTCACCGCGATCCTCGGCTTCGCGGGTGTCCTGCGGCAATCCAGGACCCTGGCCGCGCAGGACGCCCGGCAGGCCGGCTTGATCCACGACGCGAGCCAGACCCTGCTCGGCGTGATCGGCGACGTGCTGGATTTCTCCAAGCTGGAGGCCGGCGCCTTCGAGCTCGACCCGGAGCCCTTCGACCCCATCGCCACGGCGCGCTCGGCGGCCGCCATCGTGGCCGAGCAGGCGCAGGCGAAGGGGCTGACGCTCACGACCCGGATCGACGAGACGGCGCCATCCCTCGTTGGCGATGCGCCGCGCCTGCGCCAGGTGCTGCTCAACTTCCTCTCCAACGCCGTCAAATTCACCCGCCAGGGCGGACTGGAGCTGGCCCTCACCCACACGCCGCACGCCGAGCTCTGCCGCCTGCGCATCGAGGTCCGTGACACCGGCATCGGCATCGACGAGGAGCAGATCGGCGCGCTCTTCACGCGCTTCACCCAGGCCGACGCCTCGGTGTCCCGCCGCTTCGGGGGCACCGGCCTGGGCCTGGCGATCTCCAAGGAGATCGTCGAGGCGATGCAGGGCCGCATCGGCGTGTCCAGCACCGTCGGAGAGGGTTCGACCTTCTGGCTGGAGGCGGACCTGCCGCTGGCCGGCGACTGGACCGCCACGGCGGAGGCGGCCGCCGGCCCGGAGGGCTTCGACCGGCCGATCCGCGCGCTGGTGGTCGAGGACAACGCCGTCAACCGCGAGCTGCTGACGACGCTGCTGACGCCCTTCGGGGTCGAGATCGACACTGCCGACGACGGCGCGGAAGCCATCGAGGCGGTGGGCCGCGGGCGCTACGACATCATCCTGATGGATATGCAGATGCCGGTCATGGACGGCCTGACCGCGACCCGCCGCATCCGCGACCTGCGCGACCGCGACGCCGCGGCGACGCCCATCGTCGCCATGACCGCCAATGTGCTGCCCGAACAGGTCGCCCGCTGCCGCGAGGCCGGGATGGACGACCACCTCGGTAAGCCCATCAACCTGCCGCAGCTCCTGGCCGCCATCGACCGCTGGACCACCCCCGGCGCCCGCGAGGCGGCGGCCGCAAACGCGGCGGGAACCGCCGCCAATTACTGAGAGCTCGTCGCGCGTCTCTGCGCCGAGAACAAGCTTAAGCATGTTGTCGACTCACCAATGTCGAGATCACGACGTCAGCGCTCAACTTCAGTGCCTCGGCCGAACACCGACAATCGGATGCGAAATCTCCCGTTCCAGGGGAAATGCCTTTCGCTCCTCTTTGGGCCGTGACAAAGGCGCAGGTAAGCGCTCTCCGGCTCGTGGCCGCCCTGCGCATCATAGGGGCGTGAACCCCGGACCGGGAGTTTGAGTATGAAGTTCAGCGTTTTGAGAAACACCTTGATCGCCGGCGTCGCGGCGTGGGGTATCGCCACCACCGCCGGCGCGGCAGCCTTCACCAACGGCAGTTTCGAACTGTCGACCGCGGCCGCCAACCCGGGCAGCGCCTTCACGACGCTGTTCGGCGGCAGCACCGCGATCACCGGCTGGACGGTCGGCGGCGACAGCATCGACTACATCGGCGGCTACTGGCAGCCGGAGGATGGCAGCCGCAGCGTCGACTTGTCGGGCAATGCAAACGGCAGCATCTCGCAGACCTTCGACACCGTCGCGGGGCAGCGCTATGCGATCAACTTCTTCCTGGCCGGCAACCCTGACGGCGGTCCGGCGGCGAAGGTCGCGATCACCTCGGCCACCGGCGGGCCGGCGCAGTCCGACACCTTCACGGTGACCGGCTCAGACAGCCACGCCAACATGGGCTGGCAGGCCTACACCTACAACTTCACCGCGGCGAGCGCCTCCACGACCCTGTCCTTCGCTTCGGCGACCGGCACGGCTTACGGTCCGGCGCTCGACAATGTCTCCGTCATGGGCGTTCCGGAGCCGGCCACGTGGGCCATGATGCTCGTGGGCTTCGGCGGGCTGGGCGCGGTGCTCCGCCATCGCCGCTCGGCGGGCGCGCTCCTGACCGCCTGACGCGCTAAGGATCTCGATCTGCGAAGGCCCTCGGCGTCCGCGCCGGGGGCCTTTTCGCATCCGGTTTCAGCTCGGCCGGTCGCCGCGATCGCC
>Ga0207660_10000675_pt1 | contig 22816 bp, 8 predicted proteins | sample KBSC73BmetaG_FD_184335 | JGI IMG/M metagenome (GOLD analysis project Ga0207660, IMG submission 184335) | Corn rhizosphere microbial communities from Kellogg Biological Station, Michigan, USA - KBS C7-3B metaG (SPAdes) (version 2) | ecosystem: Host-associated > Plants > Roots > Rhizosphere ... | reverse complement strand
CGCGAGGCAGCCGCACGGATCAGGGAACTCGCCGCGCGCCGCAGTTAGTCGCGCCGGCGCGCCGGCTTCATGAACCGCGCCGCAACACAAATGCGGCGCCGGTCTGCGGTCACATTGCGGTCACATCTGGGCGCGGATGGCCCCGGATCGAGCCGGACTAGCCGAGAGCCGACTTCGCAAAACCGCAGGTCAGGCGGGTTGTCACCTACTACCCCGTACTGTCTCGGATGGCGGTCAGAGCCCTGCTAATGCGGTTGGGGCTTGTCGCCAGAGGGTCTCCAAGAACCCGACCTCCGCGCGGTTTGCCTTGAAGCGGGCGCCGGCTTGGTAGCCGGCCCCGGCCTCGGGCCTTATACGTCCAGATATGGTCGTTTCTCGTGGCCAGTGGGAGAAACCTTCGTACTCGGGACTGGCTCGGGATTCGCGGCGCCGGTCGACGGCTTGCCAGCCCGATCATGGCATTGGCCGTTGCTTCCGGCTGCCTCGCGGCGTGTTCGTCGTCCGGCAGTTCGGCAGCCTCAGGCGCCGGCCCCGCGACTCCATCAGCCACAGTGCCGTCGTCCGTCGTCGTCGCGGTACGGGCGTCCTGGACCCGCGCGTTCGACGTCGGGCGTTCGCCGTCGCTGAGGGCGAAGTCCATTCAAGGGGGCGCCCGGCTTCTGCCGTGGTTGCGTCGTCAGGCTCATTCATCGGCCTGGTCTGGAACTCGCGCGATAGTAAGCAACGTTGCTATGACGGATGCAAGTCATGCGACGGTCGGTTACCGGCTAGTCCGAGGTGACCGGACGATCGTGTCTGCCGGAGGAGCGGCGGTGCTCGTTCACGGCAACTGGCTTGTCGCGACGAGCACGGTGTGTTCCCTTTCAATCATTCGCGGGGACCGAGCGCCGGGCTGCTAGCAGTTCCTGGCGGAGGAGTGGCATCCTCCGTTCGGTCATCCGTTTGACCCAGATGGATCGTTTCGATGATCGACATCGTCAATGTCCATCCGTGCTGCGCCGCCGTTGCTAGGTTCCCGCCGTCAATCAATCCGGTTCTGGTGGGGGTTGAACGGTCGTGCCCGAATTCACAGCGTCCCGGAACAGCATGTGGACAAGGCTGCTCGTCGCCTGCCTGGTTGTCCTCGGGCTGCTGCCCGTCGTCGTCGCTCGAACCGGTGCGCAGGCCGCGGCGCCGATCCAGGCGCACCAGGGCCAGTTCTTTCCGCTGACGCCGGCGCGCGTCCTCAACACCAGTACCGGGCTCGGAGTCGTCGGCGGCGTTTCCGGAACGATCGGCGCCGGCGCGACGAAGAACGTCAATGTCCTGGGTGCGGGCGGCGTGCCCTCTTCTGGTGTCTCAGCCGTGGTCCTGTCGCTCTCGGTTGTCTCCCCGTCAACAACAACGGCAGAAACGGTCTGGCCGGCTGGCGCGACGCGCCCGACGATTTCGTCGTTGTCCGCGCCGCATGCTCAGGTGACCGGCACGGTCACGTCTGCGCTCGGCACGAGTGGGCAGATCAGCATCTACAACAGCGCCGGCACCGCGACGCTGTACGGCGACGTTGTTGGTTACTACACCGACGGCACCGCAACTACTGCCGGGAGCACTTACGTTCCCGTCACCCAGTCACGCATCCTGGATACAGCCGCCGGTGTAGGTCACACGGGAAAGATCGCCTCGAACTCGAGCTTTGACCTCACAGTGACCGGGACGGGCGGGGTCCCATCGTCGGGGATAACCGCCGTCGCGGTCGTGCTCACGGCTGTCAAACCATCCGCCACGGAACTATTCACCGTCTACCCAACGGGTGTCACCCGGCCATCGACCCTCACTTTGTCCACGACCTCAAACGTCGAGATCAGCACCACCGTTGTCTCAGCCGTCAGCAGCGCCGGTCAGATCACCATCTACAACAGCACCGGCAGCACGGACCTGTACGGCGACGTCGTTGGCTACTGGCAGGCACTTACGGCGACGGCCCAAGGAAGCGCGTACAGCGCGGTCACCCCCACCCGAATAATGAGCACCACGACGGCGCTTGGCGCTGGCGCCACACTCAACCTCACTGTGAACGGCACGGCCGGTGTGCCGAGCACAGGCGTATCGGCGGTCTGGCTTTACCTCACCGCGGTTGCCCCATCGGCCGCGAACACCGTGACGCAGTACCCAACTGGCAGCACCCGGCCCACCACCGCCACGGTCACCTCGACGACGAACATCACACGGACCAACCTTGTCGCCGCGGTGCCTGGGACCAACGGACAGATCACCATCTACAACAGCGCTGGCAACACCAACCTCTATGTCGACGTCATCGGCTACACCGCAACCGCGTTGGCACCTGCGACGCCCGCAGCGCCGACCGCAAATCCGGGCAGCCAGCAGGCGAGTGTGAGTTGGGCGCCGCCGAACGACAACGGCGCCGCCATCATTAGCTATCTGCTGACCGCCACGCCGGGCGGCGCTACCGCGACGATCGACGGCGCCCTCACCACGGGGACCGTCACCGGCCTGACCAACGGCACCACCTACACGTTCACAGTGAAGGCCACAAACGCGGCGGGCAGCAGCCCTGCGTCACCTGCATCCGCAGCGGTCCTCGTCGCCGGGTCGCCCGCTTCGCCTACCAACGTCAGCGCCGTCGCCGGCGACGCACGAGCTGTCGTGTCCTGGACGGCTCCCGCCAACACCGGCGGTATCGCGCTCACCGGCTACACGGTCACGTCCAGTCCGGGCGGAGTCACCGCGACCGCCGGCGCTTCGGCATCTTCCGCAACGGTGACCGGCCTCACCAACGGAACGGCCTACACCTTCACGGTTCACGCGACCAACTCCGTGGCCAGCAGCGCTGAGTCCACACCCTCCAGTGCGGTGACTCCAGCCGGCCCGCCAGGCGCTCCGACCAATGTCACGGCAACAGCAAGCAGCGAGAGTGCAGTCATCTCCTGGACAGCCCCGCCCAATGGCGGTTCACCTCTCACCAGCTACATCGTGGCCGCCACACCGGGCGGATCCACTGTCAGCGCAGGTGCTTCAGACACCACCGCGACCATGACCAGTCTCACCAACGGCACTGCCTATACATTCACCGTCACCGCCTCGAACAGCGCTGGATCTGGACCTGCCTCGTCACCGTCAAACTCAGTAACTCCGCAGGCCTTTCCGGGAGACGTCACGACCGCGATCTCGACGGGTTCTGTGACGTCGGTGGCGGGATCTGGGGCGGCGGCGACGTCGGCGGGGACGGGGTCGTCGGCGTCGTTCAACACGCCGCGGGGTGTGGTGGTGGTTGGTGGGGTCGCGTATGTGGCGGATCGAGAGTCGGTCAGCACGGTGGACCTGTCGACGGGGCAGGTGTCGATCCTGGCTGGGTCGGCGAGCAGCACTGGGTGCACGGACGCATCGACGGGATCGGCCGCGCGGATTTCTGGCGCGAAGGACATGGCGACCGATGGGTACTACGGCTATCTGGTGGACGGCTGTGGGTTGCGGCGGGTGTCGCTGAGCACTGGCGCTGTCAGCACCATGGTCAGTGGCAGTGGCTATCAGGGTGTCACGGTCGGCCCGGACGGTTTCTTGTATGTGACGCAGACGATCCCGCAGGGCGGCACGACCGCGGCGACGTTGTACCGGGTCAACCCGGCCAACAACCAGACGACGTCATTGAAGACGGCGTATCCCGGGGCCTACTACGGGGTGGCGGCGGACTCCAGCAACGTGTACTTCGTGCAGTACCCGACCCAGATCGCCAAGTACAACCTGGCCAGCGGGACGACCACCACTCTGGTCAGCGACTCCTCGCTGGACTACGCCAGCGACCTGGAATCCGCCGGTAACTACCTCTACACCGGCGCAAGCGGTGCGCTCAAGCGCTATGCAAAGGCTGACGGGACCAGTCGGACCGTAGCTGGGCCTGGCGCTGCCGACACCGACGGCACCGGCGCCAACGCCGGCTTCAGCAGCGGGCCAACCGACATCGCCTCCGACGGCACGACCCTATTCGTCGTTGACGGCGGCAACAGGTTGCGGGCCGTCAGCACCCCTCCGCTCCCGGGGCCTCCCATAAACGTCAGCGCCGCGCCAGGGAACATGCAGGCCGTCGTGTCCTGGTCGCCGCCGACAAACAACGGCAGCGGACCAATTATTGGCTACACCGTGCTCGCCTCGCCAGGCGGAGCAACCACAACGACTAGCGGAACAACCACCGCGACCATCACAGGCCTAACGAACGGCACGAGCTACACATTCACCGTCACCGCAACAACCGCCGAAGGTACCGGCCCGGCTTCTGGGACCTCGGCCCCCGTCACGCCCGCTGGTTCTCCAGCCGCCCCCACCAGCGTCAACGCCACACCCGGCAACGCCCAGGCCACCGTCAGTTGGTCACCGCCGCCGTCCGACGGGGGCTCGCCAATCACTGGCTACACCGTGTTGGCCTCGCCCGGCGGCGCTACATCCACAACTACAGGCGCAACCACCGCAACGGTCAGCGGACTGACGAACGGCATCAGCTACACCTTCACCGTCACGGCGGCCAACGCTGCCGGCTCAAGCCCGTCCTCCGCACCGTCGGCACCGATCACGCCGATTGGACCACCGGACCGGCCGACCAACGTCGCAGCGGCTGCTACTGACGGGCAAGTCGCCGTGTCATGGACGGCGCCTGCCAACTCCGGCGGTAGTCCAATCACCGGCTACACCATTACGGCATCACCAGGCGGTGCGACTGTCACGACATCGGGAGCCACGTCAGCAACGGTCACCGGCCTCTCCAACGGGACCGCCTATACCTTCACTGTCACCGCGACCAACGCGATAGGGACGAGCGCAGCCTCCGCTCCATCTGCGCCCGTCACCCCTAATTCACCGCCGAACCCGCCGACAAACGTCCACGCCACGGCCGGTGACACAACCGCAACGGTTAACTGGACCGCGCCCGCCAATTCAAACGCGGTGACGGGATACACCGTCACCGCCTCTCCTGGGGGGCAAAGCGCAAACACCACCGGAGCCACAACGGTCCAGGTCGGTGGCTTGACCAACGGGATTACCTACACCTTCACTGTCGTCTCCAACAGTGATGTTGGACCGTCCATTGCCTCCGATCCATCTGACCCTGTGACCCCCATCGCGCATCCCGGCAGCGTCCAGCAGATGAGCGTCACACAGACACTGAACAACACCCTCGACATGAGTTGGACCCCCCCGACGACAGGGCCCATCACCAGTTACATCATTAGCGCGACGCCGGGCAACATCAGCCGAACCGTCGGTGGCAATGCCATCGCCGCTTCCCTAGGCGGCCTGACGGTCGGTGTCCAATACACCGTCTCGGTAACTGCGCAGAACTCGGTAGGCACGGGACCGTCCGCAAGTCGCACCGCGCAGCCCATCAGCACCCTTGCGGTAAAGGCCTACACCGATGTCGCTTGGGCCAACGGGTTTAGCAAGGCGATTTCCGACGACGGCCGCTACATCGCGTACACCTGGTCACCGTTGGAGAACGGCAGCGACATCAACGAGGGCTGGTACAGCGTCTACCTGCGCGACACAAAAGCTCTTGTGACCTACAGCATCGGCGGTGTCGCGAAGACGAACGCGGACGCACGTTGGCAGGTTTCCATGAGCGGCGACGGCCGCTACATCGTCTTCAACACCTCGGCGTCGCTGATCCCGTCTGACACCAACGGCCACGATGATGTCTATCTGTACGACCGCCAGGATGACTCGCTGCGGATCGTGTCAACCAATGCACAGGGCGTTCCCGGCAACGGGGCGAACAACAACGCCGTCATCTCCGCAGACGGCAGCACTGTCGCCTTCGAATCGAGCGCCACCAACCTCGGTCCTTCGGCGCCCGGCGGCGGCAGCTACGAGGTGTATACAAAGAACCTCGCCTCCGGCGCCGTGCAGATGGTCGCTGGCGACTTCAACTGGCTCGTTCAGGGACCCCCAGCTATCTCCGGCGACGGCAGCCTCGTGGCCTTCGACGCATCGGTGAGCTTCGTCAGCATCTGCCCTGCGCCCAACAACCAGACGCTGTCGGTCAATGAGACCTTCGTCGGCCACCCTGGTGGCGTGGCGACGCTGGTCAGCCAGGCGGCGAGGACAACCTGCGGCGGATCGACGTCGCTCGGGCTCCAACCCGCCTACTCCGGTTCACACCTGGAAAGCATGGACCGCGGCGGACTCATCGCGTATCAGGCGTCTGACTCGCCGGGCTACGGCCAGCAAATCGACGCGGCCATCCCTAGCAACGGCTCGGACGATTACGTCGACACCAACATGATCACCGTCTACCCCGGAAACCCCAACCAGGCCGCGTACTACGGCAATGGCGCGCATCTTTCACCGGACGGAACACTGTTCACCTTCAACGTGAACCAGTCCCTGTTCATGGGCTGGGAGCCCGGCAGTACCCAGGTCCCGACGCAGGTTGTCGTCGGGGGGTCCTGGCTGTGGTACGGCTACCAGGACGGCATCTTCGCCGCCGACGACCACACACTGCTCTATACCTGGAACAACGAGGGCTACAGCGGCAAGTACAACCACGCCTACGTCTCCTACATCGACCCGCGCGCGAACGCGAAATCACGCCGTAACGCTGGATGGCGGGAAAGCGTGAACACCGCGACCGGCAGCTACATCTCGCAGGCCAACGACATCTCCGTCGCCAACGCCGGCCCTTCCCTCGGCATCCAACGCACCTACTCCAGCGACAACACGGCCGATGGCCCGTTCGGCACCGGCTTCACCTTCAACTACGGGATGACGCTGACCGGCGCCCCTGCGGGCGACAACAACCCGGCCTACACCCTCACGTACGGCGACGGTCGACAGCTCACCTTCACCGGCGACGGGAACGGCGGCTACAACCCCATCGACGGATTCACCGACCACCTCACCAACGACGCTTCCGGCGGCGGCCACACGCTGACTCAGAAAGACGGGGAGACGTTCGACTTCGGCGTCGACGGCAACCTCGACACCATCACCGACGCCAACGGACGCAGCCTCAGCCTCGCCTACACCAACGGCCAGCTGGCCACGGTCACGTCCACCAGCAGCGGCCGATCGCTGAGCTTCACCTGGCAGGACGGTCATATCAGCAGCGTCAGCACCAACGCAGTCGCATCGTTCGGCGGCCCACTGACCTGGACCTATAACTACACCGGCGCCATGCTCACCAGCGTCTGCCAGCCAACGCAGCCCGGCGACGCACCGGCGTGCACTGCCTACGGGTACACCGGCAACCGGCTCGCCGGCGTCACCAACGCCAACGGCGACACTGACCTCAACATCGACTACTACGACGACGGGCGCGTCCACGACGTCGGCGACGGCACCGGAAACAACGCCACCTTCACCTACACCGGCACCCAGCAGGTAACCATCACCGACAAACGCGGCAACACCACCACCCACAACTACAACGCCAACATGCAACTGACCTCAGAGGTCAACCCGTACGGAAAGATCCGCCGTTACACCTACGACTCCCACGGCTACCGGACCAGCGTCACCGACGAAAACGGCAACACCATCACCACCACCTACAACGCCAACGGCGACCAGACCAGCTACGACGACGGCGCGCACGACGTCAGCTACGACACCTACGACGCCAACGACAACCTGGCCGTCGTGCGCGATGCCCGCTCCTCGAGCCCCACCGACAACACCTACGCCACCAACTACAGCTACGACAGCCACCACAACCTCACCAGCCAAACCCTGCCTGCCGCCGCGGCCTACCCGAACGGGTTGACCACGATCTGGACATACAGCAGCGGCAGCGAGTCCGCCTGCGATGGCGGCACCATCCCCGCCGGCCTGATCCTGACGCAGCGAGACGCCCGGCAGAAGACCACCACCTACACCTACACCCACGCCGGCGACGTGTGCACCGTCACCACCCCCCTCGGCCAGGTGACCCACAACAGCTACGACGAGATCGGCCGACTCAAGACCAGCACCGTCACCAGCGACAGCTACCCCGCCGGCACCACCACCACCTACACCTACGACGCGGCCGGGCAGCTCCGCACCGAAACCGACCCCGAAACCACCGACGCCGTCACCGGCGCCTCGCACCAACGCCGCGTCACCTACACCTACAACGACGCCGAACAGCTCACTCAAATGACCAGCGCCGACATCGACGGCGCCGACCCGGCCCGCAGCACCACCTACTCCGAGGACCGCTGGGGTCACCTGACCAGCACCACCGACTCACAGACCAACGCCAGCGTCGTACGCAGCTACGACGAGAACGGCAACCTGGCCACCGTCACCGACCAACTCGGCCACAACTACCGGATCAGCTACGACAAGAACAACCTCCCCACCACCACCGTCCTGACCAACTACACCGACCCCACTGATCCGAACTACACCGCACCACGCGCCGTCACCCTCATCACCAACACCTACGACGACGCCGGCCGTCTGATCACCCGCACCGACGCCGACGGGCGCACCACCCGCTACTCCTACGACGCCGCGAACCGGCCCACCGAACGGACCCTGCTCGGCTATCACAACCGGGACGGCAGCCTGCACGACCTCGTCGTGTCCGCGGAAACCTACGACCCGGCCGGCAACATCACCGACACCTACCGCGGCGACAGCAAACGCCACATCCACAACATCTACGACGCCGACAACCGCCTCACCAGCAGCACCCTCGACCCCAGCGGACTGAACCGCGACACCACCTACAGCTACAACGAAACCGGACAACCGACCCGCGTCACCACCACCCAGGTCTCGGAAGCCACCGCACAGGACACGCAGTCCACCACGGTGCACCTCGACTACAACGACGACGGCGAGGCCACCAGCCGCACCGTCGACCTTCCCACCGGGTCACTGACCACCACCTACAACTACGACACCCGCGGCCTGCTGCACACCCTCACGGACCCGCGTGGCAACGCCAGCGGAACCGACCCTGCCGATTTCACCACCACCTACAGCTACGACCAGCTCGGCCAGCTCACCACCACGACCACACCACCGGTCACCGTCGAGAACAACGGCAGCCCCAGCACCGAGCAGCCCACCACCCTCACCGGCTACGACACCTTCGGCGACACCGCGCACACCCAAGACGCCGACGGCAACATCACCAGCAACGTCTACGACCGCATCGGCCGGCTCAGCCAAACCACCTACCCCACCTACACCCGCCCGGACAACACCGTCCTGCACCCCACCGCGAACTACCTTTACGACGACGCCGGCAACCTGCTCACCGTCACCAACACCCGCCGCTTCACCACCACCTACGCCTACGACGCCGTCAACCGGCTCGTCGCCCAAACCAACCCGCCGATCGGCACCGACCCGGCCGGGGTCACCATCTACGGCTACGACGACGCCGGCAACCGCACATCGGTGATCGACCCCACCGGCGCGACCACGCAGTACAGCTACGACGACCTCAACCGCGTGCGCACCACCGACCAGGTCGTCCGCCAACCCAACGGCCCGGCCACGCACGACATCACCACCACCGACTACGACCCGCTCGGGGACCTCGTCTACCGGCAGGACCCCGCCGGTGACACAGCCACCGCCAGCTACGACGCAGCGGCCGACATGCGCACCCGCACCGACGCCGCCAACAAGACCTGGACCTACGCCTACGACCTCGCCGACCAGCCCTCGAAGGTCACCGACCCACTCGGGCGATACACCACCTACACCTACGACAACGCCGAACGCCTCCGCGCCGCCGACTCCTTCGACACCAACAACACCCAGGTGCGCGCCCTGTCCGCCACCTACGACGATGCAGGCAACCTCGCCACCACCGTCGACGGCAACGGACACACGACGACGTACAGCTACGACGCGCTCAACCGGCTACTCACCACCACCGTCCCTGTTGACGGCTCCACCTTCATCACCAGCGGCTACGGCTACGACGCCAACGGCAACCGCACCCGCACCACCGACGGCCGCGGCTACAGCAGCGACGGCACCGCCACCAAACTGGGCGGCACCGGCTACGACACCCTCCTGAGCTACACCCCCAGCGGCCAGATCGCCACCCTCACCGAACCACCGACCGACGCCTACCCCGACGCCCCAGACCGCACCTGGACCTACGGGTATGACGCCGGCGGCCTGCTCACCGACGAAACCCAACCCGGTGACGTCACCGTCACCCACACCTACGACGCGCTCGGCCGCGACTACGCCGACACCGGCACCACCGGCGACGGCACCGTGACCCGCGGCTTCGGTTACGACCTCGACGGCCGCCTGACCAGCTTCACCACACCCGGCGACGACCAGACCGTCACCTACGACGATCGCGGACTGCCCGTCAGCTCAACCGGACCCGACGGCGACACCACCACCGACTACAACGACAACGGCCAACCGACCACCATCACCGACCCCGCCGGCACCAGCACCTTCACCTACAACAGCCGCGGCCTGCTCCGCACCGCCGACGAACCCACCACCGGCACCACCCTCACCTACAACTACGACGACGCCGGCCAACCCTCCAGCACCATCGCAACCCACGGCGCCGACACCTCCACCCGCACCTTCACCTTCGACGCGCTCGGCCGCCTCACCGACGACCAGCTCACCGCCGCCGGCACCACCACGGCCGACCTCGGCTACGGCTACGACCCGGCCGGCAACCTGACTTCACAAACCGTCACCGCCCCCGGCAACCCAGCCGCCGGCACCAGCACCTACGGCTACGACCAGTCCAACCGGCTCACCAGCTGGACCGCCCCCGACACCACCACAACCACCTACGGCTACGACCCGGCCGGCAACCGCACCCAAGCCAGCAGCGACACCTACACCTACGACGCGCAGAACCGGCTCGTCACCGGCCCCAACACCACTTACACCTACACGCCCCGCGGCACCCTCGCCACCGCCACCACCAACGGCACCACCGTCACCGACACCTTCGACGCGTTCAATCGGCTCACCGCCAGCGGCGACCAGACCTACAGCTACGACGCGCTCGACCGGCTTGCCGGCATCAACGACACCGCTCTCACCTACGGTGGCTTCAACAGTCAGCCGGCGACGTCAGGCACGACCAGTTACTCGCGCGACCCACGCGGCAATCTGCTCGCTACCACCGCCGGCGGCAGCAACTACCTCGCCGCCACCAACGTCCACGGTGACCTCAGCTACCTCTACAACGCCGACGGCACCGTCGCCGGTAGCCAGGTGCTCGACCCCGCCGGAAAGCTCATCGGCACTGCCGGCGCAGCACCGACCGTGGCCGACCAAGCGCAGATCGCCGACCCCGCCACCGGCAACGTCTGGATGAACGCCCGCTGGTACGACCCCACCAGCGCAACATTCACCAGCCAAGACACCATCCTCGGGACCGCTAGCAGCCCGCTATCGCTCAACCGCTACGCGTACGGACAAGACAACCCCGTCACCAACAGCGACCCCTCCGGCAACTGCCCCGTCAACGCCACTGGATGGGGCGACTGCAGCCAAGACCGAGGCCCGCGGTCCTTCAGCGTCAGCGCCGTCATCGGTGTCGTTGTCACGCCCAACGATCTGCTCAAGCACACGCTCGCGCCATCCGCACCTCCAGGCATGGGCGGCGGGGGCGGCTGCGCCGACCCCAACGACCCCAACGCGGGGGACCTGGCGTTCATGTGCGCCTACCAGGCATCCAGCGACATGGCCGCAGCACTGGGCAGCTTCGTCGACGCGGCCGTCGCGCAGCCCCTGTCACAACTGGCCACGACCATCACCAACCCCAGCCAATGGGGCGGTGCCCTCACCGGCATGTTCATCAAGCCGGTCGGCCAGTGCTTCCACGGAGACCTCACCGCATGCGCAATGACCGCGCTCAACGTGGCCACGATCGTTCCCGGCATCGGCGCCGCTGCCCGACTCGGCGTAGACCTCGCGGTGCGGGCAGGAGCCGAGGCCACTATCCGCGGCGTTGTGGATTCGGAAGCCGCCAGCGTTCTCGGCGCAGTTTCGACCGAGGCCGTCGGCACTGTCGACGCCGCTGCAATTGAGGACCTGACCGGCCAGGCACTGGGCGATGGCGCCCTCGGAGCCGAGCAGGCTATTGCCGCGTCCGCTTCGGAAGCAGCCACCGAGAATGCAGCCGGATCGGGTGTGGCCCAGGAACTAGCGGGCGTCCGCGCGGAGGATGTAATCGCTGAAGCGGAATCCATCCTCAAGGATGCCGCTGAGAGCTGCAGCGTCAACAGTTTCACCGCGGACACCCCGGTTCTGCTTGCTGACGGCCGTCAGATACCGATCAGCAAGGTCAAGCCCGGCATGAAGGTCGTCGCCACAGACCCGGCGACCGGCGCCACGGCAAACCGCAAGGTCGACGCCGTGATCGTCCACAGCGGCGAACACACCATGGTTGACCTGACCTTCGCCGACGGCACCACGATCACCGCGACAGACCACCACCCGTTCTGGGACGTCACCACCGGCGAGTTCACCTACGCGATCGATCTCAAGGCCGGCGACCAAGTCCTCGAAGCCGACGGCGAGCTACTCACCATCAGCAAGACCCGCAGCTACACCGCCGACCTGACCGCATACAACCTCACCGTCGACGGCATCCACACCTACTACGCCGGTGCGACCCCCGTGCTCGTACACAACAGCTGCGCCGCAGGCGACACAGGCGGAGCGCTGTCAGGCATCCGTAATGGCCACCTCGCCGGCGATATTCATCCGACGACTGGAGTTCCGTTCGACGACAGCGGGTATCCCGATTTCTCAAACTGGACTCATCCGGATGTCCCGGATGTGACCATTGAACCTACCGGTACCCGCGCGGGGGATTACGCGGCCGCGAACCAAGCGGCCGGCCTTGACAGCACGCCGGAGGGCTACACATGGCACCATGCTCAAGAGCCCGGCGTGATGCAGCTCGTTGACCGAGGCGTCCACGCGGCAACCGGCCACACGGGCGGCTACTCGATCTGGGGGACCCTTCCGTGATGTCGGCGTTCTTCGACGATTCCACGTACTACACCGGGCCGGAGCTAACTGACGACATGGTGAGGCTTGCCGAGAAGCGTCTCGGTCACCGCCTTCCGACGTCGTACGTCGACCTGTTGCGCGTGCGAAACGGTGGCAAGCCTCGGCGACGCTGTTTTCGTACACCGTTCAAGACGTCCTGGGCGCATGACCACATCGAGATCGAGGCGATAAGGGGGGTCGGCGGAAATTGGGGAATCGATAATCCAGGAGGCCTGGGCTCCTTAGCGATGATTACGCAATGGGGATACCCAGCAATCGGGATCGTGATTTGTGAGATGCCGTCCGCTGGACATGATGCCGTGATGCTCGACTATTCAGAGGACGAGGCTGAGCCGAGCGTGGTCTACGTGGATGAGGACCGTCGGCCTAGGCTCCTGGCGAAGTCCTTCGCCGAGTTCGTCGGCAATCTGATTGCGTGTGATGAGAGGTAGGGGAATCGACAGCCTCATGACGGAGTCGCCGCAGAAAGTGGCACCGTCGTCTGCCGAGGCATGTGCACAGCAGAGGGCGGCGGCCCCGAGATCGGACCGCCTGCCAAGCAGCTAGGCGCTCGGCCCGGCATCGACATTCCAGTTGCCCCGCCTTCCGTCTTCTCGGACCAGTGCTGCTGAGAGCGCCGGTTGATGACGGCATGGAGGCGGCGAGCGCGGTCACACCGCGGTCACACGGATGTCCGGATGGCCTCGGACCAACTCATGTGATCCCGGATGCTGTCGCTGGTCAGGCGGTGTTTCACCAACTGCCCCCGCCTGCACGGTTGTGCGGGACTCGACACTGCTAATGCGGTTTGGGTTTATCGCCCATCCGGGGTTCAAATCCCCGAGCCTCCGCGCATCGGTGGCCCCCTGCTGCCCACCCAGCCGGCATCGGCGTCACACCCACGTCCGAGCTCGCCGAGGTCTAGGCGGTTGCTGAATGTCTCCAGTACAGCGCGCTATAGCGCGCTCAGCACCGGACGTTTCCTGCGGCATTGGTAATGCGCGTGGGGGAGCGCCGTATTAATCCCCGTTGCCTACCCCTCGACTAGGCATCGAGAGAGGGCCATGTCGTACCTCTCGGGGGGGATTCGGCGTCACTTGCCTAAAAGGCAGGTGACGCCTGCTCGCGGTACCTCGCTGGCTCCACGTGCAGGAGGGGAGCAGGCAATGCATGAGTGGGTGCGTGGGAGACGTAAGTGGGCGGTGCTGGGGGTGGCGGGAGCGCTGGCGACGGCAATCACTGTGCCGACGATCAGCTTCGCGGACAGTGCGAACGGCTGTGATTTCCAACAAAACGGTGCGGATGCGTGTGTGACACCGCTGACCGGCACCACCTTCGCCGGCGGTGACGGCAACCTGTTGGCGAGTCCAACCAACTTCGGGACGACCGACTGGCAGAACGTCGCCGGGCGGAACGCGGGAGTCGACCTGGCCAGCGGCTCGGGAGACAACGCGTTCGGTCAGGGCACGAAGGAAGACAGCCCGAACGTCAGCGTCGTCGATGGATCGATTCCACCGAACAAGAGCGATCTCATCCGCTTCTATGAAGCGTCCCAGTTCGCGAGCGGCAACAACTACTTGTACTTGGCGTGGGAGCGAACCAACGTTCTTGGTTCGGCGAACTTCGACTTCGAGATCAATCAGAAGACGCAGCCGGACCTGACCACAACCGGAGCGAAGACTCTTGTTCGCACTGCCGGCGACTTGCTCGTGACGTTTGACTTCACCAACGGCGGCGGCCGGCCGACCATCGGCCTGCTCAGCTGGGTGACCACCGGAGCAGCCAGCCAGTGCTTCTCGAGCAACACGGTGCCGTGCTGGGGCAACGCGAAGACACTTGGCCCAGGCACGGCCATCGCCGCGGTGAATACCGACACGGTGACCGACCCCATCGACCCCAACGCGCCGAGGAACTTGCCGGGATTGACCTTCGGGGAGACAGCCATCAACCTCACCGCCGCCGGCGTGTTCCCGACAGGCACCTGTGAGGCCTTCGGTAGCGCCTTCGTGCGGAGCCGTTCGTCGGCATCGTTCACGGCGGAGATCAAGGACTTCGTTGCGCCGATCCCGGTCAACATCTCCAACTGTGGCGAAGTGAAGGTCATCAAGCACACGGACCCGCGCGGCCTGAACCAAAGCTTCAGCTACACGTCCAACCTTGTCTCCAACCCGCCAGCGGGATCGACAGGATGTACGTCGGACAGCACGCCTAGCAGCTTCACCCTGAACGACAGCGGAAACACCACAAGTGACAACACGGCAAACACCGAGGATTGCTTGTTCGTGCCGGCAGGTAGTTACAACGTCACCGAAGGCGCACCCGCTGCGGGATTCACCTTGGAAAGCCTGACGTGTACAGCCACGGGTGCCGGCTCGTCGGGAAGCCAGGACAGCACCACTCCTGCCAAGGCCAACATCACGGTCGCGCCGAATGGCGTGGTCACCTGCACATACGTGAACCAGGGGGCCGGCGCGATCCTCGTCACCAAGACGGGCAAGGACAAGAACTGCGTCAGCTCATCGACAACCATCTCGAACGGAACGTGCACAGGTGCCGCGACGGCGGTCTTGTCCGGTGCCAAGTTCACTGTCAACGGTGTGCAGAAGACGACCGGCGCCAATGGTCAGGCCTGCTTCGACGGGCTGACCATCGGCACGAGCTATTCGGTCACCGAAGATTCCGCACCGACCGGCTACGGGATCGACGCCGCTACCCGGAACGTCACGGTGACCAAAGCCGCGACATGCACCAGCGGCAGCCCGGACCCGGTGAGTGTCACTGACACCCCACTCACCAACATTCTGGCTCGTGCAACGGCCGTCGTGCAGGGGACGACCAACTCGACCGTCAACTGCACCAACGCCGCTGGCTCCACAGTCGCCACGTCGGGTACCAACGCCGACCCCGCGACTGCACAGACCACAACCGGTCTGGCGCCAGGGACCTACACCTGCACGATCGTCATTGACCCGTGACGGTGACTGAGCAGGTGCCGTAAACGACGGTGTTGTGCTTCGTCGGCCCCGTGAACTGGTATGTCCAGCTTCCCGGGGTCGACGAAGACTCGTTCAGGTTGAACGTGCCGTCCGGTGTGCTTCCTAGTGGTGACCCGGTGGTGGAGCCGTCCGGCGCCGTGACAAAGAGATTGACGGCCGTCCCCGTGGGGAGTCCCACGGCGCTGACTACGTACGTGGCGTTCACCGCGGCGGGGTTCGGGCTGATCGCGCACGACGAACCGGGCTTGTGAGTGGCCGCTAGGGCCGGCACCGCAACTGCCGCACTCGCAGCGAGTGCCGCCGCCGTCGCTGCCCCCGCCGCCATACCAGATCGAAAGCGCACATCAGTCTCCGCAGAGTTCACGTCCGCGCACTGCACGCGGACCGTTACCTGGTCCATCGGGGCGATGTGCAATTGCTTGACTGGTTAGTTGAGCGGGACCGACGTCGGGGCCGGGCCGAGCGGGCGGCCACCGTAGATCACTTGGCCGTGTGCGTCCTGGTATGTCTGCCAAGGGACCGTGTCCTGTTGGCCGACGCCGGGAGCCGACCAGTTGCAGACGCCGTTCGGGTAGAGCTTCGTGAGCTCGCTCCATTGCGCATCGGTGAACAGACCGTTTGTGTACTGGTACCGGAGCAGCGGTTTGAGTGTGCACGCGTTGATGTCGCTGGCCTCGTCACCACCGGCGACCATGCGCGGCGTTTGATAGCGCGTTTGTGCGGTCGGCGGCAGACAGAAGTCGTCGGTCGGCGCACTGGAGAGCTGCGAGATGACCTGTGGTGCGTACTCGCATCGGTTCTGCACGTCCGCAGGGCGGTCCGCGACCACCTTGTTGCTGAGGGACTTGGAGGAGTGGTCGTGCCCGACGGCGGTGAGCCACTCGTCCATCTTGTCGAGCGCGTCGTTCATCCAGTTGACGTCGCCGACCAGCGGGGCCGGTCCGTACCAGAGCACGTCGTTGCCCGTCCCGCCAAGCTCGCGCTCGAGTCGGTCGCGCATCCACCACGTGTGCACGTAGTCGTGGGCGGCGCCCGGGTCGGGTCCGGCGGCGTCGATGATCGCGACGTTGCCCATGTTGTTGCCTTCGTTGACGAGGCCGGAGCGGTAGGCAGCCCGGATTGCCGGCTTGTCGCCAAGTGTCCGCGCCGCTTGCCAGCCACCGTCGACGTTCAGTCCACCGATCTTGGCGTTCAGATCAATGAACTGGTCGGCCGTGATGAGCCCCTGCTCCAGGGCGCTGAGGCCGTACATGATGCCGGCGTTGCCGAGTGGCAGTGCCGCGAACCCGTGGCCGGCTGCCTTCTCCTGCTTGTTCCACTCGCTCTTCGGCTGCCGCCCGAAGATGTTGATCGCTGCGTCGATCACCGAGCACCGCACACCTCGAGGATTGGTCTTCGCGTCATACGTGCGCTTGCCTGCGCATGAGGTGCTTGGGTTGGTCGCGCTCTTGAAGAACAACTCATCGGCGGCGATCGCGTTCACCGGGTCAGGTCGACCTTCGACCGCAGCCCACTGGCTGGGGGTCCAGGCGACTCCGGCCGCCCATTTCTGCGGGTCCTCGAAGTAGAGCCGCATCAAGTGATAGTCGGCGAACTCCGCTGCCGTCGAGAAGTCATCCGGATAGGCGCACGTGATGATCAAACCGTCGTAGACGCCACCCGGATATGAGTTGGCGACTTGCTGCTGGGCGATCGAGCCGCCTGAGCACCCGGTGCCGATCGTGTAGCTCACGTCGCCGTACTGGTCGATGAAGTGCTCCTTGGCCATGATCAACGACTCGGCCTGAAGCACGCCGTTGCAGTTGTGGCCGTTGTTGTCGAGCGCCGTCGACATCACGCCGAAGCCCTTGCCCAGCGCGGTGATGTAGCTCTCGGTGATCCCGGGGGTCTCCGGGATGGTGCCGCTGAAGTCGTTCAGTGGCGCGGTGCCGGTCCCGTGCGCGTCGCCGCAACCGCCGCCGTGGGTCACCAACAGCTTGTGGTCGAACTGTGGCTGCGGTGACCACCGGCTCCAGTGCTTGCCCGGCTGGAACAGCGTGAGATAGACGACCTGGTCCCGGTCTTGGTAGTCGGTCTCTTCGCGCACGATGAACGGGACGGTGACTCCGTTGTCGGTCGTCGTGCTCGCGACGTCGGTAGTCGGATCATGCGGGTCGTAGGGCTGCAAGCCCGCCTTGGACGGATCCGTCGATTTGTAGAGATACGAGAAAGCCGCGGGCTTGTCGCACTTGGCGTCGACCGCACCCGGCTCGCATTTCCACGCCGGCAGCTGAGGGCCGGCGAAGACCGGTCCGCCGAGTGGATGGCTGGTGATCGTCAAGCGGGCGCCGCGGGCGCCGCGGGCGGTGGCGGTGAGGACGTTGGCACCGTTCTTCAGGCCGTCGACCAGCGCCTCGAACCGCTTGTTCGGGCGTACGGCGAAATCACGAGTGACGTCGCGGGCACCCACGTGCACGCGAGCTGACGAGGGATCGACGCCGGCAGGAAGGTCCACCGCGACCAGCGCGACGCCGCCGGAGACGAGGTCGGCCCGCGTGGACAGCACCTCGATGCGGATCTGACCGGTCCGTTCGGCGAGGGCGGCGGGCGCCAGCGGCATCGCGGCCGCGCACACCAGGACTGCGGCCACGACGGACTTCGACCGTAATGACATGTTCCCCCGCTTGAATCGGTTGCTGACGTGATGCAGGGAAGATTCGGCGCGTCCGGACGCTGTCCTGCCCCCGCTACTGGGGGCTTGCCGGCGCCCGGAAGCAGCTGACCTCTAACGTCGCGACGTCGAAGTCATCGGGGACGTTGGTGAGCTCGATGACCGCGCGCTGGCCGTCGAGCAGGTCCAGGTAGTTGCCGGAATAGCGAATCCCGGGGGACGAGGCCGTCACCCGAGACAGGTAGGCGTAGCCGGTTGCGGTGAGCTCGATCTCGGCTCGTCCTTTCGAAAGCCGTCGAGCGGTCCCGGTCACCTGTCCGCGAGGCTGGAGGTCCTTGATCGCCGACAGGAACAGCCGGTTCGGTTCGAGGTGTCCCGCGCGATCGGTGACCCATGGCACCAGGTGGGGGTCCGGTTGCGGGCCGCGCCATACGAGTTCCGAGCGGTGCGGAGCGCTGACAACCTCGACGTCCGCAATCGGCTTCAGCTGCCCCGTGTTGTCGGCGAGACCGACATCAAGATGTATGGCGACACTCCCGGTGCTGGCGTTCGTCACCCAGAGCTCGAGCTCGTCCGACTCGGCGCGGAACGTCGCAACCACCGGGCGGTAGGCGCGCTGCAAGAAGTAGTAGCCGGCTTTCGGAACGAGGTCGTAGTCGATGACCGACCAGGTCAAACCCGGCCACGGATCGTTGAACTGCCAGACGAAGGTGCCGCTGCATTTCGGCTGCCGCCGCCGGTAGTGCTCGACGCCGAACTTCAGACCTTCCGCCTGGCACGCCATCGAGAAGTCGATGTATTCAGCAAGGTCGGTGGGCTCGCCGGTCTCGCCGGACATGAGCACCCAGCCCTTGTCCTTCGGCTCGTCCTTGTTGTGATGGTCCAACCCGGCACTGCGCAGCACCAGGTCGGACTCCGGTAGCCAACGACGAAGTGTGTTCAGCTCCGGCGTTGCGTGAATCCCGAACTCGGAGATGAACGCACCGTTGTCGCGTGCGTAGCGACGGAAGTGCACCGCCTCGCTGCGTGTCGCGTAGACGGTCGGATCACCGACGTCGAGGTCGAGTCCGTGCCAGACCTCCCAGGCATGCCGGTCGCCGTCGTGAATGCCGTTGACGGTCTTGTCCTGGCCTTCACCCCACGGACTGCCGGGCCAGTAGATCGCTCCGGGCGCATTGGCAGCGACCACGGCCGGCAGGTCCTCGTGGAACATGACCTCGCCCCAGGTGCCGGACAGGTCGCCTTGCACGATCTGGTGGATTGCCTGCACTTCGTTGTTGCCGCACCACAGGGCGATGGACGGGCGATTGCGCAACCGCCGGACCTGATGGGTGGCTTCGGCGACCACCTCGGCGCGGAAGTCGGCGCCCTCGGGATAGTCGTTGCAGGCAACATGAAGTCCTGCCAGACGAGCACGCCGAGCTCGTCGCACGCGTCGTAGAACGCCGGGTGCTCGTAGATGCCGCCGCCCCAGATTCGCAGCATGTTCATGTTGTCGGCCGCGGCGAGCTCGACGAGGCCGCGATAGCGCGATGCGGGGATCGACCCGACGAGCATCGACGCAGGCACCCAGTTGGCACCGCGCGCAAACAGCGGTATGCCGTTGAGGACGAACCGGAATCGTCGGCCGCCTTCGTCATGCGCACCGCGGTCGAGCTCGATCGTGCGCAAGCCGACGCGCTCACTCCAACGATCGAGCACCCGCTCGCCGGAACGCAGCTCCAGCTCGACCGCGTAGAGAGTCGGGTCGCCGAGGTCGTGTGTCCACCACGGGTCGACGCCGGTGAGCTCCAGCACAGTGTCAACCACTGCAGCCGGCTCGAGATCGCGTTCGGCGATGACGTTGCCTGCTGCGTCACTGACCCGCAGCTGCAACGAGTCAGCCAATGCGGCGGCGCCCTCGATCGTCGCGGCGACGGCGAGGGTCGCGCTGCGGGCCGCGGCGTCGACCGCCAGTGTCCGGACATGTACGCCGTCGATCGCCACGCCGCCGTCGGTCACGACGGCGACCGGCGCGGCGAGACCGATCGACGGGATGCGCGGCGCGAAGTCCCATCCCCATGAGAATGCAGCTTTACGTCGATAGGTGCGCTGCACCGAGGCCGCGAACCAATCCTCGGGTGCGAGCGCATCGCCACGCGTCGCAGCCCAGCGCGCCTGGTTCGCGGCAACTCCCGCCGCGACAACGTCTTCGGGGGCAGCACCAACAAGCGGCGGCGTGAACCGGACCAGCACCTCGATCTCGCGGCCGCACATGACCGGGATCTCGAGCGGCCGGTGCTGGTTCGCATGACGCGCCACGTCGACCCCGTCGAGCCGGACAGTGGCAACACCGTCGAGACAGCCGAAAACGAGACGACAACGATGTGACCCAGACGTGGCCGGCGGTGTCGTCACCGTCGCCCGATAGCACCAGGTCCGGTCCTCGACCCATCGCACGTCGTACTCGTTGAAGCCGAAATACGGCGCCGGGATCGCTCCCGCGGCTTCGAGCGTCTCGTGCACACCGCCCGGCACAACTGCTGGCATCCACTCCGCATCGGCGGACGGCCAGCCGTCTGGTTCGCACTCCGTTAAGTCGAACTCGATCACGCCAGGGCACCCGACTCGGCGAATGCGAAGGCGGCGAAGCGCTCACCCATCAGCCGGTGCGCGTCGGCGTCGGGATGCAGGTCGTCGGGGAGCGGGAGGTCGGCCAGGTCGGCTTCGCCATACAGCGTGCGGCCGTCGAGGTAGTGGAGGTTGGAGTCGGTTGCTGCGCGCTGGTGCGCAATGCGGGCGAGCTGGTCGCGGATGACGCCGAGCGTCAGCTTCCCGGACGGGATGTCGGCGGGATCGCCGTCGGCGACGAAGCGAACGCGCCCCTCCTTCAACGCATCGATGTCGGGCTTGCTGGGACCCGGTGTGTCCTCGTGCATCGGGCAGAGGATCGGCGACACGAGCAGCAATGGCGTCGTCGGGTGGCCCTCGCGGATGGTGTCGAGAAAGCCGTGCACTGCCGGGCCGAACGCGCGCAGCCGCATCGCGTCGTGGTTCACGACGTTGATGCCGACTTTGATGCTGATCACGTCGGCCGGGGTGTCCCGGATGACGCGTGCGGTGAACTGGTCGAGCAACGCATTGCCGCCGAAGCCGAGGTTGATGAGCTCCACCTCGGCTGCCAACGCCGCGACTGCGGGCCAGATGCCGGTGGGGTGCGCCGCGTCGGAACCGTGGCTGATCGAGCTGCCGTGATGCAGCCATACCCGCCGTCGCGACGGGAGCGGTTCCACCGGCGCGTTCGTGCGCAAACCGAGCAGCTCCGTCGCCTCGTTGTGCGGCAGCCAGATCTCGACGTCCTTTACTCCCTCGCGCAGGTCGGCGAAGTGCGCAACGCCGGGTGCACCGGTTTGCAGCTCCGGTGTCATGGTGCGGATGTCGACGAAGAGGGTGTTGCCGCCGTCAACCGTGGCCTGCGTGAAAAGTTCGCCATCGATGAGTAGGTCATAGACGCCATCGGTGCGCGGCGGCAGCCCGGCATAGCGCAGCTTGGTCGGACGGGTCTCCAGCTCGATGGCGGTCGCGCTCGTGCGAAACGACACGCGCACGCCGGACGTCTGCGCCTCCGCCAACATGAGCTGCGGGAAGTCGCTTTGCGCGCGGGCCCATGCCGGCAGCCGGTGTGGCCGCACGCCCTCCGGGATCGCGTCCAGCTCGATTGCCCCGCGGACGAGCTCAGCAGTGATCGCCGTCTTGATCCACTGATCTACTACCAACGTGCTCGGCCCCTTCACCCCTTGGTCCGCGAACCCGGTGCTGCGTCCGAGCGGCACCTGTTGGCAGAGCAGCAACGTCTACAACCCGGCTGCCGTTGTGCACGAGGATCGCGTCGTTCTGCTCTACCGCGCGCACGCAGCCGACAAAGTTTCGCGCATCGGCTTCGCCGCGAGCGATGACGGGTTGCACTTCGACATGGAGTCGACACCGGTGCTCGAGCCGTCGGCGTCATACGAGTCCCGGGGCTGCGAGGACCCGAGGGTCACGTGCATCGACGGCACGTACTACCTGACCTACACCGGCTTCGACGGAAAGTCCGCACTGCTGTGTCTCGCGACCTCCACCGACCTGCGCAACTGGACGAAACACGGCCCGCTGTTCCCCGACCTCGACACGTGGCGGACGTCGGCGTGGATGCAGGCGCGACGCG
>Ga0207660_10000670_pt1 | contig 22876 bp, 23 predicted proteins | sample KBSC73BmetaG_FD_184335 | JGI IMG/M metagenome (GOLD analysis project Ga0207660, IMG submission 184335) | Corn rhizosphere microbial communities from Kellogg Biological Station, Michigan, USA - KBS C7-3B metaG (SPAdes) (version 2) | ecosystem: Host-associated > Plants > Roots > Rhizosphere ... | reverse complement strand
CGCGGCCGCCTGTCCCTTGGCCTGCTGGCCGGTGACCACGTCGAACTTGACCACCGCATGATGCTTGTCGGCGGCGTTCTCGGCCGGGCCGTAGCCCTTGCCTTTTTGGGTGACGACGTGGACCAGTACGGGCTTGTCGGTGATGGCGCGGGCGTTCTGCAGCACATGGACCAGAGCGTCCATGTCATGGCCGTCGATCGGGCCGACGTAGTAGAATCCCAGCTCCTCGAAGAAGGTGCCGCCGGTGACCATGCCGCGGGCGTATTCCTCGGCCTTGCGCGCGGCCTCCTGCAGCGGCTTGGGGAAGGCCTTGGCCATCGACTTGCCGACCCGGCGGATCGAGCGGTAGCCGCCGCCGGAAACCAGCCTCGCCATATAGGCGCTCATGCCGCCCACCGGCGGGGCGATCGACATGTCGTTGTCGTTGAGGATGACGGTGAGCTGGCGGGTCGTCTCGCAGGCGTTGTTCATCGCCTCGTAAGCCATGCCGGCGCTCATCGAGCCGTCGCCGATCACCGCCACCACCCGGTTGTCCTCGCCCTTCTGGTCGCGGGCGGCGGCGAAGCCCAGGGCGGCCGAGATCGAGGTGGCCGCGTGCGCCGCCCCGAACGGGTCATAGGGGCTCTCGGCGCGCTTGGTGAAGCCCGAGAGGCCGCCACCCTGGCGCAGGGTGCGGATGCGGTCGCGGCGACCGGTGAGGATCTTGTGCGGATAGGCCTGGTGCCCGACGTCCCAGATCAGGATGTCGCGGGGCGTGTCGTAGACATGGTGCAGGGCCACCGTCAGCTCGACCACGCCGAGGCCCGCGCCCAGGTGCCCGCCGGTCTGGGAAACCGCCTCGATCGTCTCGGCCCGAAGCTCGTCCGCCAGGGTCTTGAGCTGGGCGATCGAGAGTTCGCGCGTGTCGGCGGGCGAGGCGATCGTGTCGAGCAGCGGGGTTTCAGGCATGGACAAAGCGAACCGGACCGGGACCGAATTAGTTTCGGCGCTCTAGCACGAAATCCACACTCGCCCGCAGGAATTCGGCCGCTGCGCCAAAGGGCTCCAGGTGGCTCTTGGTCTGGTCCGCCAGCACGCTGAGGCGCCCTCTCGCCGCCTCGACGCCCAGCAGGGTGACGAAGTTGGCCTTGCCTCGGGAAGCGTCCTTGCCGACCGCCTTGCCAAGGCTTGTGGCGTCCCCTTCGGCGTCCAGCAGGTCGTCGACGATCTGATAGGCCAGCCCGAGGTCATGGGCGAACGCCAGCATCATGTGGCGTTCCGAATCCTTGGCGCGCGCCAGCACCAGCGGCAGCTCGAAGGCGCAGGCGATCAGCGCTCCGGTCTTCAGCCGCTGCATGCGCGCCACCCCGCCCAGGTCGTCGCGCACGCCCAGGATGTCGATCATCTGGCCGCCCGCCATGCCCTTCGCGCCGGCCGCCTGGGCGAGCTTCATGATCAGCTCGGCGCGCAGCGCCCCGTCGGCGTGGGTGTCCGGATGCGCCAGGATCTCGAAGGCCGCCGTCTGCAGGGCGTCGCCGGCCAGCACCGCCGTCGCCTCGTCATAGGCCTTGTGCACCGTGGGCCGGCCGCGGCGCATGTCGTCGTCGTCCATGCAGGGCAGGTCGTCGTGGATCAGGCTGTAGGCCTGGATGCACTCCAGCGCGCAGGCCGCCCGCAGCACAGAGCGTTCCGGCACGTCGAACATCTTGCCGGCTTCCAGCGCGAAGAAGGTGCGCAGCCGCTTGCCGGGCCCCAGCGCGGCATAGCGCATGGCCTCGGTCAGCCGCCCCTCCGGACCGTCGGCGCGCGGTAGCAGTTCGTCCAGGGCGACGGTGACCAGATCCGCGGCCTGCGCCACCCTTTGGGCCAGCGGCTCCGCTGATCGCACCGCCGGCATCAGGTGAACTCGGCGGGCTCGACACCCTGGGCGCCGGCCGCGCCCACCACGATCTTCTCCACCCGCAGGCGCGCGGCCTCCAGCCGGGCCTCGCAATGCGCCTTCAGCGCCGCGCCGCGCTCATACATCTGGATCGAGTCCTCGAGCGGCGCCTGGCCGCTCTCCAGGCGCGCCACGATCTGCTCCAGCTCGGCGAGCGCTTGTTCGAAGGTCAGGGCGGCGATTTCGGTCGGTTCGGGCATAGGGCTCACCTAGCGCCGCTCGAACCGGCGCGTCGACCAGTACTTGTAGCCTTCGCGGCTGATCCGACGCCAGCCACGCCGCCGAAGCGCGCGGTCGATGAGCACGTTGAAGAAGCCGTGCGCCAGGACGACGACGCTCTGGCCGGTTGCGGCGATCGCCTCCAATTCGAGAGCCGCCCGGTCGGCGCGGGCCTCCGCCTCCCGTCGGCTCTCCTCGCCCTGGTGGTGGTTGAAGAACCACCAGTGGAAGCGCGCCAGGAATCCCCAGATGCGCGGCGACAGCCGGATCCAGCTGGGCCAGCGCGGCGGGGGCAGCGGCGCCTCCACGAGCACGTCCTCCTGGGCGAAGGCTCTGCCGCGCCCGACGGCCTGCGCGCTCTCGATCGCGCGCAGGCGCGTGGACGAGATCAGCACGTCGCAGGCTTCGACGAAATCCACCAGGTGTTCAGGCGGCGCCTGCCCCGGCAAAAGGCCCATGGTCTCGTATCGCGCCCAGAACTCGCGATATTCCTGCGACGACAGCTTGACCTTGCGCGACAGCGCCGGCTCGCCGTGGCGCGCGAGCGTGATCGTGCCGGGCGCGATGGGTGGCTCGGCGGTCACAGCGTCGGCCAGTCGATCCGAACGGCTGGCGTGCAACCCCTCACCCGTCTTGCCCCTACCCCTCGGAAAGGGCCCGCACATGCGCGAGCGCGGACGAGCCCAGAGCCTCAAGGTCGTAACCGCCCTCGAGCGAGGACACAACCCGGCCCTTGGCGTGCCGGTTGGCGACCGAGGCGATGGCGCGCGTGGCCCAGGCGAAGTCCTCCGCCTCCAGCGACTGGCCGCCGGCGCCCAGCGGATCGCGGACGTGCGCGTCGAAGCCCGCCGAGACGATGATCAGGTCCGGGCCGAAGGCGTCGACCTTGGGCATCAGGCTCTCGAAGGCCTTACGCCAGACCTCCCGCGAGGCGCCTTCCGGCGAGACGGCGTTGGCGATGTTTGGCGAGGTCGGTTCCGACGGATGGCCGGTGCCGGGCCACATCGGCCATTGCTGGATCGAAGCCAGGAACAGGCCTTGGCGGCCGTCGAAGGCCGCCTGGGTGCCGTTGCCGTGGTGGATGTCGAAGTCCACGACCGCCACCTTGCCGAACCCCGCCGCCTGAGCTGCGCGCGCGGCGACGGCCACGTTGGAGAAGATGCAGAAGCCCATCGGCAGGCCGGGCTCGGCATGATGCCCTGGCGGCCTGACCGCGCAGAAGGCGCGGTCGGCCTCGCCCGCCGCGACGTCGCGGACGGCGCTTATCACCGCGCCGGCTGCCCGCCGCGCCGCGTTCAGGCTGCCCGCCGACATGAAGGTGTCCGGATCCAGCTTCAGGATCCCCGCGCCCGGGCGCGTCGCGAAGATCGCGTCGAGATAGGCCTGTCCATGGACGCGGGCGAGATCGGCCTCCTCGGCCAACGGGGCTTCGCGAACCACATACTTGACGTCGCTGGCGTCGCTCAGCGCATCGGTCACGGCGCGCAGGCGGTCCGGCCGCTCGGGGTGCCGTTCTCCTGGACGGTGGTCGAGCATGTCGACATGGGTGTAGAGCGCGAGGGTCATGCCTCATCCTAGCCTAGTTTGCGCCGCCGCCGATGCCTGAACCCCTGATCCGCCGCGCGGGACCCGCCGACGCCGAAGCCCTCGCCGCGCTGGGCGCCGCGACGTTCGTCGAGACCTTCGGGCGCCTCTACGCGCCGTCGGACCTTCGGACCTACCTGGCCCAGGCTTACGATCTTGAGCGGACGCGCGCCGACCTCGCCGACCCGGCCAAGGCCTCGTGGCTGGTCGAGGTCGATGGCGAGGCGATCGGTTACGCCCTCGCCGGCCCCTGCTCCCTGCCGCACCCCGAGGTCACGCCCGCTTGCGGCGAGCTGAAGCGGCTCTACTTCCGGAAGGCCTGGCAGAACGGGGGCTTCGGCGCGCGCCTGTTCGCCGAGGTCATGGCGTGGCTGCAGTCGCAAGGCCCGCGGGCGGTCTGGATCGGCGTCTGGTCGGAAAACCACGGAGCGCAGAGGTTCTATTTACGGCAGGGCTTCGAGAAGGCCGGCGAATACGACTTCCTGGTCGGCGCTCAAATCGATCTCGAATTCATCTTCCGGCGGTCCGCGGAGAGTTTTTGCGCAGATACCGCAGAAACAGCGTCAAGAGAACACAATCTCGCCTGAATCTACTGTCTGGCCGGTGGAATATTGCGACGATTTAACTTTTGACCGGCTTGGCGGGAAGCTCGGCTTTTGGGACCCTGGGCGGGCGCCAGCAGGGGCGTGGAACGGCGGTCGCATGATCCGGATCGGCTATCTCAGATTTCGCGACGCGCAGCGCGGAGCCGGTGCGGCGGAGCAGGCCGCGGCGCTGAACGCCCTGGGCTGCCATGTGGTGCGGTGCGAGGAGCCGCGGGGCCTCGGCGGCGCGGACTGCACCGTGCTCAATTCGATCCTCGACTTCATCGCCGACGGCGACGAACTGGTGGTTTGGCGGCTGGAGCACCTCGGCGTGAGCGGCCGCGGGCTGCTGCAGGTGCTGGAACGCCTGGAGGCGCGCGGCGCCGGCCTGCGGGTGATCGAACCGGAACTCTGCAGCCGCGGCCCCGGCGGTCAGGCCCTGCGCGCCGCGATCGAGGCGGTGGCCGCGATCGAGCCGGCAAGCGTCCGCCCGCGCCGGCCGGCCGCCAGCCAGGAGATCCGCGCCCTGCAGAGCGCCGGCGTCGGCCCGGTGGAGATCGCCCGGCGCCTGGGCGTCTCGCGGATGACCGTGTGGCGCAAGCTGAAGGCGATGGAAGCCTGCACCTGACCTTTCAGTCGGCGGCGTGAGCCGCGCCTCCGCCGGACAGCGTCTTGCGTGTGAACCAGACGAACGGGATCAGCGCCACCATCGACCAGGCCGCGACCCAGAAAATCTGGTCGGTCGCCAGGAGGAAGGCCTGGTTGGTCACCTGGTTGGTCACTGCGCCGACTGCCTGCTGCAGGCTCAACCCCGCGCCCCGCAGCTTCTGAAGCGCGCCGACGAAGGCCGGGTCGGTTGCCCCCATGACCTCCGCAAGACGGCTCTGATGCAGGGTCGCGGACTGCTCCCAAAGGGTGGTGACCAGCGAGGCTGCGAAGCTGCCGGCGGTGATCCGCGCGAAGTTGTAGAGCCCGGAGGCCTGCGGGACCTGGTGCCCAGGAACGCCGTTGAGGGTGAGCGTGATCATCGAGACGAAGAAGGTGCTCATCGCGATGCCCTGCACGAGCATCGGCACGACCAGGGTCGAGAAGCCCACCTCGGTTGTGAACTGGGAGCGCAGGAAGAACGAGCCGGCAAAGGCGGCGAGCGAGATGGTCGCCGTCCAGCGTGCGTCGACCTTGTTCATCAGCCGCGCCGCGAACGGCGTCAGGAACACCGCCACCACCCCCGACGGCGCGGCAACCAGTCCGGCCCAGGTCGCGATGTAGCCCATCCGGGTCTGCAGCCAGAGGGGCTGCAACAGGTTCGCGCCGAAGAAGAGCGCATAGCCGATGCAGGAGACGACGGTGGCGATGACGAAGTTCGGCGACTTCATCAGCGACAGGTCGACGATCGGATGCTCCTCGTTCAGCTCCCAGATCAGCCAGGCGGCGAACCCGACCAGCGCGATGATCGCCTCGACGATGATCGCCGGGGAATTGAACCAGTCGGCGTCCTTGCCGGTGTCGAACATGACCTGCAGCGCGCCGACCCATGTGAGCAGCAGGAAGAACCCGGTCCGGTCGATGGGCACTCTGCGCGTTGGGGTTTCGCGGCTTTGCATGTTGCGCCAGCAGACGACGGCGCAGACCAGCCCCACCGGCAGGTTGATCAGGAAGATCCACGGCCAGGAAATATTGTCGGAGATGTAGCCGCCGAGGATCGGCCCGCAGATCGGGGCCACCAGGGTTGTCATGGACCAGATCGCCAGGGCGGTGCCGCGCTGCGCGGCCGGGAAGATCATGATCAGCAGCGCCTGCGAGCCCGGGATCATCGGCCCTGAGACCGCGCCTTGCAGGATCCGGAAGACGATCAGCGACGGCAGGTTCCAGGAGATGCCGCAGAGGAACGAGGCGAGCGTGAACAGCGCCACCGAGCCCACGAAAGTCTTGACCACGCCGTAGCGCATCATCAGCCAGCCGGTGAGCGGCACCGAGACGCCGTTGGCCACCGCAAACGAGGTGATCACCCAGGTGCCCTGGCTGGTGCTGACGCCGAGGTTGCCCGCGATGGTCGGGATCGAGACGTTGGCGATGGTCGAGTCCAGCACCTGCATGAAGGTGCCGAGCGCCAGCGCGATGGAGGTGATCGCCAGCAGAGAGCCCGTCATCGGGGCCGGCATGGCGGGCGAGGCTGCGTTGTCGGACATGGCCAGCTCCTGTCGTCGGACGGGCTCAGCGCACGCCGGAAATGTCGACCTTGGCCTTCATCGAGAGCCCCACGCGCAAGGGGTGCTGCGCCAGCTCCTTGGGATCGAGGTCGATGCGCACCGGCAGGCGCTGGACGACCTTGATCCAGTTGCCCGAGGCGTTCTGCGCCGGGATCAGCGAGAAGGCGGCGCCGGTGCCGCCGGAGAGGCCGCGGACCCGGCCATGGAATTTCACACCTGAGCCATAGAGGTCCGACGTCAGGATCACCGGCTCGCCGGGACGCACCTTCTTGAGCTGGACCTCCTTGAAGTTCGCGTCGACGTAGGCCTCCGCCGCGGGGACGATCGCCATCAGCGGCACGCCGACGGCGACCTGCTGGCCGACTTCCACCTGCTTCTTCGAGACGATGCCGTCGACCGGCGCCTTGATGACCGTGCGCTCGAGGGCGAGCTGGGCGGCGTCGAGCCTGGCCTTGGCGGCGGCGACTTCGGGATTCTGCTCGAGGCTGACGCCGGAGATCAGCACGCGATTGGCCTCGCGGCTGCCCCGCGCCGCCTGGCGCGCCGCGGTCGCCTGGGCGAGCTCGGCCTGGGCCTGGGCGAACTTGTTGCGCGCATCAGTCAGTTCGTCGCCGGAGACGGCGCCCGAAGCGGCGAGCGCCTGGCGCCGCGCCAGGTCGGTTCGCGCCCGCTCGAGGTCGGACCGGGCGCGGGCGATGTCGGCGTCGCGGGCGCTGACCTGGCCGGCCAGCGCCGTGTCGCTCGCCGCATAGCCGCGCACCTTGCGCTCGGCCTGGCCCAGGGCCGCCTGCGCCTGCTCGACGAGAATCCGGGCGTCGGAATCGTCGAGGGTGACCAGCGGGTCACCGGCCTTGACCAACTGCGTTTCGCGCACCAGCACCTTGGCGACCGGCCCGGCGACCAGCGGCGTCACCTGGGCGACCTCCGCGCCGACATAGGCGTTGTCGGTGGACACGCTCTTGCCGGCGAACATCAGCCACCAGGCCCCGTAGAGCGCGACGGCGACAAGCACCGCGACGGCGAGCCAGGTCAAAAGCCGCGTGCGCCGCGCCCGCGCGGTGGCGGCCTGGCGGCTCGCCGCGCCAGCGGGTTCGGCGGCAGGAGCTTTGGAGAGGGTGGCGGTGTTGGACATCGAAGCGGTCCTTGGCGTTCGGTCGAAGGTCAGATGGGTCGTCAGGCGGCGGCGTGGAAGCCGCCGCCCAGCGCGCGGACGAGTTGTACGTCGAGGGCCAGGGCGCGGGCGTCCAGGTCGGCGACCGTACGGCGGCGGCGAAGCACGCCCTGCTCGGCCAACAACACCGTCGGATAGGTTGCGAGCCCCCCCTGGTAGCGCAGCTTGGCGATGCGATAGGCGTCCTCGCTGGCCGCCAGGGCGGCGCGGGAGTCGGCGAGCTGAGCTGAAAGGGCCTTGCTGGATGCGACGACGTCGGCGACCTGGCGGAAGGCCTCGGTCACCGCGGCGTCATAGCTCGCAACCGCCGCATCGCGGTCCGCCTCGGCGCCACGATAGCCCGCCCGCAGACGCCCGCCGTTGAAGATCGGCAGGCTGACCGCCGGGCCGACCGATCCGATGTCGGATCCCGACGCAGTCAGCTTGTTCAGGAACAGCGACTGCACGCCGATGAAGGCGGCCAGGTTCACGTCCGGGAAAAAGGCGGCGCGCGCCTCGTGGATGCGCTCGGCGGCGGCCTCGGCGCGCCAGCGGGCCGCGGTCACGTCCGGCCGGCGGCCCACCAGGTTGGCCGCGATCTCGCTCGGCAGGCCCAAGGGCTTGAGCGCCGCCGCGCTCGGCCGCGCCAGGGCCAGGCCACGGTCGGGCCCTGCGCCGACCAGGGCCGCCAGGCGGTTGCGGGTGAGCGCGATCTGCTCGTCGATCGCAGCAAGGTCGGCCTTGGCCTGCAGGGGCTCGGCCTCGGCCTGGCGCTGCTCGGCGAGGGTGTCGAGACCGTTGGCCACCCGGCTCCGCACGAGTTGGCTGGTCTCGCCCTGCACCGCCATCGCGCGCGCAGCCACGTCGCGCTCGGCATAGAGTCTCGCGAGATCGGCGTAGGCCGCGGCCACATTGGTCGAGAGCATCAGGCGCGCCTCGGCGGCGTCGGCCTCCGCGGCCCGCGCGTCGGAAACGGCGGCGGCCACCGCGGCGCGGTTCTTTCCCCAGAAATCCAGCTCCCAGCTGAAATCCAGGGTCGCGCGGCCGTAGTCGTTGTAGCCCTGCGGCACGAACTGCGGCGGGATGCCCAGGTTGTAGCTCTGCTTCGTCTCCGTGACGCTGGCGTTCGCCGAGATGGTGGGCAACGTGCGCGACCGCGCGGTCGCGGCGACCGCCTCAGCCTTGCGCACCCTCGCCTGCGCCGCCGCCAGATCGGGCGAGCCGGCCAGCGCCTCCTGCATCAGCCCGTCGAGCTGGCGATCGCCGTAGGCGGTCCACCAGGCGTCCCCCGGCCATTGGGCGAGCGGCGCTGACAGGGCTTGAGCCGTCGCGTACGTCTGCGGCGCCTTGGCCACCCTCGGCGGCGTCGGTGATGGTAGGCTCGCACAGGCGGCGAGCGCGGCGCCGGCCAGCAGGCCAGCCGCCGCGAGCGGCAGATGAGAGCGTTGCGGCGCGGGACGAAGGCGGCTCATGGGCAGACTCTTGTCATACCGTACGGTACGGTCATATATTGTGGCGGAGGATATAGCGAGCGCCACCACGGCGCGTCAAGGCTGACCATACCGTACGGTTGGAAAAAAGATGCAACTGACCAAAACCAGGCTGGATCGCGATGCGCGCCGGGAACTGATCCTCGACGTGGCGCAGGAGGTGTTCCTGGAAGAAGGCTTCGCCAACGCCTCCATGTCGACCATCGCCGCGCGGCTGGGCGGCTCCAAGGGTACGCTCTACAACTACTTCAAGAGCAAGGACGACCTGTTCAACGCCTACGTCGAACGCCGCTGCCTGTGGCAGCAGGACGAGACCTTCGCGCTGAAGCCCGGTGAGACCGCTCGCCAGGCCTTGCAGCGGATCGGCCGCTCCTTCCTGGCCCACGTGATGAACGAGACGACCTTGCGAAACTTCCGCCTGATCGTGGCGGAGGCGGAGCGCGCGCCCGAGATCGGCAGAACCTTCTATGAGGCCGGGCCGGAGCGCGGCACCGCGCGGCTGGCGGAATTCATGGCGGCCCTGGACGCGGTCGGCGCGCTCGATGTGGACGGCGACCCGCTCGTCGCCGCACAGCATTTTCTGGGCCTCATCCAGGCGCCGACCTTCAAGGGCCGGCTGTGCAACGCGGTTCCCGAGTTCACCGGAAAGCAGATGGACGAAGTGACCACCCGAGGCGTCCAGGCCTTCCTGCGCGCCTACGCGCCCAGGGCTTAAGCGCCCCTCACCAGCCTTCGCGCCGCCGCCGCTCCTGGATGAAGTCGACGAAGGCCCGCAGCGCTGATGGCGGATGGCGTCGGCTGGGATAGTAAAGCCGCGGGCCCGGAAACGGCTCGCTCCAGTCGTCCAGCACGCTGACCAGCCGTCCATCCGCCAGGCAAGGCGCCGCGGCGCCATCGAACATCTGACAGAACCCGGCGCCGTCCAGCGTCGCCCGCAGCAGCATGGCCGGACTGGTGGTGACCAGGGGACCTCGGGCGTTAATCTTGATCGAAGCCCCGCGCCGTTCGAAGTCCCAGGGCGGCTCGGCGCCGCTCGGAAACCGCACACGCAGGCAGGGCCGGCTCAGCAGGTCGCGCGGATGCTGCGGCGCGCCCCAGCGGGCGACCACCTGCGGGGTGGCGACCACCACGAAACGCTGCGGCGGGCCGAGCGGCACGGCCACCATGTCCTGCGCCAGGCTCTCCTCCCAGCGCACGCCCGCGTCGAACCCCTTGGCGACGATGTCGACCATGGCGGTTTCCGACACCACCTCCAGGCGCACGGCGGGATGGGCGTCGAGGAACGCGGCGACCATGGGGGCCAGCACCAACTCTATCGCCGGCTCCGGCGCGTTGATCCGCAGCGTCCCCGAGGGCGCGGCCTGCGCCGAACGCACGTCGTCGACGGCCGCCGCGATCTGGCCCAGCGCCGGCTGCAGCGACCTGAGCAAGGCCGCCCCGGCTTCGGTGAGCGCCACGCTGCGCGTCGTGCGGTTGAGCAGCCGCACGCCCAGCCGGGCTTCAAGCTCGCGCAGGTTCTGGCTGAGCGTGGAGGGCGAGACGCCCCGCTCCACCGCCGCGCGGCGGAAATTGCCGTGCCGCGCGATGGCCGCGAAGCTGTCGAGGGCGTCGAGGTCGATCCGGTCCATTGTTCGAAATTCCGCACAGTCCGTACAGGATTATGCGGCTTATCGGGCCGAAGACGCACGCCTAATTTTGCCTGGCGCCGGCGGTTCGGCCGGCAGGAGAGATCAAGATGAAGATGCGCAAACTTGGGAGCACCGGCCTGCAGGTCTCCGCCATCGGCCTGGGCGCGATGGGCATGTCGGGCATGTATGGCCCCTCGGACCGCGTGGAAGGCCTGGCCACCATCCACGCCGCCCTCGACGCCGGGATCAACCTGATCGACACCGGCGACTTCTACGGCATGGGCCACAACGAGATGCTGATCGGAGAGGCGCTGAAGGGCCGCCGCCGCGACGACGTCCTGCTCAGCGTGAAGTTCGGCGCCCTGCGCGCCCCCGACCAGTCGTGGATCGGCTTCGACGCCCGGCCCGCCGCGCTCAAGACCGCCTGCGCCTACAGCCTGCAACGCCTGGGCGTCGACCACATCGACGTCTACCGCCCGGCCCGCCTGGACCCGGCCGTGCCCATCGAGGACACCATCGGCGCCATCGCCGAGCTGGTGCAGGCCGGCTACGTGCGCCATATTGGCCTGTCCGAGGTCGGAGCTGAGACCATCCGCCGGGCGGCCGCGGTCCATCCGATCGTCGACCTACAGATCGAATATTCGCTGCTCTCGCGCGGCGTCGAGGACGAGATCCTCGCCGTCACCCGTGAGCTCGGCGTCGCCATTACCGCCTATGGCGTCCTGTCCCGCGGCCTGATCGGCGGTCACATGCAGGGCGGCGTCGCCACCACCGGCGTGCATGGCCAGGGCGATTTCCGCGGCCACAGCCCGCGCTTCCAGGGCGAGAACCTGCAGAAGAACCTGGCCCTGACCGAAGCCCTGCGGGCCGAGGCTGCAAAGCTCGGCCTGACGCCGGCGCAGGCCGCGATCGCCTGGGCGCTCGCCAAGGGCGACGACATCGTCCCGGTCATCGGCGCGCGCACCCGCCAGCGCCTCGCCGAGACCCTGGGCGCGCTCGACAAGGCCCTGGCGCCGGACCAGGTCGCCGCCCTGGAAGCGGCCGTGCCGAAGGACGCCGCCGCCGGCGATCGCTACCCGGCGATGCAGATGGCCAGCCTGGATAGCGAACGGCGCTCTTCCCTCCCTTAACGGGCAGGGACAGGCCGCGCGAGCGGCCACGATCGGGTAGCGGCGCTCAAGATATGAATGCGGAGTTCAAGCCCACACTTCCCCACCCGCCTCGCTTCGCTCGCCACCCTCCCGATTAAGGGAGGGATACTGGACATCCCGGACCCGACGCCTCATCCTCCGCGTTCAAACAGACGTTCGTCGCGCAAGGTCTCGCCGCATGTTCATGCGTTTCTTCACGGAGCTTCGCCAGGCCAAGGTGCCGGTGACGCTGAAGGAATACCTCATGCTCATGGAGGGCCTGGACAAGCAGGTCATCGACCGCTCGGTCGACGATTTCTACTACCTGTCCCGCGCCGCGCTCGTGAAAGACGAGAAGAACATCGACAAGTTCGACCAGGTCTTCGCTCACGTTTTCAAGGGCCTGGAGCGGATGGGCGACGATGTCACCGCCGACATCCCTGCCGAGTGGCTGAAGAAGCTCTCCGACCAGTTCCTCACCGAGGAGGAGAAGGCGCAGATCGAGGCCATGGGCGGCTTCGACAAGCTGATGGAGATGCTGGCCGAGCGTATCAAGGAGCAGAAGGAGCGCCACGAGAAGGGCGACAAGGCGATCGGCACGGGCGGGACCTCGCCCTTCGGCGCCGACGGCTATCACCCCGAGGGCATCCGCGTCGGCCAAGACAAGGGCCGCCACGGCAAGGCGATCAAGGTCTGGGACAAGCGCGAATACAAGAACCTCGACGACCAGGTCGAGCTCGGCACCCGCAACATCAAGGTGGCGCTGCGCCGGCTGCGCAAGTGGGTCCGCGAGGGTTCCCCCGACGAGCTCGACATGAACGGCACCATCCATGGCACCGCCGAGAAGGGGTACCTCGACATCCACATGCGGCCCGAGCGCCGCAACAAGATCAGCGTCCTGATCTTCTTCGATATCGGCGGCTCGATGGACAGCCACATCAAGGTCTGTGAGGAGCTGTTCTCCGCCGCGCGCTCCGAGTTCAAGAACATGGAGTTCTACTACTTCCACAACTGCCTTTACGAGAGCGTGTGGAAGGACAACAGACGCCGCCACGCCGAGAAGATCAACACCTGGGACGTGCTTCACAAGTTCCCGCACGACTACAAGGTGATCTTCGTCGGCGACGCCACGATGAGCCCCTACGAGATCACCTATCCGGGCGGTTCGGTGGAGCACTGGAACGAAGAAGCCGGCGCGGTGTGGATGGACCGGGTGGCCAACATCTACTCCCACATGGCCTGGCTGAACCCGACAGCCGAGCGCCACTGGGACTACACGCCCTCGGTCGGCGTGATGAAGCAGTTGGTTGGAGACCGCATGTTCCCGTTGACCCTCGCCGGGCTGGAAAAGGCCATGAAGGAGCTCGCCCGCTAAGGCGCGACCGCATGAGCGACCACCTGACGAACGGGGTCCCACAAGACCTCGAAGCCGAACAGACCGAAGCCGCCACCAAGGCCGCCGTGTTCTGCGCCGCCGAGCGGCTGTTCGCCCTGCATGGCTTCCAGAACGTCTCGGTGCGGGACATCACCGCGGACGCCGGGGTCAACCTGGCGAGCGTGAACTATCACTTCGGCTCCAAGGACGCCCTGCTGTTCGAAATCTTCCGGCGGCGGACCGGCGAGCTCAACCGCGAGCGCGCGCGGATGCTGCACGAGGCCAACGACCGCCACGACGGCAGGCCGCCGGTGCGCGACATCCTGGAAGCCCTGTTCGCCCCGCCCCTGCGCTGGGCCGACCCGGCCAACGACCGGCGGATCAGCGTGCAGTTCATCATCCGCGCGCGTTCCGAGGGCACCGCGGAGATGCGCGACGCCCTGCAGAACGACGTCAGCCACCTGGCCCGCTTCGCGGAGGCGCTGAAGGCCGCGCGCCCGGAACTGCCGCCCGAAACCGTCTACTGGCGGCTGCACTTCGCGCTGGGCATGGTCCACAACAACCGCTTCGTGGAGTTCGACCGGCTGCACCACCTGTCGGACGGCCTGACGCGCGAGGGCGACGTGGGCGCGCTCCTCAATCGGATGCTGGACTTCGCCGAAGCGGGATTCCTCGGCGCTTAAAAGCCTTCCTGCGCGACCACGTCGGTGACGGCGGCCTTGCGGAAGGCGACGCCGCGATAGGACGCCTCCCCGTTCACGTCAGCCGAGCCGGTGAGGCGCAGGAACTCCTGCCAGCGCTCTTCTGGGATGAGCAGCACCCGGCCCTGCGTCTCCGTGTGGGCGTCGATCTCAAGGTCGGCTTCCTCGCGGATGTCGCGGGCGGCGGCCTTCGCCGGGTCGCGTTGGTCGAGATGGGTCGGGGCGGGATTGGTCATCGCCAAGCCAACCGCCGGGGGCGGCCGAGGTTCCGCGGTCAGCCGGCCTTCGTCAGCACGATCGTCGCCTCGAGCATCTGCTCCTGCTTGGCGTGGGCGGTGATCGCCGCGTCGAAGCTGTCGAGGATCGCCATGGCCCAGTCGGGCATCACTAAGTCGCCCCGCCCTGTGGCGAGCCGCAGGTGGACCGCCGCGATGTCGCGATAGAGCGTCGCGTGGGTGTTGTGCGGCACGAAGCGCACGCTCTCGAACCCGGCCGCGCGCGCCATCTCCCGCACCCGCGTGCGGGAGAACAGCCACTTGTCGTCCAGCGCCCGGAACGCGGGGTCAGTCACGTCGGGGTCGCTTCGCGCGGCGATGTCGCCGACCAGGCCGGCGAGCGCCTGTTCCACCGGCGGATCCAGAGCCTCGCCCCGCAGGGTCGCCTCAGCGAGAATCCGCTCGAACGCCAGCCGCACGATCGCCCAGCCGTTGAAGGGTTCGAAGAAGATGGCGTGACCGCCCGCCTTCAGCGCCCGGCCCGCGGCCGCCACGCCCTGCTCGGGACTGTCGAGGTGATGCAGGATTGAGGCGCCGGTGACGAGGTCGAAGGCGCCGGGCGACACAATCTCGCTCATGGCGTCCATCTTCACGCACACCACCTCGTCGGCCGCGCCCTCGGCCAGCACGTAGTCGGCGAGCATCGCCAGAAGTTCGCCGGACAGGTCGGTCGCCACCATCTTCGCGCCGGGGAAAAGCCGGCGGCAGGGCACGACCGAGTTGACGCCCGAGCCGCTGCCCAGGTCGAGGATCAGCGGCCGCTCCGCGATCGTGATACCCGTGCCGTCCAGGCCCTGGCGGAACAGTTTTTCGAAGTGGTCGCTGGCGGCGTAACGCCGGTGGTACTCCTCGGCGTTGGCCTTGAACTGGTCGGTGATGGTGGCCGTGGAGGCCTGATCCTCGATGCTCCAGACCAGCACGCCGCCGCCGTCGCTCTGCAGGTGCGCAGAGAGTTCGGCGCGGAACAGCGGCCGCGCCCAGGCCGGCGGGCCGTCGCCTGGCGCGCGGGAGGCCGCAGAGGGTTTGCCGCGCAGGAGGTTCATCAGCGACGCCATCGCTCACCCCTACGGGAAGGCCGTAAACCAGGCAATCGCGGCAGGCGATCAGGCCGCCAGGCCCCACGCGAACTTCAGGTCTTCCACGAACTGGGCATAGGCCTTGGCCTTGGCGTCCGCGTCGGGCAGCCGCAGCAGGTAGGAGGGATGATAGGTCACCACGCCCTGCGCCTGGTCGGGCAGTTGCAGCGCCTGATGGCGCATCTTGCCGATCGGCGTCGCCTTGCCGAACACCGACAGGCCCGCGGTCGCGCCCATCGCCACGATCACCCGCGGCCGCACGATGCGGCGCTCGGCGTCCAGCCACCAGCGGCAGGCAGTGACCTCGCCGGTGTTCGGCGTCTTGTGGATGCGCTTCTTTCCGCGAAGTTCATGCTTGAAGTGCTTCACCGCGTTGGTGATGAAGGCCTGGTCGCGCGGCACGCCGGCCGCCGCCAGCGCCTTGTCCAGCACCTGTCCAGCAGGCCCCACGAAGGGCCGGCCGGCCAGGTCTTCCTGGTCGCCCGGCTGTTCGCCGACCAGCATCAGCTTCGCTCGGCCCGGCCCCTCGCCGGCCACCCCTTGCGTCGCGTCGCGATAGAGGTCGCAGCGGCGGCACATCTGCACGCCGGCCTGCACCGCCTCCAGCGTCGCCGCCGCCTCACCGTCGTAAGATGCGTCGCGGCTGGCGCGCTGAGCCGCGCGGAGGACGCGGCGCGACGGTGTTGAGGGCGCTTGGCTGACCATGGACGTCGTGCGGGTTTCGGCGCGGGCGATCAGGTCGGGAATGAGCCGCGCCTCCGGCAGGTTCCGCCAATAGCGCTTGGGCATCTCCTTCTGCATGGCCCCGACCTTCAGCCGCGCGGGGTTGAAGATCGAGGCGTAGTAGGTCCGCCAGTAGTCCTCCAGGCTGTCCTCCCGCGGCGCGTCGGCCGGATCGGCGCCCGGCAGGATCACCAGGCTCTCCCGATCCCAGTGGGCGCAGGCGTCCGGCGTCAGGATGGAGAAGTTCATGGTCGCGAACCGGCGCACGAAGAACGGCGCGGTCATCTCGGTCACCCGGTGGGCAGGTTCGAACCAGGCGACATAGGTCTCCGCCCCATCGAGGTCCGCCGTCAGCCGGAAGCGCACGAAGGCTTTCATCTTGTGGGCCGCCAATCCGACGGCCTTGGCCAAGCCCTGGGCCTTGCGGACATCGGGGTCGGAATGCAGGCGCAGCAGATGCGCTTCGCCCTGCAGGCGCCAGAGCAGCCGATAGAGCAGCGCGAACCGCTCGTCCGACCGGTGCAGGATCACCTTGTCGGCCAGATCCATGAACTCCCGCGGCACGGTGAAGGCCGGTCCGCCCGCCGCCGGCGCCGGCGCGGCCTCGCCGAACAGGTCGCCGGCGCCATCGACGGTCCAGAGCGCGTCGTCCGGCGCCACCTGGCCCGCCCGCAGGGCCCGGGCGGCGTCGCGCCAGCCGTCGAAGTCGGTTTCCGAGGAGAGGCGCACCGTCAGCATCAGAAGAGGCTCATCTGGGCCGGGGCCGTTGCGGCCTTGCCGGAGGCCCTCGGCGTCATCCGCTCGCGCAGACCGGCGCTGTCGGTCAGCGCGCCCGGCGTCCAGTCGGCCGTGACGATGAACGGCTTCAGCTTCTCGATCCCGCGGGTCAGTCGACGCACGTCCTCCAGCGTCAGGGCCTTGAAGCGGCGCACCTCCAGCATCTTGTCCACCGAGCGCACCCCGAGCCCCGGCACACGCAGCATCCGCTCGCGATCGGCGATGTTGAGGTCCAGCGGGAAGTCGCCACGATTCTTCAGCGCCCAGGCGAGCTTGGGGTCGATCTCAAGCTCGAGGTCCTCGGTCTCCGAGACGATTTCCGCCCGTTCGAAGCCATAGAACCGCATCAGCCAGTCCGCCTGGTAGAGCCGGTGCTCGCGCACCAGCGGCGGGCGGGCCAGCGGCAGCCGCGCGGTCGAATCCGGGATCGGCGAGAAGGCCGAATAGTAGACCCGCCGCAGCCGATAGGCGCCGTAGAGCGCCTCGCTCCGCTTCAGGATTTCCCCGTCCGAGGCCGCGTCCGCGCCGACGATGAGCTGGGTCGACTGGCCCGCCGGAGCGTACTTGGGCGGCTTGGCCTTGCGCCCTTTCTCCTGGGTCGCATCGACGCCCAACCGGACTGCGCCCATGGCCTTCTTAATGCCGTGCGCATCCTTCTCCGGCGCGAGGGCCGCCAGGCTTTCGTCCCTGGGCAGCTCGATGTTGATCGAGACCCGATCGGCGTAGAGCGCCGCCTGGTTCACCAGGATCGGCGCGGCCTCCGGGATCACCTTCAGGTGGATGTAGCCCCGGAAGTGATGAACCTCGCGAAGGGTGCGCGCGACCCGCACCATCTCCTCCATGGTGTAGTCGCCGGAGCGGATAATACCGGACGAAAGGAACAGGCCTTCGATGTAGTTGCGCCTGTAGAAGCCGAGCGTCAGGTCGCAGACCTCCTCGACCGAAAATCGCGCCCGCGCCACGTTCGAGCTGATCCGGTTCACGCAGTAGGCGCAGTCGTAAATGCAGAAATTGGTCAGGAGGATTTTCAGCAGGCTGATGCAGCGCCCGTCCGGCGCATAGGCGTGGCAGATGCCCATGCCGCCATCCACTGAGCCCACGCCCTTGCCGCCGCGGCTGTCGCATTTCGTCACGCCCGACGAGGCGCAGGAGGCGTCGTATTTCGCGGCGTCGGAGAGGATTGCGAGCTTTCGCTTCAGGTCGAGGGCGGCCATTCCGGAGTTCTAATGTTCTCTATTTGTTCTGTCCAGGCCCTGCCTGTCCTCGTCGATCGGCGTGATTGAAGCCCATCGCTGCGGCCTGCCGGCTTCCGCCCTTGCGCCAGACTCTGCTAGAGCACACCCATTGAATTCACTCATTGCCTCGAAGGAGCCGCCCGACCGGCGTTAGGCTGGCGAGCGGCGTCGCGATTTGGACGTCAAGATTGAACCCCCCGCCGAGGACGCGGGCGAGAACAGCCTCGCCGTCCGCGAGGCCGCCTATGAGAAGTTCGTCTGGGACAACCTGAGGCGCAACTACCTCGGCAACTACCTGCACGGCATGCTGGGCATGACCGGCTTCAGGCTGGTCAACACGCCGACCTTCCTGCCGGCCTACCTGCACATGATCTCGGGCTCCAATGGCATCGTGGGCCTCGGCCTTGCCCTGCAGCAGGTGGGCGGCGTGATCTCGCCGATCTTCGGGGCGAGCCGCATCGAGCATCGCACCAGGGTGCTGCCGGCCGCCATGTGGATGGGCGGCCTGGCGCGCATGGCGGTGCTCGGCATCGCGCTTTCCGGCTGGTGGCTCAAGGGCAACGTTCTGGTGACCTCGATCCTCGGCTTCATGCTGATGTTCGGGCTCTTCATGGGCGCCCAGCGGGTGGTGTTCTCGCTGCTCATGGCCAAGGTGATCCCGATCAGCCGCCGCGGGCGCCTGCAGGCCTGGCGCAACGCCACCGGCAGCCTGATCGCCGCCGCCCTGGCCTATTTCGCCGGCCGCTACTTCGTCGGCCCGAACCTGTTCGGCAACGGCTACGGCACGACCTTCGTCTGCGCCTTCGTCCTGACCTCGCTCGGCCTTTGGGCCCTGCAGATCCTGCTGAAGGAGCCCGAGCCGCCGACCACCCGCGCGCAGGGCAAGTTCCGCGACCGGCTGCGCGAGTTCCCGCGCCTGATCACCGAGGACCGCGCCTACGCCTACTTCCTCGTGGTCCAGATGCTGTCGAGTTCGGCCCGCATCGCGACGCCGTTCTACATCCTCTATGTCTCGGCTTCCGTGCAGATGACCGGCAAATTGCTGGGCGGGCTCTCCTTCGCGTTCATCGGGGCGGACGCGCTCTCCAACCTCGTCTGGGGGTATCTGGGCGACAAGACCGGGTTTCGGCTGGTGCTGCTGTTCTCGCTGGTCGCCTGGGCCGCTTCGACCGTGCTGCTGATCGAAGTCCACGAGCCCTGGGCGATCTTCCTGGCCTTCTTCGGCCTGGGCGCGGGCCAGGCGGGCTACAACATGTCGGCCCAGACGATGATCCTGGAGTTCGGGGCGCGCGACGACCTGCCCATGCGCATCGCCGTCTCCGCCACCGCCGAAAGCATCACCGCCACGCTCGCCCCGCTGATCGGCGGTCAGGTCGCCGACCTCTTCGGCTACAACGTCGTGTTCGGCATCTCCATCGGCGTGCTGGCCGCGGGGCTGATCCTGTTGATCGCCGCGGTAAAGGAGCCGCGCACCGCCCGCCTGGCCCTCATGTAGCCTCGCGGCGCGAACGATTGTCGGGATGAGCCGGGTCTGCGCGTCCTAGGGGCGGACAAGCCTCCAGGAGCCCCCAATGCGCATGATCTTCGTGAACCTGCCGGTGAAAAGCGTCGAGGCGTCGAGGCGCTTCTTCGGCGCGCTCGGCTTCACCTTCAACGCCCAGTTCAGCGACGCCAACACCGCCTCCATGGTGATCGAAGAGAACATCGTGGCCATGCTGCTCGAGGAAGATCGCTTCCAGGGCTTCATCACCGGCGAGATCTCCGACACCGCGAAGGGCAAGGAGGTGCTGATCGCGCTTTCCTGCGCCAGCCGCGCCGAGGTGGAGGAGACCCAGGCCAAGGCCATCGCCGCCGGCGCGAGGCCCTGGATGCCGCCACAGGACCACGGCTTCATGTACGGCACGAGCTTCCAGGACCTCGACGGCCATGTCTGGGAACTGGTCTGGATGGATCCGGCGGCGGTCCAGCCGAGCTGAGGCGGGTTGCGCTGCGCGGCGGCGCCTGACTTCATCGACCGATGATCCACGTCCCGACCGCGATCTGGGCCCATACCGCCTTCGACTTTGCGGCCTGGGGCGGCGGCCTGGCCGTGAGCCTCGTCCTCTACCGCTGGCGACTGCGCGAACTGACGCAAGGCGTGGCCCGCAAGGTCGACGGCGGTTATTTCGCGGCGCTGGTCGCAGGCGCGATCCCCGGCGCCTGGATCGCGGGCTCGCTCACCAGCCTACGCTTCGCCTCGCCGGCCCTGTCGCACAGCGTGGTCGGCGCCCTGGTCGGCGCCATCGTGGGGGTGGAGATCTACAAGCGCCTGCGCGGCGTGACGGGCTCGACGGGCGGCGTGTTCGTGGGCTCGTTCTCGCTCGGCGTGGTGATCGGGCGCCTAGGCTGCTTTTTCGCGGGCCTGCCGGACGGCACCTACGGAACACCCACCCGCGTGGCTTGGGCAGTCGATTTGAGCGACGGGATCGGCCGCCATCCCGTGCAGCTCTACGAGAGCGGCTCGATGGCGCTGTTCCTGGCGGCCTACTTGGTCGGTCTGAAACGCCGGAGCCCGTGGGCCATGCGGCGAGGCTTCTACGTCATGTGCCTCTGGTACGGCGTGCAGCGCTTCGCCTGGGAGTTCCTGAAGCCCTATCCGACGCTCGTCGGGCCGTTTAACCTGTTCCATCTGCTCTGCGGGGGGTTGATCGCCTATGGATGGCTCTATTGGCGCGGCGACGTCCGGCGCGAGCGCGGCGCGCAAGGTCGCGCCCTATCTGTTCCAGGGCCAGACCACCAGCCTGTGTGAGACGTGCCTGGGCCTGGTCCCGGCCAAGATCATCTCCGAGGGGAACGACGTCTTCTACCTGAAGCGCTGCCGCGAGCACGGCGTGCAGAAGACGCTGGTCAGCGACGACCTCTCCTACTGGAAGGCCCAGAAGGATTGGCTGAAGCCCGGTGACCGGCCACTGGGCGTCCACACCCGCACCGAGCACGGCTGCCCCTATGACTGCGGCCTCTGCCCGGACCACGAGCAGCACTCCTGCCTGGCGATCGTCGAGATCAACGAGGCCTGCAACCTCTCCTGCCCGGTGTGCTTCGCCGACTCATCAGTGAAGCGCCAGGCCCACCGGCCGCTGGCGGAGGTCGAGGCCATGCTCGACGTGCTGGTCGCCTCCGAGGGCGAGCCGGACCTGGTGCAGCTTTCCGGCGGGGAGCCCACCATCCATCCGCAGTTCTTCGAGATCCTGGCCGCCGCCCGCGCCCGACCGATCCGCCATCTGATGATCAACACCAACGGCCTGCGGATCGCCCGCGAGCCCGGCTTCGCCGAGCGCCTCGCCGAATATATGCCGCGGTTCGAGGTCTACCTGCAGTTCGACAGCCTGAAGCGCGACGCCCTGATGGAGCTGCGCGGCGCGGACCTCACCGCGATCCGCCAGCAGGCGCTGGAAGCGCTGGAGCGCAACAATATCTCCACGACGCTCGTGATCACGCTCAAGAAGGGGGTCAACGACAACGAGATCGCCGACATCGTGCGTCACGCGCTCACCTGGCGCTGCGTGCGTGGCGTCACCTTCCAGCCGATCCAGGACGCCGGCCGCAACGAGGGCTTCGACGCCAAGGCCCATCGCATCGTCCTGACCGAGGTCCGCCGGCGGATCGCGGAAGCCGGCGTCTTCGCGCTCGAAGACCTGATCCCGCTGCCCTGCAACCCGGACCAGATCTGCATCGGCTATGGCCTGCGCCACGGCGCGGCGGTGCAGCCGATCACCTCGCTCCTGCCGCGCGAGCTGTTCGTGGCCGCGGCCCCCAACACGGTGACCTTCGAGGCCTATCCGGAGCTGCAGCAGGCCGTCTTCAACCTGCTCTCGCTGTCGACCGCGCAGGCCGACACCTCGGACAAGCTGGCGGGCCTGCTCTGCTGCCTCCCGGAAGCCGTGGTGCCCGACGAGATCGCCTACGAGCATACCTTCCGCGTGGTGGTCTCCCAGTTCCTCGACCGCTTCAACTTCGACCTGGGCACGGTGAAGCGCTCCTGCGTGCACTTCGTGGAGCCGGACGGGCGGATCATCCCCTTCGACACCTACAATACCTTCTATCGTCCCGGCGCGGCGGGCGAAGGCGCGCTCAGACGAGGGCAAGGGCGATGAGCGAATCCCATCGACCCGATCTGGTCCTGCGTTTCTTCGGCGGCGCCATGGTCGCCGTGGGCGCGCTCATGTTCGCGCTATGCGGGCTCTGCACTCTGACCTTCCTGGTGACGGCAGTAATCCCCGGTGGAGACCGCAGCTTCGCGGTCATGGCGCTGGTCATCGGCGGCGTCCCGACCGCGATCGGCTTCGGGATGATGACGCTTGGGCACTCCATCCATCAGAAGCACACCCCCAAAGCTGCGCCTCCCAGATCGGAATAGGGCTGGAGGCGCGACGCCCTAAGCCGCCGCCTTCTTCTGCTCCGCCGCCAGGCTGATGCGGGCCTTGGCGATCTCGTTCGCCACCTCGGAGGTCGGGCGGTGCTCGGCCTTGGAGCGGTCCAGTACCTCGCCCAGCGTCTCCATCAGGCGCGAAAGCTTGGCTTCCACCCAGGCCGGATCGAAGGTTTCGCCCCGGTCGAGCGCGCGGATCTCGCCGGCCACATTGATGATCCCGCCGCCGTTGATGACGTAGTCGGGCAGGTACAGCAGCCCCCGGTCGTAGACGGCGCGGCCCGTCTCCGGATCGGCGAGCTGGTTGTTGGCGCCGCCGGCTATCACCTTGGCCTTCAGCCGCGGCAGGGTGTCGGCGTTGATCGCCCCGCCGAGCGCGCAGGGGGTGAAGAC
>Ga0207660_10000662_pt1 | contig 23062 bp, 26 predicted proteins | sample KBSC73BmetaG_FD_184335 | JGI IMG/M metagenome (GOLD analysis project Ga0207660, IMG submission 184335) | Corn rhizosphere microbial communities from Kellogg Biological Station, Michigan, USA - KBS C7-3B metaG (SPAdes) (version 2) | ecosystem: Host-associated > Plants > Roots > Rhizosphere ... | reverse complement strand
CGGCGCGCGCTCGGTCGGTGTCGACGTACGAGTGTTGAAAGTCCTGATCTTCACCGTGAGCGCCATGCTCGCCGGGCTAGGCGGCGCACTGCTCGCGCAGCAGTCAGAGTCGTTCACTGCGACCGCGTTCGATCCGCTGCAAGCGAGTCTGCCGTGGTTCGCGGTTGTCATCGTCTTCGGTGCTGACAGCGCGGTCGCGGCCGTCGTCGGCGCGGCGTTCATCGTGCTGGTCGACGGCGTCACCGGACAAGACAACGCCTATCTCATCCCGATCGGGCTAATGGCCGTACTCCTCGGTCGACTACCCGGTGGCGCCGCCGAGCTCGGACGTCGCGCCGTCGAATGGCTGCTGACGCCAACAGCGTTGCTGCGCCACTACTCGGCGACGACCCCGCCGCCCCGCGCGCCCCTCACGCTCTCGCCCGACGGCCGCGCTGCGCTCGAGGAGCTGCGGCAACGCCGGGCACAACGTGGACGCGCAGGTGTCGGCTCATGACCGGCGCCCTCGAAGGGACCGGGATCGTCAAGCGGTTCGGCGGTCTCACCGCGGTCGACGACGTGACGGTGAGCACCGAGCCCGGCGTCATCGCGGCACTGATCGGACCGAACGGCGCGGGCAAGACCACGCTGTTCCAGTGTTTGACGGGGAGCGAGCGCCCAGACGCCGGCCGGGTTTGCCTCGACGGTCTGGACATCACCGACAAGACGCCGGACGCGCGTGCCCGCATGGGGATCGGGCGAACGTTCCAGCGACTTGCGGTGTTTCCCAGCATGACCGTGGCCGACAACTTGGGCGTCGGAGCGGAGAACCGCACATCCGCACCCGCACTGCTGCGCATCGGCGCACTGCTTTCCGGAATCTTGGGTTTTCCGGTTGTCGACGAGAACAAGCACCAACTGCGCGTCGACGAAGTAGTCGCGCAGCTCGGGCTGGAGGAGGTGCGTGGCGAGCTCGCCGGCTCGTTGCCGACCGGCACCTTGCGACTCGTCGAGCTCGGCCGGGCTCTGTGCCACGACCCGATCGTGCTGCTGCTGGATGAGCCGGCGAGTGGACTCGACACCGCTGAGACGCGTCAGCTGCAACGCGTTCTGCGTTCGGTCGCCGGCACCGGCGTTGCGATCCTCCTCGTTGAGCACGACGTCGATCTCGTCTTCGATGTCGCCGACCGCGTCTATGCGATGGCCGAGGGCCGGCTCATCGCCGCCGGCACGCCGGACGAGGTCCGCCAACACCCCGATGTCCTCGAAGCCTACCTGTCGTGAGCAGCCAACGATGAGCATCGAACTCTCGCTGCGCGGCCTGCGTGCGGGCTACGGCGCCGTCGAGGTGCTGCACGGCCTTGACCTCGACATCCCCACCGGCTCGCTGACGGCGCTGCTCGGGCCGAACGGCGCCGGCAAGACGACGTTGCTGTCGACGATTGCGGGGCTGTTACCCGTGCGCTCGGGCAGCATCCGCTGGCTCGGACACGAGTGCATCGGCGTCGCTCCGGATGCGTTGGCCCGGCACGGCATGATGCTGATCCCGGAGCGGCGCGGCATCTTCGCGACGTTATCCGTGCGCGACAACCTCGAGGTCTTCGCCGGCCGCGGCAACGACCTGACGCCTGCCTTCGACGCCTTCCCGATCCTCAAACAGCGACTGAGCCAGCGGTCCGGCAGTCTGTCCGGCGGTGAGCAGCAGATGCTCGCCATGTCGCGCGCGTTGCTCAGCGCACCGCGTTTGCTCCTGCTCGACGAGATCTCGATCGGGCTGGCTCCCCGCGTCACAAGACGGTTGTTCGAGGTTGTCGCGCAACTAGCCACAGCCGGCACCACGGTCGTGCTGGTCGAGCAATATCTCTCGGACGCGTTACGCCTTGCAGAAACGGTCTACGTGCTCTCCCGAGGCGAGCTCGCCTTTGCCGGCGAGCCCGGCGAGCTGGCAGGCCGCGACCTGCCGGGTTACGTCGTCACCACGTCGGACTAGCCGGCGTTGTAGGCAAGCTCTGTGACGTCGAAGCAGTTCTTGTCCATGTCGGGCACCTGCGTGACCCAGCCGTGCCCGGAGTCCTGCCAGCGAGCGACGTTGATGCAGTTGCGCGACGGCTGCCGCGGCGTCGACCGCTCCTCGAAGATGCGCGGGACGAGCAACCCGTGGGCGTCATACGGCTTGCCGCTGTTCACGAACGCTTCTAAGCACTTGCGCGTGAGGTCGGCTCCGCAGGAGTCGGCGGCGTCGGCGAACCACTGACCGCCGGCCCACCCCTCGAGCGCCCACTCGGAGAGGGCGTCGGCTCCGCCATGGCCATCGGCGGACATCTGCTGCCGGAAGTCCGCGACCTCGGGGTACTTGGTGTCGGCGTAGTTGAGAGTCATGCCCGTCGCCCACATCTTGTTGCGGCAACGCTGGGAGGCCTTGTAGTCCTCTCCGACCGACTGTTCCCAGCTCTGCGTCGTCAGCACCTTGGCGGTGAAGTTCACCTGGTTGTCGTCGAGCGCCTTGCACAACCGAATGTTCCCGCCGCGGTCGATCGTGTCGTAGACGTACTGGACGCCGCTGCTCTTGAAGTCGATCGCGACCGAGTCATAGTCGGGCAGCGCAAAGTTGACGACCTTCTTGACGACCTTGTAGCCCTCGTGCTGCAACCCGGCCGCGATGCTGTCGCCGAATCGCTGCGACGCGTCCTGGTTGTACTCGACGACACCCGCGACTTTCGGCACCTTGGGAAACTTCTCGCTGAAGTACTTGTAGACCTCGGTGCCGCCATACAGCTTGCCGTGGAACCCGACCTGGTGGCCATCGCGCGGATAGTCCTCGCCGTAGATGTCCCAGAGGTGCGGGTACTTGTTGTAGGCGTTGTCGATCGGCTGGCTGCCGACGTCCGGAACGCCCTTCGAGTTCACGTAGTCGGCACCCTGGTAGTCGAGGATCGCGTTGCTCACCAACGCAAACACCTTGTCGCCGTCGACGAGCTGGTGAACGCAGCTCACGTTGGCGTCGCCGCTGCCCTGGTCATCGCAGGTTTTCAGAATCAGCTTCCGACCGTGCACACCGCCGTGCGCGTTGGTCCAGTCGACGAACGCCTGCAGGCCATAACCCGGTCCGACGAACGCGCGTGGGTCGAAGGGATTCGTCTTGCTGATGATGTTGCCGATCGTGATCGTGGTCGCCGTGACGCCAGTGTCGGAAGCGGTGTTGGCGGCACCACTGTTCGTCGTGCCCGTACCTCCGGTGTTGGTACTGCCGGTTCCACCGGTGCCCCCGGTTGTCGAACCCGTCCCGCCACTTCCGGTCCCACCCGAGCCGCTTGAGCTGCCGCCTGGTCCGGTGACGACGCCTCCTGGCCCGGCGCTTGCGCTAGGCACCGACGCACCCGGTACCCCGGCCTGCTGCTGTTGCGCCTGCACGAAGTCGGAGTCCGGCAACCTGGTGCCGCAGGCCGTCAAAACGAGCGTCGACACAGCCACGGCGGCACTCGCCAAGCTGCGCCCCTTGTTCACGTCTCCGAGTCTCGCACTTCGACGCGGTCCAGCAGGTCATGCAACTGCTCCATGCCGAGACCGACGACGAACCACACGGGCGCATACGCCGGACGGACAAGTCCACGCCACGTCATGGGTACTGGCTTGCGCCCGCGCGGGCGGGCGTAGTCCCACGGAACCTCGCCGGTTGTCGCGCGCAGCAACTCGCCACTCACGGCTTCGACCGCGTAGATGCCCACGGTCCACGTGAGCGCCCGCTGCCACCACGGCCACCCGGCCGCTCGCGTTGCCGCGTGCGCCGGCTCGAACGCGAAGGCAGCGACGCCATAGATCGGCAGCATCCACAGATAGGTGTGCCCGGTCAGCCGCCAGTTGCCGTCCCGGCCACGACTGCGAATGCCGGTCGACAGGATCTCGCTGCACCAGCCGGCCAGGCCGTAGGCGACGAAGCGCTGCCCCTTGCTGAGACTCATTCCCTGACCGTACGACGGGACAGGAGGCCGATCGGCAGCGTGGCCAGTGCCGCCACCGCAAACGAAAGCACAGAGGCGCTCATCCACGACTGCCAGCTGAAGTGGAGGGCGTCACGGATGTGTTGCCACCAGTTCGCCCACTCGCCGACGTCGGGCGAATACACCAACTGATACATCGCGAAGCCGAGGAGCCACGGCACGAGCATCATCCATCGCGACCTCGCGCTACCACTCGTGTCCCAACGACGGTGACCGCCGAAGGCGAAGTAGTCGACCACGAAGACCGCGAACATCGGCACAAACACTGAACCGAGCAGATAGAGGAAGTTGAAGTAGTCGCTGATCTGCAGCGCCAGCGCCAGCCCGGTGGTGAGCACGCCGACGACGACTGCAAGGAGTCGGCGGTCGAGCCGTGGTCGGATGTTCTGGATCGAGACCACGGTCGAGAACGCGTCGGCGAAGGACTGGTCGAGCTCACGGAGAACCAGCACGGCGAACGCGAGCCACCCGACCGGAACGGCAATGAACGCCGCGAACATGTCGTGCTGGAGCGCATCTGCGCTAGACCCACGGACAACGGTCGCAAGCGCAACGAGCCCGAGGACGTAATAGGCGATCTGCGTGACCGTGTATCCGAGGAAGGTGCCACCGAACGCCGCGCGTGTTGACCGGGAGTAGCGCGAGTAGTCGCTCGCCAGCGGCACCCACGAAACGGCGACCGCGATGACAACATCGGTGCCGGCCCAGAACCCCGACCACGATCCGTGGTTCAGCGGCGGCAACGGATGCCGCAGCAGTTGCACGAACAGATACACGGTGCTGATCAACACGGCGATCAGTGCATACCGGCGCAGGACTCGGACGAAGCCGAGCGGACGCAACGTCAGCAAGATGGTGAGCGCTCCGGCAGCGACGACGTAGGGCCACCGCGGACCGTGCCAGGGCAGGAGTTGCTGCGCGGCAGCGGCGATGACGACGATCTCGAAGACGCCCCACCCGATCAGCTGAACGACGTTGAACAAAGTCGGCACGTAGGACACGCGTGTGCCGAACAACCCGCGCAGCAGAACCATCGAGGGCGCGCCAGTTTGGGCGCCGGGTACGGCTGCAGCCGCCACGAGCAGTGTGCCGAGCACCGTGCCGACGACGACGGCGAGCCCGGCGCCGAGCAAGGGCAGCGGCGCAAATCCGAACGGCGCCAGCACCCCGAGCGCGCCGACCGGGCCGAGCAACGACACACCGAGGTTCGCCCACAGACCGAACTGGTCGAGAAAGCCGAGCACGCGTGGCGGCGGTTCCTCGAGCGTGTATGGCGCTTCGGTGCGCCCCTTGTCGATGTCGATTCGGTCGACGGTCGCCGTCATGGCCACTCCTCATGCCGGCATTACCCGGCTGGTAAGCGGTCGGCGGCGCCTGTCTCAGCCGCCCTCTCAGCCCGCTTGCGCGAGCTCCCGCGTGCCTTCTTGAGGCGACACTACGCCCTCTTACTTGAGCAGCCGCGACAGACGTCGGTCAGCGAGCGGCTTGCCGCCGGTCTGGCAGGTCGGGCAGTACTCCAGCGTGGAGTCCGCGAACGACACCGACTTGATCGTGTGGCCGCACACCGGGCACGGCTGGCCGGACTTGCCGTGCACCCGCATGTTGAGCTTCTTCTCGGCCTTGAGATCACCGGCCGCGAGACCGCGCGCCCGCTCCACCGCCTCGCGGAGCTCACCGCGGATGGCGTCGTAGAGCTGTTGCACCTCGGCGGCGTCGAGGTTGGCCGCGGGCTTGAACGGCGACAGCTTTGCCGCGTGCAGGATGTCGTCGGAGTAGGCGTTGCCGATTCCGGCGATCTTGCTCTGGTCGCGCAGCAGCCCCTTGATCTGCGAGCGGTCGGCCGCGAGGACGTCCCGGAGCACCTCGAGGGAGAAGTCGTCGGCAAGCGGGTCCGGGCCGAGCCGCGCGATGCCCGGCACCTCGTGCGGGTCCCGGACGACATAGGCGGCGAGCTTCTTCTGCGTCCCCGCTTCGGTGAGGTCGAAGCCACTCTTGTCGTCGAGGTGGACGCGCAGTGCGATCGGTCCCTTGCCGGGTTTCGGCGGGGCGGGCGGAAGCGCGTCCCGCCAGTGCAACCAGCCGGCCCGAGCGAGATGGACGACCAGGTGCAGACCGCTGACGTCGATGTCGAGGAACTTTCCGTGCCGGCCGGTGCCGGTGACCTCGAGACCTTGCAGCGACGTCACCGGCGGATCGAAGGTCTTGAGGACGTTGATGGAGGCGACGTCAACGCGCGCGATGACACGGCCGGCCGCGCGCTCGGCAAGGAAGTCGACGAGCGCCTGGACCTCCGGCAGCTCGGGCATCAGTAAGCCCCGAGCTCGTGGAGGCGGTCGTCGGAAATGCCGAAGTGGTGGGCCACTTCGTGGATGACCGTGTGCCGGACGGATTGGACGACGTCAGCGAGGTCGCGGCAGCGCTGGATGATCGGGATCCGGTAGATGGTGATGCGGTCCGGCAGGAAGCCGGCATAATTCGTCGTCCGCTGAGTCAGCGGCACCCCGGTGTAGAGACCGAGCAGGTTGGGCGAGCCGCCCATGTCTTCGACAACGACGGCGACATTGCGCATCAGCCGTCCGAGCTCGGGCGGAATCGAGTCGAGCGCTTCCTCGACCAGCCGCCCGAACGTGTCCTCGTCGACGTCGACCACAAATCCAGTGTCACCCGACAGACGAGGAACCGGGGCTCTAGTGCTGGATCGGTCCGCAGTCGCCGCCGGCCGCCGCCGGATAGACGCCTGTCCCGCTCTGGGGCTCCGCATAGTGCAGGCAGTCGAGCTCGTGCGGGTCATAGATCGGCTGCTCGAAGATGCCGCCCGGCCCGTCCGGGTCGAGGACCGTCTGGCCGTGTGAGGACAGCCACGTGGCGAGCTCTTGCTCGGCGCCGGACCGACCGGCGAGGGTCGGGTCGGCCATGAAGCCGTGCGGGTCGGAGCCGGACGTCGGCGTCATGTCGTTGCGATAGAAGGTCACCCGGTCGAAGAGCATGCCGGCGCGGATGACGTTGCCGAACTCGACGTTCGGAACCGTGGCATCGCCGAACGCGTTGAGGAACTGCACGGTCTTGGCGCCATACCAGGGGTGCAGCCGGATCAACGGCGCGAACGACTCGGGGCTGCCGAAACGCTCGAGCCAGTTCGCCGACTGCAGGGTCTGCCGGACGAGGAACGAGCCTCCGTATGGCGCTGTGATCGGCGGGTCCGTCGGGTCCGGTTGGCTTTCGGTGAAGCCGTCCAGCCCGGGTCCGCCGTTGAGGATGTCCGGGTGCGAGATCTTGAGGCTCGCGGCCAGCAGGTTGCGGAAACCAGACTCACGCGCGATATCGATGATCGGGCCGCCGCCGGAGTTGAGGAATCCGACTTTCACGTGTGGGTCGGTGCCCATGAGCATCGTTCCGTAGATGGCGCCGAACGACAGGCCGTAGTACTCGACGTTCTTGGGTGACAGCGGCACGGAACCGAGCGAGGTGGGGACCTTCACACCGTGTTCGATCGCCCGCACCAATGCCATGACGTCGGTCGTCGTCTGGATGAGACCGTCGCGCAGCCCGACCAGCGAGTTGGGTGTGGGCTGGTCCGCGACGAGCTTGCCGTTCTTGTAGATCTTGCGGTCGCTGGGTTGCACGCCCTCGTCGTCGGTGATCTTCCCGTCGCCGTCCAGGTCATGGCCTCGCCCGTACGACCGGAAGGTGGTGTTGTTGATCGTGATCGTGCTCTTCGGTCCGAAGCCGTGACCGAGCGGATCGATCGACACCGTTGCAATGCCCATTGCCGCGTTGTGGTCCGCGGTGACGTAGAGGTCGAAGTAGGAGCGGGTGAATCCTGGTCCGTAGACGGCGACCGGCCAACCACCTGCCGGCGGCGTTCCACTCGGCACCAGCATCGCGAAGCCGAGTCGCGCCGCACGGCGAGCCGACGGTGTCTGCTTGGTCGGCACCGGCGGGATCACTGCCTGACGCGTGACGAACTGCGGCGACAGGTAGGAGCCGAACGCGTACCACCCGACTGTCCCCGCGTCGACGAGGTCCGGAACCGCACTCGACGACAGCGGCTTCTTGGGATCCGCGAAGACCTGGTCGTTGCGCGTCATACCGAACTTGACGACGGTGTCACCCGCGAAGACGGTCGTCAGCTTGCCCTGGCGGAAGGAGAGTCCGCGCTGGCCGGCCCCGATTCGAGCCTGTGTGTAGGCGCGTCCGTTGTCGAGCGATCTGCGGATGCGGTCGAGCTGCCACGTCGCCGTCATCGTCGTAAACGGGACCCGGACTGCACTGGCGATCGGCCGGCCATGCGTGTCATGAACTCCACACGTGACGAACAGCGTGTAGTGCGAGTCTTCAGCCAGCTGCCGGTCAACGGTGCCCTCGAGGATGTGCGACTTCGGGTCCAGGACGATCTCGTAGATGCCGGCGCGACCGTCCGGACCCTTCACATAAATCGTTTGCGGTGTAACGGTTTTTACGTCGATTGCCCCCGAGAACGGGACGTAGACGCGCGGTTGGATGTCGAATCCGTCGAGCGTGTTGATCAATCGCGTCGATGCGCAGATCGACGAGTTCGCGCTCGTGCACAGGGGTGGCGGCGGCATATCGACTCGTTGGCCGGTCACCTCATGCGTGTCTTTCACGGTGAAGCGGTCGTTCGGGAACACCGCGTTGATCTGCGGCTGGTTGCCGTGCAGCACGCGCACTTGCGGTGCGGCCGCACTTCCGGTCACCGGCCAGGCGCCCACGGCCAGGCAGCTGAACAGCACCGCGACAACAGAGACAGCCGTTGTGCGGTGCGTCCTCGCCATGACGAGAGGATGCCATCGTGAGGACGCTGTGACGACAAAGGTCAGCGCGCTGCGTTTCGTCGTTCGCTTCGGCACGATCTCTGCTGCTGGCGACTTCGTCTACGAGGGCGCGCGCAGCGTCATCGGGCCTTTCCTGGCGCACCTCGGTGCCACCGCGGCAATCGTCGGCCTCGTCACGGGCATCGGTGAGGCGACCGCGCTCGTCTTCCGTCTGTTCACCGGTCGACTGGCTGACCGCACCGGAAAGCCGTGGCCGCAAACGATCCTCGGATACGGCATGACGATGGTGTTCGTGCCGCTGCTGTCAGTCAGCGGCGGCCTGTCGACGGCTGCGCTGCTCTACAACGGCGAGCGGTTCGGCAAGGCTGTGCGCACACCCGCGCGGGACATCATGCTCGCGCACGCATCGGCCGCCACTGGTCGAGGGAAGGCGTTCGGCCTGCACGAGGCGTTGGACTCGGCCGGCGGCTTGCTCGGTCCCCTGTTGTTCGCCGTGGTCCTGGCGCTCGGCGCGACCTATCGCGTCGGGTTCGCGCTCCTTGCGGTGCCCGGGATCGTCGCGCTCCTCATCCTGTTCCGGCTGCGAGCGGCCGTGCCGGACCCGACCGAATACGACCCGGGCGCTCACCTGTCCGACGCGAAGCAACTGCGGCTGGACACGCACCTACCGGGTCTGTTCTGGCTCTACTCGGCGTTCTCCGCGGTGACGATGCTCGGCTTCTCGACGTGGGCCGTGCTCGCCTATCACCTGACCGTGCAACACGTCGTGCACGCCAGCGTCGTACCGATCTTGTATGCCGTTGCCCTCGCGGTGGCCGGCGTCGGCGCCCTGTTCTTCGGTCGCATCTACGACCGGGTCGGGATGCGTGGCCTGATCGTCGTATCGCCTCTCGCGGCCGCGATCCCCTGGCTGTCCTTCTCGACCTCGGTTGTCGCCGTCGTCATCGGCGCCGTCTTGTGGGGAGCAGCCGTCGGCGTTCACGAGTCGACGATGCGCGCGGCCGTCACCGACCTCGTCCCGGTCGGCCGACGCGGCGCCGGGTTCGGCACCTACACCGCGATCTATGGGCTGGCCTGGCTCGTGGGCGCCGCGATGATCGGCGTGCTCTACTCCCACGGCCGCACGGTCGTCGCCGGCACCGTGGACGCCATCCAAGTCGTCGCGCTCGCCCTGTTCCTGCTCGTGCTGGCGCGCAGCAGGCGCTAACCAGCCGAACGGACGGCAGGACTCCCCGTCACAGCGTCGAAACCAGTGCGGCGCCCAACTCGCCCGGGGGGAACCTTTGCGACCCGCTGTCCGAATCACCGTGACAACCCTTGCGGTTGCTCTCTTTGCCGCGCCCATCACGGCGCCCGTTGCGCACGCCGACACGGGTTACACCGAGTACCCGGTCTCCATCCCGGCATCACAGCCGGACGACAGCGGCAACCCGGTCGTTCTCGACGGCGCCGTCGACATCCCCAACAGCGGCTGCCCATGCCCCGTCATCGTCGACAACCACGGCTTCCTCGGTTCATGGCATAGCGAGGACTTCACCGCGCACAACTTTGCCGAGCACGGCTACGTCGTCTTGCGTTACAGCTCGCGCGGATTCGGCAAGACGCCGGGCCAGGTCGACCTCATCGGTCCGAAAGAGCAGCAGGACTTCCTCGACGCCGTCCACTGGGTCAACAACGTCACGTCGCCGCCGATGCCGGAGCTGGCGGACCAGGTCATTCACAACGACGTCGGTCAGTACGGCGGCTCGTATGGCGGCGGACACGCCTGGTACGCCGCGATGTCACAGGACCCCGCGATCCGCACCGCCGTGCCAACAGCGACGTGGACCGACTTCTACCAAGCGCTGCTGCCGAACGACGTGATGCTCGCGGCGTACGTCAACGGCTTCTACGCAACCGGTTACGACCCGACGGCATCGATCGCCAACAACGTCACGAGTGGCGACCCGCAGCCGGCCGCACCGGACCTCACTCAGAACTACTCGACCGAGCTGCACCGCTGGATCGCGGAAGCCAACAGCGGCGTCAACGTCGATGACCTGAAAGCCGGGCTCAACAGCCGGTCCGTGATGTTCAACATCGACAAGGTCAACATTCCTGTCTTCATCATCCAGGGCAGCAACGACGGCCTCTTCAGCGAGAACCAGGCGCTCAACGCTTACCAGGCTCTGCATGACCGCGGAGTACCGGCGCGCCTCTACATCGGCGGGATCGGGCACCCGCCGTCCGAGGGCTCGACCAGCTCAGCGGAAGCGCTCTACGTCGGCAACGAGATGCTCGCATGGTTCGACCACTACCTGAAGGGCGTCGACAACGGCATCGACCGGCAGCCGCCGATCGAGTTCTCCCACACGACCTACTTCGACAACAAGCAGCCGTGCACAAAGCTCACGGACGTCACCGCGCAGTGCACGACTCGATCCGCCTACGCCTTCCCGGCCGGCCCGTCGACGTCGTACTACCTGTGCCCGACCGGCCCTACCGGCGGCGACCTGAGTGACACCCCATGCGCATCGGCGAACCCGTTGGTGGCGACCAACCTTCCCGGTCTCGGCGGCGGTTACGACCAGGAACCGGTGACACGTGACTACGTGCAGGAAGGCATCCAGCAGCTGACCTGCCAGCCCAGCGAGCCCATCTGCCAGCAACAAGACCCGGACCTGTCGTCATACCCGGCGCTGCTCCGCTTCGACGGCGCGCCGGTCGCCGCCGACACCGAGTGGTTCGGTCCGCCGCACCTCTCCCTGCAGACAGGTTCGGTCGACGTGTTGCCCGCGGGGATGAACGGCGCGGCCGCGGCGTTCCAGCTCGATCCGAAGTTCTACGACGTCGCACCCGACGGCACCGCCACCCTCATCACGCGCGGTGCCTACGCCGAGCCGCTGAGTGCGACGGCTGCCAGCGCACAGACGATCCCGACGCACGAGGTCGGGTATGACGCCTTCGGCCTCTCCTACGTGTTGCCCGCCGGGCACCATCTGCGGCTGACGCTGTCGACGTCGGACGTGCCCTACCTGCGGCCGACGGTCAACCCGTTCGCGGTCGCGCTCTTCGCCGGCTCGAAGCTCGAGATGCCGACGACGACCGACTCGTTCGCCTGGGGTCCGGACGCTCACATCGGCGACGCCGGGCCGGGCCCGGCACCGGACCTTCCCGAGGCCCCATGGCCGGTGTTGCTGATCGTTGCCGCGGGGCTCGCGACCGCCGGAGTTGTGCACAAGCAACGGACCCGCACACGTAGTCCACAAGCCCTCCGATAGCGCGTCGGCAGGCGCACCGACGCCGGAGGCTGTCGACCATGACGGCCTCCCGCACCGACGAGCTGCTCACGATCCTCCAGGACTTTTACGAAGTGCGGGAAGAGGGTTGGCTCTGGCTGGCGCTCTACGACGAGGACAGTGAACACGGCGTCGTCCAGGAGATCACCGGCGACTACGGCGAGCCGATCTCCATGTCCAACCTCATGGCCGAGGCGATCAACCGGATCGAACCGGTCCGTGCCTTTCTAGCGGTATGTCGGTCCGACGGACGACCGACCGAAGCCGATCGCGAGTTCTGGCGGAACATCCGCCGACTCGTGGACGCCAGCAGGCTGACAGACATGGTCGTGTTCAACCGGCGCACCTCGTGGTCAATGCGCGCGGAAGACGCCGCTGCCGGTGACTACGCAGGCAGAACGGTCGCCCGACTCCGATCAGGCGCCCGGGCCAGGGGTGTCGAAGGCCTTGGCGACGATCTGCCACTCGCCGTCGATCCGTGAGAGCAGGAAGTAGTCCGTGAAGTCGAGGTCCCAGAACCCGGACTCGGCCAGTTTCACGCAGGCCGCGTCGCCCTCGACGTCGATCGACAGGATCCGCGCCGCGTAGTTCCCGGCTGGTTGCTGCGCGACCGCGGTGGTCATGCCACCGAAGATCGGCTCGTCGTAACGGTCCGAGCCGACAGCGCCATACATGCGGGAGTCCGGATGGAATGCCGCTTTGAAGTGGGTTTCGTCGCCGGTCTGACACCCACGGACATAGCCATCGATCTTCGCGGCGATCTGTTCAGCGTCGGTGATCGTCGTGCTCATGGCGCCTCCTTGCGTCAACGCGCTACGACGACCTTGCGACCGTGGAGCAACCAGCGTCAATGACAAGGAATGGCCAATAGTCGGGCCCCGCCGGGGTAGGAGGCCCTGTGTCTTCGCATCCGCCCGTCCTCGAGACCGAACCCCAGCAGCCACTCCTGGACCCACCGCCGGCGAAGGTTCCGCTCTGGGTGCGCCGGCTGGGCCTGCTGTGCGCCGCATATGTGGCCGGAGTGCACCTTGGCTTGTGCGATGTCACCTACAAGGAGGCGCCATACCTGGGTGCGGCATTCGTCGCGGGGTCGCTCGTGCTCATCATCGGTGCCTCGATCGCCGCGGCCGGACGCCGATTTGGTCGACCTGCCGCGATGACCGCGTGGGTCGCAGACGCGCTCGTCATGCTGGCCGCGCTGCTGGCGTTCGTGCTCAGTCGCACGTCGGGCTTGCCGTCGTACCACCACCGCGACTGGCCGCCGATCCAGCTGATCGCGATCATCGCCGAGGTGCTCTACCTAGGCCTCACCGCGATCGCGCTGAAAAAGCTCAAGCGCCATGCGTGAGGATCGAGCTCATCGGATGGTGGGCGAGGGGGGAGTTGAACCACTCGACGCCCGCTTCCTACCTGCGACGATACGCGAAGCCGCAGGTCAGCGCGGTCGTCCTCGGTTGATGCACGCCGTTGCGCACCGTCTCAAGTCAGGCCGTTATGCCTCGGGGCATAACCGATGATCTTGCTCAATGACCTCAAGCCGTGGTCAGGCCGAGATTGATCAGGCGGTAGCCCATGGCTTCGGCACTGACGTCGAACGTGTTGGCTAGGTCGTTGACGACTCGGTCGCGACCGCGGACACCGCTGTTGGTCAGCGTGCGCATCCGTTCGATAACGAGCGGAGCGGGCATCAGCAGCTCGGCGGCGAACCGGTTTGCCTCGATTTCTTCTCGATCAGTGGCAAGGCTGCTCACGCTGTCGCGAAAGTCGACACGAATGCTGCTGTCCACGAGCAATGGTCTTCCAGGGTGCATGCGGACGTGGCCGAGCTCGTGGGCAAGGGTGAAACGGCGACGCCGCGCGTGGTGGTTGCTGTTGACTCCGACGACCTTCTCCTCGCCCTGCCTGTAGGTCATGCCGGATAGGTGGCTATCCATGCGCTGCAGGACGACGCGCACGCCGAGGAAGGTTGCGAGCTGATCAACAGGCACAGGGAGCACGCCATTGACGCCTGCCTCGCGGAGTAGCTCGGTCGCCCGGTCTTCGGGGCTACGAGGCGGCATGCGCGCGCTCGTCCATGTCGTCTACATCGGCGGCGGCGAGCAACTGCTGGAGCAGGTCCAGGTGCTGCGGGTCCGCTCCCCGGACGGCAGTGCGCACACGCGGTTGAGCCGCCGGCGGCATGAGTTCGGCCAGCGGGACGCTTAATGCCCCGGCGATTACCCCGAGGTGGTACGCGGAGATCCGTTGACGCCCAGCCTCAAGGTTTGCCACCGAAGCGCGCGTCAGTCGCAGCTGCTCCGCGAGCTGCTCCTGGGTCGCACCGACCGCCTCTCGCGCTTCGCGGACGCGTCGGCCGAGCTCGGAGTAGAAGGTGCGGATGTCGGCGTCCGGCACTTGCGCATCGTCCTTTGCAGTGGTGGGGATGTCAACGATACAAACACCGTTGCTCTCACAAACGTCGAACCGGCCGATTGCTTGCTTGACAACGCGTGACGCGCCTGGGACCGTGATTATTGACGTCAAACCTGACGTTTGCCACATTGACGGGAGACGCACTATGCCCCTCACCGCCCAGGTCGTCTTCACCCTCGACGGCCGGACCCTCACCTCGCCGGAAGCGCACACGACCGCGGCGGCGATCCTCCGCCTCGGCGGGCTCGACCCGGCCGGCTACGACCTCGCCGCGGTTCGCCCAGGCCACGCCGAGCCCCAGAAGCTGCCGGACGACCATCCGGTCGAGCTGCATGAGGGTGACGCGTTCCTGAGCGTCCGTCAGACGGCACCCGTCGCCTGATGGACGATGCAGCAGCCGAGCCCGGCGTCGAGGGATTCCTCGCCGGGCTCCGGCGCTGCGGCCTAGATCCCGTCACGAAGAGCGGCGTCGTCACATTCGACGTCACCCCCTGCCACGGCGCGCTAGCTGGCCAGCGGGTGCAGTCCGGCGTTGCCGTAGCTGAGCTCGCCATGTGGCCCGCCGCGCCGCCGCATTGGATCCACCTCCCGGCGGTCATCCACCTTTCTCCAACAAACATCAACACTGAGGAGACGCTCGCCGGGTGGGTCCGCCACTCTCGGCAGGTCACCGGTTGGGGCGACGCGGCTGAGCCGGCGCAGGCGTGGCTCGCGCACGTACGCAGCGTCCTTGAGTCAGCGGTTCGAGGTGCCGCGTGAGTCGGCGCTCCGCGGCGATGACCGCCGACATCGACGCACAGCTGCAGACACACCTGCTTCGCGACGATGGCGACGAGGACGTCTGTCTTGCGACCTATCGGCCGTCGACCGGCTCGGATCGCACCTCTGCTGTGCTGCGGCGTGTCATCCTGCCTCGCGACGGCGAACGCCTCGTCCACGGCAACGCGTCGTTCACCGGTGACTACCTCCTCCGGGGCGCCGCCGAAGCAGCGGCCGACGGGTGCGGCCTCGCGATGCTGCACTCGCACCCGGGCGGGCGCGGATGGCAGTCGATGAGCGGCCCCGACCACGACGCCGAGCAGTCCTACGCCCGACTCGCACACACAATCACCGGAAAGCCGCTCATCGGCTTCACCCTCGGCGGGCGCGATGGCGGCTGGTCCATGCGCAATTGGACTCCCGAAGGTAGGCCGGAGTGGGCAGAGTCAGTGCGCGTCGTTGGCGACTGTTTGCGCGTGACATGGAACGACCGGCTCTGCCCCCCGCCGCAGCTGCAGAAGACGCAGGACCGCACCGTCTCGGCATGGGGCGAACGAATCCAGGCCGACCTGGCCCGCCTGTGGTTCCTTGTCGTCGGTGCCGGCAGCGTCGGGCTCGACGTAGCGTTGCGGCTCGCGGCGAGCGGTGTGCGGCATGTCGCGGTCATGGACTTCGACGGTGTCTACGTCGTCAACCTCGACCGGCTGATCGGCGCAACGCGACTCGACGTGCTGCTATGTCGCAGCAAGGTCGAGGTCGCGTTGCGACTTATGCGCGCTGCCGCGACCGCTGCTTCCCCCGATCTGCAGTCGCTGGAGATGAGTGTTTGTACGTCGGAGGGTCTGGCCGCCGCGCTCGACTACGACGTAATAGTCAGCTGCGTCGACAGGCCGTGGCCTCGCGCCGCGCTCAACGGCATTGCCTATGCGGACTTGATCCCCGTCGTCGACGGCGGCATCGGCATCGACGCCTTCGATGACGGCGACGGGATGCGGAACGCGACTTGGCGTAGCCATGTCGTCCGTCCTGGACGCCCGTGCCTGAGCTGCAACGGACAACTCGATCTTGGCGACGTGCAACTCGACAAACAAGGGCTGCTGGACGACCCGAGGTATTTAGCTGCTGCAGGACGTAACGGCCAGGCGCGGCAGAACGTGGCGGCGTTGTCAGCCAGCGTCAGCGCGTCACTGTTAGCACAGGTCGTGAGTCTTGTAGCTGCGCCCGGTGGTCGAGGAGAGCCGGGTCCATTGCGCTACACGTTGTCGGCCCACTGGCTGGAACACGTCGACGCGACGACGCGCGAAGGGTGTGCGTTCGAACACGTAACGGCTGCCGGCGACCGACGTCACACGCTCACGGGGCCCCATGCGGCGGCCACGGAGACGGCCGCGGCTCGGGCTGTTGCCCGTCGCCAGCTCCGAGTACGCGCCGCCGCAGCTCTCGCGCGGCTTTCCGACCGGTTGGCCACGGCTGCCCGAGCATTCGCCACGTTCGGCGGTCTATGACGGGCTGCGCGAGCCATCGATCTCGGCCACCGCACCTCGTCCGCGGCTCAGCCACATGCTGATCATCTCGACGGGCACGATAAGCACGGTGCCAGGAAGGTCTGGGTTCGCTAGGAAATAGACGCGGTCGCCCACGTCTAGGTGGAGCCGGTCGGCGAGCTCCTTTGGCAGCGCCAGTTGGCGATTCCCGGTGATCTTGTGCGGCCCGTACGGCGTGTCCACGGGCTCAGCGTACAAATATTCATACTCTGTCTTGCGGGGTCGGAAACTGTCGTAGGCTGCCAGTACCTTCCCCAGTGTTCGAACGTATGTTCGAGGCAGAGGGGCTGCGCCGTGGCTGGAACCGACAGCGGTACTCACGCGCTAGCGCCTCCCTCATCGGCCAAGCATCCCGACGAACTTGAGAGCGCTTGGTTCGTGCAGCAGTCGGTCGCGGTGCGCATTCCGTCATCCGTTGACGTCGCGGTGGCTGCTGAGGCTCACAACCGGATTGCCGGAGTCTCCTCAAATCGAAAGTGCCTCGGTGATCTTGTCGACGTCGTGGACGGCGCCAGCGCCCTAAAGGAACTGGCCGTTGTTGTCACTCAGGATCTGAACCTGGTGGAAGTCGTGACAACGTCGAGCACCGATCTTGCAGCCTTGGGCGCTAGCTGCACCGTGCTCGAGCACGAGGGGTGGACGGTCTACGCGCTCGTGCCTCTCAACAGACTCGGAGAGGCGCACACACTGTGTCGCTCCAGTGGCGTGACGCGGCTTCAGGGATACTGGCAGGGTCGAGAAACTCTCGCGTTCGGACGGCCGGAAGTCCCGTAACGACCACCAGATCAAGCCGAAATCGGGGGCCGGCTCAATCACGGAGGTCGGACGGTGCCGATCGCGCTGCACACGCAGACGATCATCGCGTGCATCTGGGACTTCGATAAGACCCTCATCCCCGGCTACTCACAGCAAGTCATCTTTGACGAGTTCGGGATTGACGCTGGGTCGTTCTGGGACGAAGTGAACGGTCTGGTCGAGGCCTACGCGCAGGCCGACGTACTCGTGGCAAAGGACACCGCCTATCTCGGGCACATGCTGACCTATGTCAAGGCGGGACTCATGCCCGGGCTCTCCAACACCAAGCTGAGGGAACTTGGTGCCCGGATACCCCTGAATCCCGGGCTTCCAGAGTTCCTCACGACGTCGCAACGGCTTATCGTCGAGGACGAGCGCTACGCCCGGCACGACATCAAAGTCGAGCACTATGTGGTTTCAACCGGAATGAGGGCCCTCATCGAGGGCAGCGCCGTCGGCGAGCTCGTGAATGCGATCTGGGCAAACGACTTCATCGAGTCCCCGATGTCACCGGGCTATCTCTCTAACCCACCGGCCAACACAGGTCCCGCGGAGATATCTCAGGTCGGGTACATGATCGACAACACGTCGAAGACGCGTGCGGTCTTCGAGATAAACAAAGGCGTTAACGTCCTGGACGATGTCGACGTCAACACGTTGATACAACCGGCGGAACGGCGCGTTCCCATTCCGCACATGGTTTACATCGCCGATGGTCCAAGCGACATTCCGGTGTTCTCCGTGATGAACCAATACGGCGGCCACAACCTCGCTGTCTTCAGCAGCGAAGGGCGGTCGAACTTCGAGGAAGTAAAGAGCCTTCAGGACCAGGGACGCGTCCAGATGATCGGCGCTGCAGACTTCACGGAGGGCAGCGTCACCTACCTATGGCTAATGACAACGCTGCGCCAAATCGCCGATCGCATTTGCGATGCTCGCGAACGATACGTTCGAGAGTTTCCGGGGGCACCCGGCCACGTGACCTGACGACACGGCGGCGCAGGCGAAGAGCGGTGAACCCGGTCGCTAGCAACCGGCGCACGAGATCAAGTTGTCAAGCCGGTTCGACATCAATTGGCTTGCGGGGCTTTCAAGCCTTGCCTGGACCCCCTCTTGCCGCAACGAGCAGCGACTGGACGGTCGTCGCCGCGACGCGCATGTCGTCGTGCTCCCACAGCCGGACGACTTGCCACCCGGACGCCCGAAGACGGTCGTCCGTGTCGCGGTCTCTTGCGACATTGGCTTTGAGCTTTCTCCTCCACCATTCCGCGTTCGCCTTGGGACGCGTTCCGTGCGTAGGACATCCATGCCAGAAGCATCCGTCGACGAAGATTGCGATACGAGCGCGCGTGAAGACAACGTCGGCACGACGGCGGACGCCCGGAACAACAACGCGGTCGACTCGATAGCGCAGGCCAAGCCGGTGAAGTTCCCGCCTGAGCGTCACTTCCGGCTTGGTGTCTCGCCGAGCTTGCCGCTGCATTCGCCGCAGCGCTTCCGGAGACGATGCGACCGGAACAGGCATCACACGTTGGCGAACGTCGTGTCGTACTCGTTCGCCATGCGAACGATGAGGCTGCCGTAGTGGAAGGTGTCGCCAGGCGGCGGCGCCGGCGGGCCTTCGACGATCTCGACAGGACTTCCGTCGTTGCGCAACTTGAGGATCGTGACGCCGATGCCGTCGAACCCAACCTCCGACGACGCCGACCGACGTGGGATCTCGGTGATCTTTTGCAGCACCCGGAGGGTGTCCGCTGGCTGCCTGTGATGCGTTACCTGCGGCTCGCGACCCTCTAGCGAGTAGTTGTTCACGACCGGCGAGACGAAGTCCTCGCTGTTGTTGATCTGCACGTACCCGATCGCGAGCGCCTGGCGGGAGGCGCCGTGGACGCACAAGTGGGAGGAGTTCAGCTCGTCGTACAACCGCGGCAGTGACTTGACGTGCGCCGTCATGCACGCCTTCGCCTCGAGTGCGACGAGGACGGCACCGACCGGACCCACGGGGAACGATGGGAGAGCGTCGAGGACACCGCGTTCAAGATCGGTGAGGTCGATTCCGTAGTGGGTCGCGAGCGCCGCGAACGTACGGCCGGCCGGGTCGACCTCCCCCGCTGGCCTTGCAATAACGAGATCGAGGTCCTTCTTCCGGCTGGTGGCGAAATCGGTCATGGTGTGGTTCACGCCGAGGATGACCTTTCCGGCCTCGACGTGTCGGCGCAACAACGAGGATGTCGTCAGCAGGTCAAGGGCTACGCCCCAGCAGCCCACCTTGGAGTGACGATCGGACCGCGAGTGGTACTGCCACCGGTTGCCGTACTTGTCCGGTGGACCGGGCTGCGTCAGGAAACGCGCCAGGATGTCGGGTCCGTGCACGGCCCCGAGGCTAACGTCGGCCGGGCCGTGATCACGGCTGATTCGGCACTACACCGCGAGTGGCTCCATCCCGAGACCCGTTGCGTCGACATGCTCGGCAACATCCTCGCGAAAGCCGGGGGTACGACCGAGGTTTCCCTGCTCGAGTCGCCGCGCGAAGCCCGAAGCACCCCGATGGCTGAGTGCCGGAGCGGCGTTGCGGTCCACGACGTCAAGCAGGTGCCGGTATGGCTCAAGGCGCGGGTGCTCCGAGATCTCGACTGCGTTGACCGTCCCGTTGTCGCCCCATGCCGCCGTCGGCCATGCCGCCGGTCCTCGCCATTCGCGCGACGGCGCGGCCGAGTGTCCTGGCTCGGCGAGTCGACTAGCCACCCAGGCTGCTACTCCCACAGTGACGGCATTGCCGACGAGCTTCCATCGTGGCCCGTTCTTCAACCCGCGTCCGTCGGCCGTCGCCGTCCAACCGCGTGGGAAGCCCTGAAGCTCTTCGGCGTCTTCGACCAGCGGCGTGACGAATTTCCTGCCCGGTTGCGCATCGGGGATCCAAATCGCGGGCGGCGATGGAATGCCGATCGTCGACCCACCCTTGAGTGTGGGCACGGCGTCCTCCGCCCACCCGAGACCGACCCGACCTTCAGTCCAGTAGAAGCCATACGCGTCGTCGGCCAGCTCTTCGTCCGGGCGCAGCCCAGCGTCGTCTGCGAACAGCACGTTGCGTGGGTCTTCGGACTTCGATGCCACGAGCAGTACCCGACGACGGCGCTGCGGCACTCCGGTGAAACGCGAGTCGACGACGCGGTAGGCCCATCGGTAACCGAGCGCCTCTAGTTCGTCGACCAGGTAACGCATCGCCCGCCCGCGGTCGAGCGCAAGCATGTTGGGAACGTTCTCGATGAGCAGCCAGGGCAGGCGGTGCGCCCGCTTCTCGACGACGCGTAGTGCTTGGAAGAGGTGCGACACCAGACTCGATTGGTCGCCGGTGATACCGGCGGTGAGCCCAGCCTGCGAGAGGTCGGTGCACGGGAAGCCGGCCGCCACGACATCGCATCCACTCGGCAGGTCTCGAAGCTCCCGGACGTCGGGATGCAGCTCGACGCCGGGGAAGCGGGAGGTCAAGACGCGTTGTGCCGGCGACCACCACTCGCAAAGCAGCTGTGTCTCGACCGCACGCCCAAGGGCACGATCGAAGCCGAGCTCGACCCCACCGATGCCCGCGAACAGGCCGACGAGCTTCATCGACCGTGACACTGGACCTCCTGGGGATCGCTTGACTGTGCCCGACCGTAACCGGAACGGCCGACAAACTCGAGGACCGAAGCTCGCCTGTGGACAGGTGTCGCTATTCGGCTCTGTCTGTGGAAGCTCGGCCGTTCCCCCGACTAACCAGCCAAGTCGGGCACGAGTGCGGTAGAACGCACAAGTGCTCGACGAGCTGGCCGTTCGCGAAGCGGCCATGGCGTACGTCGCAGCCAGAAGCACACGCAACGGCGGCGTCATCACCCGGCAGGAGCTCGAGGGCTTCGAGTTCGCGGGCCGCCAGCTGAAGCTCATCGACCAGAGCCGGGGCATCCGAAACCCGCGGGAGCTCGAGGCAACGATCAGCGTGCTGAGCCAGCCGCGCGGTCCCTACGAAGATGTGATCACCGGTCACGGACTACTGCGCTACGCCTATCGCGCCGGAGACCCGAACACGGGAGACAACCGGAAGCTGCGGAGAGCGGCAGAGTTGGGCTTGCCCCTCATCCTGCTCCGGGGCATCGCGCCAGCGGTCTTCGTGCCGGTCTTTCCCGTCTACATCGCTCGGGACGTGCCGGAGGAGCGATACGTCGAAGTCGCCCTGGACGAATCACTGCGGTTCCTGTCGGATTCCGAGTCCCTCGATCAGCGCGCCTATGCCGTACGTCTCACACGGCAGCGGCTACACCAGTCGGAGTTCCGGGCCCGCGTGCTGTTGGCCTACGAGACACGCTGCGCGATGTGCCGGTTGCATCACGCAGAGCTGCTCGACGCGGCCCACATCCTCGCCGACACCCACCCGCGGGGAACGCCAGTGGTCCCGAACGGGCTCTCGTTGTGCAAGATCCACCACGCCGCGTACGACCAGAACTTCATCGGCGTTCGCCCAGACCTGGTCATCGAAGTGCAGACGGAGTTACTGCACGAGTCCGACGGGCCGATGCTCAGGCACGGCATCCAAGAGCTCGCGGGAGCGAGCCTGCTCGTGCCGCGGGCCAGGTCTGCCCGACCCGATCGAGAACGGCTGGAAGAGCGCTATGCCGCCTTCCGGGCGGCCAGCTGACGGGCGAATAGGGACCGCCGCTCGTCAGGCTGCCCACGACGTTGCCGGCGGGCGACTCTGCCTGCGAGACCCTTCGCAGTCGAGCACCGAGGCCCGGCTACACGTACTGCCAGGTGCAGTCCTTGCCGTGATGGTCTCCCCAGTGATCGCACGGAGCGAACTTCGTCCCTGCCTTCACGTGATCGCGGGTCCCGTTGTACTGCGTGCACTGAACCGTGCCATCGCGAGGCACCGTCTCACCCGGCTTGTAGGTCTGAGCCATTCGTTAGACCTCCTTGAGCATGACCCCAGCGGCCAGCGCCAGGATGGCATCCGCCTCCGACATTCCTCGGGGATCCGCGCTGGCCTCAGCACGACCCGGATCGCTGATCCCACTGTGTCCGATTGATTGCTTGTGATTGTTGATCTTGATTCTTTTCGTTCGTTCTTGATCTTGTTCTGTTCTTGATGTTCTTGCTTGTTCTTGTGTCTTGGTTGATTGGGTTGGTCTTGGTTTCCTTGGCCCCCTCGTCGCCCCGGGGCAAGTTCGCGGACAACGCGCCACGTGCGATGAAACCGCCGGCCCAACAAGTCGGCGCGGCGGACAACGCTCTGGGCGAGGCTCCGGGCAAGGGGCGGCAGACACTGTCGTCTGCGTGAGCATCAGTGGACGTCGACCCCGGCTGAGCTCCCGGCACGTTGCGGGCGAGTTTCTCGCGGACCCGATGAATCGCCCCGGCGTGTCTGGAGGCTCCATCTCGTGAGGAGACGATGGGGTCATGGTCGTGGGCAGACCTGCGAAGAACTACCCGCCGGAGATGCGGGAGCGCGCGGTCCGGATGGTCCTGGAGCT
>Ga0207660_10000661_pt1 | contig 23064 bp, 19 predicted proteins | sample KBSC73BmetaG_FD_184335 | JGI IMG/M metagenome (GOLD analysis project Ga0207660, IMG submission 184335) | Corn rhizosphere microbial communities from Kellogg Biological Station, Michigan, USA - KBS C7-3B metaG (SPAdes) (version 2) | ecosystem: Host-associated > Plants > Roots > Rhizosphere ... | reverse complement strand
GGGAAAGCCCTGTCCCAGGTTCACCGCATGATGCTCGGCGGCGAGCGCCGACATGCGCTCGAACACGCTGGTCTTCATCTGCTCATAAAGCGGGTTCATGTCGTGCCGCATAGCGCGCTCATCCGTTCGCCGCGAGTGAGGCAACTTTATTGCGCCATGCGCATTGGCCCGGCACCTTCACCCCAGAGAGTATTCCATGTCCGAGCGTAAAGTCGTTCTCTATCGAATGAAGCTTCCCGATCACGAGTGTCCCTACGGCCTGCTTTCAAAACGCATGCTCGAAGACGCCGGCATTCCTTTCGAGGACCGCCTTCTCACCTCGCGCGAAGAGGTCGACCGGTTCGAGGCGGAACATGGCGTCGACACCACCCCGCAGGTGTTCATTGACGGCGAGCGCATCGGCGGGAGCGAGGATCTCGCAGAATATCTCGAGCGCTCGGAAGGCTGACCTTCAGCGGCTCAGCGCGCTCGTGACGGCCGCGAGCGGGCGAGCGAACGCCGCCCCGACCATGGTGAACCCCGCCAAGGCCAGGCTGGCGGCGATGACGAGCACGCCCCCGAACTCGATCGCTCGTCCCTGAAGGCGACTGTGATCATCAAGACGCGGCCGCTTGCGCCGGTCACCCGTCGCGGTGAGCTGAAGCGCGGGCGACTGGCCGAGCGTGACGATGTCCTCGATCGGTACGCGATCCTCCGAACGAAGCCCCGCCCTGCCGCCGTCGCGCCAGACCACCCGCGCGAGGATCACCGAAGCGCCTCGCCGAAGCTCGACCTCCATCCCGCGGACGATCGGCCTGCCAGTGTGGATCATCAACCCCCGCGATGACACGTTGAGGATGCAGGCGTCGCTCCACGACGAGCCATGGCGGAGCCTCGCCGGCACGACGACGCGCCGCCGAAGCTCGCGCGGCCTATGGACTCGTGACAGCTTGCGCGTCGCCATGCACGAGGCGCTAGGCGCGCGGCGGTATGCGAGCCCTAAACACTTGTTCCATAACGGAGTTTGTTTCGGGCACGAGCTGCCGGTGGCGACATCGGCCGGATCGCGCTAGCGGCGGCCCATGCACATTTCACCCACTGCCGCCGCCGATGCCGCCGCGGCCGCCTTTCCCGCCTGGTCTGCGCTCGGCCCGAACGCGCGCCGGTCGATGCTGAACCGCGTCGCCGCCGAACTAGAAGACCGCGCCGACCTGTTCGTACAGGTCATGGCCGAAGAGTTGCGCGCCTCCGAACCTTGGGCGCGCTTCAACGTGATGCTCGGCGTCGGGATGATCCGCGAAGCCGCAGCGCTGACGACTCAAATCACTGGTGAAGTGATTCCGTCCGACAAGCCCGGCATGTTGTCGCTCGCGCTCCGCGAGCCCGTCGGCGTCATCCTCGGCGTCGCCCCCTGGAACGCCCCGATTATCCTCGGTTGCCGGGCAATCGCGGCGCCTCTCGCCTGCGGAAATACGGTTGTTCTGAAGGCGTCCGAGCGCTGTCCGCGCACGCACGCGTTGATCGTCGAAGCGTTCGACGCCGCCGGCTTTCCCGCCGGCGTGGTCAATCTGGTGACCAATGATCCGAATGACGCTGCCGAAGTCGTCGGCGCGCTGATTGACCATCCGGCCGTGCGTCGGATCAACTTCACCGGTTCGACCCGCGTCGGCCGGATCGTCGCGCGCCGCGCCGCCGAGCATCTGAAGCCGGTGCTCCTCGAGCTCGGCGGAAAGGCGCCGCTGATCGTGCTCGAGGACGCCGACCTCGACGAAGCGGTCAAAGCCACGGCCTTCGGCGCATTCATGAACGCTGGTCAGATCTGCATGTCGACTGAGCGAATCATCGTCGTCGAACCGATTGCGGAAGAATTCGCGCGGCGGCTGGCGGAAAAAGCTGCGGCGATACCCGCCGCCGCCGTCGGGGAACAGGTCGACGAAGCGGCCGCGGCGAGCGCCCGCGCGCTGATCGACGATGCGATGGTCCAGGGCGCACGCGCCATTTCTTCCGGAGCGGCGACAGTGCTCGACGGAATCACGCCGGCCATGCGCCTCTATCGGGAGGAAAGCTTCGCGCCGGTCGTAGGGATCATCCGGGTTGCGGACGAGGAAGAGGCGATCCGGCTCGCCAACGACAGCGACTATGGCCTTGCCGCCGCTGTCTTCACCGGCGATCCTGCGCGCGGGCTTCGCGTTGCTCGGCGCGTCCGTTCCGGAATCTGCCACGTCAACGGCCCGACGGTCCACGACGAGGCGCAGATGCCGTTCGGCGGTGTCGGCTTTTCGGGCTATGGACGCTTCGGGGGTAAGGCCGGAATCGAGGCGTTCACCGAGCTGCGCTGGATCACCATCGCCGGTGAGCCGGGTCATTATCCGATTTAGCGCCCGCGAGGGTCAGCCCGTCTTCAGCGGCGCGAAGGACTTCACCAGCCGGTCAATCTCGACAATCTGCTCGAGATAGGCCGGAAGCGCCTTGAGTGGCAGCGCGGACGGCCCGTCGCACAGCGCCTTGTCGGGATCGGGATGAACCTCGACGAACAGGCCCGCGATGCCGAGCGCCATCGCCGATCGGGCGAGCGCCGCAGCCTGGTCGCGCCTTCCGCCTGCGCTCTGGCCGAGCCCCCCGGGGCGTTGCAGCGCGTGGGTGCCGTCGAACACGACCGGCGCCATCGGCTTCATCAGGTCCATTCCGAGCATGTCGACGACCAGGTTGTTGTAACCGAAGCTGCTGCCCCGTTCGCACAGGATGACCCGGTAGTTCCCCGCTTCGCGGCATTTCTCGACGACGTGCTGCATTTCCTGCGGGGCGAGGAACTGCGGCTTCTTCACGTTGATGGCCGCGCCGGTCTTCGCGATTGCGACGACGAGATCGGTCTGGCGCGCAAGGAACGCCGGAAGCTGCAGGATATCCGCGACTTCAGCGGCGGCCGCGGCCTGGAACGGCTCATGGACGTCGGTGAGCACGGGAACGCCAAATCGCCGCTTGACGTCGGCAAGGATCGCCAGCCCGCGATCCAGGCCCGGCCCCCGAAAGGAGTAGATCGACGACCGGTTCGCCTTGTCGAACGACGCCTTGAACACATAAGGGATGCCGAGCTGCGACGTGACGTCGACGAACGCCGCCGCCACATCCATGACGATTTCCTCGCCTTCGATCACATTCATTCCCCCGATGAGGACGAACGGCCGATCGTTGGCGAAGGTGACGCCGGTTTGGAGGACCACTTCAGCTGGCAGGTTCGTGACTTTCTTGGCTTCGCCCATCGCGCGGCGCTTCAGCAATTGCGCGAATGCGGCGAAAGCGTCCAGTTCAAATTCGGAGGGACGTCCGCGGGGTTCATGCTGGAGCAAGACCCGGCGCCTACCAGCAGCCGTGGCTAACGGGGGTTGTTGCCCTGCATCGCTTCCATTATTAGCTCGCGACGCAGACGCGTGGGGAGGTTTCACTTTTTGTTCAAAGTCTTAGTCGGACTTCCAAAGTCCCGTAAAACCACCCTCACTATCCGCGGACCAGTCAGGGCAGTTGCAGCAGTAGCGCTTCTGTCGAGCCTCGCTGCTTGCCAATCGGTCGGCCCGAGCCGCGGAGCCGTCGTCAAGGCGGCGGCAGGCCAGGCGTCCATCCCCGGCGTGAGGGTCGTGGACGTCAACGGCGCGGTAGCGGGGCAGCTGAGCGAAGCATCGGCCGATGAAAAGCATGTGTTCGCGCACGATTTCAGCGGGGCACAGCCGGTGGGCACAATGGTCGGCATCGGCGATACGGTCGAAGTAACGATCTGGGAGGCGTCGCCGCCCGCGCTATTCGGGACTGCCACGCTGGAGAGCGACACTGGCGCTCCGATCCTGCAGACCAGCCGGCCCAATACATTGCCGGGTTTCCTGGTCGGGCCGTCGGGCACCATCACAGTGCCGTTCGCCGGAGAGATTCCGGCCGCCGGGCATACCGTCCACGAAATCGAACGCGAGATCGTCCGCCGTCTCCAGGGACGCGCCCACCTGCCCCAGGCGATCGTGCGCATCAGCCGTAACGTCGCTGCCACGGTGACCGTCCTTGGCGACGTGAAGCAGTCGGGCCAGGTTCCGCTGACGCCACATGGCGAGCGGGTGCTGGACGCGATCTCCGAAGCCGGAGGCACCGACCAGCCGCTCGACCGAATGACGATCCAGCTCACGCGCGACAGCGTGGTGAGAAGGATGGCGGCCGAGGACATCATCGCCGACCCCAGCAACAACGTGGTGTTGAAGACCGGCGACGTGGTGACCGCGCTTTATCAGCCGAACAGCTTCACCGTTCTCGGCGCCGCCGGAAAGAATGACGAAGTCCGCTTTGAGGGAACGGGCATTACGCTGTCCCAGGCATTGGGACGCATCGGCGGCCTGAAGGCCGACACAGCGGACCCGAAGGGCGTATTCATCTTCCGCTGGCAAAAGCCGGTTGCGGCTCCGGGCGACCCGCGCACCCCGGACAACAGCCAGGGCGTGCCGGTGATCTACAGGATCGATCTCAAGCAGCCGGAGACCTATCTCGCCGCTCAGAAGTTCGAGATGCGCAACGGAGACGTGCTCTACGTCTCGAACTCGCCAGTGTCGGACTTCCAGCGGTTCCTCGGTCTTGTCGCCTCGTCGATCCTGCCCATTTCGGCGGCCGGCACTGTCATTCCGTAGTTACGAGCTCTGGCCAACGACGCGCGCCTGTTACTCGACGTAACCCGGCTCGTCTGGCGTCGGTGGGATGGCCGGCGGCCGACCGGCGTCGATCGCGTTTGCCTTGCTTACCTCGAGCATTTCGCCGGCCTGGCACAGGCCGTGGTTCAGCACCCCCGCTTGCGCCGGATACTGGACCGCCGCTCGTCGAGGGAATTGTTCGACCTGCTGGCAGACCCGCCGAAACGATTCCGAGCCGCGCTTGTCGCACGCACGCTCCGCCGGCTCGGCGGCAGGTCGTGCAGCTCCGGGGAGCGGCTTTACCTCAACATTGGTCACACTGGGCTCCACAGCGAAACCTTCCGGACCTGGGTCCGCAACTCAGGAGCACGGCCGGTCTATTTCGTTCACGACCTCATCCCCATCACACACCCGCATTTCTGCCGCGACGGCGAAGCCGACATCCATCGCGAGAGGATGCGGACCGTCCTTGCAACTGCCGCGGGCGTGATCGGTAACAGCCAGGCGACGTTGGACAGCCTGGCTCAATTCGCGCAGGCGGAAGGCCTCGGCGAGCCGTCGGCGGTCGCGGCGTGGCTCGGATGCACGCCTCTTTCCGCCCCGCGCCCTCAAGTCCCGGAAACGGACCGACCGACCTTCGTCGCTCTCGGAACGATCGAGGGGCGAAAGAACCACCTCCTGCTGCTGGAGATATGGGCGAGGCTCGTCGCGCGATTGGGGGATCAGGCCCCGCGGCTGCTGATCATCGGCCAGCGAGGCTGGCAGGCTGATCGCGCTTTCGAACTGATGGACCGCTTCCAGGGTCGAAATAGCCATGTCGTCGAGCTCAACGATTGCTCCGACGCCGAACTTGCCCGGCATCTCGCGACTGCCCGGGCGGTTCTCTTTCCGACTCATGCCGAGGGTTTCGGGCTCCCCCTGGTCGAAGCCCTGTCGCTGGGCGTTCCGGTGATCGCGAGCGATCTGCCGGTGTTCCGCGAGATCGGACAGGGCGCGCCGACGCTGCTCGACCCGGCTGACGAGGCGGGATGGGAAGCGGCTATCCTCGACTACGCGCGCCCGGAGAGCGCCGCGCGAGCCGAACAGCTGGAACGAACCCGGCGTTTCCGTCCCTTCGGATGGGCAAGCCACTTTCGACTGGTCGAACAGTGGCTGACGACTCTCGATCGAGCTGCAGTCGTTCCATGATCGAGTCCACAAGGATGGTCACTGCCGATTCGCTGGCCAGGCCGCCGCGCACCAGGCAACGGTCGACGAGTACGCGCCGGAACGCCCGGTAGAGGCCCGGCTCGGGCGCGGTGGGATCGTTCCAGAACGTGTCGAGGTGGCGTTGATGCGTCAGGCCCGGCATGTCGTAGATCGCAGTGCCGATCGTGCAAACCGGCGTGTCGGCAGCGAGGGCCAATGTCGCGGACGTGCTGTTGACGCACACCAGCCCGCGAGCCGATTCCACGATATCCTCGAGATCGCCGCCGTCGATGAAGTGTAGCCGGTCTTCGATGCCCAGTTTCTGCGCGCGGCGCGCAACGAACCTCTTCCAGTTGTAGAAACCGGAATCGAGTGGGTGCGCCTTGATCAACAGGTGGACATCCGACGCGGCGTGGGCGGCGAAGCTCTCGATCACGTAGCTCGCTGCGCTTCGCATGTCAGGAAAGGGCGAGTGCGCGCGGATCTGGTAATCGCCGGACAGCTGCAAGGTCAGGACGAAGAAGGGCTCGCCCGCAACCCTCCCGAGCGTTGCTTCGGCCGCCCGCTCCCTGCTGCCCTTGCGGGCGAAGCGCCATAGCCAGCCGAAACCCTCCATCAAGATCGATCCCGAGCGGTGGGAACGGTAATGCGGAAACCGCAAGCGCCCATCCAGCACGTGGTGATAATGCCAGTAAGAATCCCGCGCACGGCGGCGGAAGCTTGCGGTGATCGGTTCATGGACCGAGACTGGAGAAAGCCGCATCGCCTCCTGCCGCAGCCAGTTCTTGTCGCGGCTCAGCGAGGATCGCGCATTCACGCCTTCGAGCTCGAAGGTCATCCAGTCGGGCCTTAGATAGCCCTCCTCGAGGACGTGGGTTCGGACGCCGCGAAGGACGGCCATTCCGTGCGCCGAGACATGGTAGGGTCGGCAGTCGCCGAACAGGACCAAGTCGGTGATCCCGTGCTCGCGAAGGAATTTGTCGAAGAACACCGGCCATTCGCAAAAGCGACCGCGGAAATTGATCGCGCCGTCGGGCCAATCGTAATAATCGCCGCCACTGAGGTTGATCCGGTACACCCGGTTGCCCGCCGCTGCGACGGCTGCGCCGAGCCGCCGAAACAGCGGCCCGGGCGGCCCCTGCAGAAATACGAAGGCGCGCCCCTGCTGCCTGCTCATCGCGACCACCGCAATGCCGCAAGCCCGCGCTTGCAGCGCCCCTGGAGCTTCCGGAATCGGACGACAATCCCGTCATTCCCCGAAGCCTGTCGCGCAGCCAGCCGCCTCACCAGGACCTCTGCCGGACATGGGAGCCCGGTGACCGGATCGAGATAACGCGGATAGAGCAGCAGCACGGCAGCGACGAGCTCGTTGAGCGTGCGCCTGGCGGTGCGGCGTTCCGGAACCGGTCCGAGGTCGTGCGTGAGTCCCCATCCGGCGTAGAAGGGGACTCCGTACGTGGTCACCGGCTTGTGCCGGATCAGCGCCTCGAAGCCTGCGAGAGAGGTGTTCACGTGGACCTCGTCGGCAAGATCGAGAAGCGCGGAAATCGGCGCTTCAGCGACAATCTCGTCGGCAATCGAAAGGCACAAATCTTCCGCAATCGCGCCCCGGCGGTGACCTGCTTCGACGTCGGGGTGCGGCCGGTACATGATGTAAGCGTCGGGCCGTTGCGCACGCACCTTGCGAAGCAGGTCGAAATTGGTCGCAGGCCCGCCCCCGCAGAGAACGGAACGGTCGTCCTCGACCTGGCCGGGCACGAGAACGTGCAGCTTTTGACCGGCGCGCCGGTCGAGCGAAATCCGGCCCGCATCATATTTGCTGACGCCGGAGTCGACGAGGATCTGGCGGAGCTCACGAGCGCGCTCGACGATCTCATCCGAAAACACGTGCTGCTGGAGCAACTGCTCGAGCTCGCTCGGGTGATTGCTATCGAAGTGAGCGCCCAGGCGATCGACGACGATAGACAACGGCGGGACGCACTCGGCGCCAAGCCCTGCAGAGCGGACGAATCCGTCTTCGACCTCTATAAGCCGGGCCGCGCGGCTCTCGAGCCGGGCGATTGTCGCGGGCGCCGCGCGGGATCGCCACAAGGCGACCTCCTCGCCTTCCGCGACACCCATGGCGCCGCCGCGAAACGGAGTCCCTTCCGATCCGCGCCAAAGAAGCGGACCCACCGTCGAGCGCTTCCAGAAGGCAAAGCCTACTGCAGCGCGGATGTCGCGATTGCTGTCGATCAGGTTGCGCCAGAAGCCGCAATATTCGACCGCGCGCCGAAAGGAGATCGGGTCTCCGGAATAAGGATCGAAATAGGCGCAGCCGTCTACTGCATGGCGACTGAATAGAACGCGCAGGGTTGAAGGCGAGCGATCGCCGCTGAGTGCCGAAAACGGTCCCTCTCCGATGCATTGGAGGGGGATTCCGGCAATGGCCGCGATCAACGCAAGTTCGTCGTCAGCGTCGACTATTGCCGCCGATGCGCCGCTCAACAGGTGCCATGGGTCACAGACTCCCCGCACGATTTGCACCCGGCCGCCATCCGCGGAAGGTGGCTCCACGCGGGAGTCGAGCCAAACGACGGTGGGCGCGCCGGCCGGGATGCGCTCGATCCGGCGAAGAAGCTCCGCGGACTCGCCGATGCGCACCACAATATACGGCTCGTTCGGGAGTTGCGGCTGGCTTCCCCAATAGGTCCCCCCGACCTTCGCCAGGCGTACCGTATCGAGGAGGGCATCGGTATCCGCGCGGTTCGCCGCGGCCGCTCGTACGGGCCTGACGAACACCGCCTGCTTCGAGCCGGGAAACGGGGGTATGCGTAGAAAGGGGCCTGAACTGCTGTCAGACCGGTTATCGGCCGTAGGCAGTTCGGTGTCTCGGTCCGTCACGCCGGTGTGCAGCGGATCGGCGCGGGCCGCGCCGCGGTGCGGTTCGCCGGGTGCATTACGCAACAGGCTATCCGTGTGGGGGGGACCCCGAAACGCTAACATCCTGACCCTTTGGTCGTTTCCTAGGCCGAGCTACACCGGCATAGGAAAGGAACGGCTTCGTGTCACCGTAAAATTGAACCGTATATATTGACGGTTTTTGCTGCGCAGTGATCCCAACTGAAACTAGCCGCCCGCTCCAGTCCCTTCCGGCGCGTCTCGGCCCGCCAGCGAGTATCGGTCAAAGCCCTGACAATCGCTTCGGTGAACGCGGTCACGTCATCCGGGTCCACATAACCCGCCGCATCGCCGCAAATCTCCGGCAGGCACGACCTGTTCGCGACGAGGACCGGCACACCGCTCGCCATTGCCTCCAGGGGCGGCAGGCCGAAGCCTTCGTATGTGGAGGGGTAGAGGAAGAGCGCCGCGCCCGCGTACAATGCCAGGAGGAGTCCCTCGGGCACATATCCCACATGCTTGAGCCAGCCCGCGGCGATCCCTTCGCGGATCTCATCGTGAAGACTGTCGTTGAGCCAGCCTTCCGCACCCGCGAGGACCAGCGGCATCTTGGTGCGAAGATTCTCGGGCAGCTCCCGCCAAGCCCGGATGAGTTCCGCAATCTTCTTGCGCGGTTCGAGCGTCGAGACGCACAAAGCGTAGGCGCCAGGGCTCAGCCCGATCGTCGCGAGCTGGGGTTCGATCGCTGCTGCAGTCCGCGGCTGGAATTCGCGCGCCACGCCGAGGTGGACCGCGGTGACGCTCGTCGCGGAAACGCCGAAGTCGGCGATCAATTCGCGCCGGACGGTCTCCGAATCGGTGATCACGTGGTCCGCCTTCTCGAGGGTCGTCGCGAACCGCCGCTCGAATTCCACGAGCCGGTCGGGAGGATGCGTATCGGGATAGCGGAAGACGGAAAGGTCGTGGACGGTAACGATCCCCGTTTCGGCCCCGGCGGGGAGGAAATAATTGGGTCCGTGGACCAGGCTGCTGCGAAGCCGCCGTCGAGTGAGCCGCTGGGCGATCCATCGGGGCACGCGCCTTCTCGGCCGCGGCAGGTTGCCGTCGAGCAGCGAGTCGAGCCGTTCAAGGTACCGGCCATGAGCGAAATACCCCACCTGATCGATACCGGGCTGGAGCGGCACCCTGGTGCACAATTCCCACACGTAGCGCCCAATGCCGCTCAGCTGCGGCCCCAGCGCATCGACAAGCAAGGTGACGTCCACTGCTCAGTCCTCGAGCATCCAGCGGAGCGTCTCTTCGAGTGGAGGCATTTCGAGCGGCCCGATGATGGACTCCAGACGCTCCGGCGAGCCGCGCAGCGTCTTCACTTCGTCGGGCCGGACCAGCGACGGGTTCACTCGGACCTGCAGATCGTAGCCGGAGACGCGCCGGACCAGGTCCAGAATTTCGTCAAGCGACACCGCTCGCCCCGAGCAGATGTTGAAGGTTCCACCGGCCGCGGATGGCGTGGCCAGCAGCCGCACATAAGCATCGACGACCCCACGGACGTCCGAGAAGTCGCGCTCGATCTCGAGGTTGCCGAGCTCGATCGAGGGCTCCCGCCTTCGGACGTGCGCGACGATCTTGGGAATCAGGAACCGCTCGGACTGGCCGCGCCCCGTATAATTGAACGGCCGCACGACCGTCACGGGCATGCGCCGGGCGTACATTGCCGCGAGCAGTTCCGCAGCCGCCTTGGTCAGTCCATAGTCGTTCGCCGGCGCTGGCGGGACCTGTTCGTCGAGCACGCCGGCACGCGCGTTGCCGTAGACGTTGGCGCTGCTCGCGACGAGAACGCTTTCGGGCGGCGTCGAGCCGCTTGCGAGCGCGTGGAGCAGATTACGCGTGCCGAGGATGTTCGCCTGGTACATTTCGGCGACGTCCGAGTGAGCGACATAGGAAATCGCGGCGAGGTGGACCGCGCCCTGCGGCGCAATCCTCGAAACCAGCTCCGACACCGCCTCGCCGTCGCGCAGGTCGAGGTGGTGAAGCTCGGCGACTCCGGCGACTTCCGGTCCAGGGTCGCCGAACAGCGTGCCATGGATCTCGTGCCCTGCAGCCGCGAGCGCCGGCGCGAGATAGCGGCCGGTGAAACCGGTGACCCCGGTGATCAGGAATCTGCTCATCGGCCGGCGAGCCTCCAGCTTCAGAATGAGTAGCCGGCGCGGTTCCGGCGCATGTCCGCCTCGACCATGGTCCGGCACAGCTCTTCGAGGCTCGTCCGCGGTTCCCAGCCGAGCTTCGCCTTCGCCTTCGCCGCGTCGCCGATCAGCAGGTCCACTTCGGCGGGGCGATAGAATCGCGGGTCCACCCGAACCACGGTGTTGCCAGTAGCCCTGTCGACCGCAGTTTCTCCTTCGCCTTCGCCGCGAAATTCGACGTCCGTCGCGGCGGCCTTGAAGGCCATGCGCACGAAGTCCCGAACCGTCTCCGTCCGGTTGGTGGCGAGCACGAACGTGTCGGGCTCATCCGCCTGCAGCATTCGCCACATGCCGTCGACATATTCCTTGGCGAAGCCCCAGTCGCGTTTTGCGTCGAGGTTGCCGAGCGCCACGCAGTCGAGCTTGCCCAGCTTTATTTTGGCGACTGCGTCGGTGATCTTTCGGGTCACGAACTCGAGGCCGCGGAGCGGGCTTTCGTGATTGAACAGGATTCCGCTGCTCCCGTAAATCCCGTAGCTCTCGCGATAATTGACGGTCATCCAATGGGCGTAGAGCTTGGCGACGCCGTAGGGGCTCCGCGGGTAGAAGGGCGTGCTCTCCGTCTGCGGAACGGCCTGCACCTTGCCGAACATTTCCGACGTGCTCGCCTGGTAGAAGCGGATTGCGGGATCGACGATGCGGATGCCCTCGAGAAGCTTCAGCGGTCCGATGCCGGTGATTTCGGCGGTCGTGATCGGTTGATCGAACGACACCCCGACGAAGCTCTGGGCGGCGAGGTTATAGACTTCGCCCGCTTGCGATCGCTCGAGCAGGCGGATCGTCGCGGAAAGATCGGTCAGATCATATTCAACCAGCCGCAACTGCGGATGGTCACGCACCCCGAGCTCCTCCAACCTCCAGAAGTTGACCGAGCTGGTGCGGCGATAGGTCCCGTAGACCGTGTAGTTCTTCGAGAGCAGCAGTTCGGCAAGATAGGCGCCGTCCTGGCCGGTAATTCCGGTAACGATTGCGGTTTTCATGATCGAACACTTCGTGAAGACTTCGAGGTCGGCAAAGAGCCGTTGCCTGTCCCCATATGCAGGCGCAGCGCGCTTCGTCGAGTCCGCTGCGGTCGCAGACTCAGCGGAAAAGGAATGGCATTATCCCTAGGCAAGAATCTGCTACTCTACGAAGACCGGGTGATGGTTTTCGAGTAGCCACTCCGAAAAGGACTCTTGCAACGCTGTCTTCTGGCGCTGGTGATCGGGCGCGATCTTAACGGCACTTAGCTCAAAATCGCCCGGCCGCTCCAATAAGCCGATGTTTGTCAAAGCGTTTCCGAGCACTGCATTCGGATCCTCGAGAACATCCTCATAAAAGACAGTCGCGCACTGGTTAGGGACCGCCGAAAACAGCCTGAGGTACTCGTCGGAAAGGATGACCGCGCTAAGTGCGTCTTCGACATCCTTCATTGAGACGCTAACTTCATTGTCCGCGGCGGATGAATCGTAATTGTGGAACACGCCGGACTGCCGGGCTACTGCCAAGCTCACAGCCTGCCGGATCTTGTCGCGGCGGCGGACGATTATCCATTTCGCGGAATCACCGAAAACGCGCTGTTTCAATTCTGGATTCCTGCGGGTCCAGCGACTGATGACCGAAAGCGCCGCGCACATTACTTTCGACGAGCGGATATTCTGGGGGCTTAGCCACAGCGAGGAAATTCGCGCGTGAACGTCGGCGGCGGTAGAATAGTCATTGAGATTTCGGAGGTGTTCGCTGGCGAGATCCCACAGCTCATAGCCAAAGGAAGCATTGAGCGAGTAGGATATGAGCTCGGCGATGTAGGTGCTTCCGCTGCGCACCTCGGATGCGAGAAAGAAGCATGTTTCCGAAGAGCCGTGGTTTGCACTTTTCCTTTGCATGCGATCCATCGAACCATTGCGGGCAAATGGGGGGCGGCTTGAGAGCAGCAGCACCGGGGCGACCGTCCTAGGGTGCTTGTCGGACGAACTCGATGATCCGCTCCGCGAAACCCTTCGCGGTATAGAATCGCTCGAACCGCTCCTTGCCTCTCTTCCCCATTGATGCGCGGAGCTTGGGCGAACGGACGAGTTGGAGCACGGCCGCGGACAGTTCCGACGGCTTGTCGGGGTCGATCAAAATGCCTGTCCTGCCGTCATCTACGACCTCGGGAATTCCGCCGGCGCTTGTGCCAATACACGGTTTTCCGAAACGCATCGCTTCAAGATAGATCAAGCCGAAACTTTCATATTTGCTCGGGGCGACGAAGATCGAGCAATTGCGATAGAATTCCACCAACTTCTCATCGCCGACATGGCCGTGGAACCGGACGCGCGAGAACCACTCATCTTCCCCGTGCCGATCTTCGAATCTCTTGCGGAACGTCTCGCCATCAGCAGCGGAGATCCTGTCGTCACCAACGATGTCGACGACCATTTCCGGAGCTTCCCGCATGATCTCCGGCAGTGCGTCGAATAAGCAGCCGATGCCTTTTCGCTCCTCCAGCCGACCGACGAACAGCAAGCTGGGCGGCGTACGCTGCTTCGACGCAACTTTCTGGTTCGATTGGGGTACTCCGAAAGGAATGATTTTCGTCTTCCGAGACGGGATCTTTACACCGTAGGCCGAAGATATGTCCTTCACGATCGACTTCGTGCTGCCGATTACCGTCGTGCAATGGTTGATGGCCCACACCTCGCCTTCGAACATCTTGCGGACGTGATGTTCGAAATAATGTCGATTCTGCTGCCATTCCGGCTTCGAGTCCTGCATCAGCTTGTAGCTGGTGACGAGGTACATCGCCGTTCGGTACCGGCCCGAGGCGATCACTGCTGCAAGCTCGAGATCCCAGATGCTTCCAATGACGCACTGCACGCCGCGCCGAGCGTTGACGCGGTCAAGCTCCGAAAGCACGCGGCCCGCAAAGGCGGCTATCGAAGGCGGAAGATCCGGCATGCCCTCGGGAAAGTTGGATTGCACAATGTCGTGGGCCGGAAGCCTGTGGACCCAAACGCCATCCTCAAAGTCGACCGTGTGCGGCCGGCCTTCCTCCGCCTGGGTGATGATGGTCACCTCGTGACCGACAGATGCCAGCTCCTTCGCGAGCGTATGCATGAAAACGGCGACGCCGCCGCACGGCCGAGGCGGGTAGAGTCCGGTGACGAGCGCGACGCGCACCCTCTGCTCCGATGGAAGCCGCGCGAGCGGCTTCCATTTGGGGGTTTCATGGGCTGCAATGAGCTGTCTGCAGGGAAATTCGAACGCGTGCCTTATTCCGAGCGCAGCGCCTTCATCGATCTCCGCCATCAGCCGATCGAAACGTGCTTCGTCGATCAGGCCCTCGGATCGGAACCAGCGCGTGTGCCTCCGCAACTCGTTCTTGTGGTGAGCGACCTTGGCGAGCACGGCGGCGAGCGGCTTTTCGGCCAGTGCATTCTTGACCACGTAATAGGCCGTGCTCTTCATGATCTGCAGCCAGGATTTGGCGATCCCGTTCTCGGCGCGAATATGGCTGGGCGCATATTTGTGATGCACCTCGGCTGAGGGCACCATCGTCACCCGGTAACCAGCGTCGATGAGCCTCGCGAGCACGTCAGTCTCGTCCAGGTAGTAAGCATATTCCTCGTCAAAGCCGCCGACGTCGAGGAGCGCGGCTCGCCTGAACGACGAGTTGACGCCAATCACTCCCGGAAATTTTTCGGCGCCCGGTCGCGAGTCAGGGACTTCCGCGGGATCTTCGATCAAGACTTCCGAAACGGAGTCGCGGTCGCTGACAATATACTTCGTCTGATAATCGACGCCGGTATGATTACGGACCCATCCGCCGACCGCTCCAGCGCGAGGATCGGAGTAGGCAGTGGCGAGTTGATCGAGCCAATCAGGCTCCGGAATACCGTCGTCGTCGATGAAGCAGACGATGTCACCCGAGGCGTTTTGGATGCCGACGTTTCGGGATTTGCTGAGATTTGCCTCCGGGCATTTGCATAGCTTGATCCGCTCACCCCATGCTGTGACCAAGTAATCCCAGGTTCCATCATCGCTTGGGCCATCGACTACGACGACCTCAACGTCCCTGTAACGCAGGAGACGAAGTGCGTTCAGTGTCGTGGGAAGCGAACTCAGCCGATTATAGGTATTGATGATGACTGAGAACTTCATGGGAACGCTTTCACAACGCACAGTCATGACGGGGTCGTGCGGCTCGGGTTGCAAGAACATTTGAATATATTCTCGGTGATTTACTTCTGAACAGCCGAGGCTGCTTTGCGACGTCGTGTGGCCGAAGGCGATTGGATTTTCCGGAGTTGCTGCTCCTGCCGCGCTTGGGCGTTCGCCATTCCACGAACTGCATGCGCGAGGCCATCCACGACCGCCTTCAGGTTCTCGATCTCGCTGGCAAGCGCCTCTGTGTCTTGCGCGAGCTCTCCGATGCGGTCGAAATTGTCGTGTGACGGCACAGACTCCGCCTGCTGCGGAGTGGCCCCCTCGCTGATGTTCGTGCGGCGGCGGCCGACGGTCCGGGAGAGGAACGTGCGCCGGCGATCCGCTCGGAGCGCTCGGTCGAATCCGGCAATGCCCGGATCGTGGGACGCCGCCTCCCTCGAGTGCCGCAGCTGCCATAACAGCTCCATCTTGGAATGACCGCTGCGAAGCCGGTTCAGATAATAAGCTTCGCCGCTTGGGTCCGGCTGGCGACCGAGCAGTGTGACGTAGGCGCAGCGGACGAAATCGACACCGTCCCAAGAGAGCAGTTGTTCAAGCGAATCCGCCCGCAAATATTGGCTTCGCTTAGCGCCAACCTCGAGTGATTGCATGTCTTGGCCTATCTCTCCGACTGAGTTTCCGTGAAGCTGTCCCCGGTTTCCGGTTGCCTCGATCCACCGGCACATCGCTTCCCGTGCTGAACTTGGGCGAGCAACACCCAGCTGCCGGCCAATGCGCTGCCACACGCTGCTTGGCTCGGCCGCCGCCCGCCTGATCAGCGACACTGCACTGTTCAAGTTGGAGTGAAGCGTGGCTACCTCGGTTTGCGCAGCCTCCAACTGCCGGCGGAGGTCGTCTCTGTCACGCTCCATTGCGGCCAATGCGGAGCTACTCTCGGTCGCCGCCCGCTCAAGTTCGACCCCGCGATCACGCACCGCCGCTTCGAGGTCGCGGAGGCTTTCATTCGCGACAGCAAGCCGTTCTTCCGACGTCCTGAGGGAGGCGACTGTCTCGCGGACTCGTTGGTCGAGATGAAGACTGCGCTCTTGGAGACGCGCGCATTCGATCAGGGCGGCCGATGCTTCGGCCTCAGCATTCCGGAGTTGCTCACGAAGGCGGGCCTCGATTTCCTCAGCCTCTTGCCGGATGCGCTCTTCAGTCTCGTGCGCCTCGCGCCGCAGCTGATGTTCGGCTCTACGTGTCTCCCGCGCGAACTCCTGCTCCGAGTTCCTGAGGTCGCTCCGAAGAGCCTCGATTGCAGCACGATGCTCCTGCTCGGCGCGCGCCAGCAGTTTTGCAGCCTCTTCCTGCTCGTATCGCGCGGATTCCCGTTCGGCCTCGGCACGTTGCAGGTCGTTCTCCAGATCCTGCACCCGCGCCCGCTCCTGCGCCGCGGACTGTGACGCCTCATATAGTTCGGCCGCCAATCGGGTAGCGCTGAAGTGCCGGGCAGTGACGGAGAACTGATCGAAGACGTTGGCCGGGCGGTTGAGTCTCTCACGAAGGTGGGGCTGCGATTCGTGGACGAAGTACCGATTGAGTCCGTCGAATAAGACCTCCTCGTAGCCGCGCCCAAGTATCTCATCGACCCAAAGGTGCTGCGTTTGCTCTTCCGAATTGGGTGCCGTGGACTCGATGATCGTGATCCACGGACGCGCGGGGCTGTCCCCCCAGCTTCGCAGGACCTCGAGTTCCATTCCCTCGACGTCGATCTTGAGCCAGTGGATGTCGCCGGCGATAGTTTCGAAGATTCCGCGAAGGGGAACAGTCGCGACCATCATCTCGCGCGGCTCGTAACCCGACCTTTTGTGCCGCTCTGCAATCTCGGCACGACCCGAAGAGAGACCTCCGAGTTCATAGAATGGCGCGGGCCCCGGCAAGTCGGAGACGAGCGCCTCGATCACGACCTCGTCAGGCCTCGCCTCGCGCAACCTTGCGGCGAATTCCGGAACAGGTTCGGCATGAACGCCTCTCCACCCCGCGTCGTAGAATGCGTGGCTTACGGAATCGATGTCGGGATGCTGGGCTCCGATGTCGATGTAGCGGCCGTCGCGAACATCCTTCAACGCGCGCCAAAGGAGCACGTCTTCGAAATTCTGCGCGAAAGAAACGAATGTCATGAGGCTATGCGAAGCGGCGATTCCGCTCCGGTATCCGGTTCGTGTGAAACGCCAATGGTTCGAAGCAACCCCTCGACGCATTGGCTCCAGGTGGGCAGATCGACGGCTGTCGCCGGTCCGACTCTACCGCGCGAGGCGAGTTCGATCAGGCGGGGTGCGAGTGCTGACGGGCGGTCGTCGTTAAAGAATGTGATGTCCGGAATCCGCTGCTCACGAAATTCGGGGAGGTCGCGCGCGAGAACATGGCGCCGGAACATCGCTGCTTCGATGAGCGGAAGCCCGAAGCCCTCGGCATGCGAGGCAATGAATACGCCCGCTGAAGCGGCGTAGAGGCGGGAGAGAGCCTCGTCACTGACCCCCGTTAGCCAGTGGAGGTGCACACCGCGTCGCGGATGCATCAGAAGCTTTCGTTGAAGCGCAGGTGTCTTCCAGCCCGGCCTTCCGACGATCACGAGGTCCGGAGCCTCGTTCGGCCGGTTTTCCCAAAGCCATTCGAACGCCGCCAGGGCGACATCATAGCCCTTCCGCGGCTCAACGGTGCCTACCATCAGGAGCGCGGGTCTGAAGCGAAGCCGCTCGAGCAACTCGGATACGTCCAGGGATACGCCTGTAGACGGCACCGACGCAGCAATGTCTGCGCCCATCTTCATCCGAGCGATAGCGGGCGATTCGGAATGCCGACGGCCGAGGAGGCGGCGGAGATCATGAGCGACCTGGTCGGAAATGCAGATAGCCTGGTCCGTCTCGCTCATCAGCACCTGCAACCATCGCCGAAAGTTCGATACGGTGCTGGCGTTGAACCACTCCGGCCGGATGATCGGCAGCAGATCGTAGACCATCAAGTGAATGCTGACGCCGTCGGATTTCCACGCGCGTAGCTGCCGCCGATAGTGTGGAAGCAGATGGGCGGACAGGTCCAGGCCGAGGAACCGGTCGCCGGCAAGGACCGCCACTGGTTGCGCCTGCCGCTCGCTGCACTCGCCGCGCAGGAAGTCATGCGGCGCACAGCAAAAGCCGTGCCTCTTCGTGGCGAACACGGGCTGGAGCAAAAAGCCTTGGCCGTTTCGCCGACTGAGCTCGGACCAGACGGCCCTGACGACCCTTTGTATGCCGGTGCGCGCGTCGTGCCGCATGATCGTAGAGACGTCGACGAACAAACTGGGTTGCTCGAGGCTTGCGCCCTCCCGTCGTCCGTGACGCCACAACCAAAGCTGCCGCGCCCCCGCCGCTGCTATGTCGCGAACGGGCCTCATGCAGCGACCGCCGTTTGCCGGTTGTACAGGTCAAAGGCCTCGTCGAGGTTGTCGCTATGTTGCAGGTGCCCGGCTTCCAGCACGGCGGCACGGCTGCAATGCTCTCGGATGTAGCCGGCGTTGTGCGATACGATGATCATCGCCCGGTCGGCGCGGTTGACGAATAGCTCGTGGTTGCACTTGGCGTGGAAGCGAGCGTCTCCAACGGCGACGATTTCATCGATGAGGAAGCAGTCGAAGTCGATCACCATCGACAGCGCGAAAGCGAGTCGCGCACGCATCCCCGACGAATATGTTTTTACGGGTTCGCGAAGGTAGAGTCCGAGTTCGGAGAAGTCCTCGACGAAGGCGACCCGCTCGTCGGGATCTACCCCATAAATGCGACAGATGACGCGCAAGTTATCGAGTCCCGTCAGGGATCCCTGAAATGCGCCGCCAAACGCGAGCGGCCAGGAAACGCTCATCCTGCGCTCTACGATTCCGCTCGTCGCAAGCTCGGCGCCGCTGACCAGCCGAATGAGCGTCGATTTTCCGGCCCCATTCCGCCCAAGAATACCGACGCGCTCGCCGGGACGGACGGTCAGGTTCACATCGCGGAGCACGCGCACCGGGCCACTGCGCGTATGGTAATCCTTGTTGACGTTGGTCAACCGAATCATTCGAGTTCCAGCGTCATGCTGACCTTGCGGACCTGTGCCAGTCCGAGCAAGGTCAGGGCGGCGTTCCACACGGCCATGTACGAAAGGCTGTAATGAGCAACGATTTGGGACCCGAAGTAGCCTTGCCGCAGCATCTCCACGCCATGGACCATCGGGAGCAGCAGGACATAATGCTGCGCTTCCACGGGCAAAGCGTCGACGAGGAAGGCTGCGCCAGAGAGCGGGAAGAGCAAATATGCCGCAGGATGCCACAGCTTCTCGACGGCTTCCGAGAACTCGGACAACGCCCCGATGAACAATGCCAAGCCAGTCCCCATCCACGCGAGCATCAACCAGGCGCCGATGACCTCGAGGACATTTTCCGGAAGCGCCAGCCAACCGATGAAATGAAAGAAGATAACAAGCACGACAAAAGCGATTCCGGCTCCCGCGGCTTCCAGGATCAGGCGCGACAGGTAAATGTCGATCGGCCGGACGTTCCGATGGTATAGTAATCCCAGGTTGGGCGGCATCGCCATGACACAGCGCGACGGCATGTTCCGCCACAAAAGCACGCTCGAATAGCCCGTCACGGCGAACGCAACGATCGGCAAGTGGGAGCCATGCACGGCCTTCGTCGCGCTCCACAGCGCGGTAATTCCAAGCGTGAACAACATCGGCTCCACGAAGAGCCACAGGAAACCGATGTTGTGACGGCCGTAGCGAGTCAGAATTTCGCGGAGCAGCAGCGCCCAGATGACGCGCCGCTGGATCCGCCACGCTTCAACCAAACCGTGTGTGGAGACGTCGTCGACGTGAGTGGCCATCAGCCGTGGTGCTCCCGCAGACCGGCCAGCAAGAGGCGCAGGATTCCCCAGGCCATCAGCCCCAGCACCAGCGTAGCAAAGATGCCCCTCAGCCGCCGCGGCTCCGCGGCTTCGTCGGGCCGGCTCGGCTCGGCGATACGCTCGACATAAGCCTGCTTGCGCTGCGCTTCGTCTTCGGCGCTCTGCAGTGAAGTCATCGCCGCCGCGACCCTTTTGTCCGCCAGCTCGCGCTCCAGCTCCAGTTTCTCATACTGGACGGCCGCAGCGGACAGCGACCTGCGGTCGCCGGCAACACGTCCCATCTGCTGGTCGATCTGGTTCTGCAGACCAGAGATTCGCGTGGTCAGGATCGGGACCTGCGGGTTCTCCGGCGCCATTTTCTGCAGCTGTTCGAGCTGCACTCGAGAACTGATCAGTTGGTCCTGCAGCTTCGAGATCATGTCGAGCTGCGCCTTCGCCTGGGCTTCGGGATCTACGACGCCGTGCGTATTGCGGAACGCCGCAAGCGCCACGGCCGCGTTGCGCGCTTCCGATTGAGCATCCTCGACTTCGCGAGCCGCGAACTGCACCATGTCATGCCGTCCGCGGGTGTTAAGGCGGTTGACCAGCCCTTCGGCGAGGGCGAGCAGCTGGCTGTTGAAGCGATAGGCGTCGTCGGGCGAAAAGGCGCGAACGGTGAGCGTCGCAACGGCCGAGCTGGTGTCGTAGGCGACCCCGACCTTGCCCTGGTAGAATTTGTAAAGCTCCTCGAACGATCCGCTGAGGCCCAGCGGATCGAAGCGGTCGAAGATCGAAATGTTCTTGTTGCCGTAGGCGCGCGCAACAGCGCCGTTTGCGTTGAGCGCCTTCAGCGCGTCGCGGGAGCGAACGTAATCCTGGGCCGCGTAAACCTCGTCGTCGGCACTTGAGAATCCGCTCGACTTCAGGAGGACCCCAAGGCCAGTCATCGATTGCTTGTCGGGGCTGCGGATCACGAATTGCGATTCCGAAACGTACACGTCGGAGGCCAAGAAGCCGAAGTATACTATGGCGAGGAAGGTCGGCAGAATGACCGTCAGGAGGAAGAGCTTGTCGGCGCGGACGAACGCCCAGCGCGCCTTGGCCAGTACGGACCTTCGGCCGCTCTCCACGAATGCTTCACGAACTTTCAACATCGTTCCGGAACCACACTCAGAATTGAACCACCACTAGCTGAGGCGTCCCCCGCACCTTCAGTGCGCCCCCGGCCCGATCCGCTCATCTCGCGCCGACGGTCGAATGTCGGCCAGACCGCTCAAGCCGCCATGGACTCCATGGCGGAGAGCAGCTTCTTCACCTCTTGGGATCGGCCTCGCGGCAATATCAACAATCGCTGCCCTGAAGCAACGATGATGAGATCCCGAACACCAAGAGCCGCAACCTGGAGCCCGTCGCTGCGAATGTAACAATCGTTGCAATCGAGCGCCGTGATCGGCCCATGCGAGGCCGATTCCAGGAGCTGCGCCAAAGCGTCCCAGCTGCCGAGATCCGACCAGCCGGGCGACATCGGAACTACCACGACCCGCGATGAATGCTCCATGACCGCATAGTCCACCGACTCGCTTGGGCAGTCCTTCAGCGATTCGGCATCGGCAATGATCGCGCTTCCTTCATGGCGGCCGAGCTCGATCGCTTTTTCGGCCGCGCCGGCAATCTCCGGGGCGTGCATCGCGATCTCTTCGAGGAAGGTTCCGGCGCGGAACAGGAAAATCCCGGCATTCCACAGATGCCTGCCGTCGCCGACCATTTGCTCGGCCACGTCCAGCGAAGGTTTTTCGACGAACTCTGCGACCTGCTTGACCCCCGCAATGTCGTCGAGATCGCTGCCCGTGCGGAGATAACCGAAGCCCGTGTCCGCATGCGCCGGATGAATTCCGAACGTGACCAGATGCCCGGCCCTTGCCGCCGGCTCTCCGATCCGGATTCCTTCCAGAAATGCCGGAACATCGTCGATGATGTGGTCGCTCGGCATGACGAGGAGGAGCGCGTCTTCGCCATCGGTCCGGCGCGCAGTCGCTGCGGCCATCGCGATCGCGGGCGCGGTGTTGCGCGCGAAAGGCTCAAGGATCAGCCGGGCTTCGTTATCGCCCTCGAGCTCGCGCCTGCAGAGATCGACGTGGCGGACGTTGCCGACGATGATCGGGGTGCGGAAACGCTTCCGGTCGAGCACCCGGTCAAGGGTCAATCGAAACAGGCTCTTCGTCCCGGTGATGGACAGAAACTGCTTGGGCATCTCCTCGGTCGAGCAGGGCCACAGCCGGCTTCCGGCTCCGCCGCTCAGGATCACCGGCACGATCGTCGGCGTCGAAACGCCGCTTCTCGAGATTGGACACTCGCCTTCGCCGGTCAGGCCGAGATCAGCGGCCCCGCCAAGCGAATGAAGAGTCCTGTTGTCGAAATCCATTTTCCCCCCTGTGGGCGCACGTGAGTAGAGCCACAGCCCGCAACGAACTTTCGCGGTCTGCGACGCTGATCAAAACTCCCGAGCGTAACCAAAGCCTTAACCCAGCCTCTCAACAGAAGCCCAACTCACTAGCATACGTCAATATCTCCGGACACTGAACGAGATGAAAATCCGGCCTCAAATGCATTAACTTTCGTAAGTGTTGTCGCAGGGTCACGGCTGGCCGTAGCGCCGCGGCGCGGACAAATCGGGTCCAAAACGGAGCGATCTCGGGACAAGCGAAGCCCGTCTCTTGCCCTCGTGTGCGGAGTGAACATGGGTAGTCAGGAGGACCGCGCAGCCCCTCGGCGAGAGGAGGTCGCAGTGCCGTTCGTGTGGAATTTCCGATGTTTCGCTGGGGAACCGGAAGCCAACTTTGATCATTAAAGGACATCGTTATGCTGAAGCAGGGCAGCGGAGGGCACTGTTGCGACTAAACCACAATGCGTCGAAAACCGGAGCATTCGGAACCGACCGCCCGTTCTTTCGTCTCGCCTGAGCCGCTCAGAAACCTTTATGAAGGTTATTGTTCGAGTTAAGTAATGAGTAAGATTGATTGATGAAGCATGGACGTTCGGGCAGTCAGCAAAACCTGTGACGATTGCTGCTCGGCCGAAGCAGGGGACCTCCGGCGTACGGCGGCAACTGAA
>Ga0207660_10000645_pt1 | contig 23471 bp, 20 predicted proteins | sample KBSC73BmetaG_FD_184335 | JGI IMG/M metagenome (GOLD analysis project Ga0207660, IMG submission 184335) | Corn rhizosphere microbial communities from Kellogg Biological Station, Michigan, USA - KBS C7-3B metaG (SPAdes) (version 2) | ecosystem: Host-associated > Plants > Roots > Rhizosphere ... | reverse complement strand
CGGTGGCGGCGCGCCGGGACGGGCGCGATAGCGCGCGATCGCGATGACGAGCAGCGTCTCGACGATGAGAAAAACGGCGACGGCCCACCAGAAGATGTTCCAAAACAAACCGTCGAGCTCGGTGGCAAAATCGGACCGCGGATGAAACACCGATTGCGGGAATGGACCGCTGCAGCCGGTGAGGAGGAGCAGAACTGCGACGAGGACTAACGGCACGGCGTCAAAGTAGACGGGGCTCCGCAACACGTCAACGCGCACGTTATCTTTGGCGGCCATGACTGATTTATCCCAACGATTACAGGACGCGCTGGGCGGCGCGTACCGCGTCGAGAAAGAGCTCGGCGGCGGCGGGATGAGTCGCGTGTTCATGGCCCAGGAGACGAGGCTCGCGCGCCAGGTCGTCATCAAGGTGCTGCCGCCCGACCTCGCGCTGGAAATGCGGATCGATCGGTTCAATCGGGAGATTCAGCTCTCCGCCTCGCTGCAACATCCGCACATCGTGCCGCTGCTCGCCGCGGGCGGCGCCGACGACCTGCTGTACTACACGATGCCGTTCGTGGAAGGCGAGCCGCTACGCACGCGGCTGTCCCGCGAGGGCGAGCTCCCCGTGCGGGACGCCGTGCGGATTCTCAAGGACGTGGCCGATGCGCTGGCCTACGCGCATGCGCGCGGCGTGGTGCATCGCGACATCAAGCCCGACAACGTGCTGCTCACCGGCCATCATGCCGTCGTAGCCGACTTCGGCGTGGCCAAGGCCGTGAGTCAGGCCAAGACCGAGAGCGGGCTCACGTCCGTCGGCGTCGCCCTCGGCACGCCGGCGTACATGGCCCCTGAGCAAGCCGCCGGCGATCCCAACATCGATCACCGGGCAGACATCTACGCGTTCGGTGCGATGGCGTACGAGATGCTCACCGGACGATCGCCGTTCGCGGGGCTGGCGCCCCATCAGATGCTCGCCGCGCACGTGACCGAGCCGGTCGTGCCGATCACCGACAAGCGCCCCGCGCTCTCGCCCGCGCTCGCGCAGCTGGTCATGGCCTGTCTCGAGAAGAATCCGGCGGACCGGCCGCAGAGCGCGAACGACGTACTCCAGACGCTCGAGGGCATGGCCACGCCGAGCGGCTCGGTCGCCATCACGTCGCCGATCTCGACGGTGCGCCACGTGATGCGGCGCCCGCGCAATCGGGTGGTCGCGATCGCGGCCGTGGCGGCCCTCCTGCTGCTCGGCGGCTGGCTCGTGACGCGGCCGAGCGCCGCACCGGCATTCGATCAGAATCGCATCGCGGTCGCGCCGTTCGACGTGCTCGGCGGCGGGGAAGATCTGGCGCTGTGGCGCGAGGGGTTGGTCGACGTGCTCTCGCGCAGTCTCGATGGCGCGGGGCCGCTGCGCACCGTTTCGCCCACGCTCGTGATCCGGCGCTGGACCGGCCGCGCCGACGCGTCCGCCGCGCAGGCGCTCGGCCGGGTAACCGGCGCGCGCACGGTGATCTTCGGCGGCCTGGTGCGGGCGGGCAGCGACTCGGTCAGGGTCACCGCAACGGTGTTGGACGTGAACGGCCCGAACGTGCTGGGTGAGATCGAGCTGCGCGAGCAGAAGGATCGCATGGACCGCCTCGCGGACTCCCTCACGGTGCGGATCCTGCGCGAGCTCGGTCGCACGCGCGCGATCGGTGTCGTGCGCAGCGCGTCGCTCGGCTCGCGCTCGCTGCCCGCGCTCAAGGCATTCCTGCAGGGCGAGCAGTTCCTGCGCCGCTCCGATTGGGATTCGTCGCTCGCCTACCATCAGCGCGCGCTCGCGCTCGACAGCGGCTTCACCCTCGCTTGGAGCCACGCGGGCATGGCGGCCGGCTGGCAACACTCAGCGGGCGATTCGCTCTCCCGGCTCTACAAGCTGCGCGCGGGCGCGATGAATCATGGTTTGGCGCCGCGCGAGAGCCTGATCGTGCAGGCGGAATCGCTCGCCGCGGTCGTCTACCAGGGCCCGCAGCAGCTCGGCGGCAGGTGGTGGTCGTACGGCAAGCGGCTCATTGGCACGCTCGATGAGGCGGTGCGCCGCTATCCGAACGATCCGGAGCTGTGGTACATGCTCGGCGACGCCCGCTTTCATGCCGGCTCGCTGGCCGGACTGCAACCGCACGCCGCGCTCGAGGCGTTCGATCGCGCCATCGCGCTCGACTCGGCGTTTACGCCGTCCTACGTCCACGCGATCGCGCTGGCGATCGACGAGGGCGGGACGGAAGCGGGCCGGCGCTACGCCGAGGCGTTCCTCACGGCGGGCGCGATGGGCACCTATGCCCAGAGCACCGATCTGGTCGTACGGCTGATGGATCCGGCGACGCGCCCCGCGGCCGTCCGGTATCTGGCCGACACCGCGGATTCACATCTCGTCATGACCGTGTGGCTCGCGCTCGGGCGGTGGATGGACTCGGCGGAAACGATGGTGGGCATGCTTCGCGCGCGTGCGGACCGGGAGGACAAGACGGGCAAGAAGTCGAATGTGAGCGTGTTCATGTTCCCGAGCGCCCTGGCGGCGCGTGGGCACATCAAGGACGCGGCGCCACGCTCCACGTTCCCCGCACTCCTGACGCAGTACGCCCTCGTGGGTGCGATTTCGCGCGACAGCGCGACACGGCTCGCGCGGGGCTGGGTGGTGGCCCCCGGTGACGGGCTGCTCTTTGCGATTCCACTACTCGCCGCCGCCCATGACACGGCGACCATCCTCACCGCGATACGCAGGGTCGAGGCGGTGCGGCAACATCCGCCGCCGAATCTCCCGCCAGTGGCCAAGGAATTCCTCGGGTACATCCTCGTGGCACAGCGAGCCTACCTGGCGCTGGCACGGGGTGACAGTGCCGAGGCGTTGCGCCTCTTCGACACCGCTCCCGATACGGCGGCCTTCGGAGGAAACCAAATTGACGACCTGGTGCACGCGCAGCTCTTGACGGCCCGGGGCCGGCCGGCGGACGCCGCGGCATTGCTCGAACGGCCGCCGGTTGGGTTCAATCCCGGAGTCTCTGTCATCGAAATCCTGCGCGCACTCGAGCGCGGCCGAGTGAACGAACGGCTGGGCAATCGCGATCGTGCGATCGAGGGCTATGCGCTGGTGGTAAGAGCGTGGCGCAACGCGGACCCCGAGTTGGAGGGGTACGTGGAAGAAGCGCGCACCGCGCTCGCGCGGCTCAGCGCGGAGAAGGCATCATCTGCGGAGTCTCCGTAATCGAGGACTTCGCGCCGGTTCCCTTCCCCGTCATTTCCATCGACGAGCCGTCCTTCAGCTGAGCCCGCACCAAACCGAAGTACACATCCGGCACGAGCCAGGCGTCGGTCTGTTCGCCCGCGTGCCTGACATGGAGCGCGCGGAAAGTCCCCGCCGGGATCGTGAGCTGCTCCCAGCCCACCAGGTCCATCTCCTGGCACTTGCGCGCGAATTCGGTCGCGAAGTTCTGGCCCATCTGGCCGGCCATCATCTGAACCATTTGCTCCGGCATCCGCATGGCGGGGTCCGTGCCGCTTTTCAGGATCAGGCCGTGGATCGATGAAGCCTGGAAGCCGAAACCGGGCACAAGAACCTGGAGAATGGTCTTGCCGCGTTTCGCGTCGCTGAAGGCGATCTCGTACCAGTAGTTCGGCTTGCCGGCGACGGCTTCGGTGCCGACCAGCGCCATGCGCATGGAGGAACCTTCGGTGCGTCCGCCCTTCCAGCGGTAGTCCGCCCACTCCCCGACGCGCATGGGCCGGTTCTGGAAGTCGGTACAGACCTTTTCCTTATCCTGCGCGATCAACGGCGAGGCGCACAGCAGCGTGAGCAGCGAGACCATTCTCATACGGGACACAGAACAGCTCCGGAATCGGGTAGGCGATTATTATACAGGGGCCTGCGACCGTGGCGGAATTGGCAGACGCGCCAGCCTTAGGAGCTGGTGGGGCAACCCGTGGGGGTTCGAGTCCCTCCGGTCGCATCTCAAACAAACAAGGGAGTAGGGAGTGGGGAGTGGTTCTTTACGGTGCACCGTTGAGTACCACTCCCCACTCCCCACTCCCCACTCCCCCTACAGGTTAGATTTTCCCACCACATGCCCGAGATCCTTGTAAAGAAAACCCGCGCCGAGCCCGGCGAAGCATCGCTCGAGGTGAGTATCCCTCCGGAGAACGTCCGTGCCGCCGAGGATCGCGCGACGAAGTTCTATCAGCAACGCGCGCGGCTGCCGGGATTCCGGCAGGGCAAAGCGCCGGCCGCCGTGGTTCGCAAGAAATTCGCCGACGACATCCGGCAAGAGACGCTGCGCGAGCTGGTGCAGGAGAGCTGGCGCGTCGCGCAGAAGCAGGAAGAGCTCAAGCCGATCGCCGATCCCCACATCCACAACCTGAAGTGGGAAGAAGGCAGCCCCGTCACGTTCGAGTTCCACGTCGAGCTGAAGCCCGAGCTCAAGCTCGAGCGGCTCGGCAACTTCCGGCTGACCCGCACGGTGAACGCGGTGACGGAAGCCCAGGTCGATACGCAGATCACCGCCCTGCGCGAGCAGCGCGCGCCGTGGACCCCGGTCGCGGGCGAGAAGCCCAAGCCCAAGGACCTGGTCGACGTGATCATCGCCACGCGCGAGAACGGCGAGGAGAAGGATCCGCAGCCGTTCCAGTTCGTGCTCGGCGAGGGCCGCGCGATTCCGGACGTCGAAGAGCGCATCATGAGCCTGGTGCCCGGGGAGTCGGTCGAGGCCACGGTGCGCTTCCCCGACGATTTTGCCGAGGAAGCCAAGCGCGGCCAGACGCGCGAGGTGAAGATCAGCCTGCGCGAAGTGAAGCGGCAGGAGCTCGCGGCCCTCGACGACGCGTTCGCGCGCGAGATCGGCGACTTCGAATCGGTCGATGCGCTGCGCAAGGCGGTCACCGAGGATCTGCGGAAGGAGGCCGAGCGCGAAGCGGACGCCCGCGTGCGCGGCGAGCTGGTCCAGCAGATCATCGACGCGAACAACGTGGTCGCGCCGCGGCCCCTGGTCGAGCGCGTGCTGGGGATGTACGCGCAGGCCTACGAGATTCCCGAGGAGCGCTTTCCGCAGTTCGCGCAGGAGTTCCACACCGTCGCCGAGTCGCAGGTGAAGCGCGACCTCGTGCTCGACACCGTGGTCGATGCCCAGAAGCTGCACGCGACCGAGGCGGAGCTGGACGAGCGGATTCAGCAGCTCGCGGAGCGGCGCGGCATGAAGGCGGGCGAGCTGTACGCGTCGTTGGAGAAGGCCAAGCGGCTCCGCGATGTCGTGCGGAGCATCACCGAGGAGAAGGTGTTCACCTATCTCCTGTCGCAGTCCACCGTGGAGCAAGCGTGACGAAGAGCGAAAGCCACATCTATCCGCCGTACATCATCGAGCGCTCCAGCCGGGGCGAGCGGACCTACGACATCTTCAGCCGTCTGCTGATGGACCGCATCGTGTTCCTCGGCGCCGCCATCAACGACGACGTCGCGAACATCATCATCGCGCAGCTGCTGTTTCTGGATGCCGACAATCCGGAGCGCGACATCTACCTCTACATCAACTCGCCGGGCGGGATCGTCTCCTCCGGCATGGCGATTTACGACACCGTGCAGTTCCTGCGCGCGCCCGTGAATACGATCTGCATGGGCATGGCCGCCTCGATGGGCTCGTTCCTGCTCGCGGCCGGCCGCAAGGGGAAGCGGTCAGCGTTACCGCACGCGCGCATCATGATGCACCAACCCTCGGGCGGTACGCAGGGCACCGCGTCCGACATCGAAATTCAGGCGAGGGAGATCCTGTTCCTGCGCCGCAAGCTCAACGAGCTGTACGCGAAGCACACGGGCAAGACCGTCGAGACGATCGAGAAAGACATGGACCGGGATCGCTTCATGTCGGCCGAAGAGGCCAAAGACTATGGGTTGATCGATCACGTCATCTCGAACTTCGAGGAAATCAAGGAAGACGGGAAGGCAAAGAAGTGATCCCTTGCGCCGCCAGAAGCACCTTCCCATACTAGGATACGATGTCGCACGATAAGCATCTCCGCTGCTCGTTTTGCGGTAAATCCAAGGATTCAGTCCGGAAATTCATCTCCGGGCCGTCGGTCTACATTTGCAATGAATGCATCGCGCTGTGCAATGAGATCCTGGCGGAGGACGAAGAGCGCGAAGTCGCTGAAGCCATCACGCAGGTCCCCACACCCGCCGAAATCAAGGATGTGCTGGACCAATACGTGATCGGGCAGGACCGCGCCAAGAAGACCCTCGCTGTTGCCGTCTACAATCACTACAAGCGCATCAACTCGCATTCGGGCCGGGACAACGAGGTGGAGCTCGACAAGAGCAACATCCTCCTGATCGGCCCAACCGGTGTCGGTAAGACCCTGCTTGCGCAGACCTTGGCGCGCATCCTGGACGTGCCGTTCACCATCGCCGACGCGACCACGCTCACCGAGGCGGGGTACGTCGGCGAAGACGTCGAGAACATCCTCGTGCGCCTGCTGCAGGCTGCCGACTTCAACGTATCCGAGGCCGAGCGGGGCATCGTCTATATCGACGAGATCGACAAGATCGCGCGGAAATCCGAGAACCCCAGCATCACGCGCGACGTCTCGGGCGAAGGCGTACAGCAGGCGCTCCTCAAAATCCTCGAGGGCACGGTCGCCAGCGTGCCCCCGCAGGGTGGGCGCAAGCATCCGCAACAGGAATACATCCAGGTCAACACCAAGGACATCCTCTTCATCTGCGGCGGGGCGTTCGACGGGCTCGAGAAGATCATCGAGTCGCGCACGGGCCGGCGGCAGATCGGCTTCACGAAGGAAGAGGTCGTCGCGGGTGTGGCCGCGAAGGTCAAGAAGAATCCGTTCGGCGACGTCGAGCCCGATGACCTGCTCCGCTACGGGCTGATCCCCGAGCTCGTGGGTCGTCTGCCGGTCACCGTACCGCTCGACGCGCTCGACGAGGACGCGCTGATCAAGATCCTCACCGAGCCCAAGAACGCGCTCGCCAAGCAGTACCAGAAGCTGTTCGACCTCGAGGACGTGCGCTTGACGCTGGAGAAAGACGCGCTGAAGGCGATCGCGGCGAAGGCGATGAAGCGCGGCACCGGCGCGAGAGGGCTGCGCGCCATCCTCGAAGAGATGATGACGGAGATCATGTTCGAGCTGCCCAGCCGCGATGACGTGCGCGAGGTGGCGATCACCGCCGAGTGCGTCACGTCGGGCCGCGCGCCGCTGCTCGTGACCGAGCGTCCCCGCCAGAAGAAAGAAGCCTGACCGACCCCAGGTACATCGGCTCCTTCCCCCGGGCCGATACGCAGCTCGATCCACCCCTCCCCGAAGTCGCATTCCTCGGCCGCTCCAACGTGGGTAAATCGTCCTTATTGAATGCGCTCGTGGGACGGCGCATCGCGAAGACGTCCGGCACGCCGGGGAAAACACGGGCGCTGAATGTGTTCCTCGTCGACATGGGGAGTGCGGAGTCGGGAGTGGGACCATCCAGTCACCGTCGCGAACCACTCCCCACTCCCAACTCCCTGTATTTTCTCGATCTGCCGGGCTACGGCTATGCGAAGATCGGCAAAGGGCAGCGCGCGGCGTTTCGCGGCCTGCTGAAGCACACCTTGAGGCGCGAGCGGCTGCGCGGCGTCGTGTGGCTGCTGGACATTCGGCACCCGCTCTCTGCGGACGATTGGGGGATGCAGGAGTCGCTGGCCGAGGCCGGATCGCATGTCCTCGCGGCGCTGACCAAGGCTGATAAGCTTTCAGCGACGCAGCGCCGCGTGCGAGAGCAAGAGTTGCGCGCCGAGCTCGCGCTCCCGGAGGATCAGGTGGTGCTGACGAGCGCGGTCAAAGGGGACGGAATTGTGGAATTGAAAGAAGCGATAGGCGAATTGATTTCGGGAGCGACGCCGTGATCCTCGCGTTGCTGCTCAGTCTCGCGCTCGTTCCCCAGGATACGATCCCGGTCGGCTACGGCACGCTGCGGCGCGACGATATCGTGATGCGGTTCTCGACCGGCAGCGTGGAGATCCAGGTGCTGCCGCTCGACGAGCAGGTCATTCGCCTTCTCACCCCCGACACGTATCGCTCGCTCGTCCAGCTCATCCAGAGCCGCATGCTCGACATCGGCGAGGCGGCGCAGCGCAGCGGCACCGAAACGCCGGCGCTCGTCATGGTCACCTTCCTCGGCGTGGTGTCGCAGGCGCGGTTCAATCCGGAAGACCTGAACATCACGAGCCGCGGCCGCCTGTTCCGGCCGGTCGGGATCGTGCCGCTCTCCCCCACGTGGAGCTCCTACCAGCTCGACGCGCGCCAGCAGGCCGTCGGGATTTATCTGTTCGAGCCGGGCATCAGCGTGCGCGAGGACATGCTGGTGACGTACGGAGGGCTCGCGAGCATTAGCTGGGTGCGCGCGCTGCGGCTGCTCGATCAGGAGCGCGCGCGGGTCAAGGCGCGCGCGCAGGGGGAAGCACGACGCGATTCTGGAGCTCGGGACTCCACCGCACCCCCGACGAGTCCGCACACACCACGCTGACCCCCCGGCGCGCCGCCAGCGCCAGCGCCCGTTCACACCCGAGAGCAAACAACGCGCTGGACCAGGCCGCGGCCTTGAACGCGCTCGGCGCAAGCACCGTGAGCGCGCGCCGCTCGCCCCGCCCCGAGACGGTGCTGACGGCGCCGGTCTGCAGCTCCACTCCGGCGACGGGCTCCAGCGCACTGCCCGGATCGGCGATGCCGACCGCGCGCTTCGTGGCCGGGCCCACCCAGAGAAACAAGCCGCCCAGGTCGATGAGCGCGCTGTCCGCTGCCTGCGCAAGCAGGGGAACGGCGCTGTCGAGCACGTAGCTGTCGGCGACGTCCCGCCACTCGAGCCGCAGCGACAGGTCGCCGCGCTCGACGGACCACGCCCGCCGAGCGGCGGCGCGTGCCGCGGTTGAATCGACCGCGCGGGTGGAGTCGCGCATGCGCTCGAGAGCGGCTCGCAATGCAGTGGAGTCTTTAGACCACGCAGCGACGCTGACAGTGGAACCGACCATCTGCCAGGTCGCAGCAATGGTCGTAGTGCGTGGTGCGGACGTGCACGCCGCGAGGAAGCACAGGGTCCACCAGCGCGGCCTCACTCCGTGAAATAGGTCCACTGCGGCTCGTATGTCCGGCCGCTCACGAGCGCGGCGGTTGATAGCGCGTCGGCGAGCATCCCCGAGGTCGACACGACTGTGGCCTGTCGCTGCGTAACCACGGGGCGTCCCTCCACGGGATCCATGACATGACCGAGAACCTGTTTCTCGAGCTCGATGACCGACTGCCTGTTCGACGAGGTGGCAAGCGCGAGATCGCGTAGCCGGACGACTCGTGTGGATCCAGCGATCTGCACCGCCCAGCCCTCGGGTTCTCCGGGCGGGGCGCCAAGTCCGTAGCAGTCGCCGCTGACGTCGATGAAACCCCGCGCTATGCCCTCGCCCCGCAAGACACGCGCAGTAGCGTCGAGGCCGAAGCCGACCGCAATTCCGCCAAGATCCAGCCTGGTATGCGAATTCGGCAGTGATACTTCGCGATCGGTGGAACGGACCGTCGCCGTGGCGACCGACTTGCGAGCGGCGGCGAGCTCCACGGTAGTCGGTAGAGTCCGGCGCGCATGGTGGAACCCCCACACCCGCATCAGCGGCTCGACCGCGGGGTTGAAGGCGCCTCCGGTCACCTCGCGCAAACTGTCGGCGTGCCGCACCAGCCACATGAACTCGAGACTGCCGCGCAGCGAACGTTTCCCGGCACGGCGGTTCAGCTCGCAAAGCTCACTCGCGTCGTCGAATAGCGAGAATGTGGCCTCGATCCGGCGGAGCTCGGCAAGCGCCCACGCGCACGCCTCGAGCCCGTGGTCTTCAGACTCCGCAAACACCATGATGTGGACCGCCTGCCCCATCACCCACGACCAGCGCTCGACGAACCGCTCGATCCGCAGCTGTGGAAGCGGTGGCAATAACGCGCCGGCCAACCCAGCGCCGACGGTCACGACGAAGTCACGCCGTTTCATTGACAGTCCGCAATTCGCGCAGAATCAAGAAGGACTGCACGTAAAACGTGATCGCGAGCGTCGCGCTCGAAGCCTCGAGCAGCCAGGCAAAACGGTGATCCGCGTAGCGCATCAACCACATCGCCGAGAACGACACCAGCAGCGCGCAAAACGGCTCGGCGATGAGAAAGCGCCGCCACCGCTCGGAGACACGAGCACACAGCGCGATTCCCAAGCCCGTGATCACGAAGATCACGGCCATCCCCAGCAGATGCGTATGCGTGATCGTGAGCATTTCACCGAACGACTTTGGAAACTGCATCGCCCCGCTGGCCAATGAGTCGACCACTTCCCCCCGGTAGCGAGTGGAAACTCCCGCGGGAACGAGCCGTGTCGTGTGCCACACGAACACCAGTGAGGTGGTGTAGCCCACTAGCTGAATGATGGTGATCCAGCGCCCCAGCGTGCGGATCGCGCGCGGCGCGGTCGCCCAGGTCCAGCTCACTGGAGCGCCCTGCTGCGATGCCACTCGGTGAGATCGTGCAGCGCTGTTCGCACACCCAGCGTGACGGCGTTCACGCTGATCGTCGCGCCGGAGATCGTCCGGATATCGCGGCCCACCTGGAGCGCGTTCTCGGTCGATTTGCCGCGGAACTGGCGGCGCCAGGCATCGTAGGCGACCTCACCACCATAGGGCTCGCGGTAGACGAGGATGTCGACGTCCCGCAGCCGGTCGGCGGTATCGATGGCAACCAGAAACGTGATCGGCTGATCCTTGCCCTTGACCTCGCGCACGACGGCAAATCCCAGCAGCGAGTCGCCGCGCGTGATCCGGTACGCCGTATTCGTGTCGACGGCGACCTGCGTCGCGCTCGCGCCGGAGCCGAAGATGCGCCGCACCGACGCCGTCACCTTCGGTGGCGGCTCTGCGACGCTCTGCGCCACAATCAGCGCGATCAGTGGCGCTAGAATTGGTAGCCCATCCCCAGGCGCAGCGTCTCCCCTTCCGCGGTCCCCGCGGCCGTGCGCCGGATCTCGTAGTCGCCCTTGAAAGCGGTATTCCACGTCGGCTTATAGACCAGCCCAAACGTCGTCAGGCGACGGGCAAACTCCTCGTTGCGCGCGGTCCCGGTGGGGACGGAGGCATGCGTGTCGTATTGCTCGTAGCGCAGAAATGCGTTCAACCGCTGCGTGCTCTTGGGAGCGAGGACGTACAGGACATTGTACGCGCCTTCCACGTAGGCACCCGCGATGCGACTGCCCACGTCGGAGCCGTACAGCGCGTTGACCTGTTGCGCGTCTCCGACCTGCGCGTTCGTGACCACACCGCGCAGGGAAATTCCTTTGAGATCGTAGCGCGCATCGGCCGTCAGCACGGTCAACGGCGCATCGAACGCACCGCTGCCGAGCAGCGTGTCGCCGGCGCTCGTGCCTCCATACCAGAATGACCCGCCAACGCGCAGTCCCGGCCGTACCCACTCCAAGCGGCCGGTCAGCGACGGATTCGCGAACGTCGCTTCGCGACCTTCCTGTCGACCGCCGCGGATCCCTTCCTCACCCGAAAACCCGTCGGCCCGTAATCCGTTCACGAGGTACAGCCGGTAGCTCAGTCCTTCTCCGAGCGGTACGGTCCCAAGGATGCCGACGCCGAGCTCGCGCCAGGTCGTCGGGATGACGTCGTGATCAAACGCGGGGCGGTCGACGCTGTTGAAGGTGGGAGGCTCATGCGTCTCATTGATGATGCCGACAGGGGCCAACAGCAGTCCCGAGCGCAGTGTAATGCGATCGCCGAGGCGATAGTCGAGAATCACCTGCTCGAGCGCGACCTCACCCCCTGACGAGCCTCCCTCGACCTTGGCGTCTTCGACTTCGACTTCCGAACGGAAGCTCAAGCGCTCGTTGAACGTATGAGCCAGGTACACAACGAATCGGCGCAGATTTATCTGGGCGGGGGTGTTTGGCCCCGAAGGATTCGTGTAATGGACTTCGCCGTAGCCTCCAACCGTCGTGGATTCCTGAGCGGCGACAGGCGCCGCGGCAGCGCACAGCAAGCCGCACGCGCACAAACTGCGTCGTAGCATGTCCTTCCTGCCTGAGTGAGTTGAGATCGGGACAGCGGGGATATACGAATATATTTGTCGGAATTAATGGAGCAATAGATGTTAAACTGGCGGATCGTGAATTCCCTGATGAACTGGCCCGTTATGGGCGCGATGCTGGCCGTGGTCATGATTACGGCCGGCGTCGTGATCTGGGGGCTGCGGTCTCGGCTCGTGAAGACCGAGCGGGAACGGCACCGCGCCGCCGAAGAGCTCAATCGCCGCCTGTCCGAGCTGTTCTCGCTGCAGGAGCTGTCGTACGTCCTCTCCGACTCCCTCGAGCTGGACCGGATCGTCGAGCAGGTGGTCCGCTACGCCGTGCGGTTCCTGGACGCCCAGGGCGCGTTACTGGCCCTCGTGGGCGACACGGCCGGCGACCCGCTGCACGTGGCTGCTGCCGAGGGTACCCTCGCGGCCCTGCGCGGGCAGCGACTCGCGGCCGACGATCCCGGCCTCGTGGTCCGCTCTACGCTCCACGAGCACCTGGAGCTGATTCGCAACTCCGGCGGCTCCTCCGAAGGCGCCGCGCCCATGCTCATCACCCAGGGAGTCGAGGCGGCGGCGGCCGCAGCCGTGCCGCTCCGCTCCCACGGCACCGTCATCGGGACGCTCATCATCACCGATCCGCGTGAAGGCGTGTTCGTACCGGAGGACATCCGGCTCCTGTCGACGCTCGCCACGCACGCCGCGGTAGTGATCGCCAACGCGCGCTTCTTCGAGATGGTCCGGCGGGCCAAGGAGCAGTGGGAGACGGCCTTCGACGCGCTCAGCGAGGGGATCGCGGTGGTGGACGATGAGGGCCGCGTGCGGCGCTCGAACCGCGCCATGGCCAGCCTGCTCAACCTGCCGTTGCAGAATGTCGTCGGCACGCCGCTCGGCGAGGCGTTGATCGGCAAGTCACAGGCGCTCGCCGACCTGCTCGCGGCCGCCCGGCGCGGCGAGCGTCCGGCCCCGATGATCGCCCGCTCCGAGCGCTTGAAACGCGCCATGCGGGTCAACGCGGCGCGGATCCCCGGCGCCACGAGCGAGCAAGGCCTCGTCGTCATGGTCGAAGACGTCACCGAACAACAGGCGCTCGAAACGCAGCTCGTGCAGAGCGAGAAGCTCGCGGCGGTCGGCCAGCTCGTTTCCGGCGTGGCGCACGAGCTGAACAACCCGCTCACCTCGATCGCCGGCCTCTCCGAGTTTCTGCTCGAGCAAAAGGAGCTGGGGAAGAAGGATCGGGGACACCTGCAGGTCATCCACGAGCAGGCGCAGCGCGCGGGACGGATCGTCCGCAATCTGCTCACGTTTGCGCGACAGGGAGCGAGCGAGCGCGTGCCGGTGGATCTGAACGACGTCGTGCGGCGCACGCTGTCGCTCATGACCTACGATCTCAAGCTCAAGGAGATCTCCGTCCAGCGCGAGCTGAACAGCACGCTGCCGGACGTCTTAGGCGACCGTCATGGCCTGCAGCAGGTCGTGCTGAACCTCGTCACGAACGCGGCGCAGGCCGTGGCGGAAAACCCGCGCGAGCGGTCCCGGGAGATCTCGGTCTCCACGTGGTTCGACGGCCAGGTGCACCTGCGCGTCTCCGACACCGGTCCCGGAATTCCGGACGACCTTGTCCAGAGCGTGTTCACGCCGTTCTTCACCACCAAGGAGCCCGGGAAAGGCACCGGTCTGGGGCTGTCGATTACCTATTCGATCGTCCAAAGCCATGGCGGGCAGATCACGATCGAGCCGCGCAACCCCAGCGGCGGCGCGGCATTCCGAGTCGATCTCCCGCCGGCCCCCGCCGGAGCCCCGCGTCCCGCACTGACGCCGGTGCACGGCACGCCGCTGCCCGAGACGACTCCCGCGATCAAGCGCACGATTCTGCTGGTGGACGCCGATCCGGCGGTGCAGCGCACCATCAAGGCGCTGTTCGCGCGCGACGGGCACGACGTCGAAGTCGCGGGCGATCCGCAGCACGCGCTCGATCTGGCCCAGCGTGGCGGCTTCGATCTCGTGATCACCGACGCGCGCGCGATGGCGCCGGGGAAGCGCGGGACGATGCTGGCGGAAGAATTGGTGACGAGATTGCCGGCGCTGCGGGAACGGATCATCGTCGCGACCGGCGACGTGCGGCCATCAACCGAAGAGACGCTGGCGCGTCTCGGCGTACGCTACGTCCGCAAACCTTTCAACTTGCGCGATCTCCGCGTCGCCGCGGCGCGCTTGTGGGAAGCGACGGCGCTGTCGTAGGCCTCGGCCGGCCAGCCGAGCGTCGCGAGATTCACCGCTCCGCCCGGCGCGAACCGCACGCCTTCACGCAGCAGCAACGCGCGCTGCAACACCGCGCTGTGATCCTGACTGGAAAGTGAAATCCGCCCCGCCGCGTTGATCACGCGCCACCACGGCACATCGTTGTCTTCGGGAAGCGCGGAGAGCGCCCAGCCCACGGTGCGCGCCGCGCCGGGCCGTCCAGCCAACCGCGCGATGATGCCGTACGTCGCCACACGTCCCTTGGGGATGTGACGGACCACGCGGTAGATCCGATGATAGAATGGATTCACAAGGGAGCCTGCTACTAGCTTACTCGGAGTACATCTTCCAGCAAGCCCGCGTCGCCACCCCCCACTATTGACAAAATGTCCTCCACTGCTCTCCGCTCGCGGGGCCAGGCGAATCGCGTGAGCGCCTCGGCGGCGCTCAGCCACTCCGACCGGTCATGCTCGTCCGACAATCGGACCGCGGCGGTCGGCGGCACGAACGCCGCGAACACGGGAATCAACACCATCTCGTTGGTGCGATGCTGATAAAACGCTTCCGCGCGGCTCAGGTTGTAGAATTTTTCCGGCACGAGCCCCGTCTCTTCCCGTAATTCGCGCAGCGACGCCTGCTCGGGCCGTTCGCCGGCTTCGATGGTCCCATGAACGGTTTCCCACGAGCCGATGTTGCGCCCGGTGGAGCGACGGAGGGTGAGGAACTGCAGGCGCTCGCCGGCGCCGCGTACAGCGTACGTGTCGACGAACGCGACGCGGACGGAGGTCAGCGGCGTCTACCGAGGACGGCTTCGAGTCGCGCGGACAACGCGCGCGCGCGGAACGGCTTGGTGAGAAAGTCGTCGGCGCCGAGCTCGAAGACGCGGACTTCATTGTCTTCGTCGCCCTTCGCCGTCAGCACGATGACGGGAATGCTCGCCGTGGCGGGACGCGAGCGCAGATGCGACAACACGCCGTAGCCGTCGAGCCCCGGCAGGTTCAGGTCCAACACGATGATGTCCGGTCCCACCCGATCGACCTGATCGAGCGCCTGCACGCCGTCGCGCGCTTCGGTCACGACGTAGCCTTCGCGCTCCAGCAGATCGCGCATGACTTTGCGCAGGCTGTCCTCGTCGTCCACGAGCAGCACCTTCGCCGAGGCACGGCCATGCCCGCCCGAGCGCCGCGTCGGCGGCGCCGCGGCTTCCTCGAGCAGATCGAAGTGATGCATCGAGACGGCGGCCGCGGCTTCGGGCGGAATCGTGACCGTGCCGGGGGCCGGCGTGAGTCGCAACCCCTCTCCGCTGCCCGACACGCGCGTGCTCGTCGATTGGCGGGGCGCCTGGGGGGATGCCTCCGCCGCGGCTTCCTCCTCGGCAGGAATGTCCACGACCCGCGTGAGCTCTTCGATGGTGGACTCGCCGCGCGTCACGTGCGCGAGACCAGAGTCCCACAGCGATTTCATCCCGCCGCGCCGCGCCGCCTCGGCGATCCGGTCGGCCGCTTCGCCCGCGGCGATGCGCCGCTCCAGCTCGGGCGTCATCGTCAGAATCTCGAGAATCGAGAAGCGGCCGCGATAGCCCGTCATCGCGCAGTCGGGGCAGCCGGCCGCGCGATACAGCGGCGTGCCCTTGGGAATCCAGCGCCGCAGCCGCTCCGGCGGCAATTCCATCCAGACTTCCTTGCAGGTGGGGCAGAGCTTGCGCATCAGCCGCTGCGCCACGACGCCCCGCAGCGACGCCGCGATCTTGTACGCCTCGACCCCGATGTCCACCAGTCGCGTGACGGCGTTGGCCGCGTCGTTGGTGTGCAGCGTGGACAGCACCAGGTGTCCGGTGAGCGACGCCTGCACCGCGATCTGCGCCGTTTCCTTGTCGCGGATCTCGCCGACCAGCACGACGTTCGGGTCCTGGCGCAGAATCGACCGCAGCGCCGCGGCAAACGTCAGCCCGGCCTTTTCCTGCACCTGCACCTGCACGATGCCCTGCATCCGGTATTCCACCGGGTCTTCGACGGTCACGATGTTGACGCCCTCGCTCTTGATCTGATTGATGCAGGAGTAGAGCGTCGTCGTTTTCCCCGAGCCGGTCGGCCCGGTCACGAGCAGGATGCCCTCGTGGTTCTCGAGCAGCCGCCGGATCGCCTCGGCCTCGCCGGGATTGAGGCCGAGCGTGTCGAGCGACTTGACGGTGGCGCGCGAGTCGAGAATGCGGATCACGACTTTTTCGCCGAGCTGCGCCGGCAGCGTCGAGACGCGCAGGTCGATCGGCTGGCCGTTGACCGCCACGCGCGCGCGGCCGTCCTGGGGCCGGAGCCGGTCGGCGATGTCGAGCGAGGACATGATCTTGATGCGCGAAATGAGCGGCAGCCCGGCCTGGCGCGGAATCTTCATCACCTGGCGCAACACGCCGTCGATGCGGTAGCGCACCGCGACGCCGCCCTCTTCCGGCTCCACGTGAATGTCGCTGGCGCGCGACAAGATCCCTTCCGAAATGATCATGTCGACGAGCCGCACCACCGGCTTCTGCTGGGCATCCGCCTCGGAGATGTTGAGCTCTTCGGGCGGCGGGTTGTCCGACAGCGTCTGCAGATCCGTGTCGCCCATCCCCTCGAGCAGCTTGTCGATCGCCATCTCCGGCTTGTACAGCTCGTCCAGCTTCTCGCTGATGCGCGACGGCGCGAGCAGGAACAACCGGACCTCGCGCGCGGTGTTGAACGCGAGCGCCTTTTCGGCGTCGATGTCCAGCGGATTGGAGGTGCCGATTTCGAGAAAGGAGTCGGTGAGCCGGAGCGGCAGCACGTGATGGCGCCGCGCGAGCTGCTCGGGCACGCCGTTACGCCCGGTGCGATCCATCTTCGTGACGTCGGCGATCTTCAGACGAAAGCGATGCGACAGCTTCTCGAGAATCTGCGCGTCGGTCGCGATCTTCTCGGCCACGACGTATTCCCACAGCGTACGGCCGGAGTCCGCCTTGTCCCGAAGTCCTTGAAGGACTTCGGGGGTCAGGCCCTCGACCGACTGGGCCAACCATTCGTCTGGGAATGTGGTTACCGCCATGCAGGTGACTCCAAGCTATTAGGACCGGCGCCTGAGTCCAGTATTCCGTATCACAGAATGTCCCAAAAATCGCGGGTCACGTCGAACGCGACATGCAGATTCTGGCTTTGCAGACCGTATCCCGCCTCGATGCGAAACAGTCCGAGCCATTCGGCCCCCAATCCAAGCGTCACACGGGTTTGGGGCGTATGCTGCCAGGGCGTGAGGGCGATCGTATTGTCGGTCCACCCGGCCGCGACGTAAGGCGCGAGCGTGAGGCTGCCGGGGGTGTGCGCGGGCCCGGCGGCGAGTCTGAAGAACGGCACCGCGGTCCGCAGCTCCATGTGGATCAGCGCGGCGCGGCGGCCACCCCACTCGCGGAATTCATCGCCGAGCAGCGTCGCGCGACCGCCCAGCACGAACGCGCGGTGCGGCGGCAGCTCGTCACTCCCCCAGCCGAAATCGACGCGCGTCAACAAGCGCTGCGATCCGGCGCCGAGCGGGATGAGCCAGTGCCCCGTCGCGCTGAGCCGCGCATAATCGTTGCCGACTTCGATGCTCGCTTCGCCCGCGACATCGCGCCGCACCGCAAATCCTTCGCTGCGGCGCCGCGCGGTGAAGATGCCGGCATTGAACCAGCCGTCGTGCACGGCGGGATTTGGACGAAACGTGCCCGACGCGGGCGTGGCGTTGATCGACTGCGACTCGACGCGCTCGCGTTGTATGGCGAATTGCACCTCGCTGCGCGGGCTCGTGCGAAACGTCGCCGAAAGCTCCAGGCCCGTCGCGCGATAGTAGTCGCCATAGTCGTCGCCCCATTCCTGCGCCGCAACCGAGTTCAGGAGCGGGGCGATGACCCGCGCATCCGGGATATCGCGAACCGTCCGGTACGCGCTCAACGCGAGACCGTCCGCCGAGCTGATCGTGATCTCGCCCTTTCCCGCGCCGTCGGAGAATCCGTAGCTGCCGAGCGCGCGCACCTCGAAGCCGTCGTCCGGCGTTCGCCACACGAATCCGGCGCCGGCGGCGAGCCCTTCCACGCGATTGAACCGTATCAAGTCGCTCAGCGATCGCGCGCCGAGGCGCTGGCGTTTGAGGCCGGTCAGCACGCGCCGCCCGGCGATGCGGCTGACTTCCGTGCGTACCGCTTCGAGATCGTTCTCGCGGACCGGTTCGGCGATGCCCTGGATCGCGGTGGTCAGCGGTTCGCGCCACGGAAAGGAATCGCGCTCCGCCTTCGGGAGGGCCGTGATTTCCTCGCCGCGGAACCAGCTCGCGGCGAGTCCCACATTGAACTGGTAGCCGTCGATCTCCCAGCGGCCGCGGATGATGCCCCGGGCGGGGATATCGAGCCACGTCGCGCGGCGCCGGATTTCGACTTCCTGCCGGTAGGGCAGCCAGAACCGCCCTTCCCACAGCGCGTTGTCCAGCACGATGCTGACGTCTTCCAGCTGCGGATCGAGGTAGGCCTTCGGCGTGAAATTGAACGCCATCCGCACCAGGTCCGCCGATGCGAGATCGACGAACAGAGTGCCGACGATCGCCGCCCGCGAGAAATCCTTGGGGCGCACGCGCAGCGCCGCCACGCGCACCGCGCGCTGGGGCAGCTCGATCGTCGTGGTATCGCCGAGAGAGAAATCGTACAGCTCGGTCCCGCCGGGCCCGAGCGGATGCGGCACGTCGCGCACTTCGTCGCCTTCGCCCAGCCGGATCGCGCTCGCGAAATTGTTCTGGACGATGCCGAGGTGGTCGCGATGATAGTTGATGTCGGTGGGGAGCTCGGCGCGATCGCGCCAGCCGATGATGCGCTGCTTGCTGAGCTGCGGCGCCTTCCAGTACACTTCCAGCTCCAGCTGATCCGCTTTCACGAGTCGCGGCGGCTCGGTGAGCCCTTCACCGAACTGGCCGAGGAAGAAGAGAAACCCGTGAGCCACGGCCTTGTAGTCCTGCAGCGACGAGTCGACCGCGGCGCGCGCGCGCCGGTCGATCGCGCGACCCGCCAGTGTGAGCGCGGCCGTGGTGTTCCACTCCTGGGCCGACGCCGCGCGAGCGAACAGGGCAAGCGCCAGGATGAGCGTGATGGACATGGGCCGACGCATCGCCGCGAAATCTAGGTAATGGACCCCCGCGACGCATTCCTGGAGCGCGCCCGGCACGGTGGCATCGTCCCGGTGCTGCGCCAGGTCGTCACCGACGCCGACACACCGGTGGCGGCGTTCGCGAAAATCGCGCGCCCGCCGTTCTCGTTTCTGTACGAATCGCTCGTCGGCGGCGAGCGCTGGGCCCGCTACACCTTCCTCGGGACCGAGCCGCGCGAAGCGTGGCGCTATCGCGGCACCCGCATCGAGCGCTGGAAACCGGCGAGCGGCTGGGAAGCCGCGGGCGAAACGCGCGACCCGCTCACGCACCTCGCCGAGCGCATGCGCGCGCTCCCGACCGTCGCCGTGCCCGGCCTGCCGCGCTTCACCGGCGGCGCCGTCGGCTATCTCGGCTACGATCTCGTGCGCAGCATCGAGAAGCTGCCGGCGGAACCGCCCGACACGCTCGGCGTCCCCGACGCCATCGTGATGATCGCGGACTCGCTCGTGATTCTGGACAACGTCTTTGGGCGCGCGATTCTCGTCGCCAATGTCGAAGTCCCCGCCGGGGCGAGCGCGGCGCAGCGGCTGAAGCTCTACGACAGCGCGCAGGAGCGCCTCGATGCGCTCATCAGCCGGCTGGGCTCGACCCATCAGCTGGCTCCGCTCGCCCTCGAGGTCGAGACGAAATCGCCGGCCCTCGAGTCCCGCTACCCGCGCCCCGCGTTCGAGCAGGGCGTCTCGAAGATCCGCGAGTACATCGCGGCCGGTGACGTCTTCCAGGCGGTGCTGTCGCGCCGGCAAGTGGTTCCGGGGGCGGTCGACCCGCTGCGACTCTATCGCTACCTGCGCGCGCTCAACCCGGCGCCGTATCTGTTCTACCTGGCGCTCGACGATGTGACGCTCGTCGGCAGCTCCCCGGAAGTGCTCGTGCGCATGGAAGGCGACGAGGTCACCGTGCGGCCGATCGCGGGGACGCGCCCGCGCGGCGCGACGCCGGAGGAGGACGACGCGCTCGCCGCCGCGCTGCGGGCCGACGCGAAAGAGCTGGCGGAGCATCGCATGCTGGTGGACCTGGGACGCAACGACATCGGCCGGGTCGCGAAGTACGGCACGGTGCGGGTGACCGAGTCGCTGCAAATCGAGCGCTATTCGCACGTGCAGCATCTCGTGAGCGAAGTCCGCGGCCAGCTCAATCCCGGCTACGATGCGCTCGATGTCTTCCGCGCCTGCTTCCCTGCCGGCACCGTGAGCGGCGCGCCCAAGGTGCGCGCGATGGAGATCATCGACGAGCTCGAGCCGGAGCGGCGCGGGCCCTATGCCGGCGCGGTGGGCTACGTGGGCTGGGGCGCGACGAGCATGGACACGTGTATCGCGATTCGCGCCGCGCTCGTGCTCAAGGACCGCGTCGTGGTGCAGGCCGGCGCGGGGATCGTCGCCGACTCCGATCCGGCGCGCGAATACGCCGAGACCGAAGCGAAGGCGCAGGCGGTGTTGCGGGCGCTCGCCCTGGCCAAAGCGGGCGACTAGACCCCGCGCAAACTATATTCTTGCGCCTGTGTACAAGCTGCTGAGCACCTCCGGCGAACAGTCGATCGATCTCCAGCTCGGGCGCAAGCTCGTGGTGGGGCGCGCGGTCACAAGCGACGTTCCGATCTACGACCCCACCATCTCGCGCCGGCATGCGGAAATCGTGCTCACCACGAGCGGCGTGCGCGTGACCGACCTGGGCTCGTCGAACGGGACGTTCTTGAACGGCGCCAAGATCACCGACGCCGAGGCCGGCGCGAACGACGTGGTGACGTTCGGCAAAGTGGCATTCCGGGTGAAGGAAGTGACGGCGCCCGTGCCGCGCCCGCAGGTCGTGCCGCCGTCCGAGTTCAAGTCCGGCAAGGGCGGAATTCCGGGCGGCACGATCGTGCGGGCCCTGCCCGTTAGCGCGTCGGGCGGCGTGCCGGCGATCGTGATGGACGAGGCCCAGGGCTCCTCCCACCTCAAGGTCCGAGCGGACAATCAGGAGGAGCGGCGCGAGAAGAAGCTGTCGCTGCTGCTCGAAGTCTCCAAAGAGCTGTCGAAGCAGCAGGAGCTGGACCGGCTGCTCGACAAGGTGGTGGACTTCACGTTCCAGATCATGAACGTGGACCGCGTCTCGATCCTGCTGCTCGACGGCAAGTCGAACGAGCTGATCCCGCGCATTTCCAAGAGCCGCACCGGCGACGCGAGCGCGGCGAAGCACGTCCCGCAGTCGATCGCGCGCAAGGCGGTCGAAGAGCGCGTCGCGATTCTGTCGGACAACGCCGCGGCCGACGAGCGCTTCAAGGGCAAGTCGATCCTGATCCAGAGCGTGCGCAGCGCGATGTGCACGCCGCTCATGGGCTCGGACTCGAAAGTCCTCGGCATCCTCTACGTCGACAACCTCACCGCCACCCATTCCTTCGCGGACGAAGACCTCGAGTTCCTCATCGCGTTCGGCGGGCTCACCGCCGTGGCCATCGAGAATTCGCAGCTGTCCGAGCGGATTCGGCGCGAAGCGCTGGTGCGCTCGAACTTCGAGCGATACTTCTCGCCCAACATCGCCCAGGTCATCTCGCAGCAGCAGGATGGAGGGCGGTTGCCGAGCGAGAAGCGCCCCGTGGTGGTGTTCTTTTCCGATATCCGCGGGTTTACACCCATGTCGGAGATGATGAGCCCGGACGAAATCGCCCGACTGTTGACGGAGTACTTCACCGAGATGGTCGACAAAGTCTTCGAGTTCGGCGGCACGCTCGACAAGTTCATGGGCGATGCGATCATGGCGTTGTGGGGCGCGCCGATCGTGCACGAGGACGACGCCGACCGCGCCGTACAATGCGCCATCGCGCAGCTGAACGAGCTCGAAAAGCTCAACGCCAAATGGAAACAGGAAGGCCGCACCGAAGTGCAGATCGGCATCGCCATCAACTTCGGCGAAGTGTTCGCGGGCAACATCGGGTCCGACCGGCGACTCGAATACACGGTCATCGGCGACGCCGTGAACACCGCCTACCGCCTGTGCGGAAAAGCCGGCCCCAACGAGATCCTCATTTCCGAGCCGTTCTACCAGCAGCTGAAACAGAAGCCCGCCGTCGAGGCGCTCGAGCCGATTCAGGTCAAGGGAAAGACGAAGAAGGTGGCGGTCTACCGCGTGAAGCGGTAAGGCCGGCCGAATTTCGCGAGCAGATCCAGCGCGAGCCGCAGCGGCAATCCCATCACGCCGAAGAAGTCGCCTTCGACGCGCTCGATCAGCGGCGCGCCGAGCCCCTGGATCGCGTACGCGCCGGCCTTGTCGAGCGGCTCTCCCGTGGCCACGTATTCCTGCAGCGTCTGCCGGCTGTTGGGCCGGAACGTGACGCGCGAGACGTCGAGCGCCTGCTCGAGCCGGCCGTTCTCCGCCACCGCCACGGCGGTCAGCACCTCGTGCGTCTTCCCCTGCAACTGTTCGAGCATCTCGACGGCATTCGCGGGCGACGTCGGTTTTTCAAAGATCTTTCCGTTCAGCACGACGGTCGTATCGGCCGCCAGAATGACCTCCCCTGGCGCGCGCGTGACGACGGCTTCGGCCTTGGCGCGCGAGAGCCGCGTCACGTAGGCGTCGGGGCGTTCGCCCGGCAACACGTGCTCGTCCACATCGGGTGGGATCACGCGGAACGGAATACCGAGCATCTCCAGCAGCTGCTTGCGGCGCGGCGAGCCCGAGGCCAGGACGATAGCTTGCACGCGCAAAAAGATAGCGCGAGCTAAGTTTCAGCGTGCTCTGGCTGGCCCTCCTCGCCCTGCAGTCTCCGCCCGCGACCGACATCTACGTGGCCGATCTCCGCGTGGTGCAAGGCCGCGTCACCGTCGGCACGCCGGTCAACGTCACCAACAGGCCCGGCTACGATAACCAGCCGGCGTTTCTGCCCGACGGCGGCTCGATCCTCTACACATCGGTGCGCGACAGCCAGGCCGACATCTATCGCTACGACGAACAACTCAAGACCAGTGCCGGAGTGACCACGACTCGGGAGAGCGAGTATTCCCCAACGGTGTTGCCAG
>Ga0207660_10000635_pt1 | contig 23620 bp, 20 predicted proteins | sample KBSC73BmetaG_FD_184335 | JGI IMG/M metagenome (GOLD analysis project Ga0207660, IMG submission 184335) | Corn rhizosphere microbial communities from Kellogg Biological Station, Michigan, USA - KBS C7-3B metaG (SPAdes) (version 2) | ecosystem: Host-associated > Plants > Roots > Rhizosphere ... | reverse complement strand
GACGCTGCTCTCGAACATCGACTCGGTGTCGACTCGAGATTCGCTCACGGCGGTGTTCTGGTTCAAGAAGCACACGCCGACCGAGTTCTACGACGTCGCGTATCAGCTCGTGATCATTCCGGAGCATGTATACGGCGCGGTGCCGTTCGACAAGCTGGCCACGTCCGACATCGTGCGACATCCGGTCGGTACCGGGCGATTCCGCTTCGTGCGCTGGGATGCAGGCAGCCGCATCGAGCTGATCTCGGACACGGCGAACTATCGCGGTCGCGCGAAGGTGGATCGGGTGATCTATACGCCGGCTAGTCCGGCGACGGAGATGACGCAGGTGCTCACGGGCGACGCGGACTTCATGGAAGCGTTTCCGAGCGATCAAGTGGCGAAGCTCGATAGCAGCTCCGTCGCGCGGCCCATCGTGATGCCGCTGCTCGCGTACACGTACATGGCTATGAACATGCGCGATCCGGCGGCGAAGGGCCGGCCGCATCCGATCTTCTCGGACGTTCGCGTCCGGCGCGCGTTGTCGATGGCGGTGGACCGCGTCGGCATGCTGCACAACGTGTTCGGGAACAACGGCAGCTTGGGCCACGGTCCATTTGCGGCGACGCTGGCGTTCGCCGACACCACACTCCCCGTGCCGCCGTACGACACCGCGGCCGCGGCCGCACTGCTCGACTCGGCCGGCTGGCGACGGCCGGCAGCGGGCCTCGTGCGGCAGAAGAATGGCCGGCCGTTGCGTTTCACGCTGCTCGTACCGTCGAGCAGTCTGCCGCGCCGGCGGTACGCGGTGCTGATCCAGGAGCAGCTCCGGCGCATCGGCGCGCAGGTCGACATCGACGAGCTCGATCCCCAAACGCTCAATCCCCGCATGGTGAATGGAAACTTCGACGCCGTGCTGAACCTGTTCGGCACCGATCCAGCCGTCGGCGGCACCGAGCAGGCGTGGGCCACCTCCGGGATCGGTCCGATGGGGCAGAACCACACGCACTATTCGAATCCGGTTGTCGATGCGTTGCTCGATAGCGCGTCCGGCTCGTTCGATCCGGCGAAAAGCAACGCGTACGCCCGGCGCGCGTTCGCGACGATCATCGCCGACGCGCCGGCGATCTGGCTGTACGACTGGACGAACGTCAACGCGATCAACCGCCGCATCACGACGGCCACCATGCGTGCGGACGAGTGGTGGGCGAATCTCGCCGACTGGTCGATTCCCGCCGACAAGCGCATCGCGCGCGACCGCATCGGGCTCGCCGCCGCCGCGCCCTGACCCGTGCGGCGACAGCTCGCCGCCAGGCTCGTCCAGTCGCTGGTCGTCGTGTTCATCGTCACGACGATCAGCTTCATCGTCATCCGCCTCGCCCCGGGCGATCCGTTCTCGTACGAGTCGTCGCGGATCACCCCCGAGGTACGCGCACATTGGCGCGCCCAGTTCGGATACGATCGTCCGATCCCAGAACAGTTCGTGCGCTATGTCGTCAGCGCCGCGCACGGCCAGTTCGGCTACTCGTTCTCGATGCACGAGCCGGTGTCCACCGCGCTTGCCCAGAGCGTGCCGCGCACGCTGCTGCTCACCGGCGTTTCGCTCGGGCTGAGCTTCCTGCTCGGGCTCGTGATCGGCGTGACCCAGGCGGCGCGCCGCGGCAGCTGGTTCGACCGCGCGAGCGGTGCCGTCCTGCTGCTCTTCTATTCGCTCCCGGACTTCTGGCTCGCGCTCATGGCGTTGCTCGGATTCGCCTACTGGTGGCCGGTGCTGCCGGCCGGCGGCATCGTTGATCCGGTGTTGCACGAGTACATGAGCGGCGGCGCGGCCGCTGTGGATCGATTGCGACATCTCATATTGCCGGCGCTGACGCTCACCCTGCTCACCGCCGCCGCCGTCGCGCGCTATCAGCGCACCGCCATGCTCGAGATCCTGCCGTCCGACTATATCCGGACCGCCCGCGCCAAGGGCGTTCCGGAGCGGCAGGTCATCTGGCGGCACGCGCTGCGCACGGCGCTGACTCCGCTCATCACGCTCCTCGGGCTCACCCTGCCCGTGCTGCTCGGCGGCGCGCTGTTCGTCGAGAAGGTCTTCTCGTGGCCAGGCATGGGCATGATTGCCGCCGACGCGATCGGATCGCGCGACTACGATCTCGTCACCGCGACGGTAATCGTCGGCTCGCTGCTCGTCGTCGCCGGCAACCTGCTGGCCGATCTGCTCCAGATGGCGGTCGACCCGCGCGTTCGTGAATGAGATGACGCGCGCCGCGTCGGTCTGGTCGCGTCTCATTCGACATCGGTCGGCGCGATGGGCGCTCGCGATCATCGCCCTTCTGGTCGTGAGCGCGGTAATCGGGCCGATGCTCGTGTCGTACGGCGGCAGCCAGCAGCTCGACATCGTGCGGCTTCAGAATCGCCCGCCATCGTGGGCACATCCCTTCGGCACCGACCAGTACAGTCGCGATCTGCTCACCCGCGTGCTGCTCGGCGCGCGCATCTCGTTGCTCATCGCCAGCCTCGCCGTACTGCTGTCGATGACCATCGGCACTGCGTACGGACTCGTCGCGGGATACGCCGGGGGCGCGATCGACAACATCATGATGCGCGTGCTCGACGGATTGCTGTCCATTCCCCGCGTGCTGCTGCTCATCGCGATCCTTACGCTGTGGAACCCGGTGCCGCTCGCCGGACTCATCGTGCTGCTCGGCGCAACCGGCTGGTTCGGCGTGTCGCGGCTGGTGCGCGCCGAAACGCTCGCCGCGCGCACGCTCGATTACGTCGACGCCGCGCGCGCGCTCGGCGCGGAGGACGCACGAATTCTCTGGCGGCATCTCCTGCCGAACGTCATCTCACCCGTGATCGTCGCGGCCACCCTGTCGGTCGGCAACGTGATCGTACTCGAGGCCGGTCTGTCGTTCCTCGGCGTTGGCGCGCGCGAGCCGACGCCGAGCTGGGGCTCGATCTTCATCGACGGCGTCGATTTCTTCGCCGGCAACTGGTGGGTCGTACTGTTCCCCGGCATCGCGATCGTCGCCACCGTGCTGGCCTTCAACGTGCTTGGGGACGCCTTGCGCGACGTCCTCGATCCGCGGCAGCTTGACGGAGCGCGGCCGGCGCACGATCCCGCGATCGCGACCATCGACCAGGATTGAACACACTGAATGGCTGAGCCGCTGCTGCGCGTCCGCGACCTTCGCACGTACTTCTACACCGGCAATGGCGTCGCGCGTTCGGTGGACGGCGTGAGCTTCGAGATCGCCGGCGGCGAAACGGTCGGGCTCGTCGGCGAATCCGGCTGTGGCAAGTCGGTCACCGCGCTTTCGCTGCTGCGCCTCATTCGGCCGCCCGGCCGCATCGAACCGGGCAGCGAGATCCTGTTCGATGGACAGGACCTCGCGACGATCGGCGAATCGGAGATGCGCGCCATTCGCGGCGAGCGGATGGCGATGGTCTTCCAGGAGCCGATGACCGCGCTCAATCCAGTGTTCAAGATCGGCGATCAGATCGCCGAGGTGGTGCGCGTACATCACGGAGGCTCGCGGCAGGAAGCGAACGAGCGCGCGGTGAAGATGCTGGAGACCGTCGGCATTCCCTCGCCCGAGCAGCGCGCGAACGAATATCCGCACCAGCTCTCCGGCGGCATGCGCCAGCGCGTCGTGATCGCCATGGCGCTCGTCATGAATCCGGCGCTGGTGATCGCCGACGAGCCGACCACCGCGCTCGACGTCACCATCCAGGCGCAGATCCTCGAGCTGCTGCGCGAGCTTCAACAGAAATTCGGAACATCGATCCTGCTCATCACGCACGACCTCGGCGTCGTCGCCGAAACGGTGTCGCGCGTCATCGTGATGTACGGCGGCGAGATCGTGGAGCAGGCGCCCGTCGAGGAGCTGTTCGCGCGCGCGCATCACCCGTACACCGAAGGTTTGCTGAAGGCGATGCCGCAGGTCGGACAGGCGCGCGAGCGGCTGGCGACGATTCCGGGCGCCGTGCCGCCGCCGACGAGCTGGCCGACGGGATGCCGGTTCCACGATCGTTGCCCGTACGCCTGGGAGCGGTGCCGCGCCGAGCATCCGCCGCTGTACGAGATTGCTCATGGCCACGTGTCGCGCTGTCACCTGGCCGACGAGCCGCACCGTCGCGCCGACAAGCACGAGCCGTTGGTGGTGCAGCGGACCGGCGAAGGCGGAGTGGCACGCGTGGCCAGCCTCGGCGAACGCGAGAACGCTGATGAGAGGAAGGCGATGTCATGACACTGGCCTCTCCCAACTCTCCTCTGCTCTCGGTCCGAGATCTCACCAAGTTCTTCCCGATCAAGAAAGGCGTGTTCGGAAAGACGGCAGGCGCCGTGCGCGCCGTCGATCATGTCTCGTTCGACGTCATGCCCGGTGAAACACTCGGCCTCGTCGGCGAATCGGGCTGCGGCAAGTCGACGACGGGACGCATGATCCTCCGGCTCATCGAGCCGACCGCCGGATCCGTCGAGTTCGAGGGCATCAACCTCCTGTCGCTCGACCGCAAGGCGCTCCGCAAGCTGCGCCGCAAGATCCAGGTCATCTTCCAGGATCCGTTCTCGTCGCTGAATCCGCGCATGACGGTCGGCGCGATCATCCGCGAGGGGCTCACGATCCACAAGTTGGCCGAGGGCGCCGCGGCCGATGCGCGCGTGCGCCAGCTGCTCGACGAGGTGGGGCTGCGCGCCGAATACATGACGCGCTATCCGCACGAATTCTCCGGCGGGCAGCGACAGCGCATCGGGATCGCGCGTGCGCTCGCCGTCGAGCCGACCTTCATCGTCTGCGACGAACCGGTGTCGGCGCTCGACGTGTCGGTGCAGGCGCAGGTGATCAATCTGATGCAGGATCTGCAGCGCGACCGCGGACTCGCCTATCTGTTCATCGCCCACGATCTCTCGGTCGTCGAGCACATCGCCGACCGCGTGGCGGTGATGTACCTCGGCAAGATCGTCGAGCTGGCGAAATCCGAAGATCTGTATCGCGAGCCGCTGATGCCCTACACGCAGGCGCTCCTCTCGGCCGTGCCGGTACCGGATCCCACCGTGAAGAAATCGCGCGTCGTGCTGCACGGCGACGTACCGTCGCCGGCGAATCCACCGTCAGGGTGCGTGTTCCATCCGCGCTGCCAGCATCCGGCGAAGGACGCCGCGTGCGCCGAGATCGTTCCGCCGCTCGAGGAGAAAGCGCCGGGGCATTGGGCCGCGTGCATCAAACAGCCGCCTACGGGGGTAGACTGGACGGTTCAGCAGGCGGCCGGCGGAACGAAACCACCGGTGCGTTCGCTGCCCGTGCTCACTCCCACCGCGTAGCTCTCGGTCGTACGCCGGTTCGCAGTTCCCTCCAACTCGCCCGCCATGTCGACGACGATCGATATCGCCACGACCGCCACCGATCGTCCGCCTCAGCTCGACGACCGCGCGTTGTTCGGCCACCCGCGAGGACTCGGACTGCTCTTCATCACCGAGATGTGGGAGCGCTTCTCCTACTACGGGATGCGCGCAATTCTCGTCCTGTATCTCGTCGACCGCCTCAGGTGGGATACGGCGCGAGCGACGAATCTCTACGGCACGTACACGATGCTCGTGTACCTCACGCCCGTCATCGGCGGCTACCTCGCCGATCGAATCATCGGGACACGTCGCTCACTCGTGATCGGCAGCATCATCATCTCGCTCGGCCATTTCACGCTCGCCATGCCTGGCATGACGGCGTTCTACGCCGGCTTGACGCTCATCATCATCGGCACGGGCTTTTTCAAATCGAACGCGTCGACGATGGTTGGTCAGATCTATCGCGACGACGACGCGCGCCGTGACGCGGGATTCACGGTGTTCTACATGGGCATCAACCTCGGCGGATTTCTCGGCCCGCTCGTGTGCGGCGGCCTCGCGCAGAGCCAGCGCTTCGGCTGGCATTGGGGTTTCGCGGCAGCGGGCGTCGGCATGCTGCTCGGCCTCGTCGGCTACCTCTGGGGACGCGACAAGTACCTGCCAGGCATCGGCGTGCGGCCCACGCGCCCGAGCTCGACGGTGTCGCCCGACGACACACGCACCCGCGCCGCGCGCGGACCTGACGGCAATTCGCTCATGCACGGCGGCATCGGGGCAGTCGTCGGCGCCGTGATCGGCTGGCTCCTCGGCAGCGGCAACATTCAAGCGGTGCTCATGGGCATCGTTGTCGGCGCGGCGCTTGGCGTGGCGCTGCTCGGGACACACGGCGAAGAACGCAGGCGGGTCATCGCGCTGTGCATCGTCGTGTTCTTCGTGATCTTCTTCTGGGCGGCGTACGAGCAGGCGGGGAGCTCGATGAACCTGTTCGCCGACAAGAACACGGATCTTCAGGCCGGATCGTTCAGCATTCCGTCGAGCTGGTTCCAATCTGTGAACTCGTTCGAGATCCTGATCTTTGCGCCGATGTTCGCCGCGCTGTGGACGTCGCTCGGCCGCCGTCACTGGGAGCCGTCGACGGCCCTGAAGATGGTTCTCGGGCTCGCCCTGCTCGGCGGCGGATTCGTGTTCATGGTGATCGGCGGCGCGCACGCCGATCGCGGCGTGCTCGTGAGTCCGTTCTGGCTCGTCGCGGCGTACACGTTCCACACATGGGGCGAACTGTGTCTTTCGCCGGTGGGGCTGTCGTACGTGACGAAGATTGCACCAGTGAAATTCGCCTCGCTGCTGATGGGCGTCTGGTTCCTGGCCAACGCGGTGGCGGACAAGATCGCCGGCGCACTTGCCGGCTTCACGCCAACACCGGGCGAAGTTCACGCCGGCGCCACGAGCGGCATCGCCGCGTTTCTCCAATCAGTGAGCGGCACCTACCACGGCTTCTACACGATCTTCCTCGTCGCCAGCTTCGGCGCCGCCGTCGTCATGCTCCTGTTCGTCCCGTTGCTCAAGCGACTGACGTCGAGTGTGAAAGCCTGAAACGGTGGAACGGTGGAACGGTGGAACGGTGGAACGGTGGAACGGTGGAACGGTGGAACGGTGGAACGGTGGAGCGCTCGAGCGCATCCGTTCAATCCGTGCCATTCGTGCCATCCGTGTTTTGACTCTGTTGCGGCTGGACCAGCATCATTTCAATGCAGAGAGTCACGAAGCCGCGGAGAATGGCGGAGCACTGCGGAGAACGACGCAGAGGGCTTCAATTGTGAGGTGTTGAGGCAGCTATCCTCGACAAAGGATTGCACTTCCGAGAACGCGCCAGGAATCTCGAGTTTCTGGAGCGGTGCAGTTGTTCATCATCCATCACCCCTACGGCAACGCCCCTCCGCGCCTGCTCCGCAGTTCTCCGCAGTTCTCCGCAGTTCTCCGCAGCCCCTACCCTCTCCCTGCGAGGTAGCTGGTGTAGCCGCGCCCGCCGCTCACCCGCTCATCCGCTTCTTGAGCTCCTCCAACCGGCGCGCCGCATCGGCTTCGCGTGCGGCGCGGCGGCTCGCGGCGGTTTCGGCCCCGTCCTCGTCGATTGCGGCTGCCGGCGGCACATCGCCTCCGCCGATGGCCGCGCGCAGCTCGGCACTCATGCTCTCGACGTCGCGCTCGGCTAAAGCCAGCTCGGCCGTTTGCGCGCTCACCTTCTGGCGAAGCACTTCGACGCGCTCGGCGTGCATCTGCTCGTAGCGCGCCGCGATGTCGACCGTCTGCTGATCCTTGATGTTCTCGGCGAGCTGCTTGCGCCGCCGCACCGTCTCGAGCTCTCGCTCCTCGGCGCCGAGCCGCTCGCGCGCCGCGTTCAGCGCGTCGCGCATCTCGCCCAGCCCAACTTTGGCTTGCACGAGCGTCTCGCGCATTCGCGCAGCAACGGTCCGCCGCTCTTCCGGCTTCGTGGCGCGGCTGAGCAGGTCGTCGAACGAGCGGCGAAATCCGTCGAAGGCCATGACTGTTCGTTGGTTCCGGGCGGGAAGAGGTGTACGATACAGATCGACTCCATTCCCTCGCAACCGCGAGCCTCGAGCACCACATGACTTTCGCGCCGTTCGTCCTCATCACCTCGACGACTGAGACGCTCCGCGACCTGCCGCGCGTCCTGGTCAACGAGGCCTATACCGACGCGATCGCCGCCGCCGGTCTCATTCCCGTTGTGTTGCCGCCGGTGAGCCCGGCCGTGGCCGTCGCGGCGATCGAGGACATCGCCGGCCTCGTACTCACGGGTGGCGAGGACGTGGATCCGCGCCATTTCGGACAAGCGCCGCACCCGGCGACAGGCACCCCGCACGCGGGCCGCGACGCATCGGAGCTGGCGCTCGCGCGCCGGGCGCTCGATCAACGGATCCCGACGCTCGCCATCTGCCGCGGCGCGCAGATCATGAACATCGCGCTCGGCGGCACGCTCGTGCAGGACATTCCGTCGCAGCGCGGCGGAGCGATCAACCACGATCCGCACAAGCGCACGCAGCGCGTACATGGCGTGTCGGTCGATGCGTCCTCGCGACTCGCGCGCGTGCTCGGCGCCACGAGCATCGTCACCAACTCCTCACATCACCAGTCGATCGACACCGTCGCGTCGGGCCTGCGGGTCGTCGCCCGCAGCGAGGACGGCGTCGTCGAGGGCGTCGAAGCCAGCGACGAGGATTGGTGGATGATCGGCGTGCAGTGGCATCCGGAAGAGCTCACGGACACGCCGGAAGACTGGGACCGCCGGCTGTTCGCCGCGTTCGCCGACGCGGTGCGCGAAGCCGGGCGTGACTGATTCGATCAGTTCGAGAACAGCCAGCGCGACTCGTCGCGCACCTGGCGCATCAGCCGCTCGGGCGTGTTCACGTTCGGAAAGAACAGCGTGTCGCTCACCGTGTTGAGCGCCGTGCGCAGCGTGACGAATCGCGCCGCCGCCGACGCGTAGAGTCCCGTCAAGCCGTGCTGCTCGGCGAGCCGGTGATCCGCGGCGAGCTGAAAGCCGCGCCGCCCCATCTCGTCGTAGTACTCCATGTCCGGCCCGCCGCGGCGCCAGTGGCGCTGCTCGATGTGATCGGGAAACAGGCCGGCGAGCCAGAGCGCGTAATTGCCGAGGTGCGTGCGAACGAGAAAGCTGCGGCGCGCGTCCGGATCGTCGAGGTCCTTGCAGATCGCGACGATCGCGTCGTACAGCTCATCGTCGCTGCCCGAGATGCGGTACGCCCGATCGGAGAATCCGAAGTGAATCACGATCGAGCTGACGTAGTCGGCGATCGACCGATCGTTCTCGCCCGCCCGCCGCAGTGCCTGGCGCACCATGACGTAGGCGAACATCGGCAGGGATGCGTGCGCGCCGCGCGGATGCCGCAGCAGCGCCGCCGGTAATCGAGGGTCGTCGAGGATGGCGTCGATCCCCTCGTCGGCGAGCCTGGCCTCGAGCGCGCCCAGCTCGTCGCCCGAATCGCGAGCCAGAATCCGCGCAGCCAATTGCGCGTCGTCGCGTGTCAACTGATGACGTGTGTCGGCGAGAATCATCTCTCCTCCCGGTCACGTGTTGATACCCCGAAGCAGGCGCAACGTCCCGCCGCGCGCTCCATGAGGACGACGCGCCGCGCCGCAACATGCAACACCGCTGGCTCGTCTTCGGGACAGTCCATAGCTTTCGCTGATCCCCCTCCCTGGCCCCGCCGCACGAGGTCTCTGGTGCTGTACATCTGCATTCCCGCATACAACGAAGCCGATACCGTGGGTGTGCTCCTCTGGCGCATCCGAAAGGTGTTCCGGGAATACTCGCGTGATTACGAGATCCTCGTGTACAACGACGGCAGCACCGATGCCACGGCGGAGGCTCTCCAGCCATATGCCGACGTCGTGCCACTGACGGTGCTCGGTGGCGCGGAGCGCGTCGGCTATGCGCGGGCAGTCGATGCACTCTGTCGCGCCGTGTCGGCGCGCACGCGGTACCCGCGGCGCGATGCCATGATCACGATGCAGGCGGACTTCACCGATCAGCCCGAGCACCTGCCGGAGCTGATCAAGCGGTTCGAGGGCGGCGCCGATCTCGTGGTCGGAGAACGAATCCTTCCTCCCGCAACACCGGCCGCGGTCAAGCGGCTGTGCTGGATCGGGCGGTTCGCCGCGCGCGCCGCGGGCGCGTTGCCCGGCATCACCGATCCGTTCGCCTCCATGCGACTGTATCGCATCTCGCTCATTCGCGATCTGCTCAAGGAATCCGGCAACGCGCCGATCGCCGAGGGCAGCGGATGGATCGCGAATCTGAATCTGTTGCGGCGCGCCTTGCCGAATGCACGGCGCGTGGAAACGGTGGCGCTCGAGCCGCGGTACGACGTGCGGGCGCGCGCGAGCCGGATTCGCCCGTGGCCGGACGGACTGGCGCTGTTCCGCGCCCGACGCCCGACGCTCGCGCGACGCGCCGCGTCATGAATCAGCTGTTCGCGCACTGCGCCGCGGCCCTGCTGCTGATTGGCACCTCGGCGCGGGCGCAGGATGTGGCTGTCGCGGTGAAGCGTGCTCCCGTTCCGTTCTCGGTGGGCGAACAGCTCCAGTACGACGTGCGGTTCGGCAAGCTGCACGTCGGATCGGGCGCAATGGAAGTGCTGCCCATGGACACGGTGCGCGGCCACACGGTGTGGCATACGGTCTTCCGCATCAGCGGTGGCGTTCCGTTCTATCACGTCAACGACCATTACGAGAGCTGGCAGGACGTGACCACGCTCTCGTCGCTGCGCTACTGGCAGGATATCGACGAAGGCAGCTACGAGCCGAAGCGCCACTACGAAATTTTTCCGTCGCTCGAGGAATACGTCGAGGGCACCAAGCCGCCGCAGCCGAGCGTACCGCATCCGCTGGACGACGGGTCGTTCGTGTATTTCCTGCGGACGATACCGCTGCGCGTCGGCATGGATACGACCTTCAACGACTACTTCCGCAAGGATCGCAATCCGGTACGGATTCGCGTGCTGCGGCGCGAAGTCATCACGGTGCCGGCGGGCCGCTTCAACGCCATCGTCGTGCAGCCCGAGATCAACGCCAAGGGCATCTTCAGCGAAGGCGGCAACGCGCAGATCTGGCTTTCGGACGACGACAGCCGCATCATGCTTCAGATGAAGTCCCGGCTCTCGTTCGGTTCCCTCAACCTGTACCTCAAATCGTACCGCCCCGGCCAGACCACGACGACGCCGCTCAGCCGCGTCCCGTAGACCGCGACGCGCGGCTGACGCGCGAGGCGGACCTGTCCGCCATTCGCACCATTCCCGTCGCGCGCCGGCCCAACAAGGTCAGTGCCGCGGAGTTCGCGCAGCCACCGCGCGGCGATCTGTCGTTCGCCGCGTTCGTCGACGCGCTCCCGGACGTGCTCGTGGCGCGCGACTTCCGAGCGGTCGTGCAGGCGATCGTCGGCGCGGCGCGCACCAGGCGCGGCGTGATCGTGATGCTCGGCGGCCATGTCGTGAAGACCGGCCTCGCTCCGTTGCTCATCGATCTCATGCGCCGCGGCATCGTGACGCACCTCGCGATGAACGGCTCGGCGGCGATCCACGACTACGAGGTTGCGCGCTTTGGTGCAACGTCGGAGGACGTCGCCGCCGGCCTCCGCGACGGCACGTTCGGCATGGCCGACGAGACCGGCCGCGAGATGAACACTGCATTCGTTCGCGGAATGCAGTCGTCGTGGGGAATGGGCGAGTCGCTCGGCCGCGCGCTCGACCGGTCGGCGGATCTCGCCGACCCGCAGCTATCAGTGTTGTTGAATGCCTATCGTCTGGGCGTGCCGGCAACCGTACACGCCGCGCTTGGCGCCGAGATCATCCATCAGCATCCAGCGGCGAACGGTGCCGCGATCGGCGACACGAGCCACCGCGATTTTCGCCGGCTGGCCGCGTCGATCGGCGACATCGACGGCGGCGGCGTTGTGCTGAACCTGGGCAGCGCGGTGATCATGCCCGAAGTGTTTCTCAAGGCGCTGACGATTGCGAGAAATCTCAACGCGGGAAAACCGCGAAACTTCGTTACCTGCGATCTCGACATGCAGCGCCACTATCGCCCGCGCATGAACGTCGTGCAGCGCCCCACGCTCGAGGGCGGAAAAGGCTACGAGATCACTGGGCACCACGAGCTGATGGTGCCATTGCTGGTGTGGGCGGTGGTGGAGGAACTATCAGGCTGAGTGTTGCGTGCCTGGACAGTGTCCATGGACCATCGTCCAGGGTCCATGGTCCGTGGTGTCCACAAATTACGGACTACCCGGCCCTCGACCAGCGCTCCCTCAACCGGCGCGCGGTCTCCGGACTCACGAGTCGGATGATGAAATAGATCACGAGCCCGATCAGCGCGATCTTGAGTGCCGCGAACAGGAGCCAGACGAACAGGCCCACGGCAAAGCCGAAGATGCCGAAGATGAACTTCAGCGCGATCAAACCGAGCACAGCGAACAGCCCGATCGAGAATACGGTGCGGAACATGTGCGGGTCTCCCGAATGTCGAAGGTACTTTCCCTGCAGACGTACGAGTCCGCGGCTCGGCCGGTTTCATTCCGCAGAACCGTGCCGGAGCCATGCTTCCCAACGCTGTAGCAGACCGAACCGCTGACGCAAGCACCTCCGTCCTGATAGTTGGCGACGGAGTGATTGGCCTCTCGACGGCGTTTGCTCTGTCCCGGGCTGGCGTCCGGTGCCGCGTTATCGGCGCCCGCCGCGAAGGGATGGCATCCGGCGCCGCGGCTGGCCTCCTCGCACCATCGGTCGGCCACCTTCCTGACGCGGTGCGGCCGTTCTTCGAGGCAAGCCTCCGCGAGTACCCGGAGTTCATCGAACGGCTTGGCCGATTCGACGCCAATCTCACGCTCCTCCCCGGTCTCATCGAGGTCGTTGCCGCCAGTCGGGTGAGCGAACGGCACGCCGGGGCACGCCACCTCACGTCCGGCGAGGTTGCGCAGCTCGAGCCGGCGATCGTCGCGCCTGACGGCGCGCTGCTGCACGAGCACGACGGCGCCGTCGACAACGCCCGGCTGATGCAGGCGTTGCGCGAAGCGGCCACGCAATCCGGCGCACTTTGGAAGGGAAACGATCCGGTTGCCGCGCTGCACACGACGAATGGCTTGTCGGCCAGCACGGCCTCCGGCCAACGCATCGCCGCCGATTGGATCGTGCTGGCCGCCGGCGCCTGGACATCCGCGATCAACGGTTTGCCGCGAGCACTTCCGGTCGACCCGCTCAAGGGGCAGATGCTCGCCGTCGCCGCCAACCCTGCTCGCTTTCGGCTGAAACACGCCGTCATGAGCCACGACGTGTACCTCGTGCCGCGCGGCGACGACATCGTGATCGGCGCAACGGCCGAGCGTGTCGGCTTCGACCTTTCGGTGCAGCCGTCGGTCATCGAGTCGCTGCAACGCTCCGCGAGTGCAGTCTGTCCGCCGATCGCGGATGCGCCGGTGCGCCGCGCTTGGGCCGGCATTCGGCCCGCCACGCCGGATATGCTCCCCATCATCGGGCCGGATCCCGACGTGCCGCACCTGGTGTACGCCTGCGGCCATTCGAAAAATGGCATTCTGCTCGCCCCCGCCACCGCCCGTGCAATCACCGAACTCGTAACGGGCACTCCGGCCACGCTCGGCACATCAGAGTTTTCTATCGGCCGCTTTGCGCCGAGGCAGGCCGCGGCTAACCCAATCGATCGGCTGTGATCGGTTACGCGCCGCTTCCTGCCTCTGGACGCCTCGGATACATTTAGCCTGCTGAACGGTTTTTTCGAGCCGGCGCCCGCGCGGGAATGCGCGGCCGAAGCGCTTCTCACGTCATCACTTCGCCGTCCAGGACATGGGCGAGACTCTCTATCAAATCACGGGTCGCCATCGCGTCGAACCGCTGCCCGAGCGAAAGCCGGGGTGGCTCAAGGTTCGTGCGCCCGGTGGTCCGCGATACCTCGAGCTGAAGCAGCTCATGCGGCAGCTCGATCTCCATACGGTCTGCGAGGAAGCCCGCTGTCCCAACGTTGGCGAATGCTGGGAGCACGGCACGGCGACATTCATGATCCTCGGCGACGTGTGCACCCGGAACTGCGCCTACTGCGCCGTCGCCCACGGTCGGCCGCCGAAGTACGACATCGAGGAGCCGGCGCGCGTCGCCCAGGCCATTGCCGACATGCAGCTCCGCCATGCGGTCATCACATCCGTGGACCGCGACGATCTCCCCGACTTCGGCTCGTACATCTTCGCCGAGACCATTCGGCAGATCAAACAACGGCTGCCCGACTGCTCGGTCGAGGTGCTCGTTCCCGACTTCCAGGGTGACGAAGCCGCCATCGCCGCGGTGCTCGATGCACGGCCCGACATCTACAACCACAATACCGAAACAGTCCCGCGACTGTACAAGCGGTGCAGGCCCGGCGGCCGGTACGAGCGCGTGATGCAGATATTCCGTACCGCCAAGCGGCTGGCGCCGGACATCCCCACCAAGACGGGCATCATCCTCGGCATGGGCGAGACCCTCGAGGAAGTCGAAGCGGTGATGCGCGACCTGCGCGACGTCGACGTCGACATCCTGACGCTCGGCCAGTACCTGCGTCCGTCCGACGGTCACATTCCGATCGATCGCTACGTGACGCCGGACGAGTTCCGACAGCTCCGCGACGTCGGCATGGCCATGGGGTTCCGTCACGTCGAATCCGGCCCGCTCGTCCGCTCGAGCTATCACGCCTGGGAGCAGGTCCAGGCGGCGGGAGTCTGAAACAGAGTGGAGAGTGAAGAGAGGAGAGAGGACAGAGGACGTCCTTTCCTCCCCTCTCCACTCTCCCGTCTCCTCTCTTACACGAATGCCAAAGAAGAAACAAGAATCTTCCATCGCAACGGAAACCGCTGACGACGCGGAGTTGAATCGCGATCTGCTGCGCTCGATGCTGCTTCAGCGGCGGTTCGAGGAGCGTTGCGCCGAGGCATACGCGCTCGGCAAGATCGGCGGCTTCTGCCACTTGTACATTGGACAGGAAGCGGTGAGTACCGGCTCGTTGTCCGTGCTCCGGCCCGACGACTACATCATCACGACCTATCGCGATCACGGTCAGGCGTTGGCGCGCGGCATGGAGCCGCGCGTCGTGATGGCCGAGCTGTTCGGCCGCGTCGACGGCTGCGCGCACGGCAAGGGCGGCTCGATGCACATGTTCGACAAGAATCTCAATTTTCTTGGAGGCCATGGCATCGTCGGCGCACATGTGCCACTCGCGACCGGGGTCGGGTTCGCCATCAAGTACCGCGGCGGCGATCAGGTGTGCGTCTGCTTCATGGGCGAGTCGGTGGTGAACACCGGCGCGTTTCACGAGGCGCTCAACATGGCCGGATTGTGGAAGCTGCCGGTCGTGTACGTGATCGAGAACAATCGCTACGGCATGGGCACGGCGCTCGAGCGCGCGTCGGCCATTCACGACATCTACGAGCGCGGCGCGTCGTACAACATTCCGCGCGCCGTGTGCGACGGGCAGGACGTCTTCGCCGTGCGCGCCGCGATGCAGGAGTGCGTCGACCGCGCGCGCACCGAGTCGCTCCCGACGCTGCTCGAGGTGCGCACGTACCGCTTCATGGGCCATTCGATGTCCGACGCGGTGAGCGGCACGTACCGCAGCAAGGCGGAGCTGGAGGAGCACATGAAGCGCGACCCGATCGTGCTGCTCCGCATGCACATGCACGAGCACGACGGCCTGACCGACGACGACCTGCACAAGCTCGATGAGGAGCTGAAAGCCGTTGCGCAGGACGCCTGGGATTTTGCCGACAAGAGCCCCGAACCGCCGCTCGAGGCGCTGTTCGAGGATGTGATTATCGAGTAGCCAGGGGCTAGGAACTGGAGACTAGCGGGTTGCTGGATGCTGGTGACTCGCTGGTTCCTCTCGATTCCAGGACCCGCCTACTCGTTTCGGACCAGCGGTTTCTCGACTACTAGCAACCAGCACCTAGCAACCCACTAGCACCCAGCACCTAGCCCCTAGCATCTAAATGCCGGTAATCACCTATCGCGACGCCTTGAACCAGGCCCTCCGCGAGGAAATGCAGCGCGACGACCGTGTCTTCCTCATGGGAGAGGAAGTCGCCGTCTATCAAGGCGCATACAAGGTCTCGAAAGGCCTGCTCCAGGAATTCGGCGAGATGCGCGTCGTCGACACGCCGATCACGGAGCTCGGCTTCGCCGGCGTGGGCGTCGGGTCGGCGATGGTCGGACTGAGGCCGATCATCGAGTTCATGACTTGGAACTTCGCCGTGCTCGCACTGGATCAGGTGCTGAACTCGGCCGCCAAGCTGCTCTACATGTCGGGCGGCCAGTACAACATACCGATCGTCTTCCGGGGCCCGAACGGCGCGGCGCTGCAGTTGTCGGCGCAGCATTCGCAGGCGTTCGAGTCGTGGCTCGGCCACATTCCCGGTCTCAAGGTCGTGACGCCGGGCACGCCGTATGACGCGAAGGGTCTGCTCAAGAGCGCGATTCGCGACGACAACCCGGTGTGCTTTCTCGAGGGCGAGATGCTGTACAACACCAAGGGCGAGGTGCCGGAGGAGGAGTACACGATCCCGATCGGGAAGGCCGAGCTGAAGCGCGAGGGCGAACACTGCTCGATCATCACGAACGGCAAGATGGTGCTCGTCGCCATGCAGGTGGCCGATCAGATGGCCAAGGACGGCATCCGCGTCGACGTCGTCGATCTGCGCACCGTTCGGCCGATGGATGTCGAGGCGATCAAGGCATCAGTCGAAAAGACCAACCGCGCCGTCGTCCTCGAGGAGGGGTGGGAGCTCTGTGGCATCGGCGCGCAGGTCGTGGACTACATCCAGCGCGACTGCTTCGATTCGCTCGACGCGCCGGTCGTCCGCGTGCACCAGGCGGACGTCCCGATGCCCTATGCAAAGAATCTGGAACGAGCCGCCAAGCCCGATGCCGCCAAGACGATCGCGGCGGTGCGCAAAGTCATGTACCTGGATTAGACCGGAGAGAGAATGGCTACGAAAGTGTTCATGGAAGCGCTCTCTCCAACGATGGAAGAAGGGCGTCTCGTCAAGTGGTTGAAGAACGAAGGCGACAAGATCACCAGCGGCGATCCGCTCGCCGAAGTCGAGACCGACAAGGCGATCATGGAGCTGGTCGCGCGCGGTGACGGTGTGCTTCGCAAGCGGCTGATCAACGAAGGCGAATCGCGCCCGGTCGGGCAGCTCGTGGCCGTCATTGCCGCGCCGGACGAGAACATCGATGCGCTCGTCGCCGAGGCGGGTGGCGGCGCGCCGGCGCCGGCGGCCGCCGGTGCCAAACCGCCGGCCGACGTCGTCGCCAAGTCGCAGGAGAGTGCGGGTGCCACGTCGGTGCCGCAGCGCCCGAGCGAGTCACAAGGCGAAGCCTCGGCGCCGCCGCAGCAGAAGACGGCCGGAACGCCTCCGGCGCGAGTTGAGAGTTCTCAAAATGTGCCTGCTGCCATGCCGGCGTCGGCTGGAAACGGTGGCAACGGTGGACCGGTGCGTTCGTCGCCGCTCGCTCGACGGATGGCGTCCGAGCGCGGCCTCGATCTCTCGCACATGCAGGGCTCGGGACCGGGCGGCCGCATCATCAAGCGCGACGTGGAATCGGCGGCAGCCTCCCCGCAGCGAATCGCGGCCAGCGCAGCACCGCCGCGTCCCGCCATGGCCGGCGATACGGAAGACGTGCCCCTCACGCAGATCCGGAAGACGATCGCCAAGCGGCTCGCCGAATCGATCGGCCCCATCCCGACGTTCTATCTCACCGCCGAGTTCGATCTGACGCGCGTGAGCGAGATGCGGGCGGCGATGCTCGAGCTGGGAGACGAGTACAAGGTCTCCGTCAACGATATTCTGATGAAGGCGGTCGCCACGGCGCTCGCGCAGCACCCCGAGGTCAATGCGCACTGGCTCGGCGACAAGATCCGCTATCATCGGCGCGTGCATCTCGGCATGGCGGTCGCCACGCCGGACGGGCTGATCGTGCCGGTGATCTTCGACGCCGATCAGAAGCGGATGAGCGAGATCTCGCGCGAAGCACGCGACCTGGCCAAGCGGGCGCGCGACCGCAAGCTGACGCCCGAGCAGTACACCGGGTCGACGTTCTCGATCTCGAATCTCGGGATGTTCGGCATCGACCAGTTCACGGCGATCATCAATCCGCCGGAGGTTGCGATCCTGGCGATCGGCACGGCGCAGGACGTCGTCGTGCCGGACGCGGACGGGGTCGCGGTTCGCAAGCGGATTCGCGTGACGATGAGCTGCGACCACCGGGCGGTCGACGGGGCGGTCGGCGCGGCATTCCTGCAGACGCTGCGCCGATTGATCGAAAACCCCTTGATGCTGGTTTACTAAATACGCTGACGGCCCGCCGGGTCAACCCGGCGGGTTGCGCGGGTCCCGGGTCCAGACGTTGATCACGCCGCACACGCCGCGGCCCACCCGGTCGAATTCGGGCGGGATCTCCGACACGCCGACGTACACCTCCACCGCTTCGATGTCGTCCGCGGTGAAGTCGTCGATCGTCCCGCTGTACGGCATGCCGTGCACGTACATCGTCGGCGTACACGGCCGCGTGGTCGTGCGCGTCATCAGCACGCGATAGCCCCCGCTCCGGTTCGACGGCACGAGCCGAATACCAGGCACCTCGCGGATCACGTCGATTCCCGTGCGCGCCTGCCGCCGCTCGATGTCTTTCCGCGTGATGAAGGTGCCGCCCTTGTGATCGTCGCGGCGCGTGTTGAAATCGTCGAGCCAGTGCGTGGTGACCGTATCGGCTACCGACACGGTCGGCAGCACGTGCGCCGCGATGGTCAGCGGAAAATGCCCGCGTTGCACGTGCCCGGGTTTGAGCACGGCGGTGAAGGTCGCCGGCTGAAATCCGAGCCGGCGCACGGCGAACACCACGGTGCCCGACGGCAGCCCGTACATCCGGAAGGCGCCGATGCTGTCGGTGATCGCCCGAATCTTCGCCGACGGCACCATCGTGATCTCGGCGCCGCTCACGCCCGTGCCGGCGCTGTCGGTGACGGTACCGATCAGAGTCGACGGCGGCAGCTCGCGCACCGAGCTGTCCGCTGCGGGCAGTTGGCCCGGCAGCGTCCCTCCGACTGCGGCGAATGCGGCCGTACACGCGACGAGCAGCGATGCTCGCACGACTCTCAGGCTCGCCATGTGGCCTACTCTATGGTGTGTTCCGAAATCCAGCAAGATTCGGCCCTCCATCGCACCGGTGGTTCCGGTAGCGTGCCGCTCCGAGCCCCCGGTATCTTTGAAGGTTGTCGCTCGCCAACTCACCATTTCCTGCACTCTCGGCGCTTTCCACAAATGGCTTCTTTCGACGTGATCTTCATCGGCGGTGGACCGGCCGGCTACATCGGCGCCATCCGCTGCGCGCAACTCGGGCTCTCCGTGGCGGTCGTCGAACGGGACGCCCTCGGCGGCACCTGCGTGATCTGGGGCTGCATTCCCGCCAAGGCGCTCCTCGAGTCGGCGTTCATCGCCAATCGGGTCAAGCACGCGGCCGAGTTCGGTGTGGCGGTGGGCGACGTGAAGCTCGACTACGGCGTGGCGATGAAGCGGTCGCGGAGCGTCAGCCAGCAGAACTCGAAGGGCGTCGAGTTCCTGTTCAAGAAGCACAAGATCACGTACATCAAGGGCACCGCGACGCTCGCCGGCAAGAACTCGGTCGCGGTCAAGACGAACGACGGCAAGGACGAGAAGCACGACGCAAAGAAAGCCATCGTGATCTCGACCGGTTCCCGCGTGCGCGGGCTGCCTCAGGTCGGGCTGGAGCTCAACAAGACGACGATCATCTCGTCCGACGAAGCGCTCATTCTCGAGAAGGCGCCGAAGTCCATGGCGATCGTCGGGGCCGGAGCGGTCGGGTGCGAGTTCGCCGACGTCTTCAACGCCTTCGGCACGGACGTTACGCTCATCGACGTCATGCCCAACGTGCTGCCGCTCGAGGACACGGATGCTTCCAGGGAAGTGGAGCGCGCCTTCAAGAAGCGCGGCATCACCGTGCTGACGGGCGCCAAGATCTCCGGCGTCAAGGCGGACAAGGGCTCGGTGTCGATGACCGTCGATGCCGGCGGCGAGAAGAAGCAGCTCAAGGTCGACGTCGTGCTCGTCGCGGCTGGCCGTGCGCCGGTGGTCGACAACGTCGGCCTCAAGGAAGCCGGGGTGCAGCTCACCGATCGCGGCTTCATCAAGATCAACGATCGCATGGAGACCACGGCCAAGGGCATCTACGCCATCGGCGACGTGGCCGGTCCGCCGATGCTCGCCCACAAGGGCGAGCGTGAAGGCATCGTCCTCGCCGAGCTGCTCGCCGGCAAATCGCAGCACGGCATGGATTACGGCAACATTCCGAACGCGACGTACTGCCATCCCGAGGTTGCCTCGATCGGCCTGACCGAGCAGCAGTGCAAGGAGCGGAAGCTCGATTACAAAGTCGGAAAGTTCCCCTTCTCCGCCAACGGCCGCGCCCGTACCGCCGGCGAGACCGACGGCTTCGTCAAGATCATTCGGGACTCGAAATACGGCGAGATCCTCGGCGCGCACATCGTCGGGGCGCACGCGACCGAGATGATTCACGAGCTGGTCGTGGCGCGGACGAACGAGTTCACGGTCGAGGAAGTCGATCTCGCCATTCACGCGCACCCGACGCTGTCCGAAGCCGTCGCCGAAGCGGCGCTCGACTCGTATGGCAAGGCGCTCAACGCGTGACGCGCGTGAGCGAGGGCTGAATCGACGTGAGCGCGCGTGAGCTGTGGATCGAGCGACTCGGCACGATGGCCTATGCCGAAGCGCTCGAGCTGCAGCGACAGGTGGCGCGAGCGCGCATCGACGGCTCGCTCGAGCAGGACACGCTGCTGCTCGTCGAGCATCCGCCAGTCGTGACGCTCGGACGCTCGGCAAAGGAACGCCATCTGCTCGCCAGCCCCGCGCAACTCGCGGCGCGCGGCGTCGAGCTGTTCGAGGTCGAACGCGGCGGCGACGTGACGTTCCACGGCCCCGGTCAGCTCGTCGGCTACCCGATCGTCGATCTCAAGCGACACAAACAGGACCTGCACTGGTATTTGCGCCAGGTCGAGGAAGCGCTGATCGTCGCGCTCGGGAAGGTTGGCATTTCCGCCGAGCGGAATATCGGATACACCGGCGTGTGGACGAGTGGCCGCAAGATCGCGTCGATCGGCGTGCACGCGCGCGATTGGGTCACGTGGCACGGCTTCGCGCTGAACGTATCGACGGACCTCCGCTACTTCGATTTGATGGTCCCCTGCGGCATTCAGGCCGTCACGATGACTTCGATCGATCGCGAGCTCGGCGCCGGAAAGGTCAGCATGCCGGAGATCGAACGCCTCGTCTCGGCAGCTTTCGGTCGAGTGTTCGATCTCGAGGTCCGGAACGTCACTGGCGCCGCGGTCGGCGTCGCATCGTCCGGTCAGTCGCGCCGAATCGACTTGGATCGAAGTGGGACGCGGATGTAGCGAAAACCTGCGAGCGAGGCGCGGATTGGTCCCGGCACTCCCCCACTGCGCCTTTCTCCGTCAACTCCGCAGCCCTGTTGGACTGTCGTGGCGCGAGAGCCCATCGCGCCACGCAGGCCCCAACAGGTTGGAACACCGATGACACCGATGGGACTGATTGAACGGATCAAAACCAAGTGCCTTTGAGGTGCGGCGCGACGGACTCGGTGCGCCACATCCGCGCCTCGTCGCCGTTCTAGTTTCCGTCCTCGTCTGCGTCCCCAATTCAGTCCAACCCGATTCGGCGAGACAGAGTGGGCGCGCTCGAGCGTTCCGCCGTTCCGCCGTTCCGCCGTTCCGCCGTTCCGCCGTTCCACCGTTCCGCCGTTCCACCGTTCCACCGTTCAAGCGCTAACCCCGAACGCGCCCCGAACCTATATTGTCCGCCATGGCGGATTCCCAGTTCCCGGCGGGGCCGACGCTCCTCTATCCGGCCCGTGAGCGCGTCGTCACGGAGTCGCCGCGCGACTTCACCGCGGAGCTGAACGCCGAGCAGGCTGCCGCGGCGCGACATGTCGACGGCCCGCTGCTCATCATCGCCGGTGCCGGAACGGGCAAGACGCGCACGCTCGTCTACCGGGTGGCGCATCTCATCGACCGCGGCGTTCGCCCCGAGCGCATTCTGCTGCTCACCTTCACGCGCCGCGCCGCCCACGAGATGCTGACGCGGGCGGAGCGGCTCGTCGGCTCGGCGTCCACGCGCGTCAACGGCGGAACGTTCCACGCCACCGGTCATCGCCTGCTGCGGCAGTTCGGCCCGGAAGCCGGTCTCGCGCGCGACTTCTCGATCATGGATCAGGGCGACGCCGAGGATTTGATGCAGCTCGCCCGCGGCGCGCTCGGCTACGGCAAACAGGAAAAGCGTTTCCCGAAAAAGGAGACGCTGCACTACATCTACTCGCGCCATCTCAACACCGAGCGCGCCATCGAGGAAATCCTCGAGGCCGAGTATCCGCAGTTCGTTGAGTTCACGGCGGACATCGTGCGGATCTTCGCCGAGTACACGAGCCGGAAGGGCGAGCGCAATCTCGTCGACTACGACGACCTGCTGCTGTTCTGGGCGCTGATGCTCGAACAGTCGAACGCGATCGCCGATCGCATCGCCGGCGCGTACGATCATATCCTCGTCGACGAATATCAGGATACGAATCTGCTCCAGGCGCGCATCCTGCGCGGCATGTGTCGCACGCACCGGAACATCACCGTCGTGGGCGACGATGCGCAGAGCGTGTACTCGTTCCGCGGCGCAAGCTTCCGGAACATCCTCGACTTTCCGAAGCAGTTCTCGCCGGCGCAAATCGTCACGCTCGAGCAGAATTACCGGTCGACGCAGCCGATCCTCGACGCGACGAACACCCTCATCTCGCGCGCGCTCGAGCGGTTCAGCAAGCAGCTCTGGACGCAACGCACCGCGACCGAGGCGCCGTGGCTCGTGACGACGCGCGACGAGCAGCAGCAGACCCGGTTCGTCGTCGATCGCATTCTCGAGCTGCACGAGGAAGGCACGCCGCTGCACGAGATCGCCGTGCTCGTCCGCGCCGGCTACATGTCCGCCGATCTCGAGATCGAGCTGACGAACCGTAACATCCCATTCGAGAAGTGGGGCGGCCTCAAGTTCCTCGAGGCGGCGCACGTGAAGGACGTGCTGGCATTCCTCCGCGTATTGGAGAATCCTCGCGACGAGGTGAGCTGGTATCGCATTCTCATGCTGATGCCCGGGATCGGCGACGTCACGGCGCGCGCGGTGATGCAGTCGATGGCAGAAAGATCGTGGGACCCCGACGCGTTCTCGCACTTCATGCCGCCGCCGCGCGCCCGCGACGCGCACCGCGCGCTGGCTGGACTGCTGCGCGAGCTCCGTGCGTCGCATGCGGACGAGCCGAACGTCGGCGAAGACATCGACCGGATCCGCGCGCTCTACGACGCCGTGCTCGCCGAACGCTACGATCGTTCGGAGCCGCGCCTCGCCGACCTCGATCAGCTGCGCACGATCGCGTCCGGGTATCCCGGCCGCGCCGCGTTTCTCGCGGCACTCGCCCTCGAGCCGCCGTCGAACACGCAGGATCTCGCCGGGGGCTCCGAGTCGGACGACGACGCGCTCGTCATCAGCACCGTGCACAGCGCCAAGGGCAAGGAGTGGGACGCCGTCTTCGTGATCTGGGCGGTCGACGGCTGGTTCCCGTCCTCACGCTCACTCGG
>Ga0207660_10000631_pt1 | contig 23672 bp, 21 predicted proteins | sample KBSC73BmetaG_FD_184335 | JGI IMG/M metagenome (GOLD analysis project Ga0207660, IMG submission 184335) | Corn rhizosphere microbial communities from Kellogg Biological Station, Michigan, USA - KBS C7-3B metaG (SPAdes) (version 2) | ecosystem: Host-associated > Plants > Roots > Rhizosphere ... | reverse complement strand
AGAGCACGGCACTCATAATGCCGGGGTCGTGGGTTCGAGTCCCACCCCTGCTATTTCGAGGAGAAACACACCGCGCCCGCGCTCACCATCGAGAGCGGGGGCGTTTGCAGTGTGGTCCACTCGGCCGCACCCGACGCGCACGCGTGCCGACGCGACGCGCGCCTGTGCACCTCCGACGCGCATCTGCGCACCTCCGACGCGCATCTGCGCACGCACGCCGGTCTCGTGGTCAGACGACCGCGATGCCCGTGCACCGCCGATGCCCAGCCGTGCACCCTCGACGCCCTCATGGTCGGTCGACTGCGATGTGTGTACACGCGCGACACTCGGCGGTACACCTCCGACGACCGCGACGTGAGATCATGCCGACCGCCGTGCACCTGCGACGCCCACGACGTCAGACGACTCCGCTCGCCGTACATCTCCGGCGCACACGTGCTCAGACGAGCGCGTTCGCCGTATCTGCAGCACGCCCAGCTGTATTCGCGCGACGCCCAGCCGTATCCGCGCGTTTCGCGCGTGGCAAGACGACTCCGACACGCGTACACGCGCGTTTCGCGCGCGGCGAGACGACTCCGACGCGCGTATCCGCCCGTTTCCCGCGCGGTGAGACGACTCCGACGCGCGTATCCGCCCGTTTCCCGCGCGGTGAGATGACTCCGATCTCCGTATCCGCGCGTTGCCGCGCGTTGCCGCGCCCCCTCAGGCGAGCGGCGGCGAGTCCGTCGAGAGCGACGCCGACGGTGTGTCGGGCAACAGTACTTCGCGCAGCCGCTCGATCGGCGCCACGTAGTACGGATTCTCGCGGATTCGCCGGTTGTGAATGATGTACGGGTGCGTCGACAGAATCTCCATCATCATCCGGCCGCTGATCTCGTTGATGTCGTACACGCAGAGCAGCGTGCAGTCGTAGCTCGGGACCAGAAAGTTCACCCGGGACTCGTACTCCATGAGCTCCTCGGTGCCGGCGTGGCCGCGCGTCGCCCAATCCATCACGCCCGACGTGCGGACGCGGTGGCCGCGGTGCCGCGCATCCGCGAGCGCGCCGTGCAGCAGCTCGTACATCCGCTCGGCGCCGAACCGCCCGCCCTTGGTGTAGGTCTCCTCGGACCGCAACACCTGGAGCCGTCCGCCGGTCGTCGCCTGATCGACATCGATTCCGTGCGCCTGGATCCGCGTCCGATGGTCCTTCTCGCGTTCGGCATCGACGATCGTGATGACCTCTTCGTCGAGCTCGATCCCTTCCCGATAGTACGGCGCCAGGATGTCGTACTCCTCGACCCGGGAATCAAAGAACGCGCAAATGTGGCCGGGCTCCTCGAGCGCACGGCCGCACAACGTGACAGTCCGCGGACCGGACATGACAGCAACCCCCTGGCGTGTGTAGCCATGTGAAGTTGCAAATCCGGGACCGGCTCCCGTCATGATCGGCTCGGCACCTTCTCCGCCGACGAGTGACGCGATACGCGGACGGTTACCGCGCCGTGTCGGAATCGATGAAACGGTAGAGCAGCTCCTTGTCGCGCACCATGCCGAAAACCTCACGCGCAATCCGCTCCTGCGTCGCGGGATCGTGCTCGACCTTGGCCTCGTACGCGGCGAGCGAGTCGACCACGCGGTGCAGCGAATCGATCGTGCGCACGAGCTGCGCCTTCGTGCGGCGCTGCCGGATGAGATCACCCGTGCTGAATTCGCCTCCCTCCACGGCGAACACCGCCACGGCGACCGCGGCGAGAACGACCGCGGCGCGGGTGAGCAGCGCGCGACGCCGATCAGAGCCCGTAGAGCGCGCCACCCGGAAACTCCGCGGTTGCGCCCAACTGCTCCTCGATGCGGAGCAACTGGTTGTACTTGGCGATTCGATCGGTGCGGCTCGCCGATCCGGTCTTGATCTGTCCCGCGCCGGTGGCGACCGCGAGATCGGCGATGAACGTATCCTCCGTCTCGCCCGAGCGATGCGAGATCACCGAGAGATAGCCGGCCGCGCGCGCCATCTCGATCGTCTCGAGCGTTTCGCTCAGCGTGCCAATCTGATTCACCTTGATCAGGATGGCGTTGCCGACGCCGCTCTCGATGCCGCGGGCGAGCCGTTCGGTGTTCGTGACGAAGATGTCGTCACCGACGAGCTGACAGCGCTCGCCGACGGCCGCGGTCAATTTCGCCCAGCCATCCCAGTCGTCTTCGGCCAAACCGTCCTCGATCGATACGATCGGGTATTCGTCGAGCCACGTCGTGTACAGCTCGATCATGGCATCGGCATCGCGGCGGCCGGCGCCGCTCTTCTTGAAGGTGTACACGCCGTCGGCGTACAGCTCGCTCGCCGCCGGGTCGAGCGCGATGGCGATCTCCTTGCCCGCCGCGTAGCCGGCGGCGTCGATCGCCTCGAGCAGCATCTTGATCGCTTCCTCGTCGTCCTTGAGATCCGGCGCGAAGCCGCCTTCGTCGCCGACGCCGGTGCTGAGCTTGCGCGAGCTGAGCACTTTCTTCAGCGCGTGAAACACCTCCGCCCCCATGCACAACGCGTCGGCGAACGTCTCGGCGCCGATCGGCACGATCATGAATTCCTGAAGATCGACGGTGTTCGCCGCGTGAGCGCCGCCGTTGAGCACGTTCATCATGGGAACCGGCATGACGCGCGCGAGCGGACCGCCGAGGTACCGGTACAGCGGCAGCTTGATGGATTGCGCGGCGGCGCGCGCCGCGGCGAGCGAGACCGCGAGAATGGCGTTCGCGCCCAGGCTCGATTTGTTCGGCGTGCCATCGAGCTCGATCATCGCCGTGTCGATTCCGAGCTGGTCCGTCACCTCGTGGCCGGTCAGTGCCGGCGCGATCGTCTCCTCGATGTTCTGCGCGGCGCGTTGAACGCCCTTGCCGCCGTAGCGATGCGTATCGCCGTCCCGCAGCTCGACCGCCTCGTGCTCGCCCGTGCTCGCACCGCTCGGCACGGCGGCGCGTCCCATGATGCCGCTCGAGAGAATGACGTCGGCTTCGACCGTGGGATTGCCGCGGCTATCGAGAATCTCCCGGGCCTTGATCTGGGAAATGGTGTCCATGCGAGTCGATCGATTCCTGTGACTGGTGACGAAAGTCGGTGGTGCCCTGAACGGTAACGGAGCCTAGGCGCCCTCCGCCACCGGATGCTCCGACGTATACACGCCGTAGTCGCTGCGCAGCGCGTCGGCCATCGCCGTCCACACCACGGACATCAACTCGGTACGATGCTCGTAGTCATACCCGGTCGTGGGGATCGGCTCGAGGAAGTGCAGCTCGACCACGCCCGGCCGAATGCGGAACGAGCCTTTGGGCATGATCTCCCGCGCACCGTAGACGATCGTCGGCACGACCGGACACTGCGATGCGATCGCCAGCACGAAGGGACCCTTCTTGAACGGACGCAGATGATAATCGTGGCCGCGCGTGCCCTCCGGACAGACGATTACCGCCCGCCCGCGCTGCACCTCGGCTGCCGCGACTTTATAGGATTCGAATGCCGCCTTGCGATTGTCGCGGTCGAGAAAGACGACGCCCACGCATTCCGCGGCGAAGCCGAACAGCGGAATGCGCCGCAGCTCGGCTTTGGCGATGAAGCTGCACCACGGCACCTCCGAAGCGAGCGCGAAGATGTCGAACCAGCTCACGTGGTTGGCGATGAACACGGCGCCGCGGTCGTGGTACATGCGCTCGCCATTCAGCACACGTACACGCATGCCGGCAGCGCGGCTGATCGCTCGCGCCCAACGATGCACGCACCACGCGTAGATCGAGTGCGGCCCGTGCGGCACGCGGAACAGCCGTGCGACCATCACCACCGGCCCGAGCACCAGGGTCACGATCATGGCCGTGAGCAGCGCGAGCAGACTTCGCATCAGGCGGAAAAGTGATCGTGGCCCACGGCCGCCGCAACGCTGCGACCGCCCACCGTCACGCCGGGCGCACCCGCGCGCGCCGCACCGATCTCGGTGAGCGGCAACGCGAAGCGGCGCTCGAATTCGACGCCGTCAACCGGAGCCGGCGTCGTGACGACAATCTCGTACTCCTCGCCGCTGTGCTGCGCCGCGTCGCGATCGACGCCCGCGACGCATGGAATGCGCTCGGGATCGAGCGCGATCTCGACGCCGCTGGCGATCGCCAGATGGCGCAGATCGGCGAGCAATCCGTCCGAAATGTCGATGCACGCGCTCGCGCCGTTGGCCGCGAGCCACCGCGCCTCGTCCAGCCGCGGAACGGGATGCACAAATCGCTCGCGATGCGGGCCAGCGTCGTCACCACCACGCAGTCTCCGCAGCACGTCGCCCGGCCCGCCGAGCCGGCCGGTGACGTACACGCGATCGCCGGCGGTCGCTCCAGAACGTCGCAGCGGCGCGAATGCCGATCCGAGCACGGTCGTGGTGATCGACAGCTCGCCGCCGGCGCTGAGATTTCCGCCCAGGACGCGCGTGTGCGCGACGTCGACGGCGTCGCCGATGCCGTCCGCCATTGACAGCACATCGTCTCGCCACGCCTCGGGGACGGTCAGCGCGACGAGCACGCCGATCGGCCGCGCTGCCATCGCCGCCAGATCGCTCAGCGCCGCGGCGGCAGCGCGATAACCAAGCTCGCGCGGCGTCAGCCAATCGCGCAGAAAGTGGCGCCGCTCAACGACGCTATCGATGCTCGCGACGAGCGATTCGCCGCGCGGAACATCGGCGATCGCCGCGTCGTCGCCGATGCCGGTTGCACGCGCACCGAGGCGCGCGAGGATCTCCCGGATCATGTCGAACTCGGCGCCGGGGCCCAGCGGCGTGTCGAGGCTCACGCGCCCGAACCGGCCAACGGTAATTCAGCCAGTAGCGGATAGCGCAACGGCCGATCGTCGAGCAGCCAACTGCCGCGCAATTCCTCGAGAATGTCCTCGAGCGCCACGCCGCGCACACCGCCGGCGGACGGCACGCGCTCCGCTGCGCGTCCGTGCACCCACGCGCCTGCTGCTCCGGCGATGACCGGATCGCCGATCTGCGCGAGCAGCGTTCCGGCGATTCCGCTCAGCACGTCGCCGCTGCCGGCGGTCGCCAGCGCTGCCGTGCCGGTGGCACTGACGAAGCGTGCGCCGTCCGGGGCGCTGATCACCGTCGGCACGCCTTTCAGCAGCACCGCCGCACCGAGCGTCGACGCCAGCTCTGCGCCAATGTCGAATCGCTCATCGAGCACGCGGTCCACCGGCACGCCAGCCAGTCGGGAAAACTCGACCGGGTGCGGCGTGACCACCGCGGGCCTGCCGCCAAGTGCGGCGCCGAGCTCGCGCGCACGCTTCTCGAACAGCGTCAGCGCGTCGGCGTCGAGGAGCATCGGGCCGCGCCAACATGCCAGCACGCGTTCGAGCACTGCCCGACTCTGATCGTCCCGCCCCAGTCCGGGTCCGATCACCACGGCGTCCGCCCACGTTCCGATCGTGTGATCCACCGCCGCATCGTCGTGCGGCCATTCGGCGGCAAGCGCGTACGGCTCCGCTTCTTGAACGATCGGCAGCGTGTCGGATGCGACGACGAGCTTGACCATGCCGATGCCGCTGCGCAGCGCCGCGCGCGCGGCAAGCATCGCGGCGCCGGCCATGCCGCGCGCGCCGCCGACGATCGCCAGCTTCTTTCGAATTCCCTTATTCGCGTCCGTCGGTATGCGCGGCAGCTGCGCCGCGACCCACGACTCGTCGACCAGGCGTGGTGCGGCGTCGTTGAGCTCTGCATGCCTGCCGAGTCCGATGTCGAGTACGACGATCGCGCCGCAACGTTCGCGCTGCACGAGGTGCCCGCGCTTGAGGGTGCCGAATGTCACGCTGAGATCGGCGTCGACTGCGTCGTCGGCGGCGGCGCCGGTGGATGCGTCGACGCCCGTCGGCACATCGAGCGCGATGACGACGCCGCCGCGTTGCCGCGATGCGCGAATTGCCGCCACGGCACGCGCAATCTCACCACGCGGCGCTCCCGTCGAGCCGGTGCCAAGCAGTCCGTCGACGATCAGCATCTCGCCACGATCGTCGAGACGGCGTGCCGCCGCTTCGTCGTGATCGTTCAGCTGTTCGAAGGCCAGCGCGCGCTCGGCGCACGCGTCAGGGGTTTTCGCCGGGACTGGCTCGATCACGCGAACGCGAACGCCGGACGTCGTGAGCGCGCGAGCCACGACCCAGGCGTCGCCGCCGTTGTTGCCCGGCCCGGCGTACACCGCGACACCGCCGGCGAGGCGGTCGTGATAGCGCAGCGCGATCTCCGCCGCGGCCGCGGCACCGGCGCGCTGCATGAGCGCTCGCGATGGCACGCCCGCCGCGATTGCCGACGCGTCGCGCGCCGCCGACTCTGCACTGGTGACGACGCGAACGAGGGAACGCACGCTGGTCGTGGGTACTCGGTTACTTCTGCGAGATCCCGACGGTGCGGCCGTAGCTCAGTTCGCCGTTATCGATGCGAAGGTTGAATCCGCAGTCGGGATTGCTGCATGCCCACGCCTTGTACGTGATCGGCGCGCCATCGCGGCCGTAGTCGCTGAGCGGAAGCAGCGTTCCAGCCTGGCACTTTCGGCAGGCGGGAAATTCGATCGGTTTTTCCATCCCCATTCCTCCCATCACCACGTCGACGAACGTTCGCCGGCGTCGCTAGACGTTGAGCGCCCCACACCAGGGATATTCCCGCGCGAAGGCCGTCTCGAAGTCGAAGACGTCCACGAACTCCTCGCGGGTGTCAGTGGGCTGACTCATGAGCAGCCCAAGATCGACGAGCGTGAACACGACGGCGCCGATGTCCGCGCTGCTGCGTACGCCCCAGTGCTCGAGCACCAGACCCGCCATGACGCCGAATCGCTCGAGGGCCAGGTCGCGACACGCCAGGGCGAGCTCGCGGCCGCTGATGTGCCGGCGCTCCTCCATCCGGTGCTGGCAGTACTCGAGGGCGGCGAGCACGAAAAGGTAGGCGTGCTCGTCGAACCGCGGTTCGCGGAGGCGAATCCGGTCCATGATCCCATCGCGAAATGCCAGTTCTGCCACTGCGCTCCTCGTTCCTGCCGTTGAAATGAAGCCGGCGAACGGACGCGCGTTCGCCGACGAAGTGAAAATGACCCCGGCGCAGCCCCGCCACAACTCCCCCGGCCGCCCGGCGAGCAGGCGAAGTCCCGTACAAAGGGGTAGATTATCCGGGGTTCGACCGACTTCCACCTTTGCCTCTTCGCCGATGCCGAGTGCCTCCAAGTACGACGTAGCGATCACCGCCGCCGACTTCGATGCGCTGGCCGTGGCGGAACTCAAGCGCCGATTGACGCCGCGGCTCGCCCGCGGCGTTCACGTATCACTGCCCACCGGCGACGAACCTCGCTCCGCGGCCGAGACCGCGGCCGCGCGCAAGGCGATCGAGAAGGACGCGCGCGTCGTCGTCGTGCTCTTCCAGCGGCTGTGGGGCGCAACGCCGGCCAGTGCGATTGAAGCCGAAGCGCTCCGCGCGCGGATCGGCAAGGTGAAGCACAAGGATGTGCTGATCGTGCCGGTCGACAACTCGCCGATTCCGAGTTGGCTCAAGGGTGTTCCGGTGCGTGCGACGAACGGTCCGGCGAGCAGTGTGGTCGTGGACGCGATCGTCGACGCGGTTGCCGCGGCCGGCGGCGCGCCAAAGCGCCTCACCGATGCGGCCCGCGCCGAGCATCACGCCGAAGACGAACGGCGCGCGCAGGCGCGCGTGTCGTTCCTGTCGTCGCAGCGTGCGCTGACGCTGATCAACCGCGAGCTCGACTCGCTGTCGGCCGCGGTGCTCCGGCTGTGTCAGACGCCGGGCACGCTGCCCGAGGGCGTCGAGCTGCTCGCTCGACGCACGCCCGATCGGTACACCGTGCAGATTGGGCCGGTCGGTCTGAGCTTCTCCTGGATTCGTGGCCGCTCGAGCTCGATCGCCGAAGGCCAACTGCTCGTGATCGAGTGGAGCGGACAGCTCGGCGAACAGCAGATCGCGTCGGAGACGGCGATGCCGGCGTTCGAGCACGTGCTGCAGCCGCACGCGACGAGCCCCGAGGATTGGTCGTGGCGCCGGTCGGACCTCGATCTCTGCTGCTACACGAGCAAGGATCTGGCGGCGCAGTGCGTGACGTCGGCGGCGCGCCGATTGGGATCAGGCGCCGAAGCAGAGCGCCCGGCACCGGCGCGGAAAGCGGCGTCGGCGTGAACGGATGAACGGTGGAACGGATGAACGGTGGAACGGATGAACGGTGGAACGGATGAACGGTAACTGCCGAGATCTGAGATCTCAGGCCTGAGTTCTCAGCCGTTCCACCGTTCCACCGTTCCACCGTTCCACCGTTCCACCGTTCCACCGTTCATCCGTATAGCGGAAATCGCTTCGTCAGCGCACGCACTTCGCTGCGCACCGCCGCGGCTACTCCGGCATTCTCGGGCGCCGACAGGACACGATCGATCAGCGCCGCGATCTGCTTCATCTCGTCCGCACCCATGCCGCGCGTCGTCACCGCCGACGTGCCGATCCGAACGCCGCTCGTGACGAACGGCGACTGCGTTTCCTTCGGCACCGTGTTCTTGTTGACGGTGATCGCCGCGGCATCGAGCGCGATCTGCGCCACCTTGCCCGTGAGTCCGCGGTTGCGCAGATCGACGAGCATGAGATGGTTGTCCGTTCCGCCGGACACGATCTGAAAACCGTGTGAGCCGAGTGCGGCGGCGAGCGCGCGCGCGTTGTCGATCACGCGCTGCGCGTAAACCTTGAACGACGGCTCGAGCGCTTCCTTGAAGCAGACCGCCTTTGCGGCGATCACGTGCTCGAGCGGGCCGCCCTGGGTGCCGGGAAACACGGCTTTGTCGATCGCCTTTGCGTGGGCGGCCGTGCAGAGAATCAGGCCACCGCGCGGCCCGCGCAGGGTCTTGTGCGTCGTGGTCGTGACGACGTCGGCGTGCGGCACCGGCGACGGATATACGCCCGCGGCAACGAGGCCGGCGAAATGCGCCATGTCGACCATGAACACCGCGCCGATCTCGCGCGCGATCTCGGCGAACGCCGCGAAGTCGACCACGCGTGAGTACGCACTGTATCCGGCGAGAACCAGTTTGGGCCGATGCTCGCGCGCCTTGTGCCGCATGTCGTCGTAGTCGATCAGGCCTTCGTCGGTGACGCCGTACGAGATCGCGTGGAACAGTTGTCCGGAGAAATTGACCGGCGATCCGTGGGTGAGATGGCCGCCGTTCGACAGATCCATGCCGAGGAACGTGTCGCCGGGATGTAGAAACGTGGTCATCGCGGCGTAGTTCGCCTGCGCGCCCGAGTGCGGCTGCACGTTGGCGTGCTCCGCGCCGAACAGCTGCTTCGCGCGATCGATCGCCAATTGCTCGACGCGGTCGACGACCTCGCAGCCGCCATAATACCGCTTGCCGGGCAAACCTTCGGCGTACTTGTTCGTCAGCGGCGATCCCATGGCCTCGAGCACGGCCGGCGACACGAAGTTCTCGCTGGCGATCAGCTCGAGGCCGTCGCGCTGGCGCGCGATCTCCTCGTCGATGAGCGACGCGATGTCGGGATCGACGTCGCGGAGCGCCCGGCCGGGCGAACACAGAGGATATTTCGTCCAATCCGTCATGACGGCGATTCCTGTTCTGCCTTTTCAATCTTCTCGACACGACGGGCGTGTCGCCCGCCGGCAAATTCCGTGTCCAGCCAGGTCGTGAGAATCTCCAGCCCCTGCTCCGGCGAAACAAATCGCGCCGGGAGCACGAGCACGTTCGCGTCGTTGTGCTCGCGCGCCAGCCGCGCGACCTCCGCGTTCCACGCGACCGCGGCGCGCACGTGGGGGTACCGGTTGGCCGTGTAGCTCATGCCCAGACCCGTGCCACACAACAGCACGCCGCGCTCCACGTCGCCGCGCGATACGCGTTCGGCGAGCGGGTGCGCATAGTCGGGGTAGTCCGTCGACGCCTCGTTGTTCGTGCCGAGGTCCTCGACGTCGTACCCACGCTCGCGCAAAGCCTGCTCGAGCTGCTCCTTGAGCTCGAAGCCGGCGTGATCGGAGGCGATGAGGACTTTAGACATTAGCAACTAGGAACTAGGGACCGGTGGGCTGCTGGCGACTGGGTGCTAGATGGCGAATCGCGGCGACCAGCAACTAGCTGCTAGTTACCCTCACTTATTCGGCCACTGCGGCCAGGTCCGCACCATCGACCCGACCGTGTTGATGCGCTGCTCGGCGAGGCGATCGGCGGCGAGATACGTCGGGATCTTCTCGTCCTCGGCGATCGCGAACACCTTGAGCACGGTATCGTAGATCTCGTCGGCCTTGCGGAACGACCGCTCGGAGGTCCAGTCTGCCAGCTCGCCGTACACGTTGATCACGCCGCCCGCATTGGCGACATAGTCCGGGGTGTAGAGAATGTTGCGCCTGACGAGCGCGTCGCCGTGACGCTCCTCGAGCAGCTGATTGTTCGCCGCGCCCGACACGATCTCCACCTTGAGCCGCGGAATCGTGGCGTCGTTGATGATCGCACCGAGCGCGCACGGCGCGAAGATGTCCGCCTGCACGCCGTAGATCTCGTCGGAATCCACGGCGCGCGCACCGAGCTCGTTGACGACGCGCTGCACACGATCGGAGTCGATGTCCGTCACGATCAGCTTCGCGCCCGCCTCGTGCAGCTCCTTGGACAGGTAGTAGCCGACGTGTCCGCACCCCTGCACCGCGACGGTCCGCGTGCTCAGATCGTCCGAGCCCCAGCGCACTTTCGCCGACGCCTGGATGGCGCGGAACACGCCGTGCGCCGTGACGGGGGATGGATCGCCGGAGCGTCCGGCGAGTCCGCTCACGTAATCCGTCTCCATGTGCACGTAGTCCATGTCGGCCGTGCTCGTGCCGACGTCTTCCGCGGTGATGTAGCGGCCGCCGAGGCTCTCCACGAATCGGCCGTGCGCGCGAAAGATCATTTCGCGATCGGCGGTCTTGTTGTCGCCGATGATGACCGACTTGCCGCCGCCGAGGTTCAGGCCCGCAACGGCGTTCTTGTACGTCATGCCGCGGGCGAGGCGCAGCGCGTCGACGATCGCCTCCTCGTCGCTGGCGTAGTTCCAGAACCGGGTGCCGCCCAGCGCCGGACCGAGCGTGGTGCTGTGTACGGCGATGATGCCGCGGTAGCCGGCGGCGCTGTCCTGACAGAGCACGAGCTGTTCGTGCCCCATGTCGGCGATCGTGTCGAAGAGCTTCATATCGGACGAAGAGGGTTGGGCAGGTGAATTGACGAAATGCTGATGGACGCGATCAATGCGAGTACAGCTCGCGCGCGATCACGATGCGCTGGATCTCCGACGTGCCTTCGTAGATCTCGGTGACCTTGGCGTCGCGGAACAGCCGCTCCACCGGATAGTCCTTGATGTAGCCGTAGCCGCCGAAGATCTGGATGGCTTGCGTCGTCACCCACATCGCCGTTTCGCTGGCGAGGAGCTTGGCCATCGCGCTGAACTGTCGAATCTTTTCGCCGCGATCCTTGGCGCGTGCGGCGAGGTGGAGCAGCGCGCGCGACGACGCGACGCGCGTCGCCATGTCGGCGAGCTTGAACTGGATCGCCTGGAATTCCTTGATCGGCCGACCGAACTGCTTGCGCTCGGCGGCGTAGCTGGCCGCCTGCCGGAGCGCCGCCTCGGCGATGCCAACCGACTGCGCCGCGATCCCGAGTCGCCCGTTGTCGAGCGATTGCATCGCGTAGATGAAGCCACTGCCGACGTGGCCGAGCAGCCGGTCCGCCGGAATCCGCATGTCGGAAAAGTGGAGCTGCACCGTCGGCGATGCGCGCAGTCCCATCTTGTCTTCCTTCTTGCCGACGGAGAAGCCGGGCAGATCGGGCGTGATGATGAACGCGCTGATGCCGCGCGCCCCGCGGCGATCATCCGGCGTATCGGTGCGCGCCATGGCGATGATCACCTCGCCCTTGGTGCCGCTCGACACCCATGCCTTGGTTCCGTTCAACACCCAGCAATCGCCGTCGAGCACCGCCTGCGTCCGCAGCGAGGCGGCGTCCGAGCCGGCCTCGGGTTCCGAAAGCGCGAAGGCTCCGAGCAGCTCGCCGCGTGCCATCGGCTTCAGAAAACGCTCCTTCTGCTCCTCGGTTCCCCACCGAAGCAGCATTTGCGTCGGCAGCGAGTTGTGGACGCTGAGCATCACGGCCACGGACGCGTCGACCGTCGCGATCTCCTCGAGCGCGATGAGATAGGTCAGCGTGTCGAGGCCGAGACCGTCGTACTGCTCGGGAATCATCATGCCGAGGAATCCCAGCTCGCCGAGCTTCTGCACGAGCGACGGCTCGAAGTGCGCATCGCGGTCCCATGCGGCGCTGTACGGTGCGATCTCCCGCGCAGCGAACTCGCGCGCGAGATGCTGAATTTCCTGCTGCTCTTCGGTGAGCGGCGTCAGCGCCCAGGCCATTCGCGCTCGCGCTCAGTAGGCGTAGAAGCCGCGCTTCGTCTTCCGGCCGAGCCAGCCGGCGGCGACGTATTTGCGCAGCAGCGGACATGGCCGGTACTTCGGATCACCCAGGCCGTCGTGCAGCACCTCGAGTATCGCCTGACACGTGTCGAGGCCGATCAGATCGGCGAGCGCCAGCGGACCCATGGGATGATTCATCCCGAGCTTCATCACCGTGTCGATCGCCTCGGCCGTACCCACGCCTTCCATGAGACAGTAGATCGCCTCGTTGATCATCGGCATGAGAATGCGATTGGCAACGAAGCCGGGATAATCCTGTACTTCGACCGGCGTCTTGCCCACGGCCTTCGCCAGCTCGACCACGCGCCGCGTGGTGTCGTCGGACGTCGCGAGACCGCGGATGATCTCGACGAGCTGCATGACCGGCACCGGATTCATGAAGTGCATGCCGATCACGCGATCCGGCCGCTTCGTGCGCGCCGCGATCTCGGTAATCGAGATCGAGCTGGTGTTCGTGGCCAGGATCACGCCCGGCGAGGCGACGCCGTCGAGGTCCGAAAAGATCTTGAATTTGAGATCCCTGTTCTCGGTCGCCGCCTCGATGACGAGGGTGGCGCCGGCGGCAGCCTCGAGCCGGGACTCGGTCGTGACGCGGCCGAGAATCGTCTCCTTGTCCTGGGCCTGGAGCGTTCCCTTCTTGATCTGCCGGTCCAGATTCGCCGCGATCGTGTCGCGACCACGCTGCAGCGCGTCGGCGGACACGTCGATCATCGTCACGTCGAACCCGCTCTGCGCGAACACGTGGGCGATGCCATTGCCCATCTGTCCCGCGCCGATCACGGCCACTCGTTCGGCCATCGTTCTAAGTCTCCTCGCGTCGCGATTGCCGCCCGCGCCGCCCGAAAAGGTATGCGATACCCACAATCAACCCGATGCCGGCCGGCACACCACCCTCAGGTCCCCAGACCCCACCCGTCGCCCAAGCCGGCCCCGCATCAACATAACGGTACAGCGGCGAATCCAGCGGAATTCCGCTCACCGCGGTGTGAAACAGAACGGCCATCGTCCAGTTCCAGGCGAAATGGGCCATCCACGCGGCGTACAGGCTGCGCGTCACATACACAATGCCACCGAGAAAGAATCCAGCGAGTGTCACCGTCGCGATCGACTCCGCCGTGACGCCGGCGTTGGCCAGGTGCATCGCGCCGAAGACGATGCTCGTCGCCGCGATCGCCCACGTCCATCCCCATGTCTCGCGCAGCACCGAGAGCACGTAGCCGCGCGTCACCAGCTCTTCGGTCAGCGCGGCGGGCAGAAGAAACAGCGACACGCGCACCGCGGCGCCGATCCACGAACCGGCCGGTCCGCTCGTCTCCCGCAGCCAGTGGCCGGAGACCAATGCGAGAATCGGCAGCGCGATCGCGCATCCGCCTATCGCAAATCCAAACGCGAGGAGCCGCAGTCGCGCGGCACCGGCATTCAGCCAGACGTCGGACCACGGACGCTTGTCGATCAGCCGCAGCGACACCGCCGTGCCGGCGAGCAGGCCTGCGCTCTCGATCCAGCTCTCCGTCGTCAGACCGCGCAGACCGAGGACGCCGAACATCCCCTCGACAATCGGCCCGACGATGGACGCCGCGACCAGCGTGCACACGACGGACGCCGCCACGAACACGAGTAGTCGCCACAGCGGCCGGAGTGCGCCGAATTCGGAATAGAAGAATTGTCGCGCGGTCAACCGTGTTGGCGGATGATTCTCGGCCCGCTGATCGCCGCGGCAACGAACGCCTTGACCAGATCGAGCGCCGCGAACGGCGTGACGCCCTGCGCGATCGCGATTACGACGCTGCCGTCGAGAATCGTGAGCTGCGCGATGCCGCCGGCGTAGATCACCGCCATGCCCAGCGTCGCAGCGACCCAGCGGCCGCCGAGCGTGTGCACGCGGCGTCCAACGAGGCCCGCGACGAGCGCGGCGACCGGATAGGCAATGAGGTACCCGCCCGTGGGACCGAAAAAGCGCGCAATGCCGGGTGCGCCCAACGGCGTGAACACCGGCAGCCCGGAGGCGCCGGCCGCGAGGTACAGCACCATGCTGGCAACGCCGGCCGCCGGTCCGAGCCACAGGCCGGCGAGAACGACGAGCATCGGCTGGAGCGTGATCGGCACCGGTGTGAACGGCAGCGGGATCGCGATCTGCGACGCGGCGGCAACCGCCGCCGCGAAACCGACGATCCCGACGTAGGTGAGCCGAGCCGTCGGGGCGCCGGCGAGGGTCTGTTTGAGAGTCGTCATATCAGTTTACTCGGGTGACGCTCAGCGCGACGGCGTCGCCGCCGCCGAGACACAGTGTGGCGAGGCCGCGACTCGCCTTGCGGTCCGCGAGCGCGTGGAGCAACGTGGTCAGCACCCGGGCGCCGCTGGCGCCGATCGGATGGCCCAGCGCAATGGCGCCGCCGTTGACGTTGACCCGGTTCCAGTCCCAGCCGAGCTGCTGCCCGTCGGCGATCGCCTGGGACGCAAAGGCCTCGTTCGCCTCGATGAGATCGTAGTCGCTGATCGCGGTGCCGCTCTTCTTCATCAGATTCTGCACGGCGAGAATCGGCGCGAAGAAGAGATCGCGCGGTTCGGTGGCGCCGGTGGCGTACGCGTCGATTCGCGCCATGATCGTGAGTCCGTTGGCGCGCGCGTATTCCTCGGACGTGACGACGAGCGCCGACGCGCCGTCGTTGAGGCTCGAGGCGTTGCCGGCCGTGACCGAGAGATCATCGGACTTCGCGTTCTTGTCCGGAAAGGCCGGGCGCAACTTCGCAAGCGTCTCGCGCGTGGTATCCTTGCGCGGGCCTTCATCGGTATCGATGGTGGTCGTCCCCTTGCGGCCGGCGATCTGCACCGGAACGATCTCACCCTTGAACTTGCCCGATTCGATCGCCGCGATCGCCTTGGCGTGCGACTTCGCCGCGAACTCGTCCTGCATCTCCCGCGTGACGCCCGCTTTCTTCGCGGTGTACTCGGCGTGCCCACCCATGTGGACGTCGCAGAACGCGCACCAGAGTCCGTCCTTGATCATGCCGTCGACGAGCGTCTGATCCCCGAGCTTCACGCCGGCGCGCATACCATAGTTGTAGTACGGCGCGTTGGACATCGACTCCTGACCGCCGGCCACGACGACCTGCCGGTCGCCCGCCTTGATGCCCTGCGCGGCGAGCATGACGGCCTTGAGCCCGGAGCCGCACACCTTGTTGATGGTGAGCGCGGACACGGTCGCCGGAACTCCGCCCTTGAGCGCCGCCTGCCGCGCTGGCGCCTGGCCGACGCCGCCCTGGATGACGTTGCCCATGATGACTTCCTCGATATCGCCGAGCGCGACGCCGGCGCGCTCGATTGCGGCACGAATGGCGATGCCGCCGAGCTCTGGGGCGGTGAGAGGTGCGAGCCCGCCGAGGAAACGGCCGATGGGCGTCCGAACGGCCGAGACGATGACAGGTTGGCGAGACATATCGGTCATGTGAAGCATTGGCTCCAGAAGAGTGCTGGAGGAAAGGTAATGGTGCGGTGGAACGGTGGAACGGTGGAACGGTGGAACGGTGGAACGGTGGAGCGCAACCGCGCTCCTCTCCCCTCTCCCCTCTCCCCTCTCCCCTCTGCTCTTATTATCTTCACTCTCCATCCAGACTCTAGGAGAAGAGGTCATGCCGCGGCTCACGGTGCTCAAGGGAACGCTCGACGTCCTCGTGCTGCGCGCCTTGAGTTGGACGCCGATGCACGGCTTCGAGATCGTCGATTGGCTCGAGCGCGCCGGCAGCGGCCGTCTCGACATCGATGATTCGGCGCTCTACCAGGCGCTGTACCGCCTCGAGGAGCGCGGGCTGCTCGCCGCGGATTGGGGCGTCACCGAGAACAACCGCCGGGCGCGCTACTACACGCTCACCCCCGCCGGCCGCACGTTCCTCCGCGCCGAGACGAAGCAGTGGATGCAGTACGCGCAGACCGTCACGACGATTCTCACCGCCGGCAAGGACGCCGTTCCGGCGAACGCCACATGATCCGCGCGGGCATCCGACGCGTGTTCGCGTTGTCCCTGCGCGGGCGGCGCCGCTGGGAACGCGATGTCGAGGAAGAGATCATGCTCCACCTCACGCTGCGCGCCGAGCAGCTCGTCGCCGCCGGACGCTCGGCGGAAGACGCCTACGCCGAAGCCGTGCGACGCTTCGGTCCCCTGGACGAATCCCGAGCGCGGATGTTCGATGCCGCGCGCCACCGCGAGCGACACATGCAACGAACCGAATGGCTGGCCGATGCGCGGCAGGACCTCCGCTTCGCCCTGCACACGCTCGCCGGGCAAAAGCTCTGGACCGCGGTCACGGTGCTCACGCTCGCTCTCGGGATTGGCGCGACGACGGCGGTGTTCAGCGTGGTGAGCACGATGATCCTGCACCCGATCGCCTATCCACACGCGGATCGCATCGTGCTGCTCTATCAGCAGCCGAGCAGCGGGAACAATACGGGGCTTCAGGTCACGATTCTTCCCTCGGCGCGCATCATGCGCGCCTGGCGCGCGGACGCGCACAGCTTCGAGGCGATCGAGGCGTACAATGCCGGCACGGCGGGGATGGAGACCGACGGCGATCCCTCGACCGTGAATACTGCACGCGTGCTGCCGAGCTTTCTCTCATTCGCTGGCGAACGGCCACTAATCGGGCGCATGTTCACCGACGGCGAAGCGGCTTCGAAGTCGCACGTCGTGCTGCTCGGTGAATCGATCTGGCGGCAGCGCTTCGGGTCCAATCCGAACGTGCTCGGGAAGTACATCACGCTCGACGGCGCGAGCTACGCGATAATCGGCGTCCTCCCAGCAGCGCTCCAACTGCCGTCCGCGAGCCGAAACAGCTCGGACATGTGGCTGCCACTCGACATCCACGATGATCAAATCGGCATGTACGGCATCGGCCGACTTCGCCCCGGCATCGCAACCGAAACCGCACAACGCGAGCTCGACTCGATCCAGACACGCATCGGGAACATTCAGGGGGACCACGCGACGCTCAACTCGATCGTGATGCCACCGTCAAGCCGTGTGAGCTATCGAGATTCCCTGATGCTGCTCACCTGGGCCGTCGCGCTCGTACTGCTCGTTGCATGCGCGAACGTGGCCCACCTTGTCCTCGCGCGTTCCTCGACGCGGCAGCGCGAGCTCGCCATCCGGGCCGCGCTCGGCGCCGGCCGCTGGCGCATCGTGCGCCAACTGCTCGCGGAAAGCTTGCTGATCGCCGCCACCGGCACGGCGCTTGGCGTGTTCGCGGGCTGGATCGGGCTGCACGTGATGATCTCGCTGCGTCCCAGCTCGCTCGATTCGCTCAAAGCCGCGCGTCTGGACGGTACGACGCTCGGCATCGCGCTGGCGGTCGGTATTGCGAGCACCGTCGTCTTCGCGTTGCTCGCCGCCTTCCGGTCGGGCGGTTCGTCGTCCGATGCGCTGCGTACCGGGTCGCTCACCGCGTCGTCTTCGCGCGCACAGAGACGCGTGCGCGGGCTGCTCGTAGTGACCGAGATGGCGCTGTCCGCGCTGCTGATCGTCGGGGCCACGATGCTCGTTCGCAGCGTGATCAACCTGCAGAGCGCCAAGCTCGGCTTCGAGCCGCATGGGCTGTATTCGATCAAGATTCCATTCGAGGAGGCACACATCAGCGCGCCGGCGGCACGTGCCGCGTTCACGAAAGCGTATCTCGACCGTGTGCGGCGAATTCCGGCAGTCACGTCCCTCGCTGCAACGACATCACCCCCGGGATGGTTCTTCTTCGACATCGGGCGACTCGAGATCGAAGGTCAGCCGGCTCCGCCCGCCACGTCGACCTCGTTCATCACCGCGAACCAGACACAGAACGCCTTCTTTGCGACGATGCGAATACCACTCGTTCGGGGGTCGCTCTTCACCGACACGTCGGCGACGTCGACCCAGGTGATCGTGAACGCGTCGTTTGCTCGGAAGACGTGGCCGAGCGGCGACGCTGTCGGCCAGCGTATTCGCATCGTACAGACCGACAGTGAGCCATGGCTCACCGTCGTTGGGGTCGCGGCCGACGCGCAGACATCGGGGCCGTTGAGCGAAGCCACTGCGCCAGTGCTCTATTTGCCACCGGGCGATCGGACCTGGGCCAATGTCATCATTCGGACGAGCGGGGGCGCGGCATCGCTCGCGCCGGCGGTCGCCATCCTGCGGCAGATGGGCATTCGGCGTCCGCCAACGCCGGCGAGCGCGGAACAAGTCGTTGACAAGGCCATCGATGCCCCGCGGTTCGTGATGCTCCTGCTCACGACCTTCACCGTGCTCGCGCTCCTGCTCGCCGCCATCGGCATGTACGGCGTCATGTCCTATCGCGTCGCACAGACCACGCGCGAGATCGGCATCCGCATCGCGCTCGGCGCGACGCCGGCGCGGATCGGCCGCACGGTGCTCGGCAGCGGAGTGGCGCTGGCGGTGGGCGGAGCGATCGTCGGCCTAACGGCGGCGGCCTGGGGCACCCGGTTGATCCAGGCGCAGCTCTACGGCGTCTCGCGGTTGGATCCCGTGGCGTTCACGGTGGGAGCGGTCGTGCTGGTCGGCGTAGCGGTGCTTGCGTGCGTGATACCGACGCGTCGTGCGCTCTCGATCGATCCAGTGAGCGCGATTCGCGCCGAGTAGAGCACTACGCGGCGAGCATCACCCCTGCGCCGACAGCACCAGCGAACGCGTGCGATTCTCCTCGAGCACGCGTGTAACGAACTCGTCGAGCGGCACGGCATTCGGTTTCTGCTCCTTGCCCGCGCCGCGCACGTTGACGGCGACGGTGCCCTGCTCCGCCTCGCGCCGGCCGACGACGAGCATGTACGGCACCTTCATCCGCGCGCCCTCGGCCACCCGGTACTTTAGAGTTTCCGAACGCGCGTCGAGGTGCACGCGCACCCCCGCGTCGTGCAGCCTCTTCGTCACCTGCTCGGCGTACGCCCGGTATTCGTCGGTGATCGGCAGCACGCGCACCTGCTCCGGCGCGAGCCACACCGGGAACGCCCCGGCGAAGTGCTCGATGAGGATCGCGATGAACCGCTCGAGCGACCCGCTCACCGCCCGATGGATGACCACCGGCCGGTGCGCGTTGTTGTCCTCGCCGACGTAGGTGAGGTCGAAACGCTGGGGATTACTGTAGTCGAGCTGGATCGTGCCGAGCTGCCACGGCCGGCCGATCGAATCGAGCACGTCGAAGTCGATCTTCGGGCCATAGAATGCGCCGTCGCCTGCCTTGAGCTCGTACTCCATTCCCGTCGCCTCGAGCGCGGCGCGCAGCGACGTCTCGGCGCGATCCCACATCTCGTCCGTTCCAACTCGAACTTCCGGCCGCGTCGCGAACTTGAGCTTTGCCGTGAGGCCGAACGTCTGGTAGTAGTCGAGAATGAACCGCAGCAGAAAGTGCACTTCCTGCGTGATCTGCGATTCGGCGAGAAAGACATGGCAGTCGTCCTGCTGGAACTGCCGGACGCGCACGAGGCCCGAGAGCGCACCCGTCACCTCGTTCCGGTGCAGCACGTCGAACGTGACGTAGCGCAGCGGCAGCTCGCGGTACGAGTGCTTCTTCGACTGATACAACAAATAGTGCGAGGGGCAGTTCATGGGCTTGAGCGAAAAATCATGCTCCCTGGTCTCGTTATCGAGCACGAGGAACATGTTCTCGCGGTATTTGCCCCAGTGGCCGGAAATCTCCCACAGCGACTTGTTGTAGAGCAGCGGCGTCTTGATCTCCTGGAAATCGTCGCGCTGCCGCTCGCGGATGAAGGCGAGCAGCGTGTTGAAGATCGTCGTGCCACGCTCGGTCCAGAACACCGCGCCAGGCGCGGCGGGATGCATCATGAACAGATCGAGCTGCTTGCCGAGAACGCGGTGGTCGCGCTTGCGCGCTTCCTCGATGCGCGTGAGATACGCGTCGAGGTCCTCCTTCTTGAAGAACGCCGTGCCGTAGATGCGTTGCAGCATCTGGCGCTTCGAGTCGCCGCGCCAATACGCGCCGGCCGTGTGCGTCAGCTTGAAGTGCTTGAGGCGCGACGTGTCCGGCACGTGCGGGCCGCGACACAGATCGACGAACGGACCGTCCGTGTACGTCGAGATGATCTCGTCGTCGCCCAGCTCGGACAGCCGCTCGAGCTTCAGTGGATCGTCGGCGAAGCGCCGCTGCGCCTGGGCGCGATTCACCTCATCGCGCACAAACGGGTATTTCTCGGCCGTCACCTTCCGCATCTCGTTCTCGAAGGCGGCGAGATCCTCCGGTGTGAACGGCTGGGCGACCTCGAAGTCGTAGTAGAAGCCATCCTCGATCGACGGACCGAAGCCGATCTTCGCATCAGGACGCAACCGTCGCACGGCGGTCGCCAGCACGTGCGCCGCCGAGTGGCGCAGCACGTCGAGCGCGCGCGGATCGCGATCGGTGAGCACGCGGAACGTGCCGCCGCTGCGCAAGGGTGTGACGAGATCCTGAATGACGCCGTTCACCTCGACGGCGACGGCAGCCTGGAACAGGCGCTCGCCAATGGACTTGACGACTTCGGACGGCAGCGTTCCGGGGGCGACGGTGCGCTCCGAGCCGTCGGGGAGCGTCAGCGTCAGCACCGCATCGGATGGACGATCTATCATGGTCGGTAGGTGGCCTTCTTCTTGCACGCCTGCCTGAGCAGCACTCGCGCGTGTCGTCCGCGTAACCTATCCTTCTGCAACAACCTCCGCCACAGGGTTCACACTCCATGTCACCATTTCGTTATCGTGACGAAGAGTCGTCGTCCACGACCACTGTCATCGGTGTGCTGGCCGGAGCGGTTGCCGGATTTGCCGTCGGCATGCTCGTGGCACAACGCGTCGGTGGAATCGGCGGACTGAAATCGAAGCTGCGTCGCACGCGCGCCGCCGAGCGATTCCGCGGGTATGCCACAGCAAGCGGCGGCGACGAGTTCGAGGATGTCGAGGAGGACGAGCTCGAGACCGAGGAGTACGACGAAGGCCTCGAGGAGCGCGTGCTCGAAGCATTCCGCAACGATCCCACGCTCTCCGAACGGGCGATCGACATCGGCTCGATCAGCGACGGCGTGATCGAGCTGGCGGGCTGGGTCGAGGACGAGGCCGAATCACGCCACGCGGTGACGGTCGCGCGCGGAGTTCCGGGCGTCGATACGGTCGTTAACCGAATCGCGATTGGCGACGAAGAGGAACGTTTTGAGGATGCCGCCCGCCGTTTCAAGGACGGTGATCCCGCGCTCACGGAAGCGCGTTGGGAAGGTCAACGCGTCGGCACGGGCCGCCGCCGGCAGGGTACGTCGGACGAGCCAGGCCGCCACGCCGACCCGAAGGTCGTGCTCGAGGAGCGCTGGACGCGTCCCGACGACGCCGTGCGTAACGCCGCCGACAATACGGACGGCATCGCCGAGCGTCGCACGCGCGCCAAGCGCGCCGTACGCGGCGACCGCACCGGCGGCGCACCACTCGCACCGGGCGGGGTACCCAAGGCAGATCACGTAGCGGATCCGGAAGCGGCAGCGGATCTCGAGGATACGGGCGGAGTCTGAGCGCTCGCATTCTGCGTGAAAGAAGGCCGCCTGCGGGCGGCTTTTTTTCGTCCGTAGTCCACGGACCACGGACGACTGACCATTTACATTTCCAGAATGTCAGACCCGCTCCCCGATCGCTACGATTTCGCGACCTCCGATCCGGCCATCTACCAGGCCTGGACCGACGGCGGCTGCTTCGACGCGGCTGCCGCCGAGTCTGCGCGCGTCGGCGGCGACCGCGAGCCGTTCACGATCGTCATGCCACCGCCGAACGTCACGGCGATCCTGCACGTGGGCCATGGACTCAACAACACGATTCAGGACGTGATCATTCGCTGGGCGCGCATGCGCGGTGCGGACGCGCTGTGGGTGCCCGGAACGGATCACGCGGGTATCGCAACACAGAACGTCATCGAGAAGGCGATCGCCGCCGAGGGCAAGACGCGGTTCGATCTCGGCCGCGCAGCGTTCGTGCAGCGCACGGAGCGGTTCGTCGCGGAAACCGGCGGCACGATCCTCGAGCAGCTGCGCGCCATCGGGGCGTCGGCCGACTGGTCGCGCACCGCGTACACGCTGTCGCCCGAGCTGTCGGGCGCCGTCCGTGAAGCGTTCGTCCGACTGTACGAGCGCGGACTGATCTATCGCGGCCATCGCGTGATTCACTGGTGCCCGCGCTGTCTCACGTCACTGAGCGACGAAGAAGCGGAGTTCACCGAGGAGCCGGGCAAGCTGTATCACATCGCGTATCCGGTCGACGGCATTCCGGGCCGCTCCGTCGTGATCGCGACGACGCGGCCGGAGACGATGCTCGCCGACGTCGCCGTCGCCGTGAATCCCGACGACCCGCGCTACCGCGATCTCGTCGGCAAGCGGGTGCGTCTGCCAATTCTCGACCTGGCGATTCCAGTGATCGCCGACGAATACGCCGATCCGGCCTTCGGCACCGGCGTGGTGAAGATCACGCCGGCGCACGACGCGAACGATTTCGAGGTCGGCAAGCGCCACGCGCTGCCAATGCCGGTGGTGATCGACGAACACGGCGTGCTGCACGAAGGCGAGGACGCGAGCGGCCGCGTGCCCGCCGCGCTCGACGGACTCGATCGGTTCGAGGCGCGCGACCGTATTGTCGCGATGCTCGGCGAATCCGGCGCACTGCAGAAGATCGAGACGCATCAACATTCGGTGCGGCACTGCTATCGGTGCGACACCGTGGTCGAGCCGCGCCTGTCGGATCAGTGGTTCGTGAAGATGGAACCGCTCGCTCGCCCCGCGCTGCAGGCGGTGCGCGACGGCGCGATTCGCATCCTGCCAGAGCGTTGGGAAGCGGTATACGTGAACTGGCTCACCAACATCCGCGACTGGAACATCTCGCGGCAGCTGTGGTGGGGGCATCGCGTGCCGGTGTGGTACTGCGACGAATGCGATCCGCCGCAGCAGGTGATCGTCAGCCGTGAGGACATTACCGAGTGTCCGTACTGCGGCTGCCCGGTGCGGCAGGACGAGGACGTGCTCGACACCTGGTTCTCATCGTGGCTCTGGCCGATGTCGACGCTCGGCTGGCCCGACGAATCGTCGCGCGACCTCGCGGCCTTCTATCCGACGGACACGCTCGTCACGGCGCCGGAGATTCTGTTCTTCTGGGTCGCGCGCATGATCATGTCGGGCTACGAGTTCATGGGGCGCGCCCCGTACCACAC
>Ga0207660_10000629_pt1 | contig 23740 bp, 19 predicted proteins | sample KBSC73BmetaG_FD_184335 | JGI IMG/M metagenome (GOLD analysis project Ga0207660, IMG submission 184335) | Corn rhizosphere microbial communities from Kellogg Biological Station, Michigan, USA - KBS C7-3B metaG (SPAdes) (version 2) | ecosystem: Host-associated > Plants > Roots > Rhizosphere ... | reverse complement strand
ACCGGGTATTTCTTCGAGCAAGCTACTAGTTTGGCGCTTGGTTTTGAGCACCGAGTGGTAACTAACGGCAAAACGATGCGATTCATCACGTATGCGCTGCAGGAGCTTAACTAAGTTGGTGCTGTGAGGAACATTCACGAGGATAAAGTCATCGCTTTCTGCACTAAAGCCGCCCAGTTTATTCAGTAATGGTTCATTCAGCTGGACATTACTTTTACCTTTTTGGATAACGATTTGCTCCTCGCGTTTAGCAAGCCCAATAAAGGGAATTGCACTGCAGTCCATTTCGTCCCGGGCTTTTATAGCCGCGTCCAACTGGCCTTTGCCCCCGTCTATAAGTACCAGCTCGGGCTTCCCCCAAGCTTTTACATTTCTTTCGCTTAAACGACGCTTCAGTGTCTCGTTCATATTGTAAAAGTCGTTGTTGTGATTGATTTTAGTTTTGAACTTACGGTATTCTGCTTTGTTACTTACGCCATTAGTAAAGACCACCATACTGGCCACCACATCGGTACCCTGCTGATGGCTAATGTCATATCCTTCGATCCTTTTTGGAAAATGAGCTAAACTTAACAAGTTAACTAGCTCATCTAGGGCATGATCTTTGCTGATGTCCATGAATTCTTTATCACTGAACAGTACCTGTTGGCTAATACTTTGCAAGTTAAGTAATTGATTTCGAAGCCTTGCTGCCCTTTCAAACTCCTGAGCTTTCGCAGCCCTACGCATATCTTTTTCTATTTCTTTCTCTATGCTTTTGCGCCTGCCTTCTATAACTGCCATAAGCTTGCGCAGATTTGCACGGTACTCATCTAAACTTGTTCTCCCCTCCTCTAGCCCCGGGTCTAGTCCAAGATGATAATGCAAGCTGGCTCGCTTTTGCCCTACTATGCGGCGGGTAGCAAATGGAAAAACCCGGCGTAACATTTTAAGCGCCTGACGAATAGAAGCCGTAGAAGAGTATGGACCGAAATACCGTGCACCGTCATCAAGTGGTCGACGCGTCGTGCTTACCGTAGGATAGTCGCTATCGTAATCTATACGCACATAGCTCATAGCCTTATCGTCACGTAGCAAGATGTTATAACGCGGCATGTAGCGGCGTATAAGCTCCGCCTCCAGGAAGAGTGCTTCCAGCTCGCTATCGACCACCATCCAGTCTATATCGGCTATTTCGCGTACCAGCGCTTCGGTCTTAGGGTCACGACCGCGTGAAGATTGAAAATACTGGCGCACCCGGGCGCTCAGCCGGGCAGCTTTACCAACATAAATAATCTCGCCCGCTGCACTCTTATGAAAGTACACGCCAGGCTGCTTCGGTAACTCCGCCAGCTTCTGCTGAACTTTTATGCTAATTTCCACCTTTATATTCTAACAACTCTGGCGAGTTCGAATAGATTCAGGATACAACTTGGTGAAGCACGGGAAGTTGATAGAAGAGGTTGGTGTGGATGAAGGCGTAACCTCCACTTGACCAGTCTCTCCGACCAACTTCCCGCGCATGATGCATCACCGCTTCCTACAAACCGTTACGCAAACGCCGTCGCATGCTGTGAATCGATGCTGCCGCCACTATCGCAACGACTATCGCCGGTCCGAGAGCGGGGTGTTTAGGCGCAAATATGCCGTACATGATTGCAGCCACCGAGAACAACAATAGGCACGTGGCTGCGTACAGGATGATGCGCGTCAGTACTTGACTTGCTTTGTTCGGCATCTCGTCTCCTAGCTGAAACGTAGTTTGCAGTGACTGTTAGTACAGCGGATGCCGAATGTCGGCGGGAACGGCCCGTACTGATTCGGGGCGTGTGCCGCGGCCGTGACTTCGAAGTCTTCGGTGAAGCCGCAAAGGCCGATTCGGAAGAATTGGCAAACATTGGCGTCACCAGGTGTCCGATAGTAGGCACTTGCCGCCGAGGAGCGGACCAACACCGTCCGATGCGTGTTGATGCTCCATCCGGTACTCCAACCGGGCTTAGTGAGGTCGCTGTAGGCGCCGGCGTTGGTGCTAGTGAGGTAGCCGTGCGAATTCCAGCACTTCTTGACCCAGCCATGGACATGGCCGATGACGACCCAGACGCTGCCTTCCTTGACCTTCCACGACTTGGTAGCCGTGCTGCAACCAGGCGTGTAACCGCCTGCCTTTGCTGGCAACGGCATGGAGATTGCCGCCATGGCAATCATGGCAGCGACAGCCGCCAGGGCTACCTTCGTTCTCGGAGTCGGCCTACGGATAGCCCGCACTCGCTCCGGTCGCCCGTCGCTAATGGTTTCGGAGGTGGTCATGGTTGACCCCTTTCGTGAGGAGATGGACGAAACCATTCTAAGGGCTTACATAAGTCCGTAGGATGGCTCCGTCCATATACATGATGCATCTACTGCAGGGAGTAGCCGTTGCTACTGCAACCAGTGCAGACCAACCCATACTGTCAACCATTATGAGTGGGCCTGCACTAGTACTGCAGAAATTACATATTGAAGCTATTCGAACTGTAAAGGTATGCATATAACAAAGGCTCTGCACATGGCAGAACCCTCTTGTCATACTGTCTATAATTTACAACTTAGATGTTTCTTTGTCAATGTTAGTATATTAGATTCGCAGATTTCGCCGTAAGCGCCCTCGCATAATCCGTCGACGTAATTCATATAGCTCGGAATAGGACTTGTTATCAAGGTCCAACCCTCGTGCCAACGCAAGTTTTGTTAAATGCTGCTCAACGCCACGATGAATAAATTCCTTTTTCCAATCAGGCAAATCAGAAGAAAGGTAGGAGCGCTCCATAGCCACGTATTGCTCCTCGCTACGAGGACCTATAAAAGCCGTGTGAGTTTCGGTTACCTGCTCTTCAAGATAAGTGACATCTTGAGTATTATCAGACGGTAAATTTTCGACCATATTTGCTATATTATAGCATATTTATAATTTTTTAGCTAGCAGCTTACAGCGCGTGCAGAGGTCACTACTCTTGCAGGCGTCACATAATAGCACCAGTTTGTTACAGGCCTTGTTGGCGCAATTTTCGAAGTTACTGGTTTTGTCGCCGCAGTGAGTGCAGTCACCTATGTCTTTGCTGTTTTCACTGAATTTTGTCGCCATCCGGCCGTCAAATACATATAGCGACCCTTCCCAGAGCCCATCATCACCGTATTTTTCGCCGTACTTCACTATTCCACCATCCATTTGGTACACCTCTTTGAAGCCACGGTTTTTCATAAGTGTGCTTAGTACCTCACAGCGAATTCCACCGGTACAGTAGGTAACCACCGGCTTGTCCTTGATATCGTTATACTTTGGGCTTTCCAGTTCTTTTACGAAGTCTCGCGTATGCTCCACATCTGACACTAGTGCGTCTTTAAACTTACCAATTTTAGCCTCGTATGCATTACGGCCATCGAAAAATACGACATCTTCACCCCGCTCTTTTACAAGCTGGTGTACCTGTTCTGGTTTTAAATGCTTGCCACCACCAACAATGCCATTTTCATCTACTTTTATTTCGCCAGGTACGCCAAACGTAACTATTTCTTTACGCACCTTTACGGCAAGCTTTGGGAAATCATTGCTACTGCCGTCACTCCACTTAAACACAGTGCCCTTAAAAGCTGGAAACTCCTTAGTTTCCTTAACATAGGCTTTTAGGCCAACAATATCGCCACCAAGTGTGCCGTTTATGCCATGGGGTGAAATAAGCACTCGCCCTTTTAGGTTTAGCTTTTCACAAAGCGCACGCTGCCATAAACGCACCGCTTCAGGGTCGGCTACGGGAGCAAACTTGTAGTACAAGATTATTTTTTGCATTCGTTTTATTATACCTAGCGCCCCCCAAGGAGCAGAATAACCACCGCTGCCGCCAAAAGTACGATGACTGTTACCATGGCGGTGTCAACAATTCGTTGCCGGCTTCTCTGCTTGCGATACACTTCTTCCTTTACTTCTCGCTGCAATCTGGCGACATTCGCCAGCGCATCCTCGGCCTCTGGTGATACGCCAACTCGAGCCAGCATTTGCTGTAAACTTGCTTCCGCTGTACTAACCCCTCCTTCTTGGTAAGCACGGTCGCGAAGCATCGGGTCACGTTCAAAATCTATTTCCCGCTCTACCATCTCACGCCTAAGTTCCTTGCGAATGTCTTTGCCGCTCAAGTATTCAGTAATTATGCGCCGTAGGCCCTTTTCACCAATCAAATGTGATTCGTATATTTGACGCAGCGTCGCGCCCTCCACTATTACCTTTTCGCCCAGTTCAAGCAGCTCATTGCGACTCATAGTACGTACCCGTTCGGCACGCACGTCTTTCAGTTTAAGTGGCACCGCTTCTGCTGGTACCTCTGCTCGAACTACAGCCTTACCAAGGCGTTCTATGCGAGCTGGTTTTTCAAGGTTAAGGCGCGATTCTGGCTGCTTTGCTACCGAGCGTTCGGTAGTACGCCGTGACTGCAACCGTTCGGCTGCCATTGGGCCAGCGGCCATGCTTTCATATGACAGGTGCCGAATAGTTGCTTCGCGTTCGGCCAATTGTTCTGAGATAGCAGTAACTTCCTTTTCGAGCTTTCGCTGCACGGGCAATAAACGTTTTTCGGTGCGAATGCGGCCGCGGCGGCGACCTATAAGGTAACCTACTATCCCACCTACCAAGAAACCTCGTACACCTGCTTGCTGTTCGTAGCGAGCCACTTCAGCCGAGGTATACAAACTAGGGTCAGAGGCAACATTTGGAGCCGCAGCAGCTACCCGCGGCACGTAAGCAGACCCGCCGCCCATTAGTGCTGGGCTACTTGGACCAGCCGGTCCTCTAGGTGGGGGTGTACCGGTTCCGCCCGAGGAGCCGCTGCCTGCAGAAGGAATCCTACTAGAATCATCTTCATTGTCTATCGCAAGCGGTATTTCACCCTCGTCTTCAAAGGGAATTGCTTCTTCGCTAAATACAGGTGCCTCGGGATCGTTTTCTAAGCTGCCTTCTGCTTCAATTTTGGCTAGTTCGGCAATTACATCGGCTGCAACAATTGCTTCTTCGGAACCTGGTTCGGCCAACGCTAACTCTTCTACTACTTCGGCTTTGCGGTCATGTGCCAGTTCGCTAATAATTTCCCGCCGCTCCACTTCACTTATGTCTTCAAGAGGCGCTTCTGCTTCAATAGCAGCTTCGGGATTTTTAAGGAAAGTAAAGTCCCGCTCTTTTTCTTTGCCGCGTTCAAAAAGAGGTGACTTGTCGAGTGATTCGGCAATTTTTTTGGCTTCTTTTTCGCGCTTTTCAGGAAGGAGGGCTTCAAAACCCTTCTTTTTTTTGGACTTTTTTTCCTTAGTTTTATCCTGCTCCTTATCTTCAGGAGCCTTTAGACTTTCAAAGTCGGGAAGCGGTAATGACGGTCCTAATTCCATGATTCAGCTTCATTGCAAGTATTTGCAATTACAAACACTGTAGTATACGTCTAATCTGTTGTTTTGGCAATGGTGGGCTTAAGATTCAGAGCTTTCGGCTTCTTCAGTCGTTTCCTTAGCTTCTTCGCTTTCGCCTTCGTCTACACTACCCTCTTCAGCAGGGACGGCAGCCTCGTCGCCAGCTTCAGCTTCGCCGGCAGCAGCTTCGTTAGCCGCCTGCAAGGCACTTGGTTCGTATACGGTAGCTATAGAATGTTCAGGCTCAGTCAATAATTCGACATCTTCAGGCACAGTTAGGTCAGCAACAGTTATATTGTCACCTATCTCTACTAGTTTCTCGGCATCGTACTCCAAAAAGTCAGGAATTTTAGATGGAATAGCTTTAACTTGCACAGCATCGAGGTGACTCAAGACAATAAGGCCATTACGTTCTGCGGGGCTTGACTCATTACCTTCATCGTAATGGGCATGAACAGGTACTTCGGCTTCAACTTTCTGATTCTTGTCGACGGCATTGAAGACGACGTGTGTCAGCATGTGCTTCCGCGGATCAAATTCAGCAGTCTTTATAAGTGCAGTGTACGTTTTGTCGGCTGTCTTTAAATTCACTGGGTGGTGCTTGCCAGCTTGCTGCCAGACTTTCACTAGGGTATTGTAATCGGCCTGTACAAGCACTGAGTCTTTGCCATGGTCGTGTATAACAGCCGGTACGGTACCTTCACGACGCAAGTGCTTCACGGCCTTGCCGGTTACACTACGAGGTTCGAGGGTCAAGTTAATAGAGTCTTGCGACATACAGAATATAACTCCTTTTCAGCCAACAATTATAACAGATTACAGTAGACTGTGAAAGCGAAAGCAGTTAAGCTTGAGAGGCATGTTAGACGTAACCCATATCGTAGCTGCTGGCGGCCTTGCCCTGGTGGCTGCAATTATCTACTCCGAAGTTGCCCTGATGCTCGGTTTTTTCCTACCAGGAGATACACTTTTACTTTCGGTTGGCATATTTGCCGCCCAGGGCAAACTACCGCTTTTACTAAGCATAATAGTCATAGCACTGGCTGCAATTTTAGGAGATAACACCAGCTATCATATTGGAAACAGAGTAGGCCCACGGCTGTTCCGCAAAAAGGATGGCATAATTTTTCGCCAAGAATACGTGGCTCGTGCCGAACACTTTTACGGCAAATATGGTAACAAAACTGCACTTCTTGCGCACTGGGTACCTATAGTACGCACCTTCGCCCCCTTGCTGGCGGGCGTAGGCAAAATGCCCTACCGCACGTTTGTCGTGTATGACGCAGTTGGGGATGTTGCTTGGGCCACCATTGTAACGTTGCTCGGCTATTTTGTGGGTAGCCGCATACCGAACATCGACCACTACATTCTTTTTGTACTAGCGTTAGTAATCATCGCATCATTCGGCCCCACAATTTACCACCTGATTAAATCCATTCGTCAGCGCCGGCAAGCAAAATAAAAGTGCACTATTGTAAATGATTGGTGATTGCTCTATTTTATAGTTCCATGACCTACTTGCCCTTGAACGAACATGCCGCCGGTTATCACCAGCAGGCACAACATGCTCTGCAAGATGGGCAGTTTGAACAAGCCTATGATTTGTTTACGCTTGCCATTACCGAATTAGAACTTCAAGAGCCAGATGCCGCAAACCGAACCCAAATGGGACGCATAATGCGTGATGAAGGCATGGCCCATGCCAAGGATGGACTTAGTGCTCTAGCACCTTTTGCACAAGCTAAGCTTTTTGAAAGTGCAGAAAGCAGGCTCATAGCTGCAGCATACATCACACTCCCCTATGCAGATGGGTTGGAACAGCCCTTTGTTGGCGAGATAGCTAACTTTCTTTCCAAACGGCAACGGCGAGAGATTATAAGTGAGCATGCCGCAACTATTGGACGGCTTGGTGAAGTTGTACTTATGCGACAAGTCGCTTTACAAGAAATAGCTGTAGAGTCTCCTGCGACTCCAGAACAACGTGCCCAACAATTCTATATAGCCAGTGCCTATGACCGCGCCAAGACAGGCACTAATCAATATATTGCGGCTCGGATTGCCCGAACTGGCATGTTAGCTGAAAGAATTAACGGAGAACGAGCCCTCAACATCTTGCCATGGCTAGGCAGACTTGCAACGAGCGTGGCACGGGCAGCACTTCGGGACAGGAAAAACTTTAGACTAGCTGCATTGGAACTAGCAAACGCACCACGTCAAATAGCCACACGCGAGAAAGCCATGCGAACCATTGCAGACTGGGAATCTATTTAGAGCATTTTTTTCAGGAACTGGCCGGTGTAGGACTTTTCTACTTTAGCGACTTGCTCTGGTGTACCAGCAGCTATAACTTGGCCTCCCGCCGAACCGCCTTCTGGGCCCATGTCTATAATGTGATCAGCGTTTTTTATAACATCCAGGTTGTGTTCTATGACGACCATGCTATTGCCGGCATCCACAAGTGCGTGCAAGACCCCAAGTAGCTTGTTTACATCCTCCATATGAAGCCCGGTAGTTGGCTCATCGAGGATGTACAAGGTACGGCCAGTTGGGCGACGTGAAAGTTCCGTTGCCAACTTCACGCGCTGGGCTTCACCGCCACTGAGCGTAGTAGCCGGCTGACCAAGTTGAATGTAGCCTAAGCCAACATCTACGAGCGTTTGCAGCTTGCGGGCAATGCTCGGAATATTTTCGAAGAATTCTAGCGCTTGTTCGCAGGTCATCTGCAGTACATCGGCAATTGTCTTGCCTTTGTAGTGAATTTCAAGGGCTTCACGGTTATAGCGCTGGCCGTGGCAGACCTCGCATGGCACATACACATCAGGCAAGAAGTGCATTTCTATTTTTATAATGCCGTCGCCAGCACAGTTTTCGCAGCGGCCACCTTTAACGTTAAAGCTAAATCGTCCAGCGCTATAACCGCGCAGTTTGGCCTCCGGAACACTGGCAAAAAGTTCCCGAATTGGCGTAAACAAGCCGGTATAGGTTGCAGGGTTGGAGCGAGGCGTACGGCCAATAGGTGATTGGTCGATGATTATAGCTTTATCGAGCTGCTTTATGCCGTCAATGTCATCATGACGACCCGGCACCGTGTTCGCTCGGTGCAATCGTGCCAAGAGTTCTTTCGCCAAAATATCATTTATAAGGCTCGACTTACCAGAACCGGAAACGCCACTCACAACTACCAACTGGCCGAGCGGAATTTCAACATCGACGTTTTGTAGGTTGTTTTCACGAGCACCTTTTATAGTTAGTGACTTGCCATTGCCTGGGCGGCGCTTTTTGGGCAGGTTAATTTCCTTATGCCCTGCGAGGTACTGGGCGGTGATGCTTTCTTTTATTTTCTCTACTTCCTTAGGGGCACCGGCAGCAACTACCTTGCCGCCGTGTATACCCGCACCAGGGCCTATGTCCAGTAGGTAATCGGCGGTGCGAATCGTGTCTTCGTCGTGCTCTACTACAATAACTGTGTTGCCAAGGTCACGGAGGTGCTTCAAAGTCCGAATCAGTCGTTCATTGTCTCGCTGGTGCAAACCTATACTAGGTTCGTCGAGCACATACAGCACACCCTGCAAACCAGACCCAATTTGCGTCGCCAAGCGTATGCGCTGGGCTTCACCACCGCTGAGCGTCGTGGCACTTCGTAGCAGCGTTAGATAGTTCAGACCAACATCTTGCAAAAACTGCAGTCGCGCACAAATTTCTTTAAGAATTAGTACTGCTATCTTTTGCTCAGTGGCATTAAGTTTGAGATGCTTAAACCAATCGAGCGCATCATCGATGCTTAGCGTACAAATGTCCATAATTGACTGGCCGCCCACAGTAATCGCCAATGCCTCGGGCTTGAGACGCAAGCCTTTACAAACATAACATGGCTTTTCTTGCATGAAACGTTCTATGTCACGGCGTATGAAGTCGCTGTCGGTTTCGCGGTGACGACGTTCCAAGTTTGGGACGACGCCTTCGTAGGTCGTTTCAAAACTGCGACCAAGCCCGAGACTAACCCGAAACTTTTCATTTCCCGTGCCGTACATAATACGCTGCATGTTGTCGGCGCTGATTTCGCTGGTCGGGACATGCAGGCTAAAACCGTACTTCACAGATACGGCCTCAAGCTTCTTCATATACCAGTTGTCGACATTTATGCGGTTATAGGGGCGTATAGCACCTTCGGCAATAGTTAGTCGACCATTCGGGATTACCAACTCCGGGTCAACTTCCAGCCTACTCCCAAGGCCAGTACAAACTGGGCAAGCACCGTGCGGGCTGTTAAAGCTAAACGTTCGCGGTTCAAGCTCGGGTATTTGTATATCAGGGTGGTCTGGGCAGGCGTACATAAGCGAGTAAGACGTCAGCTCATTCGTATCAGCATTCAGCACATTCAATTTGCCTTCGGCGATATCAAGGGCCTGTTCCACGCTTTGCACAAGCCGCGTACGGCTTTCTTCGTTGTTCACCACACGGTCAGCTACAACTTCTATGTTGTGTTTATAGTTTTTGTCGAGTGTCGGAAATTCATCGAGCGCATACACCACGCCATCAACTCTCACGCGTGCAAAGCCGGCGCGCTGGTACTGCTCCGGTATATGCTCAAAAGCACCTTTTTTATCAACCACAACCGGTGCTAAAATCATCAGTCGAGCACCTTCAGGTAACGCCGTCACTTGGTCGACAATGGCATTAGTGGTTTGGCGCTGTACAGGGTTACCGCAGACTGGACAGTGCGGTATGCCAATGCGAGCAAACAGTAGGCGTAAGTAATCATAAATTTCCGTTACCGTAGCGACGGTACTGCGCGGGTTACGGCTGGTAGACTTTTGGTCAATAGATATAGCTGGCGACAGGCCATCTATTTGGTCAACGTCCGGCTTTTCCATAAGGCCTAAGAACTGACGGGCGTATGAGCTGAGGCTTTCGACATAGCGTCGCTGGCCTTCGGCGTAAATAGTATCGAAAGCGAGGCTGGACTTACCTGAACCAGACAAACCAGTAATAACCACAAGTTTGTCACGTGGTATGGTTACGTCTATATTTTGCAGGTTGTGCTCGCGGGCACCTTTAACAACAATGGTGTCTGCCACCTAAAACTCCCCTATAAAGCTGAAGTATTATACAGAGAAATCAAGAAAAAGTCGATAGCCTAAGCTACAACGTCAACATTTAATCGTTAGGCTCGGCCACGCTTCGTATCAAACGCCGACTGCGCATACGCTGCTGTCGAGGCAGTATGGCGTGCGCCTTCAGAGCCTTTACTTTTGACTCTTGGGTATCTATTTGCGCTGGTGCTCGCTCTCGCTCTACGGCCACCCCCGTTGCTAAAGAGGCCACAGCAGTCACCAGTTCCCTATTGCGCTCACGCCTTTCTTTCTTCGCCGCGTGGGCTTGGCATAAATCTTCTATGCGTTTAAACGCAGCATCGAGCTGCTCGTACTTGCCCGTGCCAATACGAAGCTTAATATCGTGATGTTCCAGTAGCTGCGAAAAGTCATCCCTGTGAATAGTAAGTGCATGAGCTCGTTCAATGGTTACATACGCAATATTATGACGATAGGTAACGGGTACATACTGCTTCGTTTCATCACTGACGTGTACTGAAATGCCGTCGGGCGACTTGCGTATTATTTCAGGGATGTCTTTATGCCGCGTAGGCTTAACAAGACCCTTAAGAAATATCTTGGGAATAAGTGCATCCAGCTCGGCAGGGTCAATCACATCTAATGGCACAGCTTCGACAGATTCTCGTACTACTTTCTTAATCAAACTTTCATAACGGTTATCTATGTTTAGATTAACTGAGGTCTGTTCTTGGAGCCTTTGTGCAGACTCCCACTGGCGGACGGCTTCGACAGCATTTGGTGTGCCAGAATTGAACGGGACGGTAGCAAGCGGATTTTGCATGCTTCGACCTTTGCCTGTCATCATTGCCTTTATTAGTGCCTCTCGAGTAGCAAGCGTTGGTGAGGGTTGTTCTTCAACATCAGCGACATGCAAGTTGCCGTCAAAAAACAGTGACTTCCTTTCCACGAGGTTACCATGCCTAGAAACAGCATATCCTGCACTCCGCTCAGTTAGACGATGCGGTAATTGCGCACGTAATTGTTCAAGTGTCACTGCGCTGGCACCAGCAATATAGCGCTTGGTATACCTTCCAGACTCCCTCAAGCCTACGAAGTCAAAAGCCGTCCCTATAACGAACCGAGCCATTGGTGCCGCTACAGTACTTCTACGCCCTAGCGTTCGTGTGTCACCACGGATATCCAAGTGAGCTTTTTTACCTTTTTGCACGAACAATTCCTCTGCCCCTGCCAATTGACAATTAATGATGGCGCGGCGGTAGGCTTCAGTAGGTCTTTGCAGGAGACTAGCGTCCAAACCTTCCCGGCGACAAAGCTCATTAAAGTTACGGACTGCCTTGTAATATCGATTGGGTACTATGTCGTACTTAAGTAGTAGCCGTTCAAATTGCGCTACGGCATCGGCTGCACCAGTCTGCGTAAGTTCTTGCTCCTTCACTCTAAATTCGGTCAGAATATCGAGCTCGAACAATACATCAGATAACTGCTCCTTCGAGAAGGCTTCCTGCCCGCGCTTGTGGCGTATAAAGCGGCGCATGCTGTTCTGACTTTTGTCGAGCATACCATGCACTTGCTGCACTGCCGCTGCTGCTGCCACTTGCAGACGCAGTACATCCCGGTCCATATCTTCGTCTATTGGCACGTTCCGCGCTTCAATAAGCATCCGGCTAAGCGATACATCTAGCGGCAAATCAATCATTGCCCGGCCAACTTCTGTGAGTTCTAGTTCTTCACCTACTAATGCTATGGCTCCTAATCGCCTCATTACGAGGTAATCGTGAGATAAGTTTTCTTGTATTGGCCTGCTTGGTAAGCGTAAATCCTCTACGCGGCGACCTTGGCTCATGAGCTCTTGGATGTAAGAGGCTACGCTGTTGTTCAGGATATCCGGCGTTTCATGCTCCGGACGATCTGCATAGGCCGGTGGTGGTGGCGCGTCTTCGGGGATGGCCTCGATATATGTGCCGGGACCAGTTCTACCGACCCTACCGGCTCGCTGCTTCATCGTATCTTTACTAGAGAATACCGTTTCCAGAACGCGCCGGCCTTGGTAATATCGGCCGACATTTGATAACCCACTATCTACGACCACGTTCTTGCCCTGAGGCGTGATACTTGTTTCGCCGACACGTGTAGCAACAAGGTGGTTTTTGTCGAGCGGTTGGAGCGCTATTTTCTGTTCGGCCGGGGACTGGTCACCATAAAGCACATGCACAGAGTGTCCACTTTTACGACTTTGCGCCTTAGCCGCAAGGTTTCTCATACGCGTAACACCCGGCATAAACCCTATAACATTCCCCTGTTCCATGTATTGGCGCATAACATCGGCCATTTTTTCGTCAGTCTTTAGATGCGTAATAGGATATGTACGTCCTGGCAGTATCATAACTGGAGCCGGCTCACCGGTCTGCTGGCTTGCCATATGCTTGGCAAAAAATTCGGTATCGATAGTTGCGCTACTTATGGTTACACCTATATCAGGAATGTCTTGGCGGATTTCATCCACCAGACCGAGCATAAAATCCATGGGCATGCTGCGCTCGTGTGCTTCGTCCAAAACAAGACGGTCACCTGGCCTAAGATTTCCACGGTTCATATCATTGAATAAAACACGTTCTACTACATAGATAAGACGTGCATCTGGCGGGCAGTCGGAATCTTCTTCGTTACCAGTGATATAACCGGCAAGGTGAGCATACTTTGGACCTAACGTTTGACGGGCGCGCTCCATAAGGTCGCGTGCAGCCAGTATCCTTGGTTGCGTTACGAATATTCGCGGTGCCCCTTCTTCTAAGTGATAGATACCGAATTGAGTACTCTTGCCTGAACCAGTTTCACTACTAGCGACAACCGTTGGATGTAGCGCAGCCATGTTCAAGTAATACTCGCGGTAAGGTGCGACGGGCAGGCTTGGGTCGCCAAGGCGATAGTGTATCGGCTCTACGCTAAATGAGTGTTCGGCATTCGTAATGCGTCTGAATTCGTTCGTCGCAGCAGATTGAGGTGTGGGGAAAGCGTTACTCGGGCGCCACTGCGCAGGCCAAGCTTGGAGAGGTAAATCTTCAAATAAGTTGTAGTCTAAATCTTGATAGGCAAGTCGTCGGTCGAAGGCAGACGGAACGGGATTGGAGCGGATTTGTTCGAAATCGCCTCCCATAGGTCTATTACTCCCCCATACCCTTTAGTGTCATGGATTTGCCCTCATTCTTTTTTCCTATTGGTTTTAGCCAATACCCATAGTGTAGTACTGCTTATGTAAAAACACCATATATAATGCTTGTGTTTTTTGTCACATGAAAAACAACTATTTTACAGCTTAACTGCAGTTTTCTACTTCTTAGGGTAAAATAACCTAACATGGACTTTTTGCACAGGAACCTGAAGCGCATACTAACCGATATCGCCGGCTATTTATTGATAATCCTCGGCGTTGCCTTTGGCTGGGTGCCTGGCCCTGGGGGCGTACCACTTATAGTTGCCGGCCTCGGCCTGCTTTCTATCAATAACGAATGGGCAGCCAGGTTACGCAAGTACCTCTTAAAACACGGACGAGAGCTCACAAAAGCACTCTTTCCGCCACACCCTTTTGTGCAGTGGCTGTACGACACCATATGCGTATTGCTACTCGCACTAGTCACCGTTTTGCTGTGGGATCATTCTCCTTTTTGGAAAGTCAGTTTAGCAGTGCTACTTTTCTTCGTAGCTATCTTTATAGCGGCCATGAACCGCGACCGATTCGTCCGCCTTAAGCATAAGAACTAATACAATACTGTTGACTTAAGCGCAAGTAAGTGTAAAATGCTTCTCACTAACAAGAGGCGCAAAGTGTACGATTTCTTCGTTCTGGGACTTATACCTGGCACCGAAATACAAATAAGTTTTGCCATGTGGCTAGAAACGGTAGCACTGCTTTGCACCACCACCATTCTAGTTCGTCAAATCTCTCAGCGTCGAAGCTTTGCATACGAAATCGTACCCACTATAGGCAGCGACTTTATGCTGCAGCGTCTGCCGGCAAGATGGACATTGCGTATAGCTGTAGCTCTTCTAGCAGATAGCGCTGAGCATCTGTTACGTTCCCGCCTGCAAGCTCTTGCAACCGCGCTAAATAAGTAGCCGCTCGGCTGCTATCGCCGCCTGAAAACAGGCGGTTTTGTATAAACATGTCCCAGGCAGCTCGCTCATCAGAACTAAGTGTGCTCGGGTAATTCCGAGCCTTGTAAAGCGGCAATAGTGCATCTAAACGGTTGTCTTTGAAATCTAAATGCAACCCTGACAGCTCGTCCGGTTTGGCACCTCGTACAACTCTCATAAGGTCTTTGTCGTGTTTGTCGAAGAAGTTGTCGTACAGTTTGCCGTCCACCGCAGATTCATCCTCGACTATACTCGTTTGCACTTTGTCGCGAGCGGCATCCAAAATATCGAGCGCATCATGAATCTTGCCAGCAAATTCTTGCTGCCGGCTCTTCAGTATATCCAGATGCTTCTGAACCGTTTCCAGTGTTAGCCCTAGTCGTTCTTGCGTAGCATCGTCCTTCATGACGCCGAGCGGCGCTACAGCTGGGCAGCGGTTGTACTTGAGTGTTTTGACGGGTAGGCGCGGTTCGCTAGAGTCCTTTTTCCACTTCCAGCACTCCACCAGTTCATCTACTGACATATCTAGGTACTTCGTCGGGTCGTGCCGCAAGTCGTACACCAAAGCGCAGTCCTGCTGTTTGTGTTTTGCGAGCAGTACTGCAGCCGTAGTATGCAGAGTTTCGCTCGGATAACGGCCCGAGGTATATACAAACGGCTGTGCTTTCATAACTAACTCTTTCACAGCCTGCTTATTGCGGTAGTTCAGTAAGTACTCAAACAAGTCCTTTTGCTTTTCGCGTATTAGTTTAGCGATGGCAATAGTGGCATAAACATCACTCATAGCATCGTGAGCCTTGTAGTGGTCCAGTTTGTTGACTTTCGTAAGGTATTCCAACCGGTTGCTCGGCTTGCTATCCGGCGCAAATGGCCACTCTATGCCCTCGGGCCTGAGTGCCCGCGTCATACGCACGACATCAAGCAAGTCCCAGCGGCTACAGCCATCGCACCACTGCCATTCATAGGCATCGTAAAAGTTGCGATAGTGCAGGAAACGCATAAACTCGTCGTCGAAGCGCACGGAGTTAAATCCTAGAAAGATTGTGTCATCCTGTACAACTTCATCATAAAAGTACTTGAGAAATTCGGCTTCAGTAAGCCCTTCCGTCAGCGTTTGCTGCGGTGTAATACCGGTTATAAGCACTGCATCTGGGTCGGGCAGAACATCGGGCGTCAGCTTTATGAATACATTCACTGAGTCGCCTACGGGGTTAAGCTCCATATCCGTTCGCTGGCCGGCAAACTGCATAATCCGCGCGTCCTTCGGGCTAAACCCAGAGGTTTCTAGGTCATAAAAGAAAAAACTAGCAGCCATAAGTGCTACTAGTGTAACAAACAATGTCTTCGGCTCTTAGTAAGAGTCAAAGGTTTAATGCCGCTGTATTTCTTCCAGCTTGACGTGACCCCTTACGGGCCGTTTTAGCATACGAGCTAGTAAAGAACGTCGAGTGATATCAAGCTCTGCATAATATGTCTCACCTTGCGGCGTAGACAAGGCACCATAGGCAATGTGACCGGTCACAAAAGTTTCAGGACCAGTTGGTAGTTCTTTCACGTTTCCTCGTTTTACTAACATAGTACCTAGTTGCCCCAAAGAAATAGTTATTCCTGGGTCAACATATACTGCTCCTCGTGTTTCGGCAGCTAAAATTGTTCCGGCATAGAAGTCTGCAATTTTTGTAGCCTCTTGAGGTTCTATTTCCACATTCCGCCAGGGGTTCTGTCCGGATAAATGCGATACCGAGGGATGCTCTAACATGTCGCTCATAACTAGATAATTATACCATAGCATAAGCGTTGTTGTCAATATCTAGTATTCAAAGCTGCCGTGACTGGACACACGAATAGTTTGGCCTGGCATCACTTCTTGGCGCAGCAGTTCGTGCATTATGCCCATTTTTTTCATAATGTCGCGCAACCGTTGCACCGCTTCATCGTTAGCAAAGTCGGTGCGGCGAGCAAACTGCTCTATCTTTGGCCCAGTTATAACAAATCCGTCATCACTTTTTTCTACCTTCCACTGCCCTTCCGTATTCGTAAGCGTAAGCACGGGTATGTCGGTTTTTTCAGCTTGCTTGTCGGCCTTAGTGCGAGCCTGCTGTACCTTCTTCTTGAGCTCATACACTAAACCATCCAGTCCTTTACCCGATTGGGCTGATACGGCAAATATCGGTGTCTTGGCTGGTGTGACTTTTTTGAGCTGGTTTAACAAGTCCTCGGTAATCTCTTCGTCTAAGCCTTCGGTTTTGTTAAGCGCAATTACTTCTGGTCGACCAGCTAGTGCTGGCTGGTAAGCCGCTAATTCATCCTTAATAGTACTATAGGCGCTGGCCACATCCTCTTGGTATGCATCAATCATGTGCAGGATTACTGGTGTGCGTTCCACGTGGCGTAAAAAGTCATGACCCAGACCCTTCCCTTCGGCCGCACCTTCTATAAGCCCAGGTATGTCGGCCATAAGTATGCTAGCGTCGCCCACATCCACAACGCCAAGGTTAGGCGTAAGCGTAGTGAATGGGTAGTCTGCAATTTCTGGGCGCGCATTACTGAGCTTACTGAGCAATGTGGACTTACCAGCATTCGGCATGCCCACGAGCCCAACGTCAGCTATCATTTTGAGCTCAAGCGTTAGCGTTAAGTTTTCACCTGGTTCGCCTTTTTCAGCAAACTTCGGCGCTTGCCGACGGCTAGAAGTAAAGTGCGCATTGCCGAAGCCGCCTCGCCCGCCGATAGCCACCACCGCTTGCTGTCCATCTTCGGTAAGGTCAGCAATTGTCACGCCATCCTCTGTAGTAGCCACCGTACCTACAGGCACTGCAACCAAAAAATCTTCACCGCTCCTGCCATGCTTGCGACTAGTGCCCCCCGGCTGTCCAGGCTTAGCCTTTAACTCCTTTTGGTAGCGAAATTGTGCTAGGGTGTTTTCGTTCCGGCTGGCCACAAGTATGACGTCTCCACCGTCTCCACCGTCTCCACCGTCTGGGCCGCCTTTACTTATAAACTTCTCACGCCGAAAACTAACCTTACCATTACCACCATCGCCGGCCTTCACCTCGACGTTAACCTTATCTATAAAATGCATACTTCTAGTTTACAGGTGTTAGCAGATAGGTTCTAGAGGTAATCCCCCCGGGGACTGGATTTGAACTTTCTAGACTTAAAAGAAAATTATTCGAAATCGACTTAGTGGTAGATGTAGTGCGGGAATTTAGAGATAGGAACCCAGTCGCTGTAACCTACGCGGCCCCAGCCAGCGAGGCCATTCATATCGGAGTACTTCATCATCGTGCCGTCAGCAGATACAGCTTCTACATAGGCTACGTGGCCAAGACCACCAGCAGCGTATGGAGTTTGGGCTATGGCACCAGGAATAGGCTTACTGCTCACAGTCCAGCCACTCATACCGGCATAGTACGCCCAGCTGCTTGCGTTACCCCAGTTACTTGGCACTGCCACGCGATTAGCTACATACCATGTACAATAACCGTAATCGTACCCGTTGTAACCATAGACTGGTGAGTAGCCACCCCATGGGAATGAAGGCGTAGCCGCAACGCGTGCAACAGCCGGAGCTGCTACAGAACCGTTCGGTATAAGAATCTGTTCACCAGGCTTCAAGCCACTTATTTCGGCGTCGTTAGCATCTATAATCTTCTGTTTGTCGGCCTTGTACTTCTGGGCTAGACTATCGACCGTATCGCCCGATTTAACAGTGTATACAATACCATTTACTGGTGGAATGACGAGCTTCTTGCCAGCAGCAACGCTGTCGCCATTAAGCTGGTTGGACCAGCGAATACTGTCAGCACTAATGCCAAATTTAGTAGCTAAGCCGCTGACCGTGTCGCCAGTAACTGTGACGTAATTCTGGATATCAGCCTTGGACTTAAGCGCCGTTGCAACAACTTCTGGCTTAGAAGCAACACTTTCGCTGGCAGAAGACATAGCCAGCTGCGCATGTTCACTGTCTGCTTGGTTGGTTACCGAAGTAGCTTCCGGCACATTCGTTACACGAGAAACGGTTACTGCAATGTCGGCAGAAGAAAGCTGGTCAAGTGGGTTGCTGGCTGCAGTTTCATTAGCATTACTGCTCAGAATAGCTGGAGCAGCACCGCCAGAGTGCGGGCTACCAACTATAAAAGCTAAAACAACAGCAATAATAAGCAGATTACCGCCAGCCAAACTAAACCGGACAAGGCGCTTACGCATTCCCTTGCGGTTCATTAGTGACTGATATCGGCGGTAGAGTTTGTTAGACTGCCCAGGCTGCATAACAGCGAGGCGGTCCTGAATGGTGCGTGTACTAGTGGTACTAATGCTATCTCCGTTGCCCCTTTTCGGGCATCCCTAAATGATATTGATATTACTTAGGGTTGTAGTACTTTAAAAAGCCACCGCTAGGGTTGGCCTCTCAAGTAGTACCTCCATATTTTACCAAAATCAGCCCTAGGTTCAAGGCTTTTTAAGCTTTTTCACCTCTGTTGCACCCCTGTTGTTAACGGCCACAAAGCTTATGGCAGTACTTTTGTACCTGTGCATTGTGCTCATCTAAGGTCGTCGAGAAGTACGTGATGCCATTATCGCCTGTTACAAAGTAGAGCCAGTTCGTGCTTGCAGGATGAGCTACCGCCTGCAAAGAACTGTCGGTGACATTGCTAATTGGGCCAAATGGCAGACCTTTGTTAGAAGTGGTGTCATAGCGCGAGTCATTAGCATGTTGAGCGTAAAAGTATGTTACATCCGAACCAAGTGGCATGCCTTGCTTGAGGCGGCTTAGAAAGACCTGGGCAACCTGTGGTCGGTCGGTAGCAGCCGATACTTCCTTTTCAACTACCGAAGCAAGTGTTATGCCCTGGTACACATTCAGCCCTTGGGCAGCAAATGCAGCCTTTATGTCGGGCGTTACGTGCTGGTCCATTTCTTCAAGCGACTGGCGAACAATTACGGAAGGGTCAGTCGTAACGTCTTTCTGGAAGGTGTCTGGGTATAAGTAACCCTCTAGGCTAGCGCCTGCTGGCAGGTCAGCAAGCACTGGAATATCGCGATATTGGTCGGCATTAAAGGCCTTATCAACAGCTGCCTTGTCGAACTTAGCATTCACGAATACATCTTCGATTTGGTCCAGCCGCTGCGCCGGCAAAATTATTACTAAGTTCTTTACTATGTCGCCCTTGGCTATCTTTGCCACAATCTGTTGGACGCTCATGCTAGAACTTATGGCATAGGTGCCTGCCTGCAGTTCGCTCGTTAAGCCGTGAGCACGAACGTAGAGCTCAAAGGTATGACCATCGCGGATAAGTCCAGCAGTTTTAAGCTGATTGCCTATTTGCCTCGGTGTCGAACCAGTAGGAATAACGATGTTGTAGGTCGTCTGGTCATTGTCCCGTGGTTTGAGATTACTGCGATAATGACTATAGCCCATAAGACCGAGTGCAACGAGTACGACTAAAGCTATAGCTAGTATAGCCACGATTACTTTGGCTAAACTTTTGCGCTTTCTATTCTTTAGAGAATACAGCGCCATACCTACTCAGCACCCCTTTGCAAATAATCTTCCAGAATATATACCGCACTTAGCATATCTATGTCCTCACGGGTAAAAGGCTTTTTGCGTGCCGTTAGTTCTGCTTCGGCTTTAGCTGATGTAACTGCCTCGTCTTGCAGCTCAATTGGTAGGCTAAGTTCTTCTTGCAATCTATTAGCAAAAGCTTCAGCATAGGCTGTTTGCGCCGTAGCTGTACCATCTAGGCTACGTGGCAGGCCAACCACTAACGTGCCCACGGTATTAGTCTCAATTATCTTGCGCAGTTCGGCAGTAAAATTATCGTCATTGGGCAGTGTAACCAGCGGAGAGGCAATGCGAGCAATGGTACTAGCAATAGCTATACCTATGCGCGCCTCACCCACGTCTAAAGCTAATATTGAATTAGGGGTTAGCATTCGTATTAACGGTCTTTGTAGGCTTAGCGATACTTACAGTTATTTTACTCGTCTTTTTTGGTGCTGTTGTTACCCAGAATGGGCTCATTTTGACTGTTACGTCCGTTACGCCCGGTTCACTTGTTAGTGCATCTTTAATCTGGCCGGACTTCTTGCCTGCAGCAGTTTTCTTGATTTCATTAGTGTTCAGTTCAGGGCCAATAACGCCCACCGTTTGCAGCGAAATGGTTACCGTAGTATCGCCTGTGGCAGTAACCTTAATGTCCGGGTTCTCTAACCCATCACTAAGTATGCTCTGCTTTGTGGGGTCAATCTGATCGGTTATTTGGGTGTCGACAACTTTTTGTAAGTCACTCTTGTGCGCACCATACATGGTATATGTAACAGTGCCAGTTACCGTGACATTGTCCGCTGTGTCTCCCACCTGCACATCGCTGGTAACTGTAGGAGTACCTGCGGCGTAACTTGGCACAACCGCATAGTAACCTGCCTGCTGAAGTTGCTTCTGTAAATCGGCCTTTACGCCACTATCTTGGGTAGTAAGTTTTTGCTTAGCACTGTCGATATCCGCTTGGGCAACAACTTTAACAATGTTGTCAGTACCATCACTAGTGCTACCTGTCGCATTTATATCCGAGCGTCCTGCAACACTAAAAGTTGCATTATCAAGATTGTACTTTACCCCTCCACTTTGGGCGGTAATATCAATGTCGTTTGCTTTATATTGAGCACAGCTACCGCTACTGAAATGGTCGAATGAGAATGATGCCGTTTCCTGCGTTATAAAAGTTAGCCCATTCGAACTAACTCCCGTACCTGCAGGTACAGAATCAGGCGTACCTAAATTTGGCGCACAGGCTTGGGCTGTCATATCGATGGTGCCCTTTGCCTTGTCGCCCTTATTTACCTGACCAGTTGTAGCTACCTGCTGCGTAGAAGTCTTGTCTTCTTTAACTTGCTTGGCTGGAACAACATTAGCTGCAGGGTCAAAAGTGGTAGCCGTAGTATCGAGTATAAGCGTAGCGCTGGTGTTGATGTTACTAGAATCCGTTTTAATCGTAATTGTTGCCTTCGGTAGCACCGCAACTGCAAAGTACAAGAACACTATAAAAGCTATGAGCAATAGTCCTGCCAAGGCCAACCACAATCGGAAGCGCTCAAAGTTTGGTATAGCTAACTTCTTGTCTTTCTTGGCAGCCAACGGCAGTGGTGCACTGCTACTTGTAGAACTCGCTGCATCGTCGGCAGCTTCTTCATCGGGCAATTCCACCGTTTCCATAGCATCATCGGTTGCTAAGGGTGCAGCGGCTCCAGCGCCAGCAAGTTCACCTATAGGTCGGTCACCGGCATTTTCGGCCGTAACTTCAGTTGGTTCGTCCAGCTCTTCTGCCGGTAATTCATCATCTACTCCTGCTATATCTGGTCCAGCGGGTACCTCTGGCTTAGACTGCAGCGTTTTTGCTACGTGCAAGCCAACCGCGCCAGCTAGAGGGAGCAGCCCGGCTTCAGTAGTTATGAGCACTAGGCGCTTTTTGGCTTCATCGGCAGCCCGTTTAAGTAGCTTCATATTAACAATGCTCTGGAATACAGCAGCACGCTTAGGCAGCACGAGTGCTAGTATTTTGGCATCGCTACTCTGCACTTTATCGATAACGCTTGTTATTTCGTCATCGATATCTATGTATATAACGTCTTTACTATTGTTGGCCATATTTATACACTCAACATTTTATCTATCTTTTCACGCATACTGCCGCCACTCCCACCGCTGAATTGTAGAGTGTCCAGGCCCACGCGTAGCAAGCCCATTGCGGTTATGAATGTATGGTCGGTCACCTTGCCGGTTTTGTCAACAATCCCCACAACTTGTTCGGGCTGTATATGGTGCACCGTTGGACGCTTAGTGAACGGTAAACCGCGAAACCACGGCGCGTCCTCTAGCCGTTCCATGAGCATATCGAGCGAGGAGCCTCCGCCACACAGGAACATGTGGTTTGGTAAATGGTCGAGCTTCGGAAACTCTTGCAATGCAAGCTGTATGCCGTTTACCCATACATCCACCGTTTTGGACAGTGCAGATTCTATAGCCGGGCGTTTTTGTGATGGTATTTTGTTGGTACTGAGACCTATTTTTAACTCTTCAGCCTGGTCGAAGCTCACGCTCAGGTCGCGTTCTATAGCCCTGGTGTAGGCCCGACCGCCAATGCCAAACATTTTGGTACCCTGCACGCCGCCATCATTTATGACTGCAATGTCCGTCGTACCACCTCCCACGTCCATAAGAATGGCACTCAAGTTCTGATCTGGTTTATTGCCAATCATAGCCCGTGCAACGGCAAACGGCTCGGCAGCTACCGCCAGCAAGTCCAAGTCAAGCTCTTGTGCCGTCTTTTCAAGCGCTCCAATGTGAATCATCGGTGCAAAGGCAGTGTACAGCTGTACGACCACGTCTTTACCCTTGAAGCCTATCGGATTAGTAACTGGGTAGCCGTCTATTTCTATACTGACAAGGGCGCTGTTCACTAACCGCACTTCAACTTCTTTACCGCCAAGCTCCCAAGCTAGTTGCTGCTTGGCTTTGGTTTCGGCGCGCTCTTGTACGAGGCGGATTATCCGCTCCATTTCAGCTAAATCAATGTCTTTAGTAGAGTTTTTACGGGCAATGCGAATAGTGGTGGTTGTGCCTTTTACTAGTTCGCCAGCTATACCTATAACTGCCGTGCGCACGCTTACGCCGGCCTCAGTTTCGGCTTCATTCAATGCTTTATCGCAGTTTTCCACCACGCTGGCAATATCAGCAATAGCGCCAGCTTGCATATCCGCTAAGGCTTGATGCTGTCTGCCCACACCAACAATGTCGATGTTACCGCCCGGCAAAATATGGCCTATGAGTGCTTTCACGTACTCGGTGCCGATGTCTAGCGCCACCACGTAGTCTGCTCCGGCCTGTTTGCTGCCCTTGTCTTTAACGGTGCTTATAGCACGTACAGCCCGCTCGCCTGCCTGTTTAGCAACGCTCTGGCCAACAGATTTGAATTTTTCAAGCATAATCACTATCTAGTATAGCATCCGTAGTCTGGTCTGCTGCCCTTAAAATAAGCTGAACTAAACTAAGCTGCAGTCTGTGATTGGTCGTACTCTAAGAGCGCACGTGGCACCGGAAGGTACAGGCTCGCCCCAGCTTTACCCAGGTC
>Ga0207660_10000622_pt1 | contig 23918 bp, 18 predicted proteins | sample KBSC73BmetaG_FD_184335 | JGI IMG/M metagenome (GOLD analysis project Ga0207660, IMG submission 184335) | Corn rhizosphere microbial communities from Kellogg Biological Station, Michigan, USA - KBS C7-3B metaG (SPAdes) (version 2) | ecosystem: Host-associated > Plants > Roots > Rhizosphere ... | reverse complement strand
AGAGTCATTGTTGAACGCGGGCGCGGCGCTCGCTACGCCTGCGTCATGACGAAAGCCCCGCTTCTCCTCACCGCCGCAGCCGCCGCGCTCGTGGCTTCACCCGCCATCTCTCGCCCGATGACCGCGATCGACCTCCAGTCGATCCATCGGATGGGCTCGCCCGACGTCTCCCCCGACGGGCACTGGGCGGTGTTCACGGTCTCGAGCACTGACTGGGCGAAGAACAAGCGCGTGAATACGCTCGAGATTCTCGACGTCACGAAAATCGGCTCGCAGCGGCCGATCGCGGGGGCGGAGAAGGGTCATGACGCCGCTTTCGCCGCCGACGGCTCGCTGTGGTTCCTGATGCCGGTCGGCGACCAGGACCAGCTGTTTCGCATGAACATGGGCGGCAGGCCCGTGCAGGTCAGCAATTTCAAGGGGGACATCGGCGGGTTCAAGGTTGCGCCGTCGGGCACGGAAGCGGTGGTCTGGGCGGACCGTGACCTGCGCTGTCCCGACCTCAACTGCGCCAGCGTTGCCGAGACCAAGGCGATCGGTTCGGGCCGAACCTATGACCAGCTGTTCGTTCGGCACTGGGACACGTGGGCAGTGCCCGGGGTCCGCTCGCGGCTCTTCACCTTCCCGATCGCGGGCGGAAAGCTCGCCGGCGCCGGCGTCCCGGATCGAGGGCATCTCGTCGGCGACACGCCGTCGAAGCCGTTCGGCGGCGGCGAGGAGATCGCTTTCTCGCCCGACGGCCGCACCGTCTATTTCGCGCTTCGCGAGGCGGGGCGGATCGAAGCGCTGTCGACCAACCTCGACATCTTCGCCGCGCCCGCCGACGGGAGCGCGCCGCCGGTCAACCTGACGGCCGCGAACAAGGCCACCGATACGCTCCCGACCATGTCGCCGGATGGGCGCTCGCTCGCCTATGTCGCCATGGCGCGGCCGGGCTACGAATCCGACCGAACCGTGCTGATGCTCCGCGACCTGGCCAGTGGCACGGCGAGGCCGCTGACCCAAAGTTGGGACCGCTCCGTCGGTTCGATCGAATGGGCGAAGGATGGGCGCAGCCTGCTCGTCACCGCCGAGGACACGCTCGAGAACCCGGTGTTCCGGATCAATGCGGCGACCGGCCAGGTGACCCGCCTCACCGGCGACGGCAATTTCGGCAACGTTCACGCACTGCCGCGCGGCGGATTCATCGCCACCGTAAACAGCATCATGGCGCCCGACGATCTAGTCGAAGTCAGCGGGGCTGGAGATGCGGTCGTCCATCTGACCGCTCTTAATGATACTTTGCTGAGACAACTCGACCCCGTCACCTTCACCAAATTCAACTTCCGCGGCGCGAATAACGACACCGTGTGGGGCTGGACGTTGAAGCCCGCGAACACGACCGCGCCGCTGCCGATCTCCTTCCTCGTCCATGGCGGCCCGCAGGGCAGCTTCAACAACAGCTGGTCGTACCGCTGGAACCCGCGGCTGTTCACCGCGCCCGGCTATGCCGCGGTCAGCGTCGATTTCCACGGGAGTACCGGCTACGGCCAGGCCTTCCAGGACGCGATCCACCAGAATTGGGGCGGCTGGCCACTCACCGACCTCAAGCTGGGACTCGCCTACGCCACCGCGCACGACCCGCAGCTCGAGGCGAACAACGCCTGCGCGCTCGGCGGCTCCTACGGCGGCTACATGATGAACTGGATCGAGGGGAACTGGCCCGACCGGTTCAAGTGCATCGTCCAGCACGACGGCGTGTTCGACGCCCGCGCCATGGCCTACGAGACCGAAGAGCTATGGTTCGACGAATGGGAGCATGGCGGGCACCCTTATTACGAGGCGCCGGGCGAGTTCGAGAAATGGAACCCGGTGAACTTCGTCCAGAACTGGAGGACGCCGCAGCTGGTCGTCACGTCGGAGCACGACTTCCGCATCCCCTACACGCAGGGGATCGCAGCGTTCACCGCCCTCCAGCGCCGCAACATCCCGTCGCGGCTGCTGGTCTTCCCCGACGAAAACCACTGGGTCTTGAAGCCGAAGAACTCGGTCCAATGGTATCACGAGGTGTTCGACTGGGAGCGCCAGTGGCTCGGCCAGGGTGCTCCGGTGCCGGACGCGATGCCGACGGTTGAGGTGCGGCCGGCAAAGGGCGAGCGAGGTTGATGCTGCAGTGCCGCATCGCTAACCGCGTGCGGCGATGACCGACCTCCCCAAGACCTTCGACCCCGCTGCGATCGAGCAGCGATGGTACGAGCATTGGGAGTCGCGCGGCCTGTTCCGGCCCGAGCGGCCGGACGCGACGCCGTGGACGATCGTCATGCCGCCGCCGAACGTCACCGGCTCGCTCCACATCGGCCACGCGCTCGACAACACCCTCCAGGACGTGCTGACCCGCCGCGAGCGGATGCTGGGCAAGGACGCGCTCTGGGTCGTCGGCACCGACCACGCCGGGATCGCGACGCAGATGGTGGTCGAGCGCACGATCGCGGGGCAGGGGTTGAAGCGTCAGGAGCTCGGCCGCGAGGCGTTCCTCGACATCGTCTGGGACTGGAAGAACCAGTCGGGCGGCGCGATCACGAAGCAGCTCCGCCGTCTCGGCGCGAGCTGCGACTGGCGGCACGAGCGGTTCACCATGGACGAGCGCTACCAGCGCGCGGTCACCTACACCTTCGTCGAGATGTACAAGCGCGACCTCATCTACCGCGACAAGCGCCTGGTGAATTGGGACCCCCGGTTCCAGACCGCGATCAGCGACCTCGAGGTGGAGACCAAGGACGTCCAGGGCAAGTTCTGGACTTTGAGCTACCCGCTCGCCGACAACAGCGGCGCGATCCAAGTGGCGACGACGCGGCCCGAGACGATGCTCGCCGACATGGCGGTCGCGGTGCACCCGGAGGACGAGCGCTATCGCGCGCTCATCGGCAAGCAGATCAAGCACCCGATCACCGGGCGGATAATCCCGGTCATCGCCGACGAACATGCCGATCCCGAGCTCGGCAGCGGCGCGGTGAAGATCACGCCCGGCCACGACTTCAACGATTTCGAAGTGGGCAAGCGCGCCGGGTTCAAGCCGGCTGACATGCTCAACATGTTCGATGCACAGGCGAATGTCGTCCAGACGCAGGATGGCCTGATCCCGCAGGACCTGCTCGGCCTGTCGCGGGACGACGCGCGAAAAGCAGTGGTCGCGAAGCTCGAAGAGGAAGGCGCGCTGGTCCGGGTCGAGGACCGCGTGATCCCGACGCCCTTCGGCGACCGCTCGGGCGTGGTGATCGAGCCGTGGCTCACCGACCAATGGTATGTCGACGCCGCCAAGCTCGCGCTCCCCGCGCTGCAGGCCGTCAAGAAGGGCGAGATCCGCGTCGTTCCCGAGACGTGGAAGAAGACCTGGTACAATTGGCTCGAGAATATCCAGCCCTGGTGCGTCTCGCGCCAGCTGTGGTGGGGACACCGCATTCCGGCCTGGTATGCCGAAGACGGCAAGGTCTTCGTCGCCGAGACCGAGGAGGAAGCGCTCAGAGAGGCCGGTGATCAGCCTCTGCGCCAGGACGAAGACGTCCTCGACACCTGGTTTTCGTCGGCGTTGTGGCCATTCGCCACACTCGGCTGGCCCGAGCAGACCGAAGACCTCAAGCGCCATTACCCCAACGACGTGCTCATCTCCGGCTTCGACATCCTGTTCTTCTGGGACGCGCGCATGGCGATGCAGGGGATCGAGTTCATGGGCGAGGCGCCGTGGAAGACGCTCTACCTCCACGGTCTCGTCCGCGACGCCCAGGGCGCGAAGATGTCGAAGTCGAAGGGCAACACCGTCGACCCGCTCGGCCTTATCGACAGGTACGGCGCCGACGCGCTGCGCTTCACGCTCGCGGCGATGGAAAGCCAGGGCCGCGACATCAAGCTCGATGAGAGGCGCGTCGAAGGCTACCGCAACTTCGCGACCAAGCTGTGGAACGCCGCGCGCTTCCTCCAGATGAACGGCGTCGGCGCCAGCGACAGCATCACCGCGCCCGCCGCCGAGCTTCCGGTCAACCGCTGGATCATCGGCGAGGTCGTCGAGACGCTCGCCAAGCTCAACGCCGCCTTCGACGATCTGCGCTACGACGAGATGGCCGACGCCATCTATCATTTCGTCTGGGGCACCTTCTGCGACTGGTACGTGGAGCTAGTGAAGGGTGCATTCGACGAGGAAACCAAGAGCGTCTCCGCCTGGGCCTTCGACCAGATCCTGGTGATGCTCCACCCGCTGATGCCCTTCATCACCGAGGAGCTGTGGAGCGCAAATGAGCGGCCGTACGAGCTGATCGTCGCGAAATGGCCGGAACCGGGAGCGCAGGTGGATCCGCATGCGAAGCGGGAGCTTGACTGGCTGGTGCGGCTGGTCAGCGAAATCCGCTCGGCGCGAACCGAGCTCAATGTTCCCCCGTCAGCCAAGCTGCATCTCTTCGCCGCCGATGCGTCGGCGGAAACAGCCGCGCGCCTCGATCGCAACCATGCGACGCTTTCGCGATTGGCTCGGCTCGAATCCATCCAGCTCTCGACCTTCACCGGCACCGGAGCGGCCCAGGTCGTGGTCGACGAGGCCACCTTCGCTCTCCCGCTCGAAGGCGTGATCGACATCGCCGCTGAGCGGGATCGGCTGACGAAAGCGCTTGCCGCCGCCGAAAAGGAACGGGACGCGCTTGCCGCGCGGCTCGCAAACCCGAACTTCACCGAGCGCGCCAAGCCCGAGGCGGTCGAGAAAGCGCGTTCCGATCATGCGGCCAAGGCCGCGGAAGCCGAACGCCTGCGCGCGGCGTTGGACAGGCTCGGCTAGGCGGAGAGCAGAGTGGGGGACGCAGCACAGCGAAAGCCCGCACGCGGCGACCTCACACAGGGGAACATCGGCTCGACCCTACTCAAGTTCGCGCTTCCGACGCTCGCGAGCTCCATCCTCCAGTCGCTCAATGGCACGGTCAATGCGATCTGGGTCGGGCGCTTCATCGGCGAGGGCGCGCTGGCCGCGACGTCCAACGCCAACATGGTGATGTTCCTCCTCACCGCCTTCGTGTTCGGCTTCGGGATGGCCGCGACCATCCTCGTCGGGCAGGCCTGGGGGCGCAAGGACGTCGGCGAGGCTCGCAAGGTGTTCGGCACCTCGATGGGCAGCTTCGCGCTGATCTCGATCGGCATCGGCACCGCGGGCTATTTCCTTTCCGCCGACATCCTGAAGCTGCTCGGAACGCCCGGCGACGCCGCGCCGCTGGCGCTCGCCTACCTTCGCGTGATTTTCCTGGCGATGCCGGCGCTTCTGCTGCTGACGCTCATGATGATGTCGCTTCGGGGGGCCGGCGACAGCATGACTCCCTTGTGGTTCATGGTCGTCGCCGTGGTGCTCGACAGCGGCCTCAATCCCTTCTTCATCAGAGGCTGGGGACCGTTCCCCCGGATGGGCATCGCCGGGTCGGCGATGTCGACGCTCGTCGGCAATTATGTCAGTCTCTTCGGCCTCGTCGCCTATATCTACCTGAAGGACCTGCCGCTTCGGCTTCGCGGCGGGGAGCTGCGCTACCTGTGGTGCGACATCGCGATCATGAAGACGATCATCGTCAAAGGCTTTCCGATGGGCCTCCAGATGATCATCATCTCCTTGTCCGCGCTGGCCCTGATCGGCCTCGTCAACCGCGAGGGCGTCGACACCACGGCGGCGTTCGGTGTCGCGCTTCAGCTGTGGACCTACGTCCAGATGCCGGCGATGGCCTTGGGCGCGGCCGTGAGCGCGATGGCGGCGCAGAATATCGGCGCCGGGCTGTGGGACCGTGTCGGCCGCATCACGCGCATCGGCATCTATCAGACGCTGGCGATCACCGCGGCAATGATCGTCGGCCTGACGCTCGCGGACCGGTCGGTGCTGGCGCTGTTCATGGGCGGCGATAGCCCGGCGCTCCCGATCGCCCGGCACATCCACCTGATCGCGACCTGGAACTTCCTGCTGTTCGGCGTGATGATGGTCCTGTTCGGCACGGTTCGGGCCAACGGCGCGGTGTGGATCCCGATGATCGTGCTCGCCGTCGGCATGATCCCGGTGCGCTTCGGTTACATCTTCGCGACCTATCACTGGCTCGGCGCCGACGCGATCTGGACGAGCTTCCCGGTCACGTCGTTCATCAACCTCGCGCTCGCTGTCGGCTTCTATGTCCACGGCGGCTGGAAGAAGGCGCGCATGACAGTCGGCGAGCAACCCTGCGAGGACGAGACCACCGAAGAAGCGCTAGCAACTCGCGAGCCCGGCGGCGCGCTGAACCCTGCTGGCTGAAGCAAGCATTGGCGCTATAGGCGCGCCTATGTCGGCTTCTTATCCCCACCTTCGCATGCGCCGCGGCCGGTCGAGCGCGTGGATGCGCTCGATGCTGGCCGAAAACCGCCTTCACCCGAGCGACTTCATCTGGCCTTTGTTCATCTGCGACGGCCGCGGTTGCGAGGAGCCGATCGGTTCGCTTCCCGGCGTCAGCCGCTGGAGCGTCGACCGCATCGGCGGGAAGGCTAAGGAGGCTGCGGCCCTCGGCATCCCGTGCATCGCGCTCTTCCCCAATACGCCCAACGAGCTTCGCACCGAACGCGCAGAAGAAGCGCTCAACCGCGACAATCTGATCTGCCGCGCCATCCGCGCGATCAAGGACGCAGTGCCCGAAATCGGGGTGCTGACCGACGTCGCGCTCGATCCCTATACCGCGCACGGCCATGACGGCCTCGTCGACGAGCTCGGCAACGTGATCAACGACGACACCGTCGAAATTCTCGTGCAGCAGGCGCTGGTCCAGGCGGACGCGGGCGCCGACATCGTCGCGCCGTCGGACATGATGGACGGGCGTGTCGGAGCGATCCGCTCTGCGCTCGAGCAGGCGGGGCACCAGAATGTCGCGATCATGGCTTATGCCGCCAAATATGCCTCGGCCTTCTACGGGCCGTTCCGCGAGGCGGTCGGCTCGCTAGGCCGGCTGAAGGGCGACAAGCGCGGCTACCAGATGGACCCCGCGAACATCGAGGAAGCGCTGCGTGAGGTCGAGCTCGACCTCGAGGAAGGGGCCGACTTCGTGATGGTCAAGCCGGGCCTGCCCTACCTCGACGTCGTCGCGCGGGTGAAGGACGCGTTCGGCGTTCCGACGTTCGTTTACCAGGTGTCAGGCGAGTATGCGATGATCGAGCACGCCGCGGCAGCCGGCGCGGCTGACCGCGACGCGCTGATCCTCGAGACTTTGCTTGCCTTCAGGCGCGCCGGCGCCACCGGCGTGCTCACCTACCACGCCGTCGACGCCGCAAGGCTGATCGGCGCTTAGGAGCCGAGCCGCCTCTTCAGTGCGTCGATGCGGTCGGTCTGGCCGCGCGCGATCCTCGCTACCTCTGCAGCCGCACTCTCGATCGCCTTGAGATCGTTGGGGGCGATCCCGCCATGGGTCTGGAGCGCGGTCGCGCCGAGCGCGTCGATATCGGCTTCGGCGAGCGCGGTGGGCTTGCGCGCGGCAATGGCGGCGGAAAGCGCTTCCTGCGCCGCGATCCAGCCTTCGCTTTGCGGAGCGCCCGCGGCGCCTGCGAGCCGCTCGGCATCCGCGATCGCCGGCTCGAACGCCGTCTCGCCGCTCCGCGCCTGTTCGACCAGCGCTGCGAGCTGGCTCGCGAGGGTGGCGGCCACCGGGCGGTCATTCATCGGGCGAACCGGCTGCACGCGCGGATCGATCGCCTCGGCGCTCCGCGGCCGGAGCGACGGATAAGGCCCGCCGGCGGCCGAACAGCCGGCGAGCATCAGCAAGCCTAGAACAAGCGGTTCTCGCATCGCCAGGGCTGTAAAAGGAAAATGGCGCGCCCGAAAGGATTCGAACCTCTGACCCCCAGATTCGTAGTCTGGTGCTCTATCCAGCTGAGCTACGGGCGCGCGGGTGCCGGAAACGGCAGGGGCGCGACATAGGGGGGCGGGCCAGAAGGCGCAACCCTTTCAGGGGCCGCCCGGGAGCGCGTAGGCGATGACGTCGTCGCCCGGGGTCGTGCCGAGCGTCCCATGGCCGCCGGCGACCACCACCACATACTGCCGGCCGTCGCGCCCGAGATAGGTCATCGGCGTCGCCTGGCCGCCAGCGGGCAGCCGTGCCTGCCACAGTTGGCGACCCGTCGTCACGTCATAGGCGCGCGCGTAATTGTCGAGCGCCGAGCTCATGAAGGCGACGCCGCCCGCGGTGGTCATCGGGCCGCCGAGCGAAGGCACGCCGAGCTTGATCGGCAGCGGGAGCGGGGTCTGGTCGCGGATGGTGCCGTTCTTGTGCTCCCAGACGAGCTTGCCGGTGACGAGGTCGAGACCGGCGACATAGCCCCATGGGGGCGCCTGACAGGGAAGGCCGATCTTCGACAGGAACGGGTTCAAATAGACGGCGAACGGCGCGCCCGCATTCGGGTTGAGACCGTGATCGGTCGCTTGCGAACTCCACGTCGGCTTGTTCGGCGTCAGCTTGTCGACGAAGGCCATGTAGTCGGGGTTGGCGAACGCGACGCCGCGGACGGGATCGATGGCCATCCCGCCCCAATCCATCACCCCGAAATTGCCCGGGAAGACGAACGAGCCCTGGAGCGAAGGCGGCGTGAAGGGCCCGTCGCTGCGCATCTTCCTGTAGGCAATCCGGCAGGTCAGCTGGTCGAGCATGGTCGCGCCCCACATGTCGGATTCGGGCACATGACCGAGCGGCATCAACGACAGGCGCGAGAAAGGCTGCGTCGGCGACAAATGATCACCGGGCGCGGGGCCGCCGGGCACCGGCTTCTCGTCGACGGGGATGATCGGCCTGCCGGTGCGGCGGTCGAGCACGAAGATGTTGCCTGTCTTGGTGGTCTGGACGAGCGCCGGAACCGTCTGTCCGCCAATGGGCAAGTCGACCAATGCAGGCTGCGCCGGAACGTCCATGTCCCAAAGGTCGTGGTAGACGGTCTGGAACACCCAGCGCGGCTGTCCGGTCGCCGAATCGAGCGCGACGATGCTTGACGCGAATTTCTCCGTCGTCGCGGGCCGGTTGCCGCCCCATTCGTCGACCGCGCCCATGCCGAAGGGGATGTAGATGAGGCCGAGCTTGTCGTCCGCCGCGGATGTGCTCCAGCTGTTCGGCGAGGACAGGCTATAATGCTGGCCCGGCGCAAGCGGCGCGGTGCTTCCTGGGTTCCCCGGATCGAAGTTCCACACGAGCTTGCCGGTCTTGGCGTCGAATGCACGGACGACGCCCGAGGGCATTTTCTCCGACTTGTCGTCGTAAATGCTGCCCGCCAGCACCACGAGCCCGCGCGCGATCAGCGGGGCGGAGGTGAACTGGTACCAGCCCTCGGGGTAGCCCGGATATTGCGGCGTCAGGTTGATCTGGCCTTTGTTGCCGAAATCGCCGCATGGCCGTCCGCTCATCGCGTCGAGCGCGATCAGCCGCGCGTCGTTGGTCGCGACGAAGATGCGCGTGCTGCAATCGGGTGCTCGCGGCGCCATCGGCGGTGCGCCCGGCGCCGCCGCGGCATCATAATAAGATACGCCGCGGCAGCTCATATGCTGGGTGCCGGTCACATTGACCTTCGGATCGAAGCGCCAGCGGGTCCGGCCCGTGACCGGATCGACCGCGATCACGATGTCGTGCGGCGTGCACAGGTAGAGCAGGTCGCCGACCTTGATCGGCGTCATCTCATAAGTGAATTCGCCCGGGTCACTCGGCCGCTTGAGATCGCCGGTGTGGATGCGCCAGGCGACCTGGAGCTCGTTGGCGTTGGCGGGGGTGATTTGGGTGAGAGGCGACCATTTGAGCCCGGCCCAGGTTCCCGCATAGGCGGGCCAATCGCCTTTCGCCGCGGCGAAATAGACCTGCGTGCCCTGCCGGTTCGGAAAGGACCCTTCGATGTCGTTCGGATTGCGCGCGAGCGCAATCACCATCACCGCCAGCGACACCAGGACGGCGATCGCCAGGGAGATTCCCCCGCCGCGAGTCAGTTTCACGGCAAATCCGCGGTGGAACCACGGCAACAGCAGCAAGATGCCGATCGGCACGAGCAGGTCGCCCCTCGGCGCGAGCTGCCAGAAGTCGAACCCGACCTCCGCGACGGCCCAGATGACGGTTCCGATCAGCACCGCGGCATAAAGCCAAAGCGCGAGCGGGTTCGCGCGCAGGAGCAGCACGGTGGTGGCCAGCAGCGCCACGCCGGCGATCACATAATAAATGCTGCCGCCGATGATCGCCAACTCGCCGCCGAAGACGACAAGCCAGAGGCCGATGAGGCCGATGATGATCGCCAAGATCGTCGCCAGGACGTTTCCCCGAGGTCGATCGGCGGCAGCCGTGGCCACCCTTGGCTCTCCTTTTATGTGTCGAGCACCAACACCCTCGGCAGGCAAAGCGTTGCGGGGATTGATTGCGCGCAAGTCCGTTACGCGCCGCCCGATCTGCGAGAATCAGGAGATGAAGCAGCGCTGCCGAGGCGGTGGTCGACGCGATCGAGCGATGAACTGGACTCTAAAACACCTTCCGCAGCTCGACCTCGACGGTCCGGCCGAGCGGGTCGCGATAGCCGGGCTGGTACTGGAGCGGCGTGTTGCCGAAGGAATCGTGGACCGTCTGCCGCCGGTCGAACGCGTTGATGACGTCGACCGAAACCCTGAAGCCCTTGGACCAGTCGGAGTGCGGCAGGAAGCGATGAACGTCGGCGAAAGCGCGCAGGTTGACGGCGAGCAGCGGCGAGAAGTGCAACGTGTCGGTGACGCCGTTGAACCGGCTTATGAGCTCGTTGGGGCCGCGCCACGTGACTCCGACCCGCGCGCCGATCCCGCCCGACGTGATCGCCGCGGTGCCGTCGAGCTGATGGCGCGGCCGTCCCCCGCCGATGCCGATCGCGCCGCCCTTCAGGAGGTCGACCGTATCGAGCCCGCGCCTGATCACGATCTCGTCGGAAAAGACGATCGTGTGGTTGGCCGTCAGCTGAAAATAGGTGCCCGGGCGCGTCGGCGGCCGCCGCTGGCCGGGAGCCGGCGGGGGCGGGGTGCTGCTGAGCTTGGCGTTCATGCTGAAGCCCCAGCGCAGCCGCTTCTCGCGGTGTGAATCGAAGTTCACGGGCGTCAGGTCGATCGTCGTCAGGACGCCGTTGGAATCACGAATGAACCGGTCCGGGAAGGCGAGCTCCACCGCCGCGCTCGCCTGCGGCAACCCCGAGAGGAAGTTGCGGACGTCCGTGTCGGTATATTCGGCATTGAGCTGCAGGTTGAGCCTAGGCACGAGGCGCAGAAGCGCCGAAGCGCGCCTGATCTTCGTGCTCTGCGGCGCCAAGAACGGATTCCCGCCGCTGATCTGCGTCACGTCGACCGTCTGCCCGGTCAGCGGGTCGAATACGCGCACGTCAGGACTGAAGATCACCGGATTACCCAACGTCTGGATCGGCGGCGGCTGGTCGGTCTTGTCCACCGAGGCGTGGAGCCGGAGCAGAGGCCGCGGTTCCCAGGTGACCGCGTACGTATAATGATTGACCGAGCCCGCGTCCGAATAATGCGTGCGCGAATATTCAAGGCTCGCGCTAAGATCGCCGATCGCCGCGCCGAAACTGCTGTTGTGATCCGTCAGCGGGATCTCGAGGCCGCCGCGGATCGATTGCTCATCGCGATGGAAATTGCCGTTTCCAAAGCCGCCGAAGGTGCTGGTCGAGTGGAGCCCGTTTGACGCGAGCCGCGCCTCGATCACTGCGAGCACATTCCCGGCAGGAAGCGCGAAAAGCGGACCGTTGAACGTCAGGTCGGCAAGGTTGTCGATCGTCCGCGTGAACGTGCGGTCGTTGCGCAGCGTGATGAGGCTGGTGAAATCCATGCCGAACGGATTGACATTGTCGGCGATGGGGATGTTCCCGAAGACCGCCTTGCTCTGGCTCGAGAACGAGCTGGTCGAGACTCCGTGGCGAAGATTGAGATTGCCTCGCCAGCTGCCCCAGTCGGCGTTGAACGTGAGGTTGGCGTCTCTTGTCGTCGAGCTGGTGAGCGTCCGCAGCGGCTGGTTGCCGTAAAGCGCGAGCGTGACCGGGTTGGAGAACGGCGAAAAGGCGTTTGTCGGCGAAAGGACGAACAAGCTGCTGGGGAGCCCTCGGAGCGACCGGCTGTTGTTGCGGTTCCACTGCAGCGTCGCATTCATCAGCAGCCAGGGCGCGAGACGCGTCGCGAAGGTTCCGTTGAGGTCGTAATTGCGCGTGTCGGGCCGGAGCGTGCGGAAGCGCCCGAGGTCGGTGGTGTTCTGCTGGTTCGCAAGCGCTGCCAGTTGCGCAAGAGTCGGCGTTCCCGATGCGGGGAGTGGAACGACGGTGACGGGCTGACCTGCTAGCGCGCTCAGCAGCGGGTCGATTTGTCCGGTCGTGTCCGGGAATCCCACAATGTTGCCGGCAAGCGCGAACGGCGCGGTCGGCACCGGCTGGATGATGCCGCGGTCGCTTTCGAGCAGCGAGGTTTCGTCGCGAACGCGGAATGTGAGATTGGCACGGGTATCGCCGTGGACGCTGGTCACCATCGCTTCGCCGCGGTCGGCGTTCCACTGCCCCTCGGTGGAGACCTTGTGCGCGGCAGTCAGGGTTTCGGTCCTGACGCTGCGTTTAAGCGTGATGTTGATCACGCGCTGCGTTGACGTGCCGCCGGCTCGTATCGCTGACCCTCGCGGCAGCACCTGGATCTGCCGAAGCACCTCGACGGGGAGTGAGCCGATCTCGCTGATGTCGTTGAGCCGATGCCCGTTGACGATGATCAGCGGCTCCTCGGCATCTTCGCCGAGCTCGACTTCGATATTCTCGAGGATCTCGTCGACCGTGCTGGCCCCGTAGCTCTCGATCGCGTCCTGATCGAGGCTCCGCTCCGGCTGGACGTCGGGGAACAGCGGCGGTGCGATGACGTATATCGTCTGATCGCGATTGTTCTGGTCGGGCGCGGGCTGCGCCTCCGTGGTCGATGCGCCACTGCTTCCGCTTGCTGCCGAAGCGGCGGTAAGCGCGGGCGTGGCGACGCCCGCGAGAAGCGCCGCGAGGGCGGCCCTGCTCAGACTGCGAATTGAGTGCTGCTGGTGCATGTGCGCCCCCCCAGAAAAGGCTGCGACAAAGGTGCGGCCCAAAGCCCCCACCGCGCTACCCTGCCCGGTGCGATACCGGGCAGGGCGTCCACGCGCGGTTCTGGGCCGCTAGTGAATGGATAAGCGGCAAGTGAGCTCGCCGGCTTAAATCCGACGAGGCTCACCGAAACAACGCCAACTTAGTTGACGGGCACCGTCACAAAATTGTGGCTGCCGTCATTCAGGTTCGGCACACCGACAGTGGCACCGGTAGTGTACCAGGTCGTGGTGCACTTGCCGCCGGTGTAGCCGTTCTGCGCGCTCCAAGCCCCCGGCAGCTTCGTGCCGCTCTTGCTTGACGAAATGCAGACGACAACCTGACCGATGATCAGCGTCTGGCTGGTATCGAAGCCGGCGCCGAACGACTCATGAGCGGCAAGCGTGTCGGTCTGGTCCTGGTTGTAGGAACCGCCAGCGACGTTCGTGACCAACACCGGATTGTCATGCGAGGGCGGCACGGCCGGAGTTCCGGGGCCGGTCGGGGTGAACTTGCAGGCGCCGATGTCCTCGCCCCAGTGGGGGTTGTCGGTGCCGATGCCCGCGCAATCGCCACGACTGTTATCGACCGGATTGGTGTAAAAGCCCTGCACAGGTCCGGCCGGCGTTCCCGGGTGGAACGTCGCCTTCATGATGTTGCAGGTGTACGGGTGCGCATAAGTCGTCGTGAAGTCGGCGGTAAAATCATATGCGCTGTTGCTGTAGTGGCCACCAACCGCCTCTTGGATGCCAAACATGTTCACGCTTCCGCCGTTGCGGAATGGATCGCCGAGGATGTCCGTGTGCGCCGGCGTGAACGTGCCCGCACCGACACGCGTGTTGAGATCGATGTTGCGATCGTCTTCGGTGCCGACCTCGGTCGGTCCGCTGACGAGCGACGCAGTCCCTTCGACCACCACGCCCGTATAAATATCGGTGTCGTCGCCAGGTCCGTCGGCGTCAAGGTCCGTGGCGGCAGCGTCGCACTGCGCCTGCGCCAGACCGAGGTTTGTCGAGTTCAGCCCCGGCGGCTCCGCGGCCGGTGTCGAACTTATCAGCGTAACTGCGGCGAACGCGGGATTCGTCAGAGTAAGTGACAGAATGCCGGTCGCGGCCAAAAGTGCACGATATTTCATGATACTTGCCCCTCTCGCCTCGCGTGGAAAAGCTTTACTCCCAGCGGGTGAGGCGAGTCGCCCGCGCTAAGTTTTCGTTAAACCGCTAGGGGATAACGGCGGTAGTTACCGGCCGTTAATTACCGAAAGTTAGGGATGCGGATTTGTGCCAAATCCGGACTCGGACCGAGGTCGTTTCGATTGATAGCTAGAGGTCGGGACCGAACCTGCCGGACGCGAGAATCGCGGCGGCAACAAATGCCGCCGTCACGGCAGCTGCGATGGCGATTTGAAGAATGCGTCGGCGGCGCTCGCGCCGCTCTCTCACGAACCGGCGGCGGCTCTTCTCAACGAAATGGCGTTCCCAATCATCCATCCGACAATTCGTCGGATGAACTGGGGCTCAAATCAAGATCAGCCGGCGACGACGGTCTGGGTGCAGACGATTGTGCTGGTGCAGGCGCTGGCGCGCTCGGCGAAATCCTGTGCAAGCTTGGCGTGCCAGATCTTGGCGGTCTCGCTGACTGCCCGCTGCGCGGCCATCCGCTCCTCGATCGCGCGACGGCGATAGTAACGCTCGTTCGATTCCACTGGCCCCCTCCGCTAGAGAACCTGCCGACAATCACCCCTGAGTACCTAACAGATGGTTAATATCCACAGCCTCCTGTTAGCGAAGAGCGCTGTCCCGCAGTGGAACAGCCGAATGCCCCATGATGACACGCGGCCGTTTCGGGCGGATCATCTTTGAAACCTAACGACTCGACGCTCGTTGAGCCGACAAATGGTTTCGAAGGAAGACACCATGCTGAGTTCGATCGAGTCCCGCCGCAATTATTTCAATCCGAACGCGCGCGGATATCATGCCGTCTATCACGAGGGCGAAGTCAATCACTGTCCCGGCTGCGGGCGTACGCACTGGCTGATCGGCCGGCTCTCCGCCGAATGCGCGTTCTGCTCGACCGCACTGCCGCTGAAGGAAGCTGGGACCCAGGGTCCGGCGCCGACTCCGGTGTTCTGGAGCGGTCGTCGCCCGAACTACGCCGAGCTCAACGCGGCCTGACCTAAGCGAAAGTCCGCATTCCTGATTGGCCGTGACCGGTGTATGGTCACGGCCATGAAACGGTCTGCGCTCACAGCTCTCCTGTTGCTCTGCGGCTCACCGGCATTCGCCGGCGCGTCCAACTTTGTTCTGGTGAACGGCACCGGCGCGGCGATGGCCGATGTGTCGATCAGCCGCTCGGGTACGAAGGAGTGGAAGCCGCTCGGTGCGTCGCCGGGAGCGGGGGCGCGAGCTCCCGTCAACTTCAGTAATCAGGATTGCGCGTTCGACATCCGCGCGAACGTCGCCGGCACCGGACCCGTGACCTGGGCCGGCGTCAATCTGTGTGACGTGAAGTCCGTCGTTCTGAAGCGCGACGCGTCGGCAGGCGCGTGGGTCGACTACGACCAGTAAGCGTCCGGCGCCGCAGCGGCGCCCGATACGGACCGTTCGCAACCGCCGGCTCGGCCGGTTTCACCGAATCGAGCAGCTTGGCGCCGGCAACGAAGACCACGCCGGTGCAGGCGATCGCCAGCAGCCATCCGCCCCAGCCGGGATAGGTCTCGAGATAGACGCGGCCGCGCTCGACCGCGCCAAGCGCAATCGCATAGATCACCAGCCACGCCTCGAAGCGCGTCTTGATCGTGAACAGGCGGCCAATCTTCTTGAGCATACGACTCGTTAACGCGTGAACGTGCGAACGGCGGATTTGCGCCGTTTGGATGCTAATGAACAGGGTTAAAGTGTCGGTAACACTTGGCGGAATGTCCCGGAACGGGACTGGGCCGCTCAGGCGAGCTCGGCGAGGTCCAGTGCTTCGAGCAGCGCCGCCCGCGCCCGCTCGACATCGCCGATGAGCGCGGGGCGCTGCAGCTCGTCATGGGCGATCTGGTGGGGCCAGTGGCGCGCCACGACCTCGGCGATGCGGTCGAGCTTGGATTCATCGACCATGAACCGCGGGTCGACGGTCGCGGGATCCGCGACGATCCGCAGGCGCAGGCAGGCGGGTCCGCCGCCGTTCGCCATCGACTGGCGCACGTCGACCACCTCGACCCGGCGGATCGGTCCGTTGCCGGCAAGGTGCCGCTCGAGCCATCGCCACACCGATGCCGTCTCGCGCGCCTCGGTCGGGACGATCAGGGTCGTCTCGCCGTCGGGCGGCGTCACCAGCTGCGCGTTGAACAGGTAGGATTTGACCGCATCCTCGAGCGGTACGTTCCCGGCGGCCACCTCCACATATTCGAAGCCGGGCACATGCGCCGCGCACAGGTCCAGCAGCGGCTGCTTGTCCGCAAAGGCCTTCTCGTGGGCGAAGAGAACGCGTTCGTTGGCGACGGCGACGACATCGTTGTGGAACGCGCCAGCGGCGATCGCGTCCTCCGACTGTTCGACGAAGATGGTGCGCTTCGGGTCGAGCCGATGGAGCCGGGCGATCGCTTTCGACGCCTCGACATGCTGGCGCGCCGGGAACGCGCCCCCCGACACGCCATAGACCAGCGCCTCCACGCCGGGCTGGTCGTGACCGGGCGCGATGCGCATGTGGTTTGCCGCGCCTTCATCGCCGAACGCTGGGGGGACGGGACCGTGAACCGCAAACGCGTCGCTCCTGAACGCCAACCGCAACTGCGCGAGCGTGGCGGCCCACTCGTGGCTCCGGTGCGGCATGGTCTTCAAGTTTGCGACGGTGAGGTGGCATTTTCCGTCGCCCGCGTCGGGCGCCGGCGAGACCGTCGCTGCATTCGCCGCCCACATCGACGACGCCGACATGGCGTTCGCGGCGATGATCGGCTCCGCCTCCTCGATCGTGGTCCCGAGCTTGGCGAGCCAGTCGCGGTGCGGGCGCGGGTGCGGAACGAAGATGCCCTGCGCGAGCCCGAGCGCAAGGTTGGAGCGCATCTTGTCGATCCCCTGGAGGGCCGCCGCGAGCGGCTCGGACACTTGGCCGCCATGTCCCATCGAGGCAACGTTGCCGAAGCTCAGCCCCGCGTAATTGTGGCTTGGGCCGATCATCCCGTCAAAGTTGATTTCGACGAGGGGCATCAGCGTGCGACGACCAGGATTTCGTCGCCGACCTCGACCTCCAGCAGCTCGGCGGCTTCGGGATCGATTGCCACGCCTTTCTTCGGCAGCTTCCTGATGCTCGCGCAGCACGCGCGGAAGTCCCTGAGGCGGCCGCTGCCGACCAGGGCCTTGACCTTCCCGCCGTCGGAAATCTCGCCGACCGTCTCGCGCGTGGATTCCCTCAAGGTCCTGATGGCGTCGGTGTCGGCGGTGACGGTCGGCCCGCCGTCGAAGATGTCGACATATCGGTCGAAATGGAAACCTTCCTCCTCGAGCATGCGCATCGCCGCCCGGCCGCTCGGATGTGGCTGGCCGATGACGCTTCTGGCCCCATCGCTGAGCAGCGCGACATAGATCGGCGTGCGCGGCATCAGGTCGGCGATGAATTTGGTCCCATGGATCGCATTGAATTCGTCCGCCTCGGGAAAGCTCATGCCGAAGAACTTGCCCGCCAGCGCGTCCCAGAAGGGAGCGTTGCCGGTCTCGTCCATGACCCCGCGAAGCTCGGCGAGCGTGCGGTCGCCGAACCGTTTGCGATGGAGCTTCATGAACAAATAGCGGCTGCGCGCGAGGAGCGACCCCCAGCCGCCCGCGCGCAATTGCGGGTGCAGGAACAGCCCGCCGACCTCCGAACATCCCTCGAGGTCGGTGGTCAGCGTCAGCAGCTGATTGTGGAAGGTCTTGCCGAGCTCCGGGCTCGACTGCGTCAGCGTGCTCAAATGATAGGAAAAGAATGGCTGCACGACGCCGACCTGCCCGAACACCTGGCACGTTCCGCGAATGGCGCCGGTCTTCGGATCCTCGAGCACGAACATATAGAGGTCGCCGGTCTGGCTGTCCTCCGCGCGGGCGAAGCATTTATCCGATCGGTCGAGCTTGGCGATCAGCGTGCCGCGATCGGCGGGGAGGTTGGTGAAGCCGCCGCCGGTCAGTTTGGCCATCTGGTAGATTGCGCGGAAATCGTCCCCGCCCGCCGGCCGAACGCGATAGGTCATTCGGCCTCCGCCACCAGCCGCAGGACGGTGAGCGCGGACAGAGCCGCGCGCTCGGCGAGGCTGTCGGTGATCAGATATTCCTCCATGCTGTGAATCTTGCCGCCGCGCACGCCCATCGTGTCGACCACCGGCACGCCGCACGCCGCGATATTGTTGCCGTCGCAGACGCCGCCCGTCGGCTGCCAGGCGATCTCCTGCCCTAGGTCCGCGCCCGCTTTGCTGACGAGCTTGAACAAGGCTTCGGCTTCTTCGGTCAGCGGCTTGGGCGGCCGCCCGAAGCCGCCGTGGATCTCGATATAGACCTCGTGCTGCTTGGCCGTTTCGTCGACCGCCTTTGCGATCAGCCGCCCGGCGATCTCCTGGTCGTCGGTCGTGCGCGGTCGCATGTTCACGCGGAGGACCGCGAGGTCCGGCACGACATTGCTCGGCCCGCCGCCGTCGATCCTCGCCGGATTAACCGACAGGCCGGGCGTCTTGGACATCGCCAACCTGAGCGCGAGCTCGCTCGCGGCGACGATCGCATTGCGGCCGTCATCGGGATTGCGGCCCGCATGCGCCGACTTGCCCTTGATCACGAACGAGAAATTGCCGCTGCCCGGCCTCGCCCCTGCGAGCGTCCCGTCGGGCAGCGCGGCGGGCTCGTAGGTCAGCGCCGCATGCTTGCCTTGCGCCGCTTGGGCGAGCAGCGCCGCGGAGCTCAGCGAGCCCACTTCCTCGTCGCTGTTGATCACCACTTCATAGCCGAACCGATCCGCGGCCTTGCTTTTTTCGACCGCCTTCAGCGCCGCGAGCATCACCGCGAGCCCGCCCTTCATGTCGGCGACTCCGGGGCCGCCGAGCACCCCGTCCTCGATCCAGTGCGTCTGCTGGAACGCGTGGTCGGCGCCGTACACGGTGTCCATGTGACCGGTCAGCAGGAGCTGGAGCGGCGCGGTCGGTCGCACGGTCAGGTGAAGGTGCCGCCCATGCTTGATCTTCGCCGTCTTGCCCGCCGCGTCGACATTCTCGACCGCGTCGGGATGCTCGAGCCTGAGCACGCCCGGAAGTGCGGCGAAGGCGTCGGCGAGCATGTCGGCCATCCGCTCGAGGCCGCCGAGATTGCGCGAGCCGCTGTTGACCGCGGCCCATGCGAGCACCTGGTCGAGCATCGGCTCGGCCGCGGCGCGGTCGACCGCCTCGCGTTCGATGGACGACAATTGCCCCATGGTCTTGGCTCCTAGCCAAGGCCGTTCATGAACACCACACCGCGCGCCCTAGCTCGCGGGCTTGACGAACCTCAGCGCATATTGGTCGGTGTGCCCGCGGATCGATGGGTCGAAGATCGGCTTCGAATGGTCGTCGGCGGGATTGCGCAGGAAATTGCCTTCACCGTCGAGCTTGAACCCGACTGACGTCACTTCCTTGACCACCTGGTCCCGGTCGATGCGGTGCATCTTCGCGATGTCGTCGGGCGTGAGGTTGGTCGGCCCCTGATGATCGAGGATGAAGAAAATGCCGCCGGGCTTCAGCGCGGCATAGACGGCGCGGTCGAACGCGACCGTGTCGACCGCGTGTCCGCTGGGTCCGTACTTCGGGATCTTGAGGTCGTGATAGTTCTGCGTGACCCAGGCGAGGTCGAGCGGCTGGGGGAATTTGACCGTGCCGAACGGCTGGACGTCGAGCGAGACGTTCTTCCACTTGCCCTCGCCAAGCATCTTGCGGTCGTCCCGGACGCTGTCGTTCCAGCCTGCATTCTCGACCGCATAGATATGGCCGGACGGACCGACGACGTCGCTCAGCATGCGCGTGAAATATCCGCCGGCGGGATAGAATTCGCCGACGGTCATGCCGGATTTGACGCCCGAGAACTGCAGCGTCTCGGCCGGTTTGCGGAACTTGTCCGCGGTCTTGTACGCGGCGGGTCGCGCAGGGTCGTCGACCGCGTCCTGGACGCTCGTCCCCTGCTGCGGGGCGGCGGTTTTGGTGCACGCGGCCGGCAGCGCCAGAATTGCCGCCACCGTCATCAGCATGATCGAACGCATGTTGGACCTCCTGAAATCGGACCGCTGCTTAACCGATCGTTGGCAAGGCGGAACGGTCTTTCGACCGGCGGTCAGAGATAGTCGGCGAACTCTGACACGAGCCTTCGGTAGAGGTCGCGCTTGAATGGCACGATGACGTCGGGGAGCCGCTCGGGCTCGACCCACTGCCATTCGCGAAATTCGGGATGCTCGGTGGCGATGTTGACGTCGCTGTCCTTCCCCAGGAAGCGGCACAGGAACCAATCTTGCTCCTGGCCGACCCACGGCTCGGTCCAGATCACGCCGATCAGCTCGTCCGGCAGGCGGTACCGCAGCCGCTCCGGGCATCGTGCGATCCTCTCGATGAGGTGCGGCGCAATGCCCGTCTCTTCCTCGACCTCGCGAAGCGCGGTCGCCCACGGTTCCTCGCCCTCGTCGATCCCGCCTTGCGGCATCTGCCACGCCTCGGCCTTGTTATCGATCCGCGCCCCGACCCACACCTTGCCTTCGCCATTGAGCAGCATCACGCCGACTCCGCGGCGGTAGAGATGATCGTCGGCGCTGGTCATGCTGGCCGCGCTTTAGGGAAGCGTGCGCGAAAGCCAATGCAGGATGTTGAGCACGAATTGCTGATCGTCGTCGACCGTCAGGCCGACGCGGCCGAGGTCGGGGATGATCTGCTCCGTGAACATCGCCGCTTCGCCCGCAACGACGACCCGCCCCCGCCCGACGGTCAGCGCAACCGCCTGGGCGCGGCCACCGATGCGCATCCCCTGGACCGCGGCTCCATCCGCAAACCTGTGCAAATCGTCCAGCGACAACACTCCAAGCGCATTCGGCGGCAGCAGCAGCAAGCCTGTCGCGCCCGCCGGTATGCCGAGCGATTGGCCCGTGAAAGTCTTGACCTCTTCCACCCGCTCCGAGGAATCGCGCCCGGCCAGGATCGGATGAACGCCTAGTTCGCTACCGCGATATTCGATGTTGGCGGTGATCGCCCCGCCTTGCCGAACGATCGCGAACCCGGTCCCCATGTCGACTCCGAAGGCTTCGGCCAGCGGCCTCGCCGCGGTTCCGAACGGCGCATGGTCGGCGATCAGCAGAAGCGAGCCGCCGTCCTCGACCCATTGCCGGACCGCGGCGATTTCTTGGGGCGTGAACGCTTCGCCGCCCTGATCCGGGACTCGCGCGTTGGCGATGACCAGCAGGTTGACGCCGGTGAGCGACTGCGCCGAAAACGGCACGGCCGACGGGCGCACGCGGTAGCCGTCGGCAGCAGCCAGCTTCCCGAATGGGTCGAACTTGCCCTCGAGGGTGTGGAAGTTGTGATGGGCCTCGTCGACCGCGACGACGGGCCCGTCGCTCACATAGGCCGGGTGGGCGATCCTGGGCGTGAAGCGTGCGTCGGCATGTTGGACCTCTTTGGCGGCAATCGGCGCAGCCGCCGCAACGGCGAGCGTGATCCCGGCGAGCCATTTGATGCGCCCGGCTCGGCGCAACGCTTGGATTACGCAACTCATCGCCATGCTCCTGCTTCGTGGCCGAGCAGTTTCGCCATAACCCGCTCATGCCGGGAGCAAAAGCCGACGCGACGCGCGCTCTCGGGGCTTTAGTGGTGGCGAAGCGGCCCTCGGCGTCTTAGACTAAGCACCTATGGCCACTGCCACGCACGATCTCACCGAAAAGGAAGCCACCGCCCGGCCGCCGCAGGAAGCGGTCGTCGTCCGCTTTGCCGGCGACAGCGGCGACGGCATGCAGCTGACGGGCGGCCAGTTCACGCTTTCGACGGCGCTCGCCGGCAACGACCTCGCGACATTCCCCGACTTCCCTGCGGAAATCCGCGCGCCGCAGGGGACGACCTTCGGCGTTTCGGCCTTTCAGATCAATTTCGGCTCCTGCGCGATCGACACCGCCGGCGACCAGCCCGACGTGCTGATCGCGATGAACCCCGCGGCGCTCAAGACCAATGCCCGGGAAGTGCGCGAAGGCGGGCTGCTGATCGTCGACGAGGGCGAGTTCACGCAGCGCAACCTCGCCAAGGCCGGCTATGAGCAGAACCCGCTCGAGGACGGCAGCCTTTCGAAATGGCAGGTCGTCCACTTCAACATCTCGCAGCTGACTCTCGACGCCGTGAAGCCGTTCGGCCTCGGCAACAAGGAAGCGCTGCGCTGCAAGAACATGTGGACGCTCGGCCTCGCGCTGTGGATGTTCGATCGCAACCGCCAGCCGATCGTCGATTGGCTCAAGACCAAGTTCGCCAAGGCGCCCGAGCTGGCGGAGGCGAATATCGCCGCGCTGAACGCGGGCCATGCCTATGGCGAGACGGTCGAGATGGGCGCGCCGTTCAAGCAGCACCATATCGCGGCCGCTCCGGCCGAGCCCGGCCTATACCGCACCGTCACCGGCGCCGAAGCGCTCGCGCTCGGGCTCGTCGCGGGCTGCCAGCTCGCGGGGCTGAAGATGTTCTTCGGCTCCTACCCGATCACGCCGGCCAGCCCGCTGCTGCACCACTTGGCGCGGCTCAAGGAGTTCGGGATCACCACCTTCCAGGCCGAGGACGAGATTGCCGCCGCCTGCGCCGCGATTGGCGCCAGCTACGCCGGCCAGCTCGGAATCACGTCCTCGTCAGGGCCGGGGATCGCGCTCAAGATGGAGGCGATCGGCCTCGCAGTGATGACCGAGCTTCCGCTCGTGGTCGTCAACTCGCAGCGCGGCGGCCCATCGACCGGCCTTCCGACCAAGACCGAGCAGTCGGACCTCTACCAGGCGGTCTACGGCCGCAACGCGGATTCGCCGGTCCCCGTGATCGCCGCCCGGTCGCCGGCCGACGCATTCGACTGCGCGATCGAGGCGTGCCGCATCGCGACGCGCTACATGACGCCGGTCATCCTCTTGACCGACGGCTATATCGCCAATGCCGCCGAGCCGTGGCGCGTGCCGGACATGAGCAATTACCAGCCGTTCCCGGTCAGCTTCTTCGACACGCCGCCGGCCGAAGGCGAGGCCGTTATGCCTTATTCGCGCAATGACGACCTCGCCCGCCCATGGATCAAGCCTGGAACAGCCGGGCTCGAGCACCGCATCGGCGGCATCGAGAAGGCGCCGGGCACCGGCAACATCGATTATCGTCCCGAAGTCCACCAGGAGATGACAAACACCCGTGTCGGCAAGGTGCTCGGTGTCGCCAACTCGATCCCCGACCAGGACATCTGTCTCGGCCGGGAAGGCGCCGAGCTGGCGGTCGTCGGCTGGGGCTCGACATTCGGTCCGATCCACCAGGCGGTGCGCCGCGCGATCGCCAGGGGCCAGGACGTCGCCCATGTCCACGTCCGCCACATCTGGCCGATGCCGAAAAATATGTCTGTCCTATTGAAGGGCTTCAAACATATCCTCGTGCCCGAGATGAACATGGGCCAGTTGAAGACGGTGCTCCGCGACCAGTTCCTGGTCGACGCCAAGTCGCTGACGAAAGTCTCCGGACACCCGTTCCGCATTGCCGAAATCGAAGCGGCGATCGATGCTCAGCTGGGGGCTGACTCGCGCGCGCGCGTTGAGGGCACAACTTTCACAACTTCCGCGGGCGAAAACGCGTGAGGCCCCACTGATGAACGAGATGACGACCATCACCACCGCCAAGG
>Ga0207660_10000620_pt1 | contig 23948 bp, 22 predicted proteins | sample KBSC73BmetaG_FD_184335 | JGI IMG/M metagenome (GOLD analysis project Ga0207660, IMG submission 184335) | Corn rhizosphere microbial communities from Kellogg Biological Station, Michigan, USA - KBS C7-3B metaG (SPAdes) (version 2) | ecosystem: Host-associated > Plants > Roots > Rhizosphere ... | reverse complement strand
ACACGGTGACCTCACGCTGGTGCTGCCGCGGCCCAATGTGCCGGAAGCACGCCTCGTGAGTTCGGCAAAGCTGTCCGCGCCCGCCACGCTCGCTGAACTGGTGGAGAGCCTCCGCCGGCGCGTGCTGCCGGACGCGCCCGGCACCGTGGTGCTCGCGTCGGAACAGACACACGACACGGATTTTTCGGATGTGGCAGGGCAGGCAAGCGCCAAGCGCGCACTCGAGATCGCGGCGGCCGGAGGCCATAACCTGATCATGATTGGACCGCCAGGGGCGGGAAAGACCATGCTCGCGCGTCGCCTGCCCGGCATTCTTCCCGCGCTCTCCGAAGATGAAGCGCTCGAGGTTACCGCCATTCAGTCGGTTGCGGGGCTCCTGGGCGCGAACGCGCCGCTTTCACGGGCACGCCCCTTTCGCGCTCCCCATCACACCATTTCTGACGCCGGGCTGCTGGGCGGTGGCAATCCGCCGCGCCCTGGCGAGGTGAGTCTCGCGCACCATGGGGTGCTCTTCCTCGACGAGATGCTCGAGTTCCGGCGCCACGTGGTGGAGGGATTACGCCAGCCCATGGAAGAGGGGCGCATCGCGATTTCCCGCGCCGCCGCGGCCGTGCGGTTCCCCGCGCGCTTCACGCTGGTGGGTGCAATGAATCCCTGTCCGTGCGGCCACGCGGGCGATGCGGCGGGGAATTGCCACTGCGCCGCGAGCGACATCGTGCGTTACCGTTCACGCCTGTCCGGACCCATGGCGGACCGCGTCGACATGCACGTGCACGTCGGCTCCGTATCCATCCGGGATCTGCAGGGAAACGTACGGGGCGAGCCTTCCCGGGCCATTCGGGATCGTGTGGCACGGGCCCGGGTATTGCAAATGGAACGATTTGCAGGAATAGCTTCAGTAGCAAGCAACGGCCAGGCACCGGCGCGATGGCTCGACGAGCATGGCGCCATTGCTTCCGTTGCACGCGCGCTTCTTGCCGCCGCGGCCGAGCAGCACGGCCTCACGGCACGCGCGTACCACCGGGTGCTTCGCGTGGCCCGGACGATCGCTGACCTGGATGGTGCAGCGATCGTGGCTCCAGCGCACGTCGCGGAGGCGCTCCGCTATCGTCCCGTAGTTGCGCCGCCGCAATCCTGATCGTCATCTCACGACGTTCTCTCGCGTCCCGCTCCGGGAGGTTTTCATGACCACCTGGCCCTCACGCCTTGCGTTCGCGTGCGCCTGCACCGCGCTTGGTCTACCGCTCAGTGCCAACCGATCTGTCGTGCCGCCAGTCGCCGCGCTCACCATGCGCGCCGGACCGGCGCAGTCGGACAGCGCAACGTCCCAGATGCGCCGTGCGCTCAAGGACGCCGCCACGGCACAGGAAGAGTTCTATACCACGCACAAAACGTACGCGACGAGCGCCGCGGCGCTGGCCCGCATCATCGCGCCGCCGCCCAAGGTGACGCTCGTCATCCTGCACGCGGATGCGCGCGGCTGGACAGGTGCGGCACGCCATAGCGGGCTGCCCGGCAGGAGCTGCGTCATTTTCATCGGACAGGCGAGCACCATCCCGGAACTGCCTGCTACCGAGCACGAGCATCGCAAACCCGGCGGCGAAGGCGTCGTCGCGTGCGATGCGCCGTAGCGCTCGCGCCAACAGTTCGCCGCCAGGCCGCGTTGCACGTATCGAACTCATGGGAATCTCGCGCGTCAGCCGGGCCGACGCCGACCCAACGGATCGTTCCTTGCACCCGGGTAAGATCAGCATTCATCCACTCTGAATTTGGTAGTTGTCCATGCTTCCGAACCACTCTCTCCGCCGCGCGGTCGTGTTCGCGGCATTCGCCAGCGTTGCGATGGCCGCTGCACTCGGAGCCGCAGCGCCGCACCACGACATCCTCATCGAGATCGATCCCGCGGTCCGCGACTCCATGAACGCCATCTGGGCGCGGTCCAACCTGCACTGGAACGAACTGGCGGGTGAGAACACCCTGACCCAGATGCTCGGTGCCGGAAAGCCGACGCAGCGCGAATACCTCGGCTGCCTGCGCGGGCGACGCTTCGGCGAAACCCTTCGCATTTTCGCCACGGAGCCGGCGCACGACATGAAGCAGTTGCAGTTTGCGGTTGCCGGAAACTGCAACGGCGTACCCGACCTCGTTGGCACCTGGCACACGCACCCGTTCCGCGCCGACTCGGCCGGCCGCGCGCTCAAGGAGCGCGTGCTCTCGCGGCAGGATCTCGACACGTTCGAAAGCGGCGCGGACGATGCAGTGGTCGTCGTGTGGGACGTTGACTCGCTCGATGTGGCGGTACGCGCGCTGGACGGAACGGTGATGCATCCCGTGCCGGTGCATCGCGTCATTCCCTGAGCAGCGGGCACCCTTCATTCACCGGAGCACCGGAGATACGTTTCGGTCATGACCGGAACGGCTGCATCCCCCGTGCTGCTCGACGCACGCGCCAAGGAAGCGCGCCTCGTGGCGTGGTTGCGCGCGCAGCGATCCGTGCTGCTCGGCTTCAGCGGTGGAGTGGATTCGGCGTATCTGGGGTGTGTGGCGGTCGCGGTCCTCGGGCCGGAGCGTGTGCTCGCCGTCATCGGCCGCAGTCCCTCGTACCCCGCGTCGCAGTGGGCGGCGGCGCGCGCGGTGGCGGAACGCTTCGGGTTGCGCGTGCTCGAAGTGGATACGCACGAAATGGACGATCCCAACTACGCGGCCAACCCGGCCAACCGGTGCTACTTCTGCAAGTCCGAGCTGTGGACGGTGCTCGGTACGATTGCGCGCGAACGGGGCATCGCGACGATCCTCGATGGCACGAATGCCGACGATCTGCGCGAGGTGCGCCCGGGACGGCGTGCGGGCGCCGAGCGCGGTGTGCATTCTCCGCTCGCGCGGGTGGGACTCACCAAGGCCGAAATCCGACTCCTGTCCGAGGAACGCGGCATCCCCACGTGGTCGCACCCCTCGTCGCCCTGCCTGTCCTCGCGGTTGCCGTACGGCACCGAAGTCACCATCGCGCGACTGCAGCAGGTCGAGCGTGCGGAACGCGCCCTGCGGCTGCTGGGTGTGCGCGGCGATCTGCGTGTGCGGTATCACGGCGACCTTGCTCGCGTGGAAGTGCCGGCGGCGGAAGTGAGTGCCTGGCTCACGTCCGGCCGCATGAAGGCCATGCGAATGGCGGTGCAGAGCGCGGGATTCGCGCGTGTGGCGATCGATCTGCGCGGCTTCCGATCCGGCTCACTCAACGTGCTGGCGGGAGTCGCGAACGCATGAGCGATGCGTTGCTGGAGCAGCGGTTGGGGGCCATGGGCATCCAGGCGCACGTGGAGTCGCTGGGGCGCATGGCGGTGGCGCGGGTGACGGATTGGGCAGTGCTCGCGGACGTCACCGTGCGTGACGCCGCGGTGGCGGCGGCCGCGGAACTCGGCTTCGTCACGCTGGCCCTCGAGCTCGAGGACGACGACGCCGGCCGTGCGCCTCTTCCTGGCTGTTAACCTGCCATCGCCAACACGACGGGCCATCCACTCCGCGACTGCGCCCATGCGTGACGCCGCGGCGCGCGTCTCCTGGGTGGCCGAACCGCGTCTGCATCTCACCGTGAAGTTCCTGGGCGAGCAGCCGGAGCGCGAGGCCGACCGACTGCGGGAGACGTTGCATCCCGTGGTCGCGAGGCATCCCGCGCTGTCCCTCGCGATTGGCGGGTTGGGCGCGTTTCCGAATCTCCAGTCGCCGCGCGTCGTATGGATGGGAGTGGAGCGCGATCCGCGTCTGGAGCTCCTGCACCATGATGTGGAATCCATCTGCGGCGCGTTGGGTCACGACGTGGATGGCCGGGCCTTCCGCCCGCACATCACGCTGGGCCGCGTGCGCGACCGGCTCGCGGCGCCGATGGCCCGCGCTCTTGCCGGGGCTGCGCGAGGCGTGCACTACGCCGGGCAGGTAGAGATGACGACGCTCGATCTCATGGAGAGTCAACTGATGACGTCTGGTCCGCGCTACCGTGTGGTGGCCGCACTTCCCCTCGGAGGGTAGCGGCATGGGATGTCTTCGACGAGTCGGCTGTCTGGTCCTGCTGATCGTGATCGTGGTGATCGGCTGGGCCACGCGTCGCCAGTGGCTGCCGCTGCTGCAGCGCAAGGTGGCCGAGGTGCGCGCGCCCGCAGCCGCCACCGGCGTGGTGTGGGAGCCGATTACCGACAGCGCGGCGGCACGCGCCCGGGCAGCCATCGGGAAGCTGGGCGAGCGCTCCGGACCGGTGTTCGCCAATCTCAGCGGGGGCGAGCTGGCGAGCTATCTCTACCAGCAGCTCACTCGCCAGCTCCCTCCGTCGGCGCAGCACGTGGAAGCCGCCGTGATTGGCGACCAGCTCGTCGTGCGGGCCAGCGTCCAGCTCACGGACTTCGGCGGCCGGAATGCACTCGGTCCGCTGGCCAGCGTGATGGGTGCGCGTGAGATGGTCCAGTTCGGTGGCACGCTGGACGTGGTGCGCTCCGGACTGGGCGAATACCGCGTTCGCTCGATCAAGGTGCGTGACCTGACGCTGCCGTCGCCCATGATCCCGAAGCTGCTGCGACAGGTGGAGCACGGCGCACGGCCAGCCGGAGTCAACGATGATGCGCTGCCGCTCGTGATCCCGTCGTACCTTGCCGATGCGCGCATCGACAACGGCAAGATCACGCTCTACAAGGCGGTCTCGTGAGCATTCGCATCCTTGTCGCCGATGACGAAAAGGGCATTCGCGCCGCGCTGGGACAACTGCTGGAGTACGAAGGCTACGAGGTGCGCACGGTGAGCACGGCCATGGATGCGATCAGCGAATACGCATCCTGGCATCCACATCTCGCATTTCTCGACGTGAAGATGGGCGGCATTGATGGACTCGAAGCGCTGCGGCGCATCCGCGAGAACGATCCGGCTGCGCTGGTGGTCATGATCAGCGGGCACGGCACGATCCAGACGGCGGTGGAGGCTACGCAGGGCGGCGCGTACGATTTTCTCGAGAAGCCGCTCGACACGGATCGCATTCTCGTCACCCTGCGCAACGCCCTGCAACACGTGCGACTGCAGGAAGAGAACAGCCGGCTGCGCGAAACGCTGGACTCGCGTTACGAGATCGTGGGGCGCTCGTTCGCCATCCGCGCCCTCATTGAGAAAATCGAGAAAGTGGCGCCGACGCCGGCGCGTGTCCTGATCACGGGCGAGAACGGCACGGGCAAGGAGCTGGTTGCGCGCGCGCTGCACCGGCTGTCTGCTCGCGCGAACAACCCGTTCGTCGAAGTGAACTGCGCGGCCATTCCCACGGAGCTCATCGAGAGTGAGCTGTTCGGACACATGAAGGGTTCCTTTACCGGCGCGATCGCGGACCGCACGGGAAAGTTCGAGCAGGCCAGCGGCGGCACGCTCTTCCTGGATGAAGTGGGCGACATGAGCCTCTCGGCGCAGGCCAAGGTGCTGCGCGTGCTGGAGGACGGGGTGGTCACGCGCATCGGCAGCGCCAAGCCTGTCTCGGTGGACGTCCGCGGCATCGCGGCCACGAACAAGAACCTGGAGCAGGAAATCAGCGAAGGACGCTTCCGCGAGGACCTGTACTATCGTCTGAATGTCGTGCCCTTGTCGGTGCCGCCGCTGCGCGATCGCCGCGAGGACATCCCGCTGCTTGCGGCGCACTTCGCGGCGCTGCTCTCGCGCCACGACGGCATGGCGCCTCGTCTCTTCACGCCGGACGCGCTGGAGCGGCTGGCGGCGTTCGACTGGCCGGGCAACGTGCGCGAGCTGCGCAATACGGTGGAGCGCATCCTGATTCTGGCGGGTGGCCCCAGGGTGGCCGCACCCGATGTGGACCGGCTTGTGGGGCAGCGCGCCGTGGAGCAGTCGAGCATGGGCGCGCTCATGGAGTCACGCACCTTCGAGGAGTTTCGCGAAGCGGCCGAGCGGGCGTTCCTGCTCACCAAGCTGCGCGAACACGATTGGAACGTGTCCGAGACCGCGCGACTGCTCGACATGCCGCGCTCCAATCTGTACAAGAAGATCGAGCGCTACGGACTGACCCGGGAGCACGTGTAGTGGACCGAACGGCAGGTCGCCGCAGGCGACTGCTTCCCGTACTGCCGTGATTCGCTTGCGAGGAGAATGGTCATGAGCCCGCGCGACTGGGACAAGGAGATGGCGAAGATCGACAAGCAGCTCGAGTCCGTGTCTGACAAGGCGCTGACCGGAAAGGCTGATGCGGGCGGGACTCGCGCACAGGTGCCGGCCGGCGCCGCCAGCAGGGAACCGAAGACGACGTCCACGCTCGGGGTCTTCACCCGGCTCGTGCTGGCCGTCGCGCTCGGCATCGCCATGATATTCTGGCCCTACTCCACCCGCTGCGGCGTGGGGCTCTTCAGCTACCTGTTCGCCTCGGCGGTGGTCGTGGTCGCCGGCGTGTGGACGTCAGTCTGGACCTGGCGTCACCGTGCGGCGCAGGGACACATCCTGTCGCTGCTGCTGGTCGCGTGGGGACTCATTCTCGCGGCGCAGGCCATTCTCCCGCGAACCGGGTACGCCAGATCCGATGCCGCGCACCCGGCCATCTGGATGTGTCAGTAGATTCATCAGATCTCACCAACGGACGAACAGAGACAGGCAATGCCCAGGACTTTCAGGAACTTCATCGCAGGCAAGTGGAGCGCGCCATCCACCGGCGCGTACTTCGACAATATCAATCCCGCGAACACGCGGGATGTAATCGGGAAATTTCCGCGGTCCGGCAAGGAGGATGTGGATCGGGCGGTGGCTGCGGCCACGAAGGGATTCGCGCTGTGGAAGAACACGCCGGCGCCACTGCGGGGTGATGTGCTGCGCCGGGTGGGCGATCTGCTCGTGCAGCGGAAGGACGAGATCGCCGATCTCATGACGCGCGAAATGGGCAAGCCACTGGCGGAGACGGCGGGCGACGTGCAGGAGGGCATTGACACCGCCTACTACGCCGCAACCGAAGGGCGCCGTCTGTTTGGCCACACCGTGCCCAGCGAGCTGCGTCACAAGTGGGCCATGAGCTTCCGGCGACCCATCGGCGTCGCCGGTCTCATTACGCCGTTCAACTTCCCCATGGCCATTCCGACATGGAAGATGTTTCCCGCGTTGCTGTGCGGGAACGCCGTCGTCTTCAAGCCAGCGGAGGATGTGCCGCATACCGGGCACGTGCTGGTGGAGATTCTGCTCGAGGCCGGATTGCCGCCCGAGGTGATCCAGCTCGTGCACGGCGCCGGCGAAGAAGCGGGCGCCGCGATCGTGGAACATCCCGACGTGCCGCTCATCTCCTTCACGGGGTCCACGGAGACAGGACGGATCGTTGGCGAACGCTGCGGCCGCATGCATAAGCGGCTTTCGCTGGAAATGGGCGGGAAGAATGCGCAGATCGTGCTCGACGATGCCGACCTCGATCTCGCGCTGGAGGGGGTGCTCTGGGGCGCGTTCGGCACCACCGGGCAGCGCTGCACCGCGACCAGCCGGCTGATTCTGCAGGAAGGAATCCACGATGACTTTCTCGAAATGCTCAGGCAGCGCGTGGCATCCCTCACGCTGGGTGACGGTCGCAGGAAGGGCACGGACGTGGGCCCCATGATCAATGCGGCCGCGGTCCGGAAGGCGGAGAAGTACATCAAGGTGGGAAAGTCGGAGGGTGCCAGGCTCGTGTGCGGCGGCCGCCGGGCCACCGGCAAAGGACTCGACCACGGCTTTTTCTTTCAGCCGACGATCTTCTCCGGCGTCATGCCCGGCTCGCGCCTCGAACAGGAAGAGATTTTCGGGCCGGTGCTTTCGGTGATCCGCGTGGGCACGCCTGGCGAGGCGTTTGCCGTGAACAACGACGTGCGCTACGGGCTGTCCTCGTCGCTCTACACGCGCAACGTCAACGTTGCGTTTCAGGCTCTGCACGAACTGGACAACGGGATTACGTACGTGAATGCGCCCACGATCGGTGCCGAGGCACACCTCCCCTTCGGCGGCGTGAAGCAGACGGGGAACGGCCACCGGGAAGGGGGGTGGGAAGTGTACGAGTTCTATTCCGAGACGAAGGTGGGGTACGTGGACTTCTCGGGTACGCTCCAGCGTGCTCAACTCGATACCTATCAGGACGCGGCGGATTGAAATCCGGACGGCGCCACGCCTTGCCTCGTGGCGCCGCCTGCCTCTATCATTTCAACATCTTGCGAAGGTCACACTGAGCAGTACGCAATGAGCAGCCGTCTGCAATCCCAGGGTTCCGTCCCGCGCAGTGTCACGGATGAACACCGTGCAGCCGTGCTGCGCGCCATGAATCGGCCGCGATTCCGCTGGTGGGTGCTCGGCGAATACGCGAAGCACATCCTCATTGCCATTCCGCTCTTCTTCCTGCTGCGAACTTTCATCGTCGAAGCCTTCAAGATTCCCACCGGCAGCATGAAGAACACCCTGCTCGTGGGTGATTTCCTGCTCGTCAACAAGTTCGTGTACGGGGCCGAGATTCCCTACACCGACCGGCACCTGCCGGCCTTCCGCCAGCCGCACCGCTTCGACATTATCGTGTTCAAGTATCCGCGGGACCAAACCAAGAACTACGTGAAACGGCTCATCGGCCTGCCCGGTGATACGCTGCAGATGCGGGACGGCCGGATGTTCGTGAACGGCCAGGCCCTGACGGAGCCCTATGTCGTGCATACGGATCCCTTCGCGGATCCCTCGCCGGATGAATTTTCCTGGCAGCGCAGCTTTCTGGTTCGCAGCGCGGAAGCCAGCGATGCCTATCATCCCTCTCGTAACAACTGGGGTCCGTTGGTCGTCCCGGAGAGGAATTACTTCATGCTCGGCGACAACCGGGATGACTCATCTGACAGTCGGTACTGGGGGTTTGTGCCGGAGTCGCTGGTGATGGGCGAGCCCATGATGGTCTATTACAGCTACAAGATGGATGCGCCGGACCAGCATCCCTGGCTCTCCGACGTTCGCTGGGACCGTATCGGCACGCGTGTTCGCTGAGCGCGTGTCGCCATTCTGATCCTGAAGTACCCGCGCCGTCGCGCACGGGCCCGTTCGCACGCAGGAGCTGCCGCACGTATGGGAGTGCCGACCCACAAGAAGTCGCCGTACGATGAGGGATCGCTGGATCAGTATCTTCGCGATATCAGCGCCTACCCCCTGATCAATCGCGAAGAGGAAGTCCGTCTTGCCCAGCGCATTCACGTGGGCGACGCGGACGCGCTGGACAAGCTGGTCCGCTCGAATCTCCGGTTCGTGGTTTCCGTCGCGAAAAAATATCAGAACCAGGGCGTTGCGCTCGCGGATCTCATCAACGAGGGCAACCTGGGCCTCATTCGCGCGGCCCACAAGTTCGACGAGACGAAGGGGATCAAGTTCATCTCGTACGCCGTGTGGTGGATCCGTCAGGCGATTCTGCAGGCGCTCGCGGAACAATCGCGTATCGTGCGAGTGCCGCTCAATCGCGCCGGCACGCTGCATCGCATTGGCAAGCGCGCCAATGCGCTCCTGCAGGAGCTCGGCCGCGAGCCCACGCACGAGGAGATCGCCCTGGAGATGGACATCACGGAGGACGAGGTGGCGAAGACCATCTCGATCTCGCAGACGCACCTCTCCCTCGATGCGCCGCTCGCCCCCGGCGAGGACAACAAGCTGCTGGATTACCTGCCCGACAATCTCAATCCCACTCCGGACGAGCAGACGTTCGAGAAGGCGCTCACCGAGGCCATCGAGGATTCGCTCGCCTCGCTCAAGGAGCGTGAGGCGCGAATCCTGCGGCTGTATTTCGGGCTGGACGAGCAGGAGCCCATGACGCTCGAGGAGATCGGCTCGCTGCTCGGCATCACGCGCGAGCGCGTGCGGCAGATCAAGGAAAAGGCGCTCTCGCGGCTGCGGCACGTGTCGCGCGCCCGGGCGCTGGAGTCATTCCTCGGCTGATTCGCGGCAGGTGGTCCCGTTGCCCAGTGCGCGGCAGGGCGCGCAACAATCGCTTCCCATCCCGTTCCGGCGTCCCCATGGCTCAACAAAGTTCATTTGACGTCACCACCGGCGTGGATCTCCAGGAAGTGGACAACGCTGTCAACCAGGCGCAGAAGGAAATCGCGCAGCGTTACGACTTCAAGGGATCCAGGTCGAGCATCGAGTTCCAGCGCGCCGCGGGCGTGCTCGAGCTCGTGGCGGATGATGACTACAAGATGCGCGCGCTGTTCGACGTGCTGCAGGGCAAGCTGATCAAGCGCGGCGTGTCGGTGAAGAATCTGGACGTGGGCGAGATCCGGCCCGCCGGCGGCGACACGGTGCGCCGCGAGGTGAAGCTCAAGATGTCGCTCGACGGCGACACCGCGAAGAAGGTGGCCGCCGCCATCAAGGACGCCAAGCTCAAGAAGGTGCAGGCCGCCATTCAGGGGGAGCAGGTTCGCGTGTCCTCGCCGTCGCGCGATGACCTGCAGGAAGCGATCGCGCTGCTCAAGGCGAAGGACTTCGGCGTGGAACTCAAGTTCGGCAACTACCGCTGACCTCACGGCGCGCCGGGCGTCAGGCGCTGGATGCTGGAGCCCGGATTCGCGTTGCCACCTTCGCAGCGGTCATCCGGTCACCCGACATCCAGGCACCCAGCGCCCGGACCGTGGAGCTACTTGCTGCTCGTGCGTGAGTCCACGATGGTGATCGTCGCCTGGTGGCTCAGCCCCCGTGGTGCGTCCACATGGACTTCCGATCCCTTCCGGAAACCATCGGTGATGATGCCGGTCAGGTGCGACTCGGCATTCTCACTGGCCGTGCCGTAGAGCTCCGCCACGAACGAACGACCCTTCTCCTGCGAATTCACCGCCCAGCGGGTCTGTACTGGCCATGCCGGCTGGCTGGCGCTTTCCGGCGTGCCGGTCCGCTCCAGAATGATGGTAGCGTCCTTCATGCCCAGGCCGAGCATCTTCCCCTTCGCCAGCACACGTTCCGAACCCTTGGGCAACGCGGCGTCCGCGACCGGATCCGGCGCCGCGGTAACGACCACGGGCGCCATGATGCGCACCGTGTCCCGCCTCGCCTCCTGCGCAGACGCGGTGCACGGTGCGAGGGCCAGCAGACCGGCCATGCACGTGGCCGCGAGAGCAGTGCGGTGCGGCAGCGAGTGTGAAGCCATTGCGATATCCTCCAAGTGGTACGACTTGCGGCGCGTGGCGCGCCCGGCGGGCGGGGGCCGGGTTACCCTCGCCGATCGCCGTTGCTACGGTATGGCAGCAGGATCACACGAGCGTCACGCGATGATCACCGCGGTGCGGCAGCTCGCATGACACACCCGGCCACGACGTTCACTTCATTGGGGTGATCGAGACCGATGCACCGCGCCCGACATCCTCGTCGGTCTCGATGTGAATTGCCGATCCGGTGCGCGTGCCCTCGGTGATGACGCCATCCAGGTACAGTCTCCCCCGGTCGGTCGCACGCCCGTACACATCGGCCACGAAGGAATCGCTCGCCCGGCGCGCCATCACGACCCAGCGAAACTGTACCGGCCACACGGCTTCGTCCGTGCGCAAGGGCAATCCCTCGCGGACCAGGATGACCGTTACCTGGTCGTGGCCAGGTCGCCGCGCCGCACCGTAGACCCGCTCGCCCGCGCGAGGCACTGCGGCGGCGGCGATCCGTGCGGACATCGAGAGCGCCGGCGAGGCCAGCGTGGAGCCGGTCACGCTGTCAGGGACAGCCGCCAGTTGCTGGGCGTGGAGCGCGCCCGTCGCGGCGAGAAGGCCGGCGGCGAACACGGCCGCGAGCACATGGGCGTCTGGAAACCGGTGGGTGTAGCGCATGGCAACCTCCCGTGTGAAGAGCAACTGCCGCTGGGTGCTCCGGCGATCCCGCCGATGTTGCACCTGCCCGGCAACGCCCCTAGAATGGCGACAGGTCATCACCCGGGTGTCACCCCGCCATCACCAACCGCGCATGTTGAAGCTCCGGACCTTTGGCGGCCTCTGGGTCGAGCAGGACAACCGTCCTGCCGGGGCGGGGATCGGCGCCATGCGGCGGCGGGCGCTCGCGCTGCTGGCGCTGCTCGCGACGGCGCCGGAGCAGGGACTCTCCCGCGACAAGCTGCTCCCGGTGTTGTGGCCGGAAAGCGATGAGGGAAAGGCACGGCATGTACTGGCGCAGCTGCTGTATCTGCTGCGTCGCTCGCTGCGATCGGATGACGTGATTCTGGACACGGGCGCTCTGCGCCTGAATCCGGATGCCATGCACACCGATGTCGCGGATTTCCATGCGGCGCTGTCGCGCGGTGACGCGGAGCGAGCCGCCGCGATTCATGCGGCTCCCTTCCTGGACGGCTTCTACCTGAGTGGCGCACCGGAGTTCGAGCGCTGGGCGGAGGGCGAGCGGACACGTTACGCGGCGCTGGCGCGCGCGGCGCTCGAAACGGTGGCGATCGCCGCCACGGCGGCCGGGAATCATGCCGCGGCCGCGAGCTGGTGGCGCCGCGTGGCGGCAATGGATCCGCTGAGCAGCCGAGCGACCGTTGCGCTCATGCGGGCGCTGGTCGCAGCGGGCGATCGCGCGGCGGCGCTGCAACAGGGGCGGGTGCATGAAGCGCTCGTGCGCGAGGAACTGGGCGACGTCGTGGATCCGGAAATTCAGTCCGTCACCAACTGGATTCGTGCGTCGACATCCGCGGCGGGAGCCACGACAGCCGCGGCGCCTCCACGCGAACCCGCGGCTCCGCCGAACCTGCCACAACAGCGCTATGAGGAGTATGTCGGTCGCATGCTCGCGTCGCGTTATCGCATCGAGCGCACGGTGGGTCGGCGGTCGCTTGGCACCACCTTCCAGGCGACCGACCTCGGGAGCGGTGGGTCCGTGCACATTCGGGTGCTGCTGCCGTCGCTGGCGGCCATTGCGGACGCGTCGGCATTGATGAACGGGCTTGGCGCGACGGCGCGCCTCCGGCATGCGGACATTCTGCCGGTGATCGACATCGGGCAGATCGAGGATATCACGTACGTCGTCACACCACCGCCAGCTGGCGATTCACTGGCGGTGCGGCTCACGCGTGACCGGCACCTCGCGATACATGAAGCCCTGCGCGTCGGGACGCGCGTGGCGGATGCACTCGGATACGCGCATGAAGTAGGCGTGCTGCATCTGGATCTCACGCCGCGGCGCATCATGCTGGACGGCGATCGCGTGACGGTGGTCGATACCGGCGTGATAGACGCGGTGCTCAGCGCCGTGCCGGGCGGTGGCTCGCAGACCGGCGTGGCGGTGGGAACCCCGGCGTTCATGAGTCCCGAGCAGCTCGAAGGCGGCGCGCTGGATGGTCGGGCGGATGTGTACAGTCTGGGGTGCATCCTGTATCAGTCCCTCGCGGGCGAGTCGCCCCATGCCGGCAGCAGCGCGCAGGCGATCCTGGCGCGCCGCCTGACCGAACCACCACGCCCGCTGCGGACGCTGCGGGAGACGATTCCGGATGTGGTGGAGCGCGCCGTGATGACCGCGCTCGCGCGTGTGCCAGCGGATCGGTTTGGATCGATGATGGAAATGGCACACGCGCTGCGGAGAGCGATGGGCTAGCGACGATCGCGTGGGCGGCGGCCACGGCCGGCCGCGCGAGCCAGTTCGTCGTTGAGCGAACCCCACGCCGCGACTAGCTTTGGGGAATGCAATTGCCCTCCCGCGGTTCCTCCCGGTGAACGTCGGACTCATCACGCTCGGCTGTGACAAGAACACGGTGGACAGCGAGCGCTATCTCGCGCTGCTCACTGATCATGGTGCCACGCATACGCCGGATCTCGACCGGGCCGACGTCATCATCATCAACACCTGTGGCTTCATTGACGCAGCCAAGCAGGAGTCCATTGATGCCATCCTCGAGGCCGCCCGTCTGAAGTCGGACGGCGCCTGTCGAACGGTGGTCGCGGTGGGGTGCATGGTGGAGCGGCACAAGCACGAACTGGAGGCGGAGCTGCCCGAGGTGGATCTGTTCCTCGGTGCGTCGGAGATGGATCAGCTCGTGCCGGCGCTGGAGGCGCGTGGTGTGAGCGGCCTCACGGATCCGCTCGCGGGGCACCCGGGCGTACGCGTCTACACGGGCGACCTGCCGCACGTGCGCTATCTCAAGGTGAGCGAAGGGTGTGACCACGGGTGCGCCTTCTGCGCCATTCCGCTCATGCGCGGCAAGCATCGTTCGTTCGCGCTGGACGAGATCGTGCGCGAGGCCCAACTGCTCGAGCTGCAGGGCGCGCGCGAGATGAATCTCGTGGCGCAGGACCTGGCGCATTTCGGGCGCGACCGTCGCGACGGCTTCGCGTTGCCCGAGCTGCTCGAGGCGCTCGTCGCCGGGACGTCGGTGCCGTGGATTCGCATGCTCTACCTGTATTCGGCGGGGATTACACCGCGGCTGCTGGACCTCATGGCGCGTCAACCGCGCATCCTGCCGTACCTCGACATGCCCATCCAGCACGGGTCGGATGCGGTGCTGCAGCGAATGCGGCGCCCCGAGCGGGCGCGCACGATCCGCGAACGCGTGGCGCAGGTGCGTGATGCAGTGCCGGAGGTGGCTATCCGTACGACGTGCATCGTGGGATTCCCGGGGGAGACGGCCGACGATTTCGCGCGGCTGTGCGATCTCCTGGAGGAAGTTCGGTTCGAGCGTGTGGGCGCGTTCACGTATTCGCCGCAGGAGGGAACGCGCGCGGCGACGCTGGTGGACGACGTGCCGATGGCGATGAAGCTCGAGCGGCTGGACCGGCTCACGGAGCTGCAGCGCTCGATCACGGAGGAGCGCTACGAGCGCCATGTGGGGCGCACCATGCACGCCATCGTGGATCGCATGGACGGCGATGCCGCGACGTGGCAGGCGCGGCTCATCTGCCAGGCGGACGACATTGATGGCATCACGGCCCTCTCGGGCAGCGCGGCACCGGGCGCCATCGTGGAATGCCGCGTGGACGGCGTCGTGGACGACTACGATTTTCGCGCGCACGTGACGCGTGTCGTGATGCCTCCGGGCACGGCGAGCGATGCGGCGCGGTCGCGCGCCCTGCCGGTGCTCGGCGGCATCATGAGTGGAAGTTTTGGCCGGTGAGCGCATCACGATCCGCCGAGATCATGGCGCGTGCCGCGCGGCTCATGCCTGGTGGCGTCAGCTCGCCGGTGCGCGCCTTCGGCGGCGTGGGTGGCGAGCCCTTCGTCGTGTCCAGCGGAGCCGGCGCCCGAATCCGGGACGTGGACGGTCGCGAATACATCGACTACGTGATGTCCTGGGGCGCGCTGGCACTCGGACACGCGGCGCCCGCGGTGCTGGACGCCGTGGAGTGCGCGCTGCGACGTGGCACGTCGTTCGGCATGCCCACCGAGCTGGAGGCGGATCTCGCGGAGGCCATCACGGCGCGCATGCCGCATGTGGAGATGCTGCGTTTCGTGTCGAGCGGATCCGAGGCCACCATGAGCGCGGTGCGGCTGGCGCGCGCGTTCACGGGGCGCAGCGCGATTCTCAAGTTCGATGGCTGCTATCATGGGCACGCGGACGGGTTCCTGGTGCGCGCCGGCTCCGGCATCGCGACCCTGGGCCTGCCCGATTCGCCGGGCGTGCCGCAGGCGCTGGCGTCGCTCACCCTGGTCTCCCCGTTCAACGACGCGGCGCGCGTCCGGGAGATGGCACGCATCCACGCCAGTTCGCTGGCCGCGATCATCGTGGAGCCGGTCGTCGGTAATGCCGGCTTCATCGCGCCCGATTCCGCCTTCCTCCCCGAGCTTCGCGCGATCGCCGACGAGACCGGCGCGCTGCTCATCTTCGATGAGGTCATGACCGGTTTTCGCATCGCACCGGGAGGCGCGCGGGAACGCTTCGGCGTGGTGCCGGATCTCACGACACTGGGCAAGGTAATGGGCGGCGGACTGCCGGCTGCGGCGTACGGTGGCCGACGCGAGATCATGGAGCTCGTCGCGCCGGCCGGCCCGGTCTACCAGGCGGGCACGCTCTCGGGCAATCCGCTCGCCATGGCTGCCGGGCTGGCGACGCTGCGCGCACTGACTCCCGCGCTGCACGATCGCATGGCGGCGCGGACGGCCCGGCTCGTGTCGGGCTTTGGCGAGAGCGCCGCGCGGGCAGGTCTTCCGTTCACAGCCGACCACGCCGGATCGATGTGGGGATATTTCTTTCGCTCAGAGCCCGTGCGCGACTTCACGCAGGCCAGGGCAAGCGATACCGCGCTCTTTCGCCGGTTCTATCACGCGGCGCTCGCGCGCGGCGTCTTCATGGCCCCATCTCCCTTCGAGGCGGCATTCGTCTCCGCCGCGCACGGCGACGCGGAGATCGATGCCACCCTCGATCGGCTGGACGACGCGTTGCGTGCGGCTGTCGCGTCGTAGGGCGGCCGCAGCCGGCATCCTGCTGTTCGTCGTGGCATGCGTGACGCATCCGCCGCGCCCCGCGCCGCCGCCGACGCCCGTGGACACCACGCCTGCGCCGGTGCGTCCGGACACGATGCGGCCGGAACCCATCGAGCAGGCGCCGCCGCCCAGCGAGAATGCGCTGCAGGGCGGCACGATCGTGCGCATCGCGCTCTCGGCCGGAGCGCCGCACGTGACAGTCTCCGGCAGCGGCGAATGGCGGCTCTACGACTCGGGTGGCGAGAGTACGTTGCTCCGTGCGAATGCGGGTGATCTCTGGACCATCGAGTCGCGTGATGGAGCGCTGCGCGCCGTGCATGATGATGGGTCCGCGTCACCGTGGCGGCCGGCCCCATTCGTGGCGCGTCCGGTCACGCGCGGCGCCCTGCTCAGTGTGAACGGCAGGCGCTATCGCGGCGAGATCTGGGTACGTCCGGTGACCGGCGGTGTGATGGTGATCAACCGCCTCTATCTCGAGGACTACCTGCGCGGTGTCGTGCCTCTCGAGATCGGCAAGCGTGCACCCGGCGAGGAGGCCGCGGTCGCGGCGCAGGCGGTAGCCGCGCGCAGCTACGCGTACACGCATCTGCTGAACAGTCCCACGCGGCCCTATGACATGCTGGCCACGGTGATGGATCAGGTGTACGGCGGGGCGGACGCGGAGACGACGATCAGCGATGCGGCCGTGATGGCGACGTCAGGGCTGGTGCTTCGCTACGGCGGACGCATCGTGAACGCGCCCTACCACTCCACGTGCGGGGGACAGACTGCCGCGGCCAGCGAGGTCTGGCGTACGGACGACGAACCCTATCTCGTGTCGGTGAGCGATCGCATTCCCGGTACCGACCGGTACTACTGCGACATCGCTCCGCGCTTCGAATGGGAGCGCACCTTCACGCGTGATCTGCTGCGCAACGATCTCGACAGGTACCTGGCCACCTACGCGACGGTCCCGCGTGGTGGACCCGGCGTGCCCCGCCAGATCGAGGTCGAGCATCTTACGCCATCGGGACGAGTGCAGTCGCTGGTGATCACGACCGATCGGGGACGATATACCCTGCGGGCGAACGACATTCGCTTCGTGCTCCGCACGGCGGGTGGCGAGATTCTCAACAGCACGTATTTTTCCGTCCGCACCGAGCGGGATGGCGATGGGCGGGTATCGCGCCTCGAGGTCCAGGGGCATGGCTACGGGCATGGCGTGGGCATGTGCCAGTGGGGCGCGATCGGGCGTGCACGCGCCGGCCAGGACTTCCGCACCATCCTGGCGACGTACTATCCCGGTACCGAGGTGGCCCCGGCCAGTGAATAGCTTTCGCGTGGCGGCCCGTTCGTGGTGCGAGTCTCAACCCGGAGCGGCATGAAACCATCGGTCAAGATCGGCGTGGTGGGCGCCGGTGCCATCGCGCAGGTGGCGCACCTGCCGGCGCTCGCGCGAATGCGCGGCGCCGAGCTCGTGGCACTGTGCGACAACGATCGCCCGAAAGCGCGCGCCCTCGCCGAGCGATTCGACATTCCCGACGTCTTCACGGACATCGAGGACATGCTCGAGCTCGATCGCCTCGATGCCATTCTCGTGACGACCCCGAATCACCTGCACGAGCCGCACGTGCTCAGCGCCCTGGCGGCGGACATGCACGTCCTGTGCGAGCGTCCACTGGCGCTCACGGCGCGCGGCGTCGAGCGCATTCTGGCCGCGGCCGCGCGCGCCGATCGCAAGGTGGTGGTGGGGAACAATTACCGATTCCGATCCGACGTCCAGGCACTCAGCAGCTTCCTCCGGAACGGGGAGCTGGGGAAGCTCACCGCGGTGCGCGCGGGGCATTTGCAACCCAAGCGCGTCGCGGAGGGATGGCGCTACCGTCGCGCCGAAGCGGGCGGGGGCGCCTTCATGGAGCACGGGCTCCCGCTGCTCGACCTCGCCCTGTGGCTCGCGGACTTTCCCGAGCCGGTTCGCGTGACCGCGCGAATGGAGCGCGGGCGCGGTACCAGCGCCGTGGAGGATTCCCTCATCGCGTTCGTTGAATGCGCCCAGGGGAAGACCACCATCGTGGATACTTCGTGGGCGTTCGTTGGACAGGACGATGAATGGTGGTTCGACCTGTACGCGACACGTGGCAGCGCGCAGCTCGTGCCACTGCGCGTGGTCAAGGAGCTGAATGGCAAACCCTCGGATGTGACGCCTCGTGGCGCCGCTACACGTGACAGCATCTTCATTCAGTCCTATCGCGCCGAGCTGGCGCACTTCATCGCGCTCGTGCAGGGCGACGCGGCCTATGAGCCGCCCACCGACCAGATCCTGGTGCACCGGATCCTCGAAGCCATCTACCGGTCGGCGGACGAAGGAAAAGAAATCCGCCCGTGAGCCTTCGTGTACTCGTGCCGGTCCGGCGTGAGGCGGTGGCGATCGTCATCTCGGCGCTGCTCTTCGGGATTGCGTTCCCGCCTTTTCCGCTGCTGGTGCCGGCGTTCGTCTGTCTGGTTCCGGTGACGCTGGCCGTGGTGCGCCGCGCCGACGCGCAGCAACGCTGGCAGGGTGCCGCGCGCATCGGCTTCTGGTTCGGTCTCATTGCCTACGGCGTCAACCTCTACTGGATCGCGATTGCGCTGCGCATCTACACCAATCTCGCGATCCTGGGATATGTCGCGTCGCTTCTGGTGCTCGCTCCAGTGGTTGCGATCGCGATGGCGGTGCTCTCCGCCGCGCGGCGGACGACGCGGCTTCCGCTCGCCGTCCTGCTTCCCGTGATCTGGGTCGCCTCGGAGCTGCTGCTCGACCACATGGGCCCGCTGGCATTTCCCTGGCTGCCACTTGGACTTTCCGTGTCAGGCGTGCCCGCGCTGTCGCAGGCGGCCGATATCAGCGGCGTGCGTGGACTGAGTTTCTGGATCGCGTTGACGAACGGGCTTATCGTGGACGCCTGGATGCTGCGCAAGGCACGGCGCGCCGTGCTGAGTCGGGCGGCGATCATCGCACTCCTGCTCCTCCTGGTCGAGGCCTATGGCATCTGGCGCGTGGATTCCATCCAGCTCCGGCCCGTGGCCCCCGTCGCGATCGTGCAGCCCAATGTGCCGCAGACGGAAAAGTGGCAGGCGCAGTATCAGTGGAAGATCGTCGGCATGCTCGCGTCGCTGTCGCGGGAACGCCTCGCGCGACACGACGCGGCGTTGATGCTCTGGCCAGAAGCGGCGCTGCCCGGCTTTCTGAGCCAGCATCCCGACTGGGCGGACACGGTTCGCACGCTCGCACGCGACTATCACACCCCGATCATCTTTGGTGTGCTCGACCTGGTCTACTATCCGAACGGGGATTTCGACTACTACAACGCGGCCATGCTCGCGGACTCCATGGGCACAATCGGAACGCAGCCCACCTACCACAAGAGCTATCTCGTTCCCATTGTCGAGCGCGTGCCGTTCGTGAATCCCAGATGGTTCGCGAAGTTCAACTATTTCGGTGGCTATGGACGCGGTGGAACGCCCGTGCCGTTCCGGCTCCCCTTCGGGAAGGTAGGGGTGCTCATCTGCTACGAATCCATCTTTCCCCAGCGCTCGCGCCAGTACCGGCGCGATGGTGTCTCGCTGCTCGTGAACATCACGAACGATGCCTGGTTCGGACGCAGCCTGGCACCGCATCAGCACGCGGCGCATCTCGTGATGCGGGCCATCGAGAATCGCGTCGGGATCGTGCGCGCCGCCAACACGGGGATCTCGGAGTACGTGGACCCGCTGGGGGATGTGCACGGCGCGACGGATCTGTTCGTGCCGGCCACCGCCACGTACCAGGCACAGACGACGGACCTGATTCCGCTCTATGTTCGCGTGGGCGACTGGATCGGTACGCTGTCCGCGCTGGCGACGCTCGCGCTGGTGGTGCTGGCGTGGCGCCGCCGCCGGACGCCGTGACCGGCCTCTCGGTCGGGATCGACGTCGGCGGCACGTTCACCGATCTCGTCTCGATTGATGACACGGGCGCCGTCGTCGCCCGCAAGGTCCTCTCCACGGCTGACGATCAGAGCACGGGCGTCATGGCCGTGCTGGCGGCGCTGGGCGTGGAGCCGGCGGATGTAGAGCGCGTGGTGCACGGCACGACCGTGGCAACGAACACGCTGCTGGAGCGCACGGGCGCGCGCGTCGTGTTACTTGCCACCGACGGCGCGCAGGATCTGCTCGAGCTGCGAAGGCAGGATCGAGCATCGCTGTACGATCTGTCGCTGCACCACCCGGCGCCGCTCGTGCCACACGATCGCTGTGTGGCTGTCCGGGAGCGCGTCGAACCACAGGGAGTGACGCGTCCGCTCAGCGAGCGCGGCGCCGCTGACGCAGCGGCTGCGGCGCTGCGCTGCACTCCCGAGATCGTCGCCGTCTCGCTGCTGCACTCATACCTGTATCCCGGGCATGAGCAGGCCATGGCGGCCGCGCTGGGCCGCGCCGCACCCGGAATGGACGTCGTGCTCTCGAGCGACGTGCTGCCCGAAATCCGCGAGTACGAGCGGACGGCGACGACCGTGGCCGAGGCGTACTTGCGTCCGGGTGTCGCGCGCTATGTTGCGCGACTGGACGAGATGCTCCGGGGCGCGGGATATCCGTCACTCGCCGTCATGACGTCGGCCGGCGGGATGCGGAGCGCGGACGACGCGACGCACTCCGCCGCCGCGCTCGCGCTCTCGGGTCCGGCGGGCGGCGTGGCCGGCGCGGCGTTCGTGGCGCGGCTCATGGGGATCCGTCACGCGCTTACCATCGACATTGGCGGGACGAGTGCCGACGCGGGCATCATTCTCGATGGCGAGCCGCTCACCGAATCCGGCGGCGATGTGGCCGGCGTGCCGATTGCGCTGCCGCGGGTGCTGGTGGATACCGTCTCGGCGGGCGGGGGAAGCATCGGGTGGGTGGACCAGGGTGGCGCACTGCGCGTCGGTCCGCGTAGTGCCGGCGCGCACCCCGGGCCGGCGACGTTCGCTCAGGGCGGCACCGATGCCACCCTCACCGACGCGCACGTGGTGCTCGGCGCGCTGCGACAAGCGCGATTGAGCGGCGGCGTGGCGCTTGACGATGCCGCGGGACGCGCCGCGGTGGCCAGGCTCGCCGCGCGAGTCGCCAGCGATGCCGAGCAGGTGGCGCAGGCCATGGTGCGCATCGCGAACGCGGCCATGGCGCGCGCCCTGCGTCGCGTGAGCGTCGAGCGCGGCGTTGATCCGCGACGCTGTACGCTGATCGCGTTCGGGGGCGGCGGGCCGTTGCACGCGTGCGCACTTGCTGGTCAGCTCGGCATGCGCACCGTGCTCGTGCCTCCCTTTGCCGGTGTGCTCAGCGCGCTCGGGCTGGCGCTGGCCGCCGAGCGCCGCGAGGGGATGGCGAGCGTAATGCGCCGGGCGGATGCGCTCACGGCCGATGATATCACGCAGGCGTGTGCGTCGCTGGCCGCGCGTGCCCGCGATGGCGCGACGCACCGCTGGTGGGCCCGCGTACGGTACGAGGGGCAGGGACACGAGCTGGACGTCGCCGTATCGCCCGGCGAGGATGGCGCGATGGTCGCACGCCGCTTCGCGGCCACGCACCAGTCGCGCTACGGTTTCGCGCTCGAGCGGCCCGTGGAGGTAATCGGATTGCGTCACGCGGCCACGAGCGTGGCGCGCGCGGCAGCCCTGGCCCGGCGCGGTCGTGCGTCCTGGGACGAGACGCGCGTGGACACCGGCGGAGACATCGATGTGACGGTGCGCGGCCCGGCCGTGATCACGTTGCCCGATGCATCACTCCTTGTGGAAGCGGAGTGGAGCGCGCGAGCGCTGCCGGTGGGCGGCTGGCTGCTGGAGCGCGACGCGTGAGCGCGACGGTGCGCATGGATCCGCTCGACCTGCAAGTCATGGCGCACGCCTTTGCCACTGTGGCCGAGGAGATGGGTGGCGTGCTCATTCGCGGTGCGCTCTCGCCCAATATTCGCGAGCGACGCGATGCGTCCACGGCGCTGTTCGATGTGGACGGGCGGATGGTGGCGCAGGCGGCGCACATCCCGGTGCATCTCGGCGCCATGCCCGAGAGCGTGCGCGCGGTACGCGAGCGCGAGCCGGCGCCCGGCGATGTCTTTCTCCTCAACGATCCCTATCGCGGCGGTTCGCATCTCCCCGATCTCACACTCGTCGAAGCCGTGGCACGAGAGGGGACAATCGTGGCGTACGTGGCGGTGCGCGCGCACCATGCCGACGTGGGCGGCATGAGCCCCGGCAGCATGCCGCAGGGCGCGACGGAGCTGGTGCAGGAGGGGCTGGTGCTGCCTCCCATCCGGCTGGTGCGCCGCGGTGTGCTGGATGGCGATGTGATGGCGCTCGTACTGGCAAATGTGCGCACGCCGGAGGAGCGGCTGGGCGATCTGCGTGCGCAATTGGCCGCGTGCACGGTAGGTGCTGACGGTGTGCGTGCGCTCATCGCGCGCGAAGGCATGGGGCGTGTGCACGAGTCCGGCCTTGCCCTCATGGACTACACCGAACGGAGCGCGCGCGCGGTGATCGCGACACTGGGCTCGTGCACCGGACGGGCAGTGGATGCGCTCGAGGGCGATGGCGCGAGCGACGATCGTGTGGACGTCGCGGTGGCTGTGGATGTACATGACGGCCGCTTGCGGTTCAACTTTGCCGGCACGGCGCCGCAGGTGCGCGGCAATGTGAACTGTCCAATCGCCGTGACGCGCGCCGCCGCCGTATTCGTGATGCGCACGCTCATGGCGGACGACGTTCCAACGAACGACGGCATCGCGCGCGCGGTGGAGGTTGTGGCGGAGCCGGGTTCCGCAGTGCATGCCCGGTGGCCCGCCGCCGTGGCCGCAGGCAATGTCGAGATGTCCCAGCGGATCGCCGACACGATGTTCGCCGCGCTGGCGAATGCCGGGGTGGATGTGCCGGCGAACGGCCAGGGCACCATGAACAACGTCACCTTCGGGGGCGCCGGGTGGACGTTCTATGAAACGCTGGGTGGAGGACAGGGTGCCTCCCGTCGTGGCCCGGGTCCCAGCGCGGTCCACGTGGGAATGAGCAACACGCGCAATACGCCAATCGAGTCGCTCGAATGGACGTATCCCATTCGCATCGAGCAGTACGCGATCCGTCGCGGGAGCGGTGGCGCCGGCGAGCACGCCGGCGGCGACGGGATCGTGCGGCGCTATCGCGTGCTCGAGGCGTGCACGCTCACGCTGCTGACGGAACGGCGGCGCAATGCGCCGCGCGGGGCTCATGGCGGGAGCGACGGACAGTGCGGCATGAATCTCCTCAACGGCGAGGCGCTGCCGGCCAAGTGCCGCGTTTCCCTGGCCCCCGGTGACGTCGTCGACATCCGCACGCCGGGCGGGGGCGGGTGGGGCGCAATCAAAGGGGTCAGAGTCGATTGATTTTCAATCGACTCTGACCCCTTTGGTGCCCTTTCATTGCCGCCTCTGACCCCTTTTGGTGCCCTTGTGTTGCCGCCTACGCTCCGGTCTTGTCCAGCTTCTTCAGCTCGCGCTGCGCCGGCTCGTAGTCCGGAAACGCGGCGAGCGACTTCTGCAGCAGCTCCACTGCTTCGTCCGGCTTGCCGGCATCTTTCGCAGCCAGCGCGCG
>Ga0207660_10000618_pt1 | contig 23981 bp, 20 predicted proteins | sample KBSC73BmetaG_FD_184335 | JGI IMG/M metagenome (GOLD analysis project Ga0207660, IMG submission 184335) | Corn rhizosphere microbial communities from Kellogg Biological Station, Michigan, USA - KBS C7-3B metaG (SPAdes) (version 2) | ecosystem: Host-associated > Plants > Roots > Rhizosphere ... | reverse complement strand
AGCATCAGAGCGGGAACCACGACGGCGGGCGAACGCATCATGCGCGCGGCGGCGGCATCCTGAAAAACCAGAATCGGCAAGGAAACGGCGGCAAATCCGGCAATGAGACCGGCGGCCCCGCTGAACATGCGGGCCGAATCCCGGCTGAGGTGAAACAACGATTGGCGCATGGCTACAACCTTCAAGCCCTGAGGTGCTCACGGGCTACTGTCTGCGGGGCATGATAAGGCCGGTCTGGATCTGGACGAAAGTAACTGGAGAGCAGCGACCAACGGAATCGCCGTGATCGCCGACATCGCGCCTGATCGAAGAGGAACACCCATGGCGGAGACACGTAGAACAGCAAAGGAGTTCGCCGCAGATGCGCGCTGATGTACGCTGATCAGGCCGATTCAAGGCAGTACAAGTTGGATTCAATAACTGCTCGGATCACCATTGCACCATTGGTCTTCTATGCAAGTAAAAACAGGCACAGGCGGGGCCCGTGCCTGTCCTTACACAAACAACGGCGGGCCTTGTGACTCATCCCGGCACGGATCTCTGAGGAAAGCGACTCCTGGCCTGCTTCGCATGGAGTAGCAGTTGTACGTTGCGCAAGCTAGTCGATGTCGGCCACCTTCCCATTAACGATGGTGACCTTAAGTTTTGGATCTTTGTAGAAGAAAAGCTGCTTGGCGCCGGCGCCCTTCAGCTGGTTCGAGGGTTGCCCGCACGCAGCCAGCACCTGATCAACAGTTTGCCCCACCTGCACATTGCAAGCGGAAGAGGCTGTCCCGTTGCCCGCAGGCTGGGCCTGTTCTTCAGCCTGCTGCGCCGGTCCGGGGCCGCCTTGGGCCTGCTGCTGGTCGCCGCTATCGGGGGTAAACACCTCCGCGAGTTTGTCTTCCACCTGGGTCACGCTGAGGCCCTTCAAGGAATCCTTGGGAAACTCGACCACTACCTGGCCGGTGTAAAGCGCGGCCTGGCCGGGGTCTCCAGAGCAATATCCAAATGAGATCTTGATGTCGTCCTTTGCGGTTTCAATTTTCGTTGGAAAAACTTTGTCGCCTTTTTGCAGAGCTACCAGGGCTTGCTTGGTCATTTCCAGCCAGTAATTGCACTTGAATCCAGTCTTGGTAATGCGGCCATTGCGATAGTGGGCGGCGCATGCGGCTGACGAAGTCTTTTGCGGCAGAGCTCCGATGCCTCCCTGCTGCAAGGCCATGGCAGTCTCCGGATTTGTCACCGTGCAGCCGCCCGCAGAGGTCAGTTTCGCGAGGGGATATTGCGCCTCCAACTGCTCCTGAAGGGAAGGAGCAGCCGGGGCGGTCTGGGCATGCACCAAGGGCAAGCTCTGCGACAGCAGGGCAAGCGCAAGTGCGAAGAAAGAATATTTCAATCCCGTTCTCATGTTCAGATCCTCAAGTTGGGAATCGCGGTGGCTTACCTGTTCCCTCACCTGCCTCCTTCTCCGCCTGCGCCGCCGGGGGCGGTTTTTTGCGTGTCCTGTTCAGCCTGTTCAGCATCCTTCTGCTGGTCCTGCAACTCAGTGGCAGCATCGTTGTCAGCCTGCGGAGGAGGAACCTCGCCTCCGACGGTGCTTGTATCCGGAGCTTTGGGCAGCCCGTTCTTGCCCTGGTTTTCAGCCAGATTCTTGAGGCCGGCATCCAGCTTTTCGCGGAACTGGTTGTGCATCTCCTGCAATGCAGTCACTTCCACATCTGAGTTCGTGTTGGCAGGACAATCACCGGCCTTGCTGCTCACAACGTTCACAGCAATGCGGTTGTTCTGATCAGGCTCCGTGCCCATACGCATGAGCACATCACCGGCGCTCACCATGCACTCACCAGAATCACCGGCAAGATCAAGATTGCTGGCGACGATAAACACTCGTTGATTTGGATCGAGCGCGGCGGGAACGTCTTCGGCCGACGCAGCATTGCCGGAGTCCGATCCCCCGGTGGACTGCTGACCTTGCGTTGCGGCAGCCGCACGCTCAGCATCAAGCTGGCGCTTCACTTCGTCGGCGATCATTTGCTTTACTTCCGGAGAGAGCGCAACCTGGCCGCCGCCCTGAGCTTGCGCGCCATCCTGAGCAACTGCGGCGTTGGCCTGCGCGGCAGCGGCGTTCGCTTCATAGGCGGCGCGCAGGTTCTCCGCAAGCAGGTAATCCGTCAGCCACAGAGAGGCGGTGGCATATGCCGGATAGGGTGTGAAATAGGGCCCGTAGTATCCATACCAGGGATCGCCGTACCAGCCCCAGCGATAAACCACCGGAACAGCCCAGGGATTGTAGGCCCAGCCATAAAAGACAGGATGATAGTAATAAACGGGCGCATAGCCGTAGTAGTAGACGCCATGATAGGGATAGTAGCGATAGGCCACAGCATAACGGCGCCCGCCATAGACGTAAGTGCGCTGGTAATAAACGCGTCCCCCGCGAGCATAATAACGGCGCTCAGTGAAGCCGCGGCCACGGCCGAAGCCGACTACTCTGCGGCCATCCGGGCGCCTGGTCTCAAAGCGTGCGCGGCCATGCAGGTCGCGGTGAATGGCCATCTCGCGCCCGTGGCTGTCGCGCATATGAATCTCGCGAACACGATTGTGTTCATCGCGGGCCACTCTGCGGCCGTGTTCGTCTGAAACATGGCGAACAGGCTCATGATGAATGGAGCCCTCGCGTCCGCGATCAGGACCTCGCCCGTAGCCTCTTTCGCCGCGGCCGTCGGAGCGGGCTCCAACCATGGTATTGCCCTTCTCTGGTCCGTGGCCGTTCCTGCCAGCATTGTTCCCGGCCCCATATCCGTCTCTGCCGCGCGGCCCAACACCTGCGTTCGATCCAGCAGGACCGGCATTGCGTCCGCCAGAGCCGGACATGGAGCTCCTGCCGGTTGATCCTCCCGGATTGCCGCTCCGCGGAATCCCCATGTTGTTTCCGTTTGGACGTCCTGAAGCTGACATTCCGGGCCTGCCGCTGTTGTTGCTGACGTTAGGACGGCCGGAGGCATTGGAGTTAGGCCGTCCCACATTGGGTGAACCGCCCATGCGGTTGCCGCCTGAATTTCCTGACGGCCTGCCCGCGTTGCCCATTGAAGGTCTGCCGGCATTGCCGCCTGAAGGTCTCCCCGAATTGCCATGAGCACTGTTGCCGTTGTTCTGAGGCTGCCTCGCGGCAGGTGCGTTTTCCTTTGTCTGGTTTTTAGGTTTGTCATTGCCACGGGCCAGTGCGACGCCCGCAGCCAACAGCACAGCCAAAGCTGTCGTGGAAACTTGCCAAGCTAGATTCGATTGCCGAGCCATTCAGGCCTCCTAAATAAATTGATCCGTGGATTCGGTATAGGGTCCTTGAACCGGTTGTTACCGGCCGCAAATCTCAGGACTACTGGCTTGCAGCCCGCCTGGAAAAAATGCCTTACATCATCCAGCGAACCTGCCTTTGCGACCGAGGGGGAATTAGCCTGAGACCTTGAATGATCCGTGTACAACCGTGAATGAACGGAAAGAAGCAGCTATGTTTTCAGGTGCGTTCTGAAAATCGGTGGCCGAAGTATGCAGCAGGAGAGAAACTTTGATTGTTAAGAATTGATAAGCGCGTTACCCGAGGTAACTTTCCGATTGGTGACGGCGAAACTTTAGCGTATAATATGTTGCCCGATCAGGAGCAGATTAGGCGAGGTGTTCTGCTCCTGGTTGGGAAGCTTCCCAGGAGGCGACCGCGGATTTTTCCGGGGAACTAGTTCTTTGACAATTTGGATATGCGGCGGTCCAGAAAACGCCGCACTGGGTATTGGGAGAAAGTAAACATGTCGCGACGGGGACCGGGTCGCGCGACGGCAATCTCACCCCGCTTTGTAGTCCTTCAGACGGGGATCATCCCCGGGATCGAACGCTATATCTCCTTTAGAATCCTAGTGACCGGGGGAGGGGGGCCCCCCAGCGGAAGGATTACTGCAGACTAACATCCGTCTTGGCGGTACCGTGCTCAAGCTCGGTTCCTCGTCTGAATGAAAACCATCCTTGTCAATGCTGAATCCTACTTTCTTAGATCATCACTCTGGGATTCATGCAATGCGAACCGCTGTCGTACGACCTTATGCGATCCTCGCGCTGCTGGTTTTGCTGGCGAGCCTGGCGGCTTCAGCGCAGTATTTTGGCCAGAACAAGGTGCGTTACAAGACTCTGGATTTCAAGGTCCTTAAAACGCAACACTTCGACATTTACTACTACCCCGAAGAGGCCCCAATGGCCGGCGAAGTCGGGCGCATGGCGGAGCGCTGGTATGCGAGGTTGTCGCAGATCTTCAACCACGATCTTTCATCGCGGCAACCGGTGATCATGTATGCCGACGCGCCGGACTTTCGCAGCACGAACGTGATTCCGGGAGACATCGGCGAAGCAACGGGCGGCGTCACGGAGCCATTGCGGCGTCGAGTGGTGATTCCCTTGGCAGGTCCGCTTGCGGATACCGATCACGTCCTGGGACACGAACTGGTTCACGCATTTCAATACGACATTGCCATGCCGATGGGCGTCCAGACAGGCCTTGAAAACAGTGGCCTGCAGCGGCTGCCGCTGTGGTTCATTGAAGGCATGGCGGAATACCTCTCGCTTGGTCCGTCTGATCCCAATACGGCCATGTGGATGCGTGATGCCGTGGCGCAAAACAAATTGCCGAAGATTAAGGACCTGAACAATCCCAAGTATTTCCCGTATCGCTGGGGGCAGGCATTATGGGCTTACATCGGCGGAACTTATGGCGATGATGTAGTTGGAAAGCTGTTACGCCTGGCAGGTCGCTCCGGCGACTACAAGTCTGCGTTCAAGACGGTGTTGCAGAAATCCGATGTGGACCTTACGAATGAATGGCAGCACGCGCTGCAAACCCATTTTGGTCCAGTGCTGGAAGAAACCACTGCGCCCGCAGAGCAAGGACGGCTGCTTATCTCCAAAGATGTACACGGCGGAGGCAGCACTCTGAACTCGAGCCCCGTTTTGAGTCCCGATGGGAAGCAGATGGTGTTCTTCTCCGAAAAGGGGCTGTTCTCCATTGACCTTTACCTGGCCAACGGGGAGACCGGTGAGATTACGAAGAAGCTTACTTCCACAGCCGTGAGCGCTCATTTGGATAGCCTGGAGTTCATCAACTCAGCGGGAGCGTGGAGTCGCGATGGACGCTACCTGGCGTATGGGGAGATCGTAAATGGCCGACCGGAAATTGCGATTCGCGACATGCAAAAGCAACAGACGGCGCAGCATATTCGTTTACCGAAACTCGGCGAAGTTTACACACCCACGTGGTCGCCGGATGGACAGAAGATTGCGTTTTCCGCGATGGTTGGCGGCCTGAATGATCTTTTTATTTATGACCGAAACGGCAAGAAGCTGACACGTCTCACCAATGATGAGTTTGCCGATCTGCAACCGGAATGGTCGCCCGATGGCCTGAGCATTGCGTTTGTGACAGACCGTTTCCATACGCAGCTTTCGGATCTCGATTATGGCCATCTGGAGCTGGCGATATATCACACGGATACGGGAAAGATCGAGCAACTGCCGTCGTTTCCGTCGGCACGGCAGATCAATCCACAATGGTCGGCTGATGGCAAGAGCATTTATTTCGTTTCCGATCGCGATGGCATTGCGAATATTTACCGCCTAGGGTTGTCTGATCGGCAGTTCTATCAGGTAACCGATATACAGACCGGCATCGCCGGGATCACACCGACAAGTCCGGCATTCTCTGTGGCGGGAAAGACAGGGCGCATTGTTTATAGCGCGTTCGTGAAGAATGATTACAACATTTATTCCATCGACTCGCCGAACGCGCTGGCGGGTCATGCTTTGAATTCTGCGTTGGCGAATCGAATGGCTGGTGTGCTGCCTCCCGCACCAAAGAACCTGCAGAGCACGGTAGCGGGGCTGGTGAAGAATACCGAGATCGGACTTCCTCAGCCGGCCGGCTTCACCCGCACCGACTACCATCCGAAGTTGCAGCTCGATTATGTGGCTCCGCCGAACTTGGGCGTGGGTTATAGCAGCTTTGGCACGCTCGTATCTGGAGGAACCGGGCTTTACTTTAGTGACATTCTGAATGAGCGCAGTTTGATGGTTTCGCTCCAGAGCAGCAGTTTGGGATCGACTGGCTCTTTTTATCGCAATCTGGCAGGCGTGGCTCAATGGGTTAACCAGCACTCGCGGTGGAACTGGGGATTTGTGGGCGGGCAAGTTCCCTATATCACAGGAGGATTTTCCACCGGAACCACTACCGTGAATGGTGTCCCCGTGCTGGTGGAACAGAACACTACATTCTGGCAGCTCAATCGGGAGATCGCCGCGTTGGCATCATATCCGTTCAATCGTGCGGCGCGCGTGGAGTTTTCCGCCGGATACAACAACGTGGGCTTTGCGGAGGAAGCAGATACCTTCGTCTTCGCACCAGATGGATCTTTGTTGGCGCAACAGCGGAACAACATTCCAGCTCCATCGGCCCTCAACCTGGCCACGGCCAGCGCCGCATTCGTGTATGACACATCAGTATTTGGCGGAACCACACCGGTTATGGGCCAGAGATACCGGGTGGAACTCGACGGTGCGGGCGGCACATTGAATTTTTCAACGCTACTCGCAGACTACCGCCGCTATTTCCGCGTAGCGCGCCCGCTCTCAGTCGCCGGTCGCGTTTTGACTTACGGCCGCTACGGCGGCGACGCCGACGACAATCGCCTGCAGGATGTTTTCGTAGGCTACTCTTCGTTGGTCCACGGGTACGATCCGAACTCTTTTTCTCCTGCCGAGTGCGGGCCTCAGTTGCAGGTGAATGGAAGCTGCCCGGTGTTCGATCAGCTTTTGGGCAGCAAGATTGCAGTTGGAAATGCAGAAGCGCGGCTGGAGTTGCTGGGACCGCTCGGAATTATTCCCAGCAAGCCAATTCCACCCGTGCAGGCAGCGTGGTTTTATGATGCGGGCGAAGCCTGGACGAGCGACAGCAAGGCAGGATTTCTTGGCGGGCCTCGCAGCGGCGTCTCCAGCTACGGCGCGGCACTTCGCGTCAACCTCTTGGGCTACGCTGTGGGCGAGGTGAGTCTGGCGCATCCCAATGACCGACCCGGCCGAGGCTGGCTGTGGCAATTCAGCCTGGTTCCCGGTTGGTGAGCGAGCGCGGTACGCAATCGCTCATTTAATTGCGAGTGTCTGTGGCTTTTCGCTATGATGCGATTCATATTCGAGCGAGAGGAGCGCAGATGCGCCAATTTGTTCTTGTCAGCAGCCTTGTCATGGCTGCGATGCTGGTTAGCGCGCAAACCAAAAAAACGACCAAACCCGCGACCAAGAGCACGCCTCGGACAGCGGCGTTGCCATCGCCCACACCGGCTGCTACACCCACTAAAGTTTCAGGGCCGCCACGAAAAACGCCCTCGGGCGTGCAGTACTGGGACATCAGCGTCGGCACAGGTCCGGAGGCTATGAAGGGACAGACAGTATCGATCCTTTTTGTCGGATGGCTGGAAAATGGGAAGGAGTTCAAGGCAAGCGATGATCCTGACGTTCCCATGGAACTCACGATCGGGAATGGCAGACAGATCAAAGGCTGGGACGAAGGCGTAACTGGGATGCGCGTTGGAGGCAAGCGTCAGTTGCGCATCCCACCATCGGCGGCTTACGGAGAAAAGGGCGCACCGCCGCTGGTCCCTCCAAACGCAACTTTGATCATGGACGTGCAGCTCCTTGGCGTAAAGCCGGGACCTAAAGCAGCCGTAAAGACAAGAGTCAAGAAATAATGTAAAAGGCCGGTCAGATGAGACCGGCCCATATTTGTGGCAAACGAACCGCGGTCTAGATCAGCGGCGGCCATGCCTGGCATTCTTCCACCGTGCTGGGCGGAAAAGCTGATCCTTTTTTATAGCGAATCACCGCGTCGGATGTAGAACAGTAGCTTCTGGAGCCGGTGGCATTTGTGATCGGGGTGGCGGTAACCACATAATCCTTGCACGCGTCATCGTCACCGCAAACGGCCGTCATGTTGAAGCGGAAGCCTCTTTTCACGTTCTGCTTCGCCAGAACGTCATCAATCAGGCAGGCATTGGTTTCAGACCGCGAGCTGCAAGAACCTTCCGCTCCCGATCCCAGAGTAGCGAGATCACGAGCATACCCTTTGGCCGGATACTCGGTTGCGTACGTCACCTGGGCCGTATTCAGAACGCGGACGGTGGAAGCCGCTGCCGAGTCATTGGCCGAAATCTTTGCCCGGAGCAAATTGGGAATGGCAATGGCGGCGATGATTAGTACGGGGATGATAGCAATACTGATATACCCCATAATCAGGCCGGCAAGGGCCATGCCATCGCCTTTCAGGCGCCCCATGCTCTCGCGAATGCTTTTACGCGAAAGATGTCCGAGCACTACAGCAGGGACTCCGGTGAGGAAGTTGAAACACAGCAAAGCAGTCACAATACCTAACACAAGGCTGGCTGTGGCTTTGCCGTCGGTTTGCGGCTGGCCCCGATAAACCGGTTGCCCGCGATAAACCGGCTGTCCCGCCGGTTGGGCCATGGGCGGCACATTGAGCCATGGTGATGTGGAAGCCGGACTGGGCGCGGATGTTGGCGCAACGGGCGCTGGCTGGGCGCCGGTGGCTGCTCCCAAAGGGCTTGCAGCAGCTTGCGTTGCGGTTCCAGGTGTCGGGCTGGCGGAAGTTTGCGCTGATGTCAAAGGTCGCGGCGGCGCTTGCGTCGAGCGCCCGCAGTTCGAACAGAAAGTGGTGCCTTCAGGCTGTGAAGCCCCGCAGTTATAGCAGAACATGCTTCCTCTCTTCTTGATTTTCGGGAACTATGCGACGAAAGCTACTTTATTCGTTGGAAAATAGCAATCTGGAAGATTGCTGAAGCAAGTCATCGCAGTACCACTTCCGCCTTAATCTTGAGTCGTCCAGCCTAAGGCAACGCCGCAGGCCAACAGAGCCGAAGGGAGAGGCATCTTCGAGATTATGCAGCAAAATCAAGCGTGGTCAGAAGAGGCTGCCATCCTCAGCGGCTGGAAGGAAATCGCCAACTACATGCACCGAGGTGTGCGGACAGTGCAGCGTTGGGAGAAACTCGGACTTCCAGTGCACCGGCCCGCCGCTCACTTGCATACTGCGGTCATCGCCAGCAGTAAGGACCTGGATGCATGGCTACTGCAAACACAGACCAGATCCCAGGACTCTTGGGGTGCACTGCAGGCCCGCGTTCGAGCACTGGAAGCGGAAAATGCCGAGTTGCGAAGAGAAATCGTGCGGCTCAGAAGTGCGCCGGCACAAGCCGCTCTTCCGAAAAAGGCCAGCACACAGGCAGCATGAGGCCGAGCGCAGTTGAATTGGAGAGTAACAGCTAAAAAAGCTCGAGCTGTTCCCTCCTCTTGTCGTTGTCAAATACCGTCCGCCCGCCGAGAGCAGGAGAAATCGCACGCTCATGCTGCATGGCCTTGCGGAAATCGGCGGCAGGCGCAGCATGCTTTTCAATATTGCAGACGAACCGGTCCAACCGCGCGAAACCGGCAAGCTTGTCGGAGTGGCCAAGCTTCGCCGCATCCAGCGATCGCCTCAACACGCCGAGAGATTCATCATAGCTTTTGAGCGGAACTGGAAACGGATGTCCGTCTTTGCCGCCATGCGCGAAGGAGAAACGCGCCGGATCGGCAAAGCGCGTCGGCGCACCGTGGACCACTTCTGCAATCAATGCCAGCGATTGCAGCGTGCGCGGGCCAAGGTTCTCCAGCAGCAGGAGAGATGCAAAATCGCGAAGGTCACGCTCATACGCAACCGCCAGGACGGCGCCAAGGCGCTTTAGATCGATAGTGTTCGCTCGCACATCGTGATGACGCGGCATGACCAGCTTGCGAGCCTCCTTCAAGCTGCGTTCCGGAGGCTCATGCGCAATCTCCAGCAGGGCTGACTGCGCCGGCTTGGCACGGTGCTCAACCAGGTTCATAATGTCGCCTTCAATCACCGTGGCTCCAACAATACCGGTGTGCGGTTCGGAAACAAAATCTCGCACGGTCGCCGAGTGCCAGTGATAGCGGCGCGCCAGCCCGGTCGAGTCATTCATTCCCTGCTGCACCACGGCCCATTCGTCGTCTTTGCTCACAATGAACGAGTGCAGATAAAGCTGGAAGCCATCGGCAATCGCATTGTTGTCGATTTTTGCGGTCAGGCGGCTGCTGCGGGCAAGCGCGTCTCCGTCAAGGCCGGTTCGACCAGCTACCTCGCGAAGCTCATCGGGAGTTTTCCGGGACTGTTTGCCACGGCCGCCACAGATGTAAATTCCAAGTTCGTGCGCTCGTGGATTGAGACCGCGTTTGAGTGCGCCAAGCACTGACGTGGTGATGCCAGAGGAATGCCAATCCATTCCCATAACGCATCCGAGAGCCTGAAACCAGAAAGGATCGCTGAGGCGGGAGAGCAGCTCCGGCGCGCCGTAGTCGTAAAGAATGGCTTCGCAGATTGCGGTCCCAAGCTTCGTCATGCGCTCCGCCAGCCAGGCGGGAACACGTCCGCCGTGCAAAGGAAGGTCGGCGACTCCGGAGCGCTTCATGCTTCTATTATCGCCCGAAAATAGGGCGAAAGGCGCCGCAATCCTGATATAAAATGGCCCGCCACACGGAGCCGTTTCAAAATGCACACCATGATGAACACGCCGCTCACCCTGGTCCCGGTACTCGAGCGCGCGGCCAGGTATTTCGCCAACGTGGAAGTGATTTCACGAATGCCGAACCGCTGCATCCATCGCACAACCTGGGGTGGCGTTTATCAGCGGGCACGTCGGCTCGCGGAGTGCCTGCAAGCGGCGGGAATCAAAAAAGGCGATCGCGTGGCTACGCTCATGTGGAACCACTCTGTCCACGTTGAGGCGCACTACGGCGTTCCCGCGGCGGGAGGGATCCTGCATGCTCTCAACCTGCGGCTGCATCCCGATGAGATCGCCTGGATTTCGTGCCACGCGCAGGACCGGTTCCTCATCGTGGATGACGTGCTGCTGCCGGTGCTGGAGAAATTCAAGACCAAAGCAAAGTTCGAGCGCATCTTCGTGGTTCCACACTGCGGGCAGGCGGTGACACCCGAGTATGAGAATTATGAGGAGTGGCTGAGGCAGGCGAAGGACAGCTTCGAATACCCCGCGATCAGTGAAGATGATGGCGCCGTCATGTGTTACACCTCGGGTACCACCGGTCATCCCAAGGGCGTCATTTACTCGCATCGCTCGGAGATGCTGCACAGCCTGGCCCAGGCCTTGCCTGATTGCTGTGCTCTCTCACAGCATGATGTCGTTCTCATCGGCTCGCCCATGTTTCACGCCAATGGCTGGGGATTTCCCTACACCTCTGCACTGGTAGGGGCAAAGCTCGTTTTACCGGGGCCGCATCTTGACGCTGATAGCCTGATGGAGTTGATCGACAACGAGGGCGTCACAATCACCTGTGCGGTGCCCACCGTCTGGATGGCGGTGCTGCCGGTGCTGGAGAAGCGCGGCCCTGATTGGAAGCCGCCACGCGATGTGCGCATCCTGTGTGGGGGTACGGCTCCGCCGGAGGCCCTGATGCGCTCGCTCGACCGGCACGGCTTTCATCTGATTCACTCCTGGGGTATGACGGAGACCTCCCCCCTCGGAAGCACGATGCGCCTCAAGCCGGAAATGCTGACGTGGCCGCCTGATCAGCAATACGCGCAACGATGCAAACAGGGCTGGCCTTCGCCGCTCATCGAGACGCGAATCGTCAATGATCAGGGAGAAGCATCGTGGGACGGCCGGACCATGGGCGAGCTGGAGGTCCGCGGGCCATGGGTGGCAGCCAGCTACTTCAACTCGCCCGGGACGGAAAATCGCTGGAGTGAAGACGGATGGTTTCGTACCGGCGACGTAGCCACCATCGATCCCGATGGCTGCATCAAGCTGGTGGACCGCAGCAAGGACATGATCAAATCCGGCGGCGAATGGATCAGCTCGGTGGACCTTGAGAACGCGCTCATGGCACACCCAACCATCAAAGAAGCAGGCGTTGTCGGCGTCCGCCATGCGAAGTGGCAGGAGCGGCCACTTGCGGTGGTCGTTCTGAAAGATGGCGCCTCGGCAACGCCGGAAGACTTACGCCAGTTCCTTGCAGCAAAGTTCGCCAAATGGCAGTTGCCGGATGATTTTGTATTCGTCCAGGAGCTGCCGCATACCTCAACCGGAAAATTGTTCAAATCAGAGCTCAGGAGGAGGTATGCGGAGTGGAAGTGGAGCGATAAAATTGCCAGGAATGCCAAAATTGCCAAAGATTGATGATTGAAAGTGACACTCTCAAGAGCTGAGCACGTTTGGCGAAGTAAAAGGGCAGTTGCAGTAGTCTGGATGCTCAGCTAGCTCTTATTAAAACCGTGTGGCACAGCCGCCCTCGGCTGTGACGAATTTTCCAGCATCTGCATCGCAGACTCACTCGTACCGCAAAGCGCGATTGGGATCCACCCGTCCCGCGCGGCGCGCAGGCAGGTAGTTGGCCAGCAAGCCGATGCCGGCCAGCACGACCACAGAAACCAAATAGATCTCTGGCTGGAGCAGATGAACTCCATACAGGAGCGAAGAAACCATGCGTCCGAGCAATGGAGCACACAGGGCACCGGCCACCAGCCCGCCGAGGACGGGACGCATCCCATCCTTCATCACGATGCGCACAAGATCTGCGGCTGTCGCACCCAGAGCCGCGCGAATGCCCAGCTCTTTTGTGCGCTGGGCGACAGTATAGGAAGCCACGCCATAAACGCCTATGGCTGCAAGGCCCAAGGCAAGCAAAGCGAAACAGGCAATCAGGCCCGCGGCAAAGCGGCGGTCGGTCAAAGAATCCGTGACTACTTCATTCAACGCCTCGACACCGGAAACAGGCAGGTTGGGATCCACCGATTGGACCTGGTCCTTGATGTCGCGTCCGATGGACGCAGGATCACCGGTCGCCTTCACCAGAACGCGGAACAATTTTCCTGAAACCTGGTACATGCTCGCGTAGATATGCGGAACGTTCTTCTCATCGAGGGATTCAAATTTGATGTTGTTCACCACGCCCACCACGGTCATCCAGGGAGGAGCGGCAGGTTTGTTATTCACAATGATATTTCTGCCTAGTCGCAGCCGCTTGCCCAATGCGTCCTCACCAGGCCATAAAACGCGGGCAGCGGCTTCGTCCACCATGATGGTAGGGGCGGTATTCTTGTCATCGTTTTCCTGAATCATCCGACCACGGACAAGTCGTGCGTTCAGCGTTCGGAAAAACTCCGGAGAGACGAGCACGAACGAAGCGATGGGAATGTCTCCTTCCTCCGGGCGGCCTTCAACCCGAAACCCCTGGCGGAAAAGCTGGGACCGCAGCGGAAGCGCACTGGCGACAGCTGCTGACTCGACACCGGGAATCTGGTGAACCCGGCGGAGCACCTCGCGAACGAAAGCCGCGCGCTGCTCATTCGTCTGATAAACATCTGTTTTTGGGTCATTCGGAACCGGCAGCCAGACAGTCGCGGTGAACACATGGTTCGAGCTGAAACCCGGATTTACATGGAGCAGATCCCAGAACGTCCGAAGTAACAATCCCGCGGTTACGACCAGCACGACAGAAAGAGCCACTTCGGCACCCACCAGCAGTTTTCGCATCCTGCGGGATTGCAGGCTGGTATCGCCGCTGCGTTCTTCCTGTTTGAGCGCTTCAGTATTGGCACGCGAGCTTTGTAGCGCGGGCGCCAGTCCGAACAGGACCGCGGCAACGACTGCGATTCCGGTGGAGAAAAGAAGCACGGGTGCATCAATCCTGATCTGGCCGACGCGCGTGATCTGGTCCGGCAGCAGGGCGATCAACGATTTTTCTATCAGGAACGCAACTGTCACTCCGAGCAGGGCGGCGGCCAGGCTGAGCGCGGCAGACTCGGTCAGGAGTTGACGAATGAGGCGGCCGCGGCTTGCACCGAGTGCGGCGCGAACAGCCATTTCCCGCCGTCTGCCGGACGCGCGCGCGAGCAAGAGTCCGGCTACGTTTACGCATGCAATCAGCAAAATCAAGCTGACCGCTAGCAGCATGGAAACCAGGAGTGGTTGGGAGTTTCCAACGACCACTTGCTTCAGCGGTTCGGCAACAAGCGTCCAGCCAGATGACATTGGATAATCAGCACCATATTGCTTGCGCAAGTTCTCCACAAAAATCTGAAGCATGTTCTGCGCCTGCTGAGGCGTGATCCCAGGCTTCAGCCGCCCGATAATTCCAGGAAGCACACGCAGGTTTCGCACCGGAGGCGGAAACGGATTGGCGCGGAATCCCGCCGTCACCCAGAAGTCGATCGGCTGCGCGTTGGTGGGACCAGGATGGCGAAAGTCCGCAGGAGCCACGCCAACAATCGTGTAGAGGTCGTTATCGAGCCGCACCTTGCGGCCAAGGATCCCGGGATCGGCGGCAAACTCGCGGTGCCATAATCCGTCACTGATGACCGCAGCTTCCGCAAATCCTTCAGCTATATCTCTTGAATCGAAGACGCGTCCAAGCTGTGGGCGCACGCCGAGCAATTCAAAGTAGTTTGGGCTAACGCCGAGAATGTCAACGCGTTCGGGGTGCTCTCCTCCTGTCAGATTCGCGGGCGCAGGCCAGGCGACCGAAACGCCATCGAAGATGCCGGAACGATCGCGAAGGTCCTCAAACTCAGGGTAAGAGAAGCCTAGATTCTGCGTTCCCAGCCCGCGAAAATCGGCCCGGAGTTGCACAAGCTGTCCGGCTTCATGAAAAGGCAGCGGCCGGAGAAGCACTGCATCGACAACGCTGAAGATTGCGGTATTAGCGCCAATCCCCAGAGCCAGCGTCAACAGAGCGACCACGGCGACGGAAGGCGCCTTGATCATTGAACGGAGTGCGAAACGGAGATCCTGCCAAAGCCCCATGTTCCCTCTCCCGCCGATTGAATAGTGCCAACAAGATGCACGAGTTACTCCATCTTCGACGGTCAAAATGAGCTTTGGGAATCAAGCACATAGAAAAAGGGCTCATTCAGCGCGAATGAGCCTTTGTTCGTTTATGAAAACAATCGTCCGAAAGCGAACAGCAGGTCCTAGAACCTGATTCCAATTCCGATGCTGGCCACCGGATAGAACTTCACGATCGAAGTATCTTTATTGATCTTGTCCTGCTCCGCCTTGATTTGGCTCTGGAAGGCCGGATCTGTGGCCGCGTTGACGCAAGCCAGGCCAGTGGCCGGATCGCAAGCCGTTCCGGCGAGGTTCAGTGTGGTTTTGGGCGTGCCTTGGAATACAACGCCGAAGTCCTGCACGATGGTGACGTGGTGGCTGTGCGGAATGGGATTACCGAACCCGAACATCACCATGGGCGCGGCCTTGTTTACCACGAGTTGGCCACTGCCATGGACAGGATCGCTGGCGCTGCTCTTGAAGCTGGCTCCTCCCAGATCAAAGTTCTGGCCGCCGGGAACGCTTGCTCTAGCTGTGATCTGGTTCCCGTTGTAAACCAGCACGCCGGGACTGATGTGGAACCAGTCACGCAACGGAGTGATGTCAACCAGAGCTTCGACAGAGCGGAACCGCAAGGTGCCGTCATAGTGGATTCCGTTATTGTTGAAGCCGTGGCTGTAGCTGAAACCATTGAAGCCTCCGCGAACGTTGAAGAACGGCGTGATCGAGGCGCCCACATCTCCGCCGATACCCAGCATGGATACTTTGGCTACGATGCCGAAGCTTGGCTTGAACAGGTCGCCTGAGATTGAAGCCGGCGCTGGCGCGGGAGGCGCATCCGCGTCACTCCCGCCGTTGTTGGCGACAGCACGGGCTGATTTGAGAGCAAACAAAGCAAACGCAAAAAGAAGAGCAAACTGCGACAGCTTCTTCACGGGAAGTCCTCCCGGCCTCGGGGTGCCGAGGCATAGATTCTCTTGATTGGGTTTTGCGCGATTATCGGCGGGGCATACAAGATAGGTCAAATAACGGAGGGGCTAGAATCCCAAGTGATCAAGAGCATGATCTTGCCGGGGTAAATCCTCCCGGTAGCATTCGGTTATAGGGCTCTTGCGGCGGCTATTTGAGCTTTTTGGCTATGTCGCGCATAATCATTTCCAGTTCGCAGATCAGATCATCTTCAATGCTTAACCCCGCGGTTCGCATAGCCGAGATGGGATCTTTGCGAAAAAGCTGCGCGTTTGTCTCAGACTGGCTGATCCAGTTCTTCAACTGGCCTTCCACCTTGCCCAACTCGGTGATGAGCCGGTCAGCAGCGTGAGAGGTGGCAGCGCGTTTTCCCGGAATGGCAAACATTCTGAGCACTATAGGGGCGTGGGCATGATGGTTCGACAGGATTTTAGGCCCAGTGTCGAGATGGTAAAGAGCGTCAGCAATCAGCAGTCAGCCCCAGAGCAGCCTTCCTGATGCCGGAAAGAGGCTCTATCTTTAGCCAATTCAGTTGCAAAACGGAGTGCTGATTGCTGAGTGCTGCTTGTTAACGGTTGCTCGTGCTGGCGCGATTGTTTTCTTCGCTGGCGTAATAACCTTTCCGTGTGCGGACCTCAAGATCTCTGTATCCGGAAGCGTGCGCCACCACTTTGACCTCGCGCCACCCGCCGTTGCTCTGCGGATTCGTGGGTTTATAAGTGATGCTGTACTGATTGCGGATATCGTGCGCTACAGCCCTGCTGATCTCATCCACTTCGTCCAGGTTTCTTGGGAAGAAGGCCACGCCACCGGTTTGAATGGAAAGAGCCTCCAGAGCACGCTTCGCTCGCCGTTGCTTACCTTCATCCCCCAATATGCCGATGGTGTAGATCTCGGGTCCGCTGTCATTCTGGACTGCGCGAATGGCCTCTTCCAGCGACATGCGGCTCTCGTTGTCCTCACCATCCGTGACCACCAGCAGAATTTTCTTCTGCAGTTTGGCGGCTTTGGCCAGATGATCCGCAGCGGCGTACACTGCATCGTAAAGCGCGGTGCCGCCACGGCTGTCAACGCGGTCCAGGGCTTCCTTCATTTGAGGGATCTGATTGGTGAAATCCTGGTCAAGATAGGGTTCATCGTTGAAGTTCACGACGAACACTTCATCGTTGGGATTACTGGCCTGTACCAGGTTTACCACGGCCTTGCTCACGGCGTTGCGCTTGGTCCGCATGGAGCCCGAATTGTCCACCAGGATGCCGATGGAAACAGGGACATCCTCGCGCCTGAAATCCTTAATCTGCTGCGGTTCGCCGTTCTCGTAGACAGTGAAATCGCGTTCGCCCAGGTCGGTAACAATATGGTGGTTCCGGTCAAGCACCGTCGCGTGCAGCGTCACCTCGTCAACGCGCTGCCGATAAATGAAGCCTTTGTCGCCCTTGGTGACCTGTCCAACCACTCCACCTTCCGGTTGCAGATCAGGCGGCAGCGTGTTCGGCTTCGTCGTTGATGGCGTATTCCCGGCCGTTTCCGCAGGCTGCGCCGGTTTTGGCGGTGCTGCGGGACGTGCCCACACCGGCAAAGCGGGATCGCTGGGGTCCACATCCGATGGCAGCGGCGTGGCTTGTACCTTGCCTGGGCTGGATTGCGTTTGCGGCTGGGTTTGCGAGTACGACAAGCTTGCGAACGCCAATATCCAGAGAAGGAGGACGCCGACAACCGTTTTATTGCGAAGGTGCATAGTATCCCGTCTTGGAATAAACATTCAGATGTGGCAGCCCTTTGGGCGGAGCGAGCTTAACTTTGATTTTGCGCCACCGGCCATCTTTGGCCTTGTTGTTTGGACGGTATCCGAGTACATATTGGTTGCGCAGCTCTATTCCAATCTTCGTAGCCACATCAGCCAGGTCATTGGGATTGCTAAGAGTGAATAAGCGCCCTCCGGTCACATTGGTGATTTCGCCCAGCAACGCGGGCCCGGCAATTTCCTCCGGCTGGGCAGGCGAGGCGCTGAATATACCGATGGCATAAATCTGCACGTCGGCCTCTTTCACCATGGATTTGATCTCATTTTCCGTGTAGCGGCTGTGGTTGTCGCCGCCATCAGAAATGATCAGCAAGGCTTTCTTTGGATTGCGCGCGTCCTTCATTTTGCTGATGCCCAGGTAAATCGCATCGAGAAGCGCTGTACTCCCCTTGGGCACCGTATACACCAACCTACCCTGGACGTCTTCAACCGATTTGGTGAAATCGGCCCGGAGCTCAGGGCGATCATTGAAGGTGATCATGAAGAACTCATCCAGCGGATTGGCGGTTTTGAAGAACTCGATCACGGCGGCGCGTGCCTGTTCGATTTTGTCGGACATGCTCCCGCTCATGTCAAAAATTACGCCCAGTGAAATGGGTGCGTCTTCTGTAGAGAAGTGCTTGACCTGCTGGACCTGGTTCCCTTCCATGATGGTGAAATTGTCCTTGTCCAGCCCGGTTACGATGCGGTTCCAGTCGTCCGTGACAGTCACGTTCACCAGAACCAGATCCACGTCAACCTGCAGAGGCTTGCCGTGGTTCAGCTTGAGGCCCGGATCATCGGTGGGGAGGTTGGCCGGAGTCGGCTGTGGCGATTCAGGTGGCTTCGGCGCTTCCGGTCGCGGCTGGATGTGTACGTTGACATCATCCTGGGCCCTGCAGTGCGCAGCCAGGCCAAGCGAGACGGCCAGCACGATCACGCACCGGATCGCCAGGGTCCGGTAAGGGGTTGAAAAACGAGCCATCGGGGGATGGGATGCACCATACCCGCAGCATTGGAAGCGGGCCATATGGAACCTCATTTTAGGCCGATGTTACCACAGCGGCATGATCGTTGATATAAAAACCTTTAAAGCGGCGAGGGCGGTTGTAAGTCACCGCTTGTCAGATTTTGATGTTTTTCAGATTCAGCAGGTTTTCCGGTGTGCTTGGTAGAATGCAATCAGGCCCTAACGAACGATGGCAGAAATCATTCCATTTCAAGCGCTTCGCTACGACCCTGAGCAGGTAAAGCTGGAAGATGTGGTCACTCAGCCCTATGACAAAATCACCCCGGAAATGCAATCGCATTATTACGACCTGAGCCCGCATAACCTGGTCCGGATTATTCTGGGAAAACCCGGTGACACTGACACTCCCACTTTCAATTCCTATACCCGGGCGGCTGAATATCTGCACGACTGGCGATCTGCCGGCATACTCAAGCAGGACGCGGAACCTTCTCTCTACGTGTACTCTCAGACGTTTACGGCGCCGGGCACCCGCGATGTGGCGGAGCGGCGTGGACTGATCGCTCTCGGACGCATCCACGACTATGCTGATGGCGTGGTCTTTCGCCACGAACAGACGCTGGCCAAGCCCCGCGCTGATCGCCTTAACCTGTTGAAAGCAACCAGAGCGCATTTTGGCCAGATATTCATGCTCTTCAGCGATCCGCAGGCCGAGCTGGAAAAACTTCTGGCAAAGAAGACCGCAGATGAACCGGAGATCTCCGTTCTGGATGAGTATGAGGTGCTTCATCGCGTGTGGCGCATCCAAGACCCAGCCATGATCAGCTTGATCCAGGGCTTCATGGCTGGCAAGAATCTGCTCATCGCGGATGGACACCACCGGTACGAGACGGCCCTCGCTTATCGCGATGAGCGCAGGAAACAGGCTGCAAGCACGGATCGAAACGCGGGCTATGAGTTCGTGATGATGACGCTGGTTCCAATGGAAAGCCGTGGTCTGGTGATCCTGCCCACGCACCGCATCGTGCACGGGCTGGTGAGTTTTGACCGTGAACGCATGCTGGAATCAGCCAAACGTTTTTTTGACATTGATCGCATAGACTTGCGAACAGAAAGCCGCAGCGCGACCACGCTGCTGGAAGAGGCGGGCGAAAACGGGACCGCTTTTGTCGCGGTGACACGGCAGGGGCCGTATCTTTTGCGGGCAAAAGAGCGCGCCGTGCAGGAAGCGCTCTCCAGCTTTTCCGCGCGCCAGCGCAAGCTCGATGTAGTGCAACTGCACAAACTGCTGCTGGAACGGATTCTCGGCATCTCGGAGGAAGCCATTCGCAACCAGGAGCACGTGAAATACGAGCGCGATGCTTTTGAAGCGATCTCCTGGGTGCGTCAGGGCGCCAACGTGGCCTTTCTGATGAATGCCGCCAAAATAGAGCAGGTAAGCGATATTGCGTTCGGCGGAGAAGTCCTGCCGCAAAAGTCCACTGATTTTTATCCCAAACTCCTGAGCGGGCTCACCATCTATGCTCTGGAGTAAGCGAGTTTTGAACGCCGGCACAGCAGGCGCTGTGCTCCTGTGCCTGCTATGCGGGCCGGGTGCAGTATCTCAAATCGCATCATCGGGGCCGGCCACGGCCGCTGCTCCTCCGGCAACTCCGTCCCCTACTCCAGCAGCTACTGGCAAGCCGCCCGCTCCAGAATTTTTCGTGTTGATTGATCCCAGCCACGGCGGCGACGACAAGGGAGCGGTTTTGGCGCCCAAAATATTCGAGAAGGACCTCACCTTGTCACTGGCCCGGCTCTTACGCAAAGAATTGGAAGAACGCGGCATTTCCGCTCGCCTCCTGAGGGATTCCGATACAACCATCAGCCTTGAGCACCGTGCCGAGCTCTGCAACCAGCAGCACGAAGCGCTTTACATCGCGCTCCACGCCGCCGAACCTGGCCGGGGAGTGCGCGTTTACTCCTCTATTCTGGCGGCTCCTCAGCCGGCGGTTGGGAGCTTCCTTCCCTGGGAAAGCGCGCAGTCAGGCGCGCTTGCGCGAAGCAATGCCGTGGCTCGGTCCATCAGTCGTGAGTTGCAGAAACGAGATTTCAAGACGCTGGAGTTGCAAGCTTTCCTGCGGCCACTGAATAACATTGTGGCACCGGCGATTGCTTTGGAAATGGCAACCGATCGCGCGGACGTGAAGTCTCTTCTGAATTCCAAGGTGCAAAGCGCGGTGGCTGCGGCCGTAGCATCAGCGGTGGAGCAAAATCGCGAGCGTTTGGGAGCCAGAAGGTGATCCCGCGTCACTTCCAAATCGCCATCTCGTTCCTGTTGCTGGCCATTTTGATCGCTGGAATTTTCATCATTGAACTTCGTCATTCGGAGGAAGTAAAGACTCAGCAGGGACTCGCCGCAGCGCCGGAAGGACCCGAAGCCCAGGGGAAGGAAGAAACGATACGAGTACTGGTGGCCTACGATGACGATCTCGCCCTCCGCTGGCGCACCACGCAGGCATTCATGCCAGACGAACGCGACCTGCGCGCCCGCGCTGCGCTGCGCGCCGTCCTTGCCCAGTATCTGCAAACACCTTCGCCTCATCCTTTGGCCAAGGGCGCGGACATCAAAGATGTTTACTTTCTCAATCCCGACACAGTCATCGTGGATACTACCGCGCAATTTGCTGATGGACACCGCTCAGGCGCATTGCTCGAAGAAATGACCCTGACCTCTCTCATTGAAACGTTAAATGCCAACGTTTCCGGTATCAGCAAAGTGAAATTTTTAGTCGAAGGCAGAGAGCGTCAAACGCTTGCAGGTCATGCCGACCTGGTATCGTTCTATCCGGTTAGCGCCGTTCATGAGCTTGCCAGGGAGTTTCAATAGTGGCCCGCGTCATCGGGGTGTTTGATTCCGGATTTGGCGGACTTACAGTGTTGCGCGAGCTTCGCAATGCGCTCCCCGGGGCTGACTATCTCTACTTCGGCGACACGGCCCATCTGCCCTACGGCGCGAAGTCAGTGCGCACGGTCGCCAAGTACGCGATTGCCAGCGCACAGTTTCTGGAGCAGCACGGCATCAGCCTGCTGGTAGTCGCATGCAATACGGCCACCGCGCTCGCACTCGATGATATTCGGGCTGCGGTCAAGATCCCCGTCGTGGGCGTCGTTGAGCCGGGCGCAGAGCGGGCAGCCGAAATCTCCAGGACTCGGCGGGCCGCGGTGATTGCCACTGAAGCCACAGTCGCCAGCCATGCTTATCGGCGTGCTCTCGAGAATTTCGGCTTGCAGGCAACGGAAAGAGCGTGCCCGTTGTTTGTTCCACTTGTGGAAGAGGGTTGGGTGGAGCACCCGGTGACAGAACGGGTTGCCCACATTTATATAGATGAGATTTTCAGTGACGGAGCACACAATGCTGATGTCCTTGTGCTCGGCTGCACTCACTACCCTTTGATCCGCCCTTTGCTCCGCCGCGTAGCGCCAGCACACATCGAAATCGTGGATTCGGCGGAATCAACTGCGGCAAAGGTGTTTCAGCTCCTTGGTCCCGACACGTCGGAGAGCTCTGTTGGCACGCTCCGCTGTTATGCTACTGATTCAGTGGAGAAGTTTCGCAGGCTGGGGGAAAAGTTCCTCGGCCACCCCATAGAAAGCATCGAGCTGATTGACATTGAAAAATAAAGACGTGATGTTCCGGTCCGATAATCGCGCTCCCGACCAGATGCGTCCAGTGAACATTGTCCCTGATTTCGTGTCCATGGCTGAAGGGTCGGCGCTGATCGAGGTTGGGAACACGCGCGTGATCTGCAATGCCTCAGTAGAGGAGACGGTACCCGCGTTCCTCAAGGGCTCGGGAAAGGGCTGGATCACTGCCGAGTACAGCATGCTTCCTCGCTCCACCCTCACCCGCACCCCGCGGGAGGCAAGCCGTGGACGCCAGAGTGGCCGAACGCATGAAATCCAGCGACTAATTGGCCGCGCTCTTCGCGCTGCGGTAGACCTTCGTCGGCTGGGCGAACGCACTATTACGCTTGACTGCGATGTGATTCAGGCCGATGGTGGCACACGGACAGCTTCCATCACTGGGGCCTTCATCGCGCTGGGACTGGCAATGCAAAAGCTGGTTGAGGCAGGAACGTTGAAGGCGGCCCCTATCCGTGATTTTGTTGCGGCTGTCAGCGTTGGCATTGTGGAAGGATCTATTCTGCTGGATCTCTGCTACGAGGAAGATTCTCAAGCCGAGGTGGACTTGAACTTCGTAATGACCGGCGCAAGGAAGATCGTCGAAATCCAGGCCACGGCTGAGCAGCATCCGTTTGATGATCGCCAACTCAGGGAGATGATGGAACTGGCCGCGCGCGGTGTTCAATCGTTGATCGAGCGGCAAAGGGCCATTCTCAAGGACTTGCCGCTGCTTCCCACTTCCTAATGTGGCAGAAACCGCTTTAAGGCTCTTCGACAAAATCCTCATCGTCAAAGATATAAGGCGCTGTGCGCACCAGCTTAAAGCGAACGCGCATGTCGCACTGGTCGCAGGGCGGAAACGGGTCGCCGCGGTGCATCACCACTTCATGTGGCTCACGATGCTGGCGATCGTGAAGCACTTCATAAATGCCGGTTTCCGGCACTGGTGCTCCGGGCAAAAACATCTTGCCATGCTTGCCGCGCTCGTGAAATCTTCCCGGCCCCCCGCCGGGGTTCTTGGCTACAGGCCTTAGTGGTCTTTCCCGATTCGGAGATTTGTTCTTCGCTTGCATCGCTTTCATTTGGGGCGAATTTTATAACGGCCAATTTTCTTGATGCAAGCAGCAGCGACTTTGGAGCCCTTCCGATTTAGTACAATGTTCGATGGGTCGGCTGCTGCCAGGCAATACTGTGCAGCGATTCAGCATCTTAGCTTCTGGCCGCTTTGGGCCAGCCATTCTTCTTTTGGTCGTAGCCTAACACCGCCAAAGCGTTAGAGGAGGGTATAGCCGTGAAGATTACTCCTGGAAAACTTGCCGGAATGAAACGTGTTTCAGACAGCCGGGGCGTGATTGCCGCCGCTGCCATGGATCAGCGCGGCTCGCTTAAGAAAGCTCTTGCCAAAGAAAAAGGGGGCGACATCACTGATGCGATGATGGAGGAATTCAAAACGCTGGTCAGTGAGGTGCTGACTCCGCATGCCAGCGCAATACTGCTGGACCCAGAATGGGGCTTGCCCGCCTCACGGAATCGCGCGAGGAATGCCGGCCTGCTGCTGGCCTATGAGAAAACGGGATATGACAAAACCGGCCCGGGGCGCCTTCCTGACCTGCTGGATAACTGGTCGGTGCAGAGACTTAAGGCCGCGGGCGCCGACTGCGTGAAGGTC
>Ga0207660_10000614_pt1 | contig 24044 bp, 23 predicted proteins | sample KBSC73BmetaG_FD_184335 | JGI IMG/M metagenome (GOLD analysis project Ga0207660, IMG submission 184335) | Corn rhizosphere microbial communities from Kellogg Biological Station, Michigan, USA - KBS C7-3B metaG (SPAdes) (version 2) | ecosystem: Host-associated > Plants > Roots > Rhizosphere ... | reverse complement strand
AAGCAGCGCGAACGGATATGCGAGCGGGTGGATCAGCCTGCGCGCGGTCAGCGCGAGCGAGAACAGCAGCAGCAAATAGGGAAGCATCGGCGCAATCGCCACCGCCCACCGTTCCGCCGCCGGCCCGCCAAGGAACGGCCGCAAGCCTAGGATCAATCCCGCGATCGGAAGGTCGACCAGCCGCGACCAGTGGATGTTGGCGCCGAACGGCGGGTTCATCCGGTAATCGCGAAGGTCGAACCAGCCTTGGCCGTGAAGCAGGCCGCGGACCTGCATCATCCGCATATTGTCGTCGGTGTCGCCGAGGCCGAAATATCGGATGTCGATCCATTTCTGGTAGACGAACCAGGCGCAGACCAGCAGCCACAGCACGAAGACGACGAGCTTCCACCGCTGCTCGATCCAATCGAGAGCTCGCGCTTCCCGGTCCTGCGCCTTGCTTTGCGGCATTTTTCGCGCTGTAGCCGCTCGACCTCAAACGGCAAGCAGCCGGGAATGGCCAGCGGATTAAACGTCAGTCAGGAAACCTTCGGTCAGCTGGTCCGCTTCGCGCTGGTCGGGTTCTTCCTCGCCGGCGTCTATTCGGCCATCTACTGGTACCTCGCGACCTATGTGATGCCGCCGATGCTGGCGGTCGTCATCGCCTTCCTCGTCGCGGTCAGCATCGGGTTCGTGCTTCACAGCCGCTGGAGCTTTCGCGGTCATGGCAAGCGTGAAGACCGGCGGATGAAGGCCAAGTTCCTGGTCGTCCAGACGTCGGGCTTCCTCCTCAACGAGGCGTTCACCTGGCTGCTCATCAACCATTTCCACGGGCCGACGTGGTGGCCGCTCATTCCCGCGATCTTCGTCACGCCGCTCGCGACCTATATGTTCAACCGGCAGTGGGTGTTCGGCTGATGGAGCGCAGCGTCTATCGGGAGATGGCCGAGCTCGACCAGCATCACTGGTGGTACCGCGCGCGCCGGGAAGTGCTCGCGGACCTCATCCGCCGCGTGGCGTTGCCGCCGGCCAAGGCCCGCATCCTCGAGATCGGCTGCGGTACCGGGCACAACCTCGAAATGCTCGGCCAGTTCGGCAGACTAGACGCGCTCGAGCTCGACGACGAGGCGCGCGCAGTTGCGGAAAAAAGGCTGGGCCGAAAGGCGATGAGCGCGCCGCTTCCGGAATTGGCTGGGGTCCGCAACCGCTATTACGACCTCATCGCGGCGCTCGACGTGATCGAGCACATCCACGACGACAACGCGGCAGTCGCGGCGATCGCGGCGAAGCTGAGGCCCGGCGGCAAGTTCGTGATGACCGTCCCCGCGCACCCGTGGATGTGGTCGGCGCACGACGTCGTGAACCATCACAAACGGCGCTATTCCAAAGCCGGGCTCAGGCGGCTGATCGAGCGTTCGCCGCTGCGCCTCGAGAAGATCGGCTATCTCAACAGCCTGCTGTTTCCGCTTGCGGTAGCCGAGCGTTTTGCATCGAAAATGCGCGGCAAGGACAATGCGGACGTTAAGCTTCCGCCCGCACCGCTCAATTCAGCGTTGGAAGCTGTCTTCGCCGCCGAGCGTCACTTGGTCGGACGCTTCCCCTTGCCGCCGGGCTTGTCGCTCTTCGCGGTCGCATCGGCGATATAGCCCAGCCGCGCTTCGGCGCGTCCGTCCCCGGCGACCTCCTGCACGATATAGAGTGGGCGTCCCTTCGCTTCATTGTAGAGCCGCCCGATATATTCGCCCATCAGCGCAAGAACGAACATCTGCACCGCGCCGATCACCACGACGACAAGCATCAGCGACGTCCAGCCCTGGATATTGCGCCCCGCCGCCCAGGCATAGGCGATGTAGAGGATGAGCAGGATCGACCCGATCGACAGCGCCATTCCGACGTGGCTCGCAAGTTTGAGCGGCGCCGACGAGAAGCCGGTCAGCGCGTCCAACGCGAACCGCATCATCTTCTTCAGCGGATATTTGGTCTTGCCCGCAAACCGTTCCTGCCGGTCGTAGGCGAACGGCACCTGGCGGAAACCGATCCAGGCGACCATGCCGCGGATAAAGCGCGCCTGCTCGCGCATCGCGAGCAGAGCGTCGAGTGCGCGGCGGCTCATCAGGCGGAAGTCGCCGGCGTCCACGGGGATGTCGACCTCGGTCGCGCGCGACAGCAGGCGATAAAAGCCGTGCGCGGTCGCGCGCTTGAATGCCGTTTCGCCGGACCGGCTGCGCCGCACCCCGTAGACGACGTCGGCGTCCTGGTCGCGCATCGTCCGGACCATGTCCGGAAGGAGCTCGGGCGGATCCTGGAGGTCGGCGTCGATGATCAGGATCATGTCGCCGCGACAGAGGTCGAGGCCCGCGGTCAGGGCCAGCTGATGCCCGTGGTTGCGCGACAGGTTGACCGCAACGACGTGGCGGTCGCCCGCCGCCATCGCGCGCATCAGGTCCCAGCTTTTGTCGCTCGAGCCGTCGTTGACGAGCACGATCTCGTAATCCTCGCCGACGCTGTTGCGAGCAGCGGTGCTCAGCCGCTCGTGCAGCGGCGCGAGGCACGCTTCCTCGTTGAAGCACGGGACGACAATCGAAAGTGCGACCATCAATGCAGACGATAGAGGATCGAATGGGGGCCGCGCCAGACCGGCTGCAATCCGGCAACCAGGGTCTGGTCGTAAGGCGGCACGTCGATCAGCCAGACAAAATCGAAATCGTTGCGCGGCAGTGCCGCGAGCGACTCGCCGATCTGGCGATGAAGATGATCGATGCAGTTGTCCGGCCGCACGAGCTGCGACGGGTCCGCCGCGAAATAGCCCGCCGCGCGATATTTGAGGTCGAGCAGGTTGACGCCCTCGAGCAACCACTGGTCGTTGGAGAAGCCGTCGCGGCGGACGATCACCATCGCCCCCAAATGACTGTTGCGAAGCAGCGGCCAATATTCGCTGCACGTCATGCCGGTGAGCGTGATCACGCGCGAGCCTTCCGGCATGTGGTCGATCGCCTGGAGCTTGGCATTCTGGTCGGCGCCGGCTTCGCCGAGGCTGATGGTGTTCGCCGCCGTGCGCGTCGCGAAGAAGGCCAGAGCGAGGATGGCAAGAACGTTGGCCGTCATCCGCGTCGGAACGTCACGGAACCGGATCGCCAGCAGCGCAACGGCCATGAGATAGGGCGCCAGCCGCATATCCGCATAAGCCGAGCCGAACACGATTCGCGGAATGATGACGAACGAGACGGCGAGCACGATCGCCGAAAAGGCGAGGTTGCGTGACAGGCTGAGCGATCGCCCGAAGATGCGGTTGGCGATCGCGCAGAGAAAGACCAGGGCGGCGGTGATCAGCGAGCCGATGTCGAACCATTTCCAGCGGTCGCGCAGCGCCGAATAGATCCAGTGCCACTTCACCTTCCAGTCGAACCAGTCGATCGTCTGGCCGCCGTGTGTCTCGCTCCGCCAGATTAGCATGACGAGGATCGGAAGGGCCATGACCGAGGTATGGAGCGCGGCCTCGACCCCCGCTCGCCACCACGGCCGTCCGCGGTCGTGAAGCCGCACTGCGTCGGCCGAGAAGCACAGCAGGCCGAGAAGCCCCCAGCCGTAGGTGTGGCAAAAGAAGACGACCAGCGAGATCGGGACGAACAGCCAGCTGCGCAGCTTCGTCCGCTCGAGCCGCCCGAGCCGCAGCCACAGCCCGAAGGCGAGGAACGCGAGCGCGACCGACAGCGCGAAATTCACGAACCCGAACAGGAACGGATATCCGTAGATGAACGGAAGCGCGAAGAAGGCCGTCGGTGGAATGCGCCCATGCACTTCACGCGCGACCCACAGGAAGCCGATCGCGGTGAGCGGCGGAATGGCGATGACGATCAGCTTCACCGCCGGTTCGAGGCCGAGCAGCTCGCCCAACGGGATGACCAACAGGTCGACGCCGAGATTGCCGATCGCCGCCCAGTGATAGTCATAATATTGCTGGAGCCAGCGGGACTGGTCGAGGTCGAGCTCGACGCGGTAGCGGCCCATGTGGCCGAACAGGTCCACCAGCGGCGGGATGGTCGGGTAGATGAGCGGCACCATCGTCGCCAGGACGACGAGGACGAGGACCAGGCGCGATTCCCACCACGGGCGCGCTTCAACCTCCGCGTCAGCCGTCGAGCTGGCTTCAACCCCCATCTGTCCCAAGCCTGTTACCGTTGACCTGCGCGCTCGTAGCGGGAGCGGGTCAATTGTCCATGCGAGGACGGCCCGGATTACAAGTTGTTAACGCTGCGCCTCAGGCACTTTGGCGCACGCGCCACACGCGAAGCGCGCGCAAATGAAGATCGACCGGTTCGAGCCAGGCGGGCGCGTGTCCGGCGTTCAGCATCGCTGCAAGCCCGTCCGGCCCGTGCCGCGACCACCAGATGGATTCGGGCGTGTGCGGACAGAAGACGAGATACTCGATGTGCCGGCGGGCAAGGATCTCACGCCCTTGGTCGGGCGGCATCATGTAGAGCAGGATCACGTCGCGGATCGCGTCCGGCATGCGGTGATAACCGCCGGCGATCGCGCGCTGGTGCGTGTTCGCGAGGATCGCGGCGGTGATGTCGAGCGGCGCGCCGAGGTCGGTCACCGGAAGCACATCCAGCTTCTTGAGCTCGCTCAGGCGGACGCAATCGTCGCCCGAGGCGATCTCGGTCGGAAGGTGCGGATCGGAAGGGATGACGAGCGCGGGGGCTGCATAGGCAGGCGCCATGATGAAGACCGACGCAGTGGTGGCGACCACGCGCACGGGCATCAGCGACAGCCTGCGCGCGCGCTCCAGCGCGAATTCGCAGAGGAACGCCGTCCCCGGCAGGCTGACGACGCTCGCATAGGTGGCTTCCCGGATCACGAACACGCCCGAGAGAGCCATTGCACCGAGCAAGTATGAGAAAATGATCCATTCGCGCCGCTGCGCTGCCGGCGCCTTCCAGACCGCCAGCAGCGCGCCGACGAGTCCAACCACGGGCTGGGCGAGCCCGGCGGCCGCGTCGATCGGGGCCAGCTCCCAGACCGGGCGCCCTTCGTCGACGCCATTGTACCAATAGTTGCGGACCACCGGATCGAGCGACGAGAAGGGGCCGCTGAGGAAATGTAGATCGACGAGGAATGCCGCGCCGGCCGTGACCGCGCCGGCCAGCGCGAGAAGCGCTGCACGCGACCAGGGGCTCGCAACGCCCGGCCGGACCATCGCCAGGCAACAGAGCCACGCGGCGCAGAAGCCGGCAAGGTGGGCGTCATTCACCGCATCATGCGGGTGAGCGAGCCACGTCGAGGGCGCATGGGTCAGGCCGAACAACGCCACGCTCGCGACCGCAAGCGCGCCGAGATAGGCTTTCAGCCGCTCGCCCGCCGATGCGTCGAGAAGCCATTCGAGCGCCAGTCCCGCGCCGATCGCAGCGGCGAACGGCAGCCCTTCGATCGAGATGTTGAGCCAAAGCGCCATCGCCGCCCCGGAGATCAGCCCGGCCCGCCGCGGGCGCTTGTCCATCAGCGCGAGGATCGAAAGCAGGCCGAGCACGATCTGCCAGCCGTGATGGTCGATGCGCATCACCCGCATCTGCTTCATCGCGCCGAGCGAGGCAGGCGTCGCCAGCACCGCGAGCAGCGCGGCGGGCCGGTCCATCAACTTCGCGGCGATCTTGTAAACGAGCAGCATCGCGACGCCGAGAGTCACTAGTGGAACGATGAACAGCGCCGCTGATTCCGCGCCCTCTGGGCCGAGGAGCGGCCGCGCCAGCAGGATCACGACCGCGATCGGCACGTCGACCAGCCGCGACCAGTGCATAGGGCCGCCCCATGGCGCATTGAGCCTGTATTGAGTGACGTCGAACCAGCTCTGGCCGCCGAGCCAGTCGCGCACCTCGGCGAGGCGCATCGCGTCGTCCGGATCCGGAAACAGCCGCTGCGCGACGCCCATGCGCGCTTTCCACGCCATCCAGCACGACACCACTAGCCAGATGGCGAAAACCGCGAGCAGCTCGCGTCTCGAAGCAAGGCGCGTGCGGATCGCGCTGATCACGCGAACACCAGCTTCTTGCGGATCAGGTAGGTGGCCTGGAAGCTGACGACGATCGCAATGCCTTTAGCGACGCGCGGATCGAGCCCGTAGCGGCTGCCAATGCCGACGATGCCGGTCGTGATCCCGAGCCCCACCAGGGCGGAGAGGACGAACAGCGCCTGCTGGTTGCGGCGGCTCGCCGAATCCTCAGCGACATGCCCGACGAACACCATCCGGCTCGAGATCAGCCAGTGGCAGACGATGCCGACGATATAGCCGCATGCAGCGGCGAGCGCCGGCGGAACCCCGACCGACAGCGCGACCATGAAGATCGCGAAATCGACTCCGAGCGAGACTGCGCTCGCGCCGATGTAGCGGACATAGACCTGGTCGAGCATTTGCCCTCAGGCGGCCTTCAGCCGCTTCGGAACCAGCCGCTCGGACGCCAGCGCCGCCTGTTCGCCTTCGTCTCCGGCCTCGTGATATTCGGCATCCTCGTTGACCGCCCAGATGTCGTAGGCGCGCCGGCCGGCCTGGATGTTCCGCACGGTCAGCATCGCCGTCATCATCGCATGGTCCTGGTTGTTGTAGCGGTGCATGCCGTTGCGGCCGACGAGGTGCAGTGTCCGATAGGCCGTCTCGAGCTCCTCGCGGATCACCTCGACATTGTCGCGATACTGATCGTCATAGACCGGGTACGCCTTCTCCTGGCGAACCACGACGCCGCCTTCGACGTCGGCGGGATCGCAGAGGCCGAGGACCGCCATTTCCTTCTTCGCGAGCTCGACCAGATCCTGGTCCTTCGACGCCCACAGGCCGTCGCCCTCGAAACAGAAATATTCGAGGCCGACGCAGGCCAGCGCCGGATCGGGGACCATTTCCGGCGACCAGCTGCGAAAGTTCTGGATGCGGCCGACCTTCACCTTGGAATCGTGGATATAAATCCAGTTGTCGGGGAAAATGTCTTCCGAGCGGATCATCAGCGCGACGGTGAGGAAGTCGCGGTACTTGAGGCCATAGGCGCGCGGCATCGACTGCGGCAGCGGATGGATTCGGCTCACCAGCTCGCGGATCGGAGCCGACGAGATGACGTGGCTCGCCTTGATGATCACGCTCTTGCCTTCACCGTTGGTCGCGGCGACGCGCCAGCGCTGAAGCTTGGCGTCGAACGACAGCTGCTGCAGCGCGTGGTTCATCAGCACCTTGTTGCCATGCCCGACGACGAAATCGCGCGCGGCGTCCCACATCATTCCCGGACCGCGACGCGGATATCGGAAGGTCTCGAGCAGGGTTTTCGTGCCCATGCCGTCGTTCGGCTTCTTGTTGAGGCCGAGCGAGCGCTTCAGCCCGTCGAGCACCGCGCCGCCGAGGCTCAGCCCCTTGATGCGCTGCGCCGCCCAGTCGGCCGAAATCTCGTCACACGGCATCCCCCACACCTTCTCGGTATAGGTCTTGAAGAAGATGTTGAAGAGCTGCTCGCCGAACTGGTTGATGGTCCAGTCCTGGAAGCTCTTGACGTCCTTGCGCGGGAAGACTCGCGACTTGGCGTAGGACGCCATGCAGCAGGTCGAGCGCCAGATGCCGAGGTTCCTCAGCGCCTCGAACCCGCGCAGCGGATAGGAATAGAATTTGCCGTCATAGAAGATGCGGCTCATCCGCGGGCGCTGGATGAAATCGTCGGGCAGGATCTCGTTCCACAGGTCGACGACTTCGCGCGACTTGGAGAAGAAGCGATGGCCCCCGATGTCGAACCGGAACCCCTGATGCTCGACCGTCCGGCTGATGCCCCCGACATAGGTCGGGTCCTTCTCGATCACGATGACCGAAAAGCCTGCCTTGGTGAGCATGTAGGCCGCCGTCAGCCCTGCGGGGCCCGCGCCGATGATTGCGACATCGGCCGCGGCTTGGCTCGTCAATGGCATTGCTTCCCCCGTCGGTGACGGTCGCAACCTGTCCGCCAAGTTCTAAATCTTGGTTAATAGACGCTTAGAAACCGGCGACCCGCTGGACATTCATCCGAAATGCAGCTTTGTCTGAATAGCTCGGGCTCGATCCACACGGAGGTAGTCATGAGGAGTATGCTTATCGGCGGCGCTGCGGCGGCCGCCATTTTTATGAGCGGCGCGGCACTGGCTGCGCAGTCGGCACCGGCAACGCAGGGCGCCAGAGCAGCCCGCCACGGGCACTTCGGACCGGCGAATACGCGGGCCGAAGTGCAGGCGCGCACCGCGGCGATGTTTGCCAGGCTCGACACCAACCGCGACGGCTTCGTGACCAAGGACGAGCTGAACGCAGTCGAAGCGAAGCGCGAGCAGAAGGCCGACGCGCGGGCGCAGCGCTTCGATCCGTCGAAGATGTTCGACCGGTTCGACGCCAATCACGACGGGAAGGTCACCGCCGACGAGATGGCGGCCGCCCACGCGCGACGGGCGCCGTCGGCGAGCGGCGGCGCAGCGCGGCCGCAGAGCGCTGGCTTCCACGGCCTGTTCGCTCGCGCCGACACCAACAAGGACAATGTGCTGACCCGCGCCGAATTCGACGCGATGGGCGAGCAGCTGAAAGCGCGCATGGAGCATGCGAGCGTCGCGCGCGGCGGAATGGCGGCGCGCATGTTCGATCAGTCGGACGCAAACAAAGACGGCCGCGTGACTCTCGCCGAAATGCAGCAGGCGGCGCTGGCCAGGTTCGACCGCATGGACCTCAACCATGACGGCACCATCACGCCGGACGAGCGGCGGCAGGCGCGGCAGCTCTTCCGAGGCGCGCGCAAGTCGCACGCGGCTCCGGCCCAGCAGTAAGAAGCCAAGGCCCGGCCGCTCGTCGCGCCGGGCCTTTCCTATTTCGCGAATTCGGGCGTGGCGGCGCGCCGCCGCTTTGCCGGCGTGCGCTTCGCCGGCGCTGCCGGTTCTGCGCCGACCTTCCGGTACCGCGCCTCCGCCTCGGCCATATAATCGCGGGTGATCGGTAGCGCCGTTCGCTCGCGGATATACTGGACCTGGTAATTGCACGCGGCGCCGTTCTCGAACATCACGATCCCGCCCGCGAGATAGAATTCCCACATCCGGAAGAAGCGTTCGTCATACATTTTGACGATCGCCGCGCGCGCCTTCTCCGTGCGCTCGAGCCATTGCAGGAGCGTGTAGGCATAATGGAGCCGCAGCGTTTCGATGTCGCTTGCGATCAGCCGGAACTTCTCGCTCGACCCCGTCATCTGGCTCAGCGAGGGCAGATGGTAGCCGGGGAAAATCCACTTGTCGGTGAACGGGTCCGGCGCTGGCGAGACTTCGCCGAGCTTGCCGATCGTATGCAGCAGCATCACTCCGTCGGGCTTCAGCAGGTCCCGGCACTTCGCAAAGAACTCGTCATAATGTTTCGCGCCGACATGCTCGAACATGCCGACCGACACGATGCGGTCGAACTGCTCGTCGAGCAGCCGGTAATCCTGAAGCTCGAACTTGACGTGGTCCGAAACGCCTGCCGCGGCGGCGCGCTCGCGAGCGATCTTTAGCTGGCGCTCCGACAAGGTGACTCCGAGCACATCTACGCCAGCGACCTTGTGCAGGAACAGCGCCATCCCGCCCCAGCCGCAGCCGATGTCGAGCACGCGCTGTCCAGGCGCCAGCGCAAGCTTGGCGGCGATATGCGCCTTCTTGTCGAGCTGCGCCTGCTCGAGCGTTTCGTGCTCGGGCTCGGTCCAATAAGCACAGCTGTACTGCTTGTCGTCGTCGAGGAAGAGCTCGTACAATTCGTCGCTGAGATCGTAATGGTGCGCGACATTCTTGCGCGCACGCTTGAGATTGTTGGCGAGGAAGACGCGCTTGAGCGCCCGCGCCGTCTTTCCCCTGCGCAGCGCCTTGCGGCCTTCGCCCATATCCTCCCAGCGGTTCGATCCGACGATCATCCGCAACAGGTCGAGGATCGTGCCGTCCTCGATCATCACGCGGCCGTTCATATAGGCTTCGCCGAGACCGAGCCGGGGGTTTTTCAAGATGTCGAAGCCGACCTTGCGGTCGATGAAGCGAACGGTGAGGTGCTTGCCGTTGCCGGGGCCATAGGTGCGGGGCGGCTTGTCCGGGGTGATCAGCGTGATGCTGCCCTTCGTCAGCAGCTTGTTCACCATCCTGCCGATCAGCGACATGTTACGCCTCCAAATACCTGCCCGAATCTAATCCGGGCGCCGCAAGGGCGTCCAGCGGCAACGCAGCGGTAAGGCCGGATTGAGGAGCGTCAAGCCGCCGCTTTGCGCCGCTTGCGCTCCGCAGCCGTCTTCAGCTGCCCGCACGCCGCGTCGATGTCGCGCCCGCGCGGCGTGCGCACCGGCGCTGAAATCCCGGCTTCGAAGATGATGTTGCTGAATGACCGGATCCGGTCCTGGTCGGAAGATTCGTACGGCGCCCCGGGCCACGGGTTGAACGGGATCAGATTGACCTTTGCGGGAAGGCGGTAGCGACGGATCAGCCGCACCAGCTCGCGTGCATGCTCGTCGCTGTCGTTCTTGCCCTTCAGCATCACATATTCGAACGTGATGCGCCGCGCGTTGTTGGCGCCGGGATAAGCGGCGCAGGCTTCGAGCAGCTGCTCGATCCCGTACTTCCGGTTGAGCGGCACGATCTCGTCGCGGACCTCTTTCGTCACCGCATGGAGGCTGACGGCGAGATTGACCCCGATCTCGTCACCGGCGCGGGCCATCATCGGCACCACGCCGCTGGTCGAAAGCGTGATCCGGCGCCGCGACAGGCCGAGCCCGTCGCCATCCATGACGATCTTCAGTGCGTCGCGGACATTTTCGAAATTGTAGAGCGGCTCGCCCATGCCCATCATGACGATGTTGGTGAGCAGGCGCCCTTCCGGCTGGCTCGGCCACTCCCCAAGCGCGTCGCGGGCGAGCATCACCTGGCCGACGATCTCCGCCGGCTCGAGGTTCCGGACGAGCTGCATCGTCCCGGTGTGGCAAAAGCGGCAATTGAGCGTGCAGCCGACCTGGCTCGACACGCATAAGGTCCCGCGATCCGCATCCGGAATGAAGACCATTTCGAAGTCGTGGCCGTCGTGCGTCCGCAGCAGCCATTTGCGCGTGCCGTCGGTGGACACCTGCGCCTCGACCACTTCCGGCCGCGAAATCACGAAGTGCTCGGCGAACCATCCCCGCTGTGCCTTCCCCACATCGCTCATCGCGGCGAAGTCGGTCACTCCGCGATTATAGATCCAGTGCCAGAGCTGCTTGGCACGAAGCTTCGCCGGCTTCGGCTCGAGTCCGGCGGCTTCGAGCTCGGCGCGGATCTGCTCTTTCGAAAGGCCCACGAGCTCGACGCGGCCGTCTGCGCGCGCAGTCTGACGCCGCGGAACCGGCACGGGATCGATCGCGCCGGCGATCGGCATCAGGGGAGTATCGGCGCTCATGGCAGGCGCTTTATGTAGGTCGGATCAACGGCTTTTGCCAGCGCAGGCGGCCGCCGCCGCGTCGATCGCCGTCGCCGCGTCGTCCAGCGAATATGGGTCGACGAACGAGCGGCCGGCGGCGTCGCGCGATTCTACGCTCATGCCGGTCGCGCCGCGCAGGGCGGCAATGATCGCCCGCTCCTGCAATGGCCCGCTGCTCCACGCGATATTGCCGCGGCTGACGAGCAGGAACGGCTGGTTGTCGATGCGCAGCATCACTGCCGCGCCCGGGCGAGGCATGCGCCGAAGCAACGCATGGAACTCGCCCCAGCGGCGGCGGTCGGCGGAGAAGGTGAAGCCGGCGCTCGCCTGCACTTTCCCCTTCGCGGCGACGCGCATCGAACGCGATAGCGCCTCGCAGGTCGGCCCGCGGTCGAGCGCCGCCCAGGCCGCGCCTGCGTAGATCACGCCCGCGCGGCCCCCGGCCGCGGTCGAGGCCGCGGCCATCAGCAGCAAGGATATCGAAATGCGCATAGGCCGAAGGCTAGCGCGCGAGCGCCGCTACGACCACCCGCTCAGCCGTCGTCGACGCGCACGAGCGTCTCGCCGGTTCTTTCGATCACGAACGTGTGATCGTCGACAGCGCGGACGGATTCGCCCGTGTCGAGCATGTAGCGGCGCGTTCGCACGAACGTGCGCCGGCCGCGATATTCATGAACGTAGAAACGCACGCCAGAAGCATCCTCGACGAGGATGCGGCCTGAATAAGACTCCACAAGTCCGCTCCCCAGACGCGGACGATTCGGCTCAGACGAATCTAACGGAAGTTCGGCCCGCGTCCAGAGCCTTGCCGGAATCTTGCGCAACAGCAAGCAGCGGGAGACCACTGGATTGCGCTCGGCGAGCACAATCTTGTTGTTTAACATTGGCTATGTAATGTCGCGATCGCTCGGTTTTGGATGATTCGCCGCGTTGGGAGGCTGTCATGGAACGAGCGACATCAAACCACTTCGGATTGATTAGGTAGCTCGGGCGCCTCGCCGTGCCGCTCGCCGAGACCCTCAGTCGCATCGCGGCCGAGCTCGCATTGTTCGCGGGCGTCGGCTTCCTGTTGTTCGCGCTCAACGACCTCCTCGTCGACCTCATCTATTTTGCGCGGGCGATCTGGCGCGCGCTCGCAGTCTACACGCGCTACCCTCGCGCCTTCGCGAGCGAGCTTCGAGGAAGTGGCGATCCTGGCTTTATCGCGATGCTGGTCCCCGCGTGGGATGAATCCGTGGTCATCGCGCCGATGCTCCGCGCGACGGTCGCACGCCTCGACTATCCCAATTACCGGATTTTCGTCGGATATTATCGCAACGACCCGGCGACCGCCGCTGCCATCGCAGCCGTGGCCGACGAGCGGATCGAGGTGGTCGAGCTCGATCGGGACGGGCCGACGACGAAGGCGGACTGCCTCAATCACCTCTATGATGCGCTCGTCGCTTACGAAGTCGAGACAGGCCGTTCCGCCGCTGCGGTGGCGCTTCACGATGCCGAGGACGTGATCCACCCGCTCGAGTTCCGCGTCTTCGACGGCCTCATCGGCCGCGCCGCGCTGATCCAGCTGCCGGTCCTCCCTCTACCCGACAAGCATTCGCGCTGGATCGCCGGCCATTATTGCGACGAGTTCGCCGAAGCGCACATCAAGGAGCTCGTCGTCCGGGAGGCGGTCGGAGCCGCCATCCCGCTCGCCGGCGTTGGTTGCGCGATCGCGCGCAAGCCGCTCGCCCAGCTCGCCGCGATGCGCGACGGCAAGCCGTTCGCCGGAAGCAGCATGACCGAGGATTATGAGGTCGGGCTGACGATTGGCGCGATCGGACTGAAGACCATGTTCGTGCGGCTGCCCGCCTGGCCCGGGGAGCGCGGCGTGGTGGCGAGCCGCGGCCACTTCCCGGCGACGCTGGGCGCTTCAGTCCGCCAGAAGGCGCGCTGGCTGGGCGGCATCGCGCTATCGGGCTGGGACCGGCTGGGCTGGTCAGGGGGCATCGGCGAGCGATGGATGCGGATGCGTGACCGGCGCGGACCGCTCGCGGCGCTGCTGCTTGTCGCCGCTTACGCCGCGGCCTTTCTCTGGTCGCAGATCTGGCTGGCCGAAGCGCTCGGCGCGCCGATCAAGGCGCGGCTCGACTCGATGCTGGTGCGCCTGCTGACAATCAACGGCTGGCTGCTTGCGTGGCGCGTGCTGATGCGCGCCTGCTTCACGACTTATGCCTATGGCCTGCGCGAAGGCCTGCTTTCCATTCCGCGCGTCGTCGTCGGGAACGTTGTGACGATTCTCGCCGCGACGCGCGCCCTTTCGCTGCATGTCGGCGGCGGCGCGACGCGCTGGGACAAGACCCAGCACATCTTCCCGCTGGAGCTCCCGCAGTGAGGCCCTCGCTCCGCTTCCTCCTCCTTGCGGTGTTCGGCTGGGCGGGACTGCGCGCCGCGACCCTCGGAGCGCTGCCCGGCGCGGAGCTGTTCCGGATCGATCCGAGCGAAGCCAAGCCGCCGCCGCTCATTCCGACCCAGTTTCCGCCGATCGAGCCGATCGCAACCGTTGACCCCGGCCCGGCTGCGCCCGCCACCAGCTACGGCCAGCCGCCCATGCTCGCAGCGGCTCCGCGGACCATTGCCGTCCCGGTCTATCTTGCCGCGGAGCCGCAAGCTGCCGCCCCCACGCCGCTCGCCGACGGCCTGCGCGAGCCGCGGCCGCAATTCTATTCGGCGGTTCCGGTCCTCGACGAGTGGCCGCTGTCGCGCCTTGCGGCGATGTCCTTTCCCGCGCAGCAGTCGACCGTCGTCACGCCCGCGCAGAGCCTCCCAACCGAGCTCAAGCGAAGCGGAATCGACCGCGTGCAGCTGACCGCCTGGGCGCTCCTCCGCGCGCAATCGGCGGGAATTGCCGGCACTCAGCCCCTCGCCAGCGGAGGATCGCTCGGAGCCAGCCAGGCCGGCGCGCGGCTGACCTACAATTTCACCCGCCAGATCGCCGCATCGTTTCGCACAACCAGCGACGTCGGACGCCGCGGCGGAGAGGTCGCGGCGGGGGTCCGGGTCCAGCCGGTCTCCGGAATCCCGCTGTGGATCGATGCCGAGCGCCGGCAGCGCGTGGGGGCGTTCGGCGGCGGACGCAGCGCTTTCGCCCTTTTCTTCGAAGCCGGTGTTTACGACCGGCCGATGCCGCTCCACTTCCTGCTCGACACCTATTTGCAGGGCGGCGTCGTGGGCGTCCGAAGCCGCGACAAATTCATCGACGGCGCGCTTACGCTGACGCGGCCGGTGTACAAGCAATTTTCCGCAGGTTTCGGCGTGTGGGGCGGAGCGCAGCCCGGAGTCTACCGCGTCGACGTCGGCCCCCGTGTCACCATGAAGGTCCGCAACAACCTCCGCGTGGACTTCGACTGGCGCCAGCGATTGGCCGGCAAGGCGCTGCCCGGGTCGGGCCCCGCAGTCACGCTCGCGGGGGATTTCTAGCGGTCAGCTTGGCCGCGACTGCCGTTTGCGGCTAGTCTCCGCCCGGCCGATGCAGATCTACCTCCCCATCGCAGGCCAGTCGGTGAACGCCTTGTTCATCATCCTCCTCGGCTTCGGCGTCGGCGTGCTTTCGGGCATGTTCGGGGTCGGCGGCGGGTTCCTGACGACGCCGCTGCTGATCTTCTACGGCATCCCGCCGACGGTGGCGGTCGCCTCCGCGACGACGCAGATCACCGGCGCCAGCGTGTCGGGCGCGATGGTCCACATGCGCCGCGGCGGCGTCGACCTCAAAATGGCGGGGGTGATGATCGTCGGCGGCCTGTGCGGCTCGTTCGTCGGCGCCGCGCTGTTCCGGATGCTCCAGTCCAGCGGCCAGGTCGATGTCGTCATCAGCCTCCTCTACGTGATGATCCTCGGCTGGATCGGCGCGATCATGATGCGGGAATCGCTCGCCGCGCTCCAAATCATCGGAGCGAAGCCGCCGGGCCCGAAGCCGCCGCACCACAACCCCTGGGTGGCGTCGCTTCCCCTCCGGTGGAGGTTCTACAGCTCCGGGCTCTACATCTCGCCTGTCGCCCCGATGGCGATTGGCTTCGCCGCCGGAGTCATGACCGTTCTCCTCGGTATCGGCGGCGGCTTCATCCTCGTCCCCGCGATGATCTATTTGCTCGGAATGCCGGCGCGCGTCGTGATCGGCACCAGCCTGGTGATGATCCTTGCGGTCAGCGCCGGCACTACCATGGTCCATTCGCTGACCACGCACGCGGTCGACATCGTCCTCGCCGCGCTGCTCCTCGTCGGCGGCGTGATCGGCGCCCAATATGGCGCGATCCTCACCACTCGGCTCAAGCCCGACTATCTAAGGCTGGCGCTTGCGGTGATCATTCTCCTCGTCGCGCTGCGGATGTTCCTCGGCCTGTTCTGGCGGCCAGACGAGATTTTCTCGATCGAATATCTGTGAAGCGCCGGCTCGCCCTCGCTCTGGTCGCACCGCTGCTCGTCGGCGCGGAAAAGCCGGTGCTCGTCCCGGACGTGTCCGCGCGGCAGGTCGAGATCCGCTACACCTTCTCGGGCGCCCAGCTGCTGCTGTTCGGAGCGATCGCCTATCCGCAAGGCCGCGCACCGACCCAGCCCGCGGACATCGCGGTCGTGCTTCGCGGCCCGGTCCAGCCGATCCTTCTGCGTGAGAAACAGAAGATCGCCGGCATCTGGATGAACGCCGATTCGAGCCGCTTCCGCTCGGCTCCGAGCTTCTACGCGGTCGCATCGTCGCGCCCGATTGGCGACCTTGTCGACGAGCGCACGGCCTCGATCTACGAGCTCGGCATCCACAATCTGCAGCTTTCCCCCGGCGGCTCGTCCGTTCCGGAGAAGGAGCGGCATTTCGAGGCCGGCCTGCTCGATTTGCGATCGCGCGCGGGGCTCTATTCCGAAAGCCCGCAGGGCGTCGAAATCAGCGACGGGGTGCTTTACCGCGCGCTGATCACCATCCCCAGCCAGGTCCCCGTCGGCACCTATACGGCAGAGACTTTCCTGATCGATCGCGGCAAGGTGATCGCGGCCGCCACGCGCGACATCCATGTCACCAAGCTCGGGTTCGAGCGCTCGGTCGCCCTTGCCGCTCGACGGCACGGCTTCGTCTACGGGCTCGCCTGCGTCCTGCTCTCGCTGAGTCTCGGCTGGGCCGCGGCGCTCGCATTCCGTCGCCGTTTCTAAGTCAATTTTAACCGCTGTCGTTTATCCCGCTTGAGTGACCAATCACCGTGGAGCGTAACGACGATGGACGATCAGCCGAACCTGAGCGATTTTCTCAATGAAGTGAACAACTTCACCGAGGAAACGACGCCCGCTCCGGCGAAGTCCGCTCCAGCGAAGCTCGGTGCGATCGGCCAGGTGTTCTAGATCGCCGGCTCCGGATCGCAGATCCGTCTCGATGCCGCCGTGGTCGGTTCGCTCCAGTCGCATGCCGATCCTTCGGTTGCGATGTCGGGCCAGGTCGGCAGCCAGGTGAAGATGGTGGTCGGTGACGCGTGGTTGATCGCCAACGTCCGTACGCTCCGCGCCAATGACTCGAACGAGCTGGTCGCGCATGTCGACTTCCTCGGCGAAGGCAAGAAGGACGCAGCCGGCAAGCTCAGCAGCTTCCGCCGCGGCGTGACGCGTTACCCGATCCCCGGCGCCCATGTGATGCCGGTGACGACCGACGACCTCCGCGCGGTCTTCGCCGCCAGCGACGAGCCGCATATCGAAATCGGGACCGTCTATCCGACCGACGACATCCGCGGCGCGCTCTACGTGGACCCGATGCTGTCCAAGCATTTCGCGGTCCTCGGCTCGACCGGCACCGGTAAATCGACCTCGGTCGCCTTGATCCTTCACCGCATCTCGGAGCTGTCGCCCGAGGGCCACATCCTGATGATCGACCCGCACGGCGAATATTCGGCCGCGTTCAAGAATTGTGGCGAGCTGTTCAACGTCGACAATCTGCAGCTCCCCTACTGGCTGATGAACTTCGACGAGCATTGCGAAGTCCTCCTGACTACGCAGGGCCAGGAGCGGCAGCGCGATGCCGACATTCTCGCCAAGTGCCTGCTGGCGGCACGCACGAAGGGCAAGGACGTCAGCCAGATCGGCAAGGTCACCGTCGACAGCCCGATCCCCTATTTGCTGACCGACCTCAGCGGCATCCTCGTCAACGAGATGGGCAAGCTCGACCGCGCCGGCGACACGCTTCCGTTCCAGCGGCTCAAAACCAAGCTCGACGAGCTCCGCGCCGATCCGCGCTACACCTTCATGTTCTCGGGAATGCTGGTGTCAGATTCGATGCCGAGCCTGCTCGCCAAGCTGTTCCGCCTGCCGAGCCACGGCAAGCCGATCTCCATCGTCGACGTTTCCGGCGTGCCTTCGGAAATCACCTCCGTGGTCGTCTCGGTGCTCGCGCGCATGGTGTTCGATTATGCGATATGGTCGCGCACCGAGGCGCAGCGTCCCCTTCTCCTCGTCTGCGAGGAAGCCCATCGCTACGTTCCCAAGGACGAAAATGCGGAGGGCGGCCAGGCCGTCCGCAAGATCCTCGAGCGGATCGCCAAGGAAGGCCGTAAGTACGGCGTCAGCCTCGGCCTCATCACGCAGCGCCCGTCGGACCTTGCCGAAGGCGTGCTGTCGCAGTGCGGCACGATCGTCTCGATGCGTTTGAACAACGACCGCGACCAGGCCTGCGTCCGCGCCGCGATGCCCGAAGGCGCGCGCGGCTTCCTCGACGCGATCCCGGCGCTGCGCAACCGCGAGTGCATCGTTTGCGGCGAAGGCGTCGCGATCCCGATCCGCGTCCGCTTCGACGACCTCGAGCCCGAGAAGCGGCCGGCCTCGTCCGACCCGAGCTTCGCGCACCTGTGGCGCGAGACCGGCGACGAAGCCGGGATCATCAGCCGCACGATCAAGCGCTGGCGCGGCCACGGCCGCTGAGCCATTCGTCCCCGCGAGCGCAGTTCGTGGGGCGAAGACTCAATGGTGGAGCTGTCTTGCAGCGTCCAGCAATTAGCGGATTCTAGCTCCGCGCCCCTACGCTGAGCAGTGCCTTCAGCCGCGCTTTGACGGCGTCGGCGAGATGGGTGTCGACCACCGGCGCACTCGTGAAACGAACGCTTAGCGGATTCACCGGCGTGCCGCCCTGGCGCACCTCGAAATGGACGTGCGGGCCGGTCGACAGGCCGCTCGAGCCGACATAACCGATGACCTGGCCCGCGTGCACGAAGCTGCCCGGCTGGGCGACGATTTCGCTCATATGCCCATAGAGGCTCATGATCCCGCCGCCGTGAGCGATCTGGACTTCGCGGCCATAGCCGCCCGCCCAGCCCGCGGCGGCGACCTGTCCGTCGGCGGCCGCGACGATCGGGCTGCCCCAGCCGGCGCCGATGTCGATCCCCGCGTGGAACCGCGTGAAGTGCAGGATCGGGTGATATCGGTATCCGAAATATGAAGTGACCGGCCCTTGCGCCGGCATGATGAAGCCGCTGCTTTCGGCCGGGCCGGGCCGGTCAGCGTTCGCGGCGTCGATCCATTCGCTGCGGCCGTTCGCCGCCCATTTCACCAGCTGCAGGCTCGATTGGCCGACGCGCTGGAGACCCGCGTAAAGCAATTGATGGTCGGCCCCGAGCACGAGATCGAAGCTGTCGGCGCGGCCGATCTCACCGACGTCGATCTCGGTTGCGAGGGCGGAGAGATATTGTGCGGCAACCTCCGGGCTCGCGCCCGCCGCTCGAAGCGACCAGTAAAGCTCGTCGCCGGCGACGCCGCGGATGCGCAACGGTCCGTTTGGCAGTGCAGGGCCCTGAGCCGCCGGTTGCGGCGCTTGTCGAACGAACGCCCGCTCGGGCGCGAATTCAAGCGGCTGGACGGCGTTCGTCGGCGCCATTGCGACGCCGGTCACGCCCCCGCTCGACAGCGGCGCGACGCCCAGCGCCTGCCACTGGCGCTGATCGTCCGCCCGCACGTCTCTCGGGCGCGGCAGCGAGGCCCACGCCACGGTGCTGCACAGGAGGGCGAGCGCGCCTGCGGTCTTCCACCCCGGCGTAGGCCAGGCATGGGACAGCGACCGCCGCAGCGGGTGCGCATGGCTTCGGGACTTTAACACGAGAGTGGGTGTCTCGAATCGAGGTTAAGACGGGCTTAAATTCGACGAACGGAACTTGCCGCCGCCAAGCGCGCTGCCACATTCAGGATCATGGCGCCGCGTTCAGACGCTCCGGTCCGGGCCATCCTCGGCCCGACCAACACGGGCAAGACCCATCTCGCGATCGAGCGGATGTGCGGCCATTCCTCCGGCGTCATTGGCTTCCCGCTGCGGCTGCTTGCCCGCGAGGTCTACGACCGCGTCGTCGCGATCAAGGGCGAGAATCAGGTCGCGCTGCTGACCGGCGAGGAGCGGATCGTCCCGCAGGGCGCGCGCTACTTCCTGTGCACGGCGGAAAGCATGCCGGTCGGCAACGAAGGCGAGGAAGCGAGGGACTTCGCCTTTGCGGCGATCGACGAAGCCCAACTCGGAACCGACCCCGAGCGCGGCCATGTCTTCACCGACCGGATGCTCCGGGCTCGGGGGCGCGAGGAGACCCTGATCCTCGGCTCGGAGGCGCTGAAGCCGATCGTCCGCGACCTCCTGCTAGATGCCGAGATCGTCTCCCGACCGCGCTTCTCGACCCTCCGCTATGCAGGGAGCGTCAAGCTCTCGCGGCTGCCCCCGCGCTCGGCCGTCGTCGCTTTCTCCGCCGAGCAGGTCTACGCGCTCGCCGAGATGCTGCGCCGCTTCAAGGGCGGCGCCGCGGTCGTCATGGGCGCTCTTTCGCCCGCGACGCGCAACGCCCAGGTCGCCATGTTCCAGCGCGGCGAGGTCGATTATCTCGTCGCCACCGACGCGATCGGCATGGGCCTCAACATGGACGTGACCCATGTCGCCTTCGCCGGCCTCGAGAAGTTCGACGGCCGCCGCGACCGCCGCCTGACCATCGCGGAGATGGCGCAGATCGCCGGCCGTGCGGGCCGTCACCAGCGCGACGGAAGCTTCGGGACTCTCGGCCTCACCGAGGAGAGCGGTGGCTTTACCGACGGCGAGATCGAGGCGATCGAGGAGCACCGCTTCCGCCCGCTCGATTTCGTCTACTGGCGCAATGCCGAGCTCGATTTCACCGATGTCGCCAGCCTCATCCGCAGCCTCGAGGAGAAGAGCGGCGATCCCGTTCTCCGGCCGGCGCCCGAAGCGATCGACCTCGCCGTGCTCAAGCTCATCGCCGAGGACCCGGCGATCGTCGCCAGGAAGGGTGCCCAGGCGCGGCGGCTGTGGGCGGTCTGCGGCCTTCCGGACTTCCGCAAGGTCGGTCCGATGCACCACGCACGCATGGTGCGGCGGCTGTTCAGCTATATCGGCGAAGGCGGCCACATCCCCCACGAATGGTTCGCGGCCGAAGTTGCCCGGCTCGACAATATGAGCGGCGACATCGAGGCGCTTGCCGATCGCCTCGCCGGGATCCGCAGCTGGGCCTATATCGCCCACCGCGCCGACTGGCTGAAGGAGCCGGCGAAATGGGCCGAGCGCACGCGCGAGGTGGAGGCGCGGCTTTCGGATGCCCTTCATGAACGGCTGACCCAGCGCTTCGTCGACCGGCGCACCGCGGTGCTCGTCCGCGACATCGGCGCGCGTGGCGCGGACGCGCTCCCGGTCACGGTCGCGGCCGACGGCGAGGTCAGCGTCGGCCCCGAGCCGATCGGCCATCTGACGGGCTTCGAGTTCCGAGTCGATCCGTCGGCGCGCCTCGCCGATAAGCGTCTGCTGCTCGCCGCCGCGGAGCGCCGGCTAGGCGAAGAGCTCGACCGCCGCGCCAATACGCTGATCGAAGCGCCCGACGAGACCTTCTCGCTGATGACCGACGAGAATGGCGCCGTCACGGTCGCATGGGCCGAACATGTGCTTGCACGGCTCGCGCCCGGCCGCTCGCTGCTCGAGCCGGCGCTTCGCACCTCTCGTGCGCTGGACCGCCTTTCGGCACAGACCCGCGCCGACCTTCGGGCACGACTGGAGCGCTGGGTCGAAGCCGAGGTCCACCGGCACCTGCGCCCGCTCGAGCAGCTCGCCGCCGCCGCGACCGATCCGGCGAGCTCGCCCGGCGTGCGCGCGCTGGCGGCGATGCTGACCGATGCGGGCGGACTGCTTCCGCGCAAGGCGGCGCTAAGCGCCATTTCACATCTCGAGCAGCCCGACCGGCAGGCGCTGCACAGACTCCGCGTTCGTCTCGGCCCGCTCGACGTCTTCCTGCCCCCGCTGCTCAAGCCGGCGGCGCAGCAATGGCGCGGCGCTTTGCTGGCGGTGAAGCTCAGCCAGCCGATGCCGGCGGTTCCACCCGCAGGCGCGGCGACACTCGGCCCGGAAGCGGACCCGCGCGGCGCGGGGCTCGCCTATCGCCGCGCCGGGCGGACCTGGGTCCGCGTCGACCTTGCCGATCGACTCGCAAGCCACGCGCGAAAGGTCCGTTCGGCGGGCGGCACAGACCCGGTCGACGCCGAGCTGGCGACCTCGATCGGCCTCGACGAGGAGGCGATCGGCCGGCTGATGAACGACATTGGCTTCGCCCGCGCGGGTGACGCGTGGCGCTGGCGCGGCCGGCGCGGCCCGCGACCCGACCAGCGCCGCTCGACCGGTCACGCCTTCGCCGAGCTCGCCAAGCTGAAAAAGAAGACGTGAGGATCGACCGCTATCTGTTCTTCATCCGGCTGGTGAAGAGCCGCACGTTCGCGCAGTCCGTGATTGACGAAGGCCACGTCCGCATCGATGGCAAGCGCATCGAGAAATCGAGCGAAGAAGTCCGCGTCGGCAGCGTCGTTGCCCTGCCGCTCCACGGCCGGGTGCGCGTCCTGAAGGTGCTTTGCCTTCCCGAGCGCCGCGGTCCCGTACCCGAAGCGCGCGCCTGTTACGAAGATCTCGGCCCCCCTCCCGGAGGGACAAGCGTTGACGAGCCGAGGGCCGCGACATAGCGAGGCGCCAAAGGGAGCTAGCGGACTCATGACCTACGTCGTCACCGACGCCTGCATCAAATGCAAATATATGGATTGCGTCGAGGTCTGCCCTGTCGACTGCTTCTACGAAGGCGAAGTGATGCTCGTCATCAACCCGAACGAGTGCATCGACTGCGGCGTGTGCGAGCCCGAATGCCCGGCCGAGGCGATTCTTCCCGACACCGAAAGCGGGCTTGAGAAATGGCTCGAGCTCAACAGCAATTTCTCGGCTGACTGGCCGAATATCACCCGGAAGAAGGACAGCCCCGCCGACGCCGACGAGCACAAGGGCGAAGAGGGCAAGTACGACAAATATTTCACGCCCGACGCCGGAGCCGGCGACTAACCGCCTGATATCCGCGGTGAAGTCCGCGGGAGCTTTCCCTGCGGATCAGCCGTTGTCATACTGCCGAACAAACAGGGGACTCCTTATGCGCCGCTTGTCTTGCCTCGCGCTCGCAGCCTGTTGCGTGCCCGCTCCAGCACTTGCCCAGCCCGCCCCGACAGTCACGCCAATGCCGAGCGCGGAAGATGTCGCGAACCGGGATACGATCACGCTCGCGGGCGGCATCGGCACGGTTCCGGACTATGTCGGGTCGGACGATTACCGCCTGATCCCCGTCGCGGCGATCCGCGGCAAGGTAAGCGGCTTCTCGTTCAGCACGCGCGGCACCTATCTCTATGTCGACGCCATTCCGCACCATGGCGCAAGCAAGGTCGAGTTGAACCTCGGCCCGATTGCCGGCCTTCGCTTTAACCGCACCAGCCGCGTCAAGGATCCCGTCGTCAAGCAGCTCCCGCGCCTCAACAAGGCGTTCGAGGTCGGCGCCTTCGCCGGCGTGAGCTTCCACGGCCTCGTCGACGCATACGACACCCTCGGCCTACGCCTCGACGTGCTTCACGACATCGGCAATGCGCACAAGTCGACGACGTTCAGCCCCAATGTTGAATTTTCGACGCCGGTCTCGCGAACGACCTATGTCAGCGCGAGCCTCGGCGCCGAGTTCGTCAGCAACAAGTTCGCCGATTATTATTTCAGCATCAGCCCCGCGGATTCGCTCCGTACCGGCGGCGCGCTGCCGGTGTTCAACGCCAATGGCGGAATGAAGGACTGGAAGCTCGGCTTGCTGCTGAACCAGTCGATCACCGGCGACCTCCTCGGCGGACTTTCAGTTTTCGGCACCGCGCAATATTCGCGGCTGGTCGGCGACTTCAAACGCTCGCCGATCGTGTCGCAACGCGGAAGCGCCAACCAGTGGCTCGCCGCTGCGGGCCTCGCTTACACCTGGTGAGCCCTAGCGCCGGCCGAGCAGCGTCTCGACGATCAGGTCGGCCGCATCCTCGGCGGTGAGCTTCGTCGTGTCGATGCGGATTTCGGGAGCCTCGGGCGGCTCGTAGGGGCTGTCGATGCCGGTGAAATTCTTGAGCTCGCCCGCGCGCGCCTTGGCGTAGAGGCCCTTCGCATCGCGCTTCTCGGCCTCGGCCAGCGGCGTATCGACGAAGATTTCGAAGAACTCGCCTTCGGGAATCATCCGGCGCACCATGTGCCGCTCGGCGCGGAACGGGGAGATGAACGCGGTGAGCACGATCAGCCCCGCATCGGCCATCAGCCGCGCGACTTCGCCGACGCGGCGGATGT